>Ga0105047_10007586_pt1 | contig 18251 bp, 24 predicted proteins | sample MAT04_FD_78384 | JGI IMG/M metagenome (GOLD analysis project Ga0105047, IMG submission 78384) | Freshwater microbial communities from Lake Fryxell liftoff mats and glacier meltwater in Antarctica - MAT-04 (megahit assembly) | ecosystem: Environmental > Aquatic > Freshwater > Ice > Liftoff... | reverse complement strand
GGCAGCCCAGGTCCAGCGAGCAGGTGGCGTCCATGTCCGGCATGAGGATGCGTTTCTCGGGCGAGAGAATTTTGGCGGTCTCGCCCATGAAGCGCACACCCGACACCACCAGCGTTTGGGCCGCGTGGTCGCGCCCGAACCGCGCCATTTCCAGCGAGTCGCTGACGATGCCACCGGTTTCCTCGGCCAGGTCCTGCAAATCGGGGTGCACGTAGTAGTGCGACACCATCACCGCGTTGCGTTCCTTCAGCAGGCCACGAATGCGGTCTTTCAACGCAGCGCGTTCGGTCGGTGTGGGCTCCACGGGCACGCGGGCCCAGGCGTGGCGCGTGCTGCAGGCGCTGGGCTCGCCCGCCGGGGTGGTTTCGGGCTGTTCGTAGTCGACGTTGATGGTGTGTTGCATGACTCAGGCTCCGGCAAACGGGTCAAAACGCATGGAGTAGTCGGTGGCCTGCACGTCCTTGGTCAGGGTACCGATGGAGATGCGGTCCACGCCGGTCTCAGCCAGTGCGCGCAGCCCTTCCAGGGTGACGCCACCCGAAATTTCCAGAATGGCCTGGGTCGCCCTGGCCGCATTCATGCGCACGGCCTCACGCAAGGTGGGCAGATCCATGTTGTCGAGCAGCACCATCTGGGCGCCGCAGTCCAGGGCCTGGCCCAGCTGCGCCAGGGTCTCCACCTCAATCTCCACAAAATCGGCCTGCGCGGCCAGATGCGCCGCTTGCGCCATCACCTGAGGGATGCCACCCGCCGCAGCAATGTGGTTCTCCTTGATCAGGATGGCGTCATACAGGCCCACGCGGTGGTTGGTGCCACCGCCGGTGCGCACCGCATATTTCTGCGCCAGGCGCAAGCCCGGCAGGGTCTTGCGCGTGTCGACGATATGCGCCCGGGTACCCGCCACGATGGCCACATAGGCGGCCGTTTTGGTGGCGACGCCACTGAGCAACTGCAGAAAGTTCAGCGCCGTGCGCTCGGCCGTCAGCAGGGCCTGGGCACGACCGGTGATTTCGAATACCACCTGGTTGGCCGCGCAGCGTTGGCCGTCCCGCACCTGCCAGACGATCTGCGCCTGCGGGTCGCACTGCAGCACCGCCGCCTGCACCCATGCCTGGCCGCACACTACAGCGCTTTCACGGGCCAGCACGCGCGCCCGCGCCCTGCGGGTGGGGTCAATCAACGACGCGGTGAGGTCGCCCGTACCCAGGTCTTCGCGCAGGGCACGGGCGGCATCGTCTTGCGCCAGCTGTGCAATGGATTCGGGAGAAAAATCAAAAATTTTAGGCATAAAAACGGGCATTAGCCCCCGTGGAATGTGCGCAAGCAGCTATCAAAAAGGGAGTGAATAGCACGGTTAGCGAATGCATTGTCCCGCAATATGACCGCCCCAGAGGGTGGTGCGGGTACCCCACGGCAAACGGGCACACTGGTGGTCTTTGGGCAAACCAGGAGCGAAGGCACTATGAAGGCACTATGGCAGTAGAAATCGAACGCAAGTTTCTGGTGGTGAGCCGTGCATGGAAAACCGTGCCAGGCATTCTGTACCGCCAGGGTTATTTGAACCGGGACCCCGCGCGTACCGTGCGGGTGCGCCTGGCGGGCGATGCGGCGTTTCTGACGGTGAAAGGCATCAGCCGCGGTGCGACCCGCGCGGAGTTTGAATACCCGATACCCGTGCAGGACGCGCACGCGCTATTGGCGCTGTGTGAAGGTCCGCAGGTGGAGAAGATGCGCTACCGGGTCGAACACCAGGGCACGCTTTGGGAAGTGGACGAGTTTGCGGGCGACAACACCGGCCTGGTGGTGGCCGAGGTGGAACTGGAGTCCGAAGATCAACCCTTCGCCAGGCCCGACTGGCTGGGCGAAGAGGTAACGCACGACGCCCGCTATTTCAATTCCAGCCTGGTCAGCCGGCCGTTCAATACCTGGGGGTAATCCTCTCGTGTTCGGATCGGGGAAAGGGCGGACTAAAGGTCTTGTCCCAATGCAGCCAGCAGCGCTTCACCCCACGTGCACGGACCTGTCAGGGTGAGCGTCACCGTGGTCCATTCGCCTTCGGTTTGCTGGTGTAGGTCCGTGTCCCACACGCCGCCTTCTTCCGGTGGACCTTGGGGCCCCGGGCTGTGGGCCTCGGCCCAGGTTAGCACGGCATGTACTTCGTTCAGGACGGGCTCCAGCTGGGTTGGGCGCACGCTGGCCATCGCATCCCAGCTGCCCTGGCCTTGACCATCGTCGCGGGATTCAAAAATCAGATATTGCAAATCCATGAAGCCATTATCCCAAGGCCCCATGAAAAACGGCGCCCGAAGGCGCCATGTGTGCAGGCTTTTTAAGCCAAATCGGCCTCTAGCCCCCGTATTCATTGCGCAAGCAGCTCCTGATTCAGGAGCGCTTGCGCAGGGTGCCGCTTACGCTGCTGCCTTCACCTTCAAGCGCCAAGCATGCAGCAGTGGCTCGGTATACCCGCTGGGCTGCACCAGTCCCTTGAACACCAGATCGGTCGCCGCTTTGTAGGCCATGCTGGTGTCGAAGTGACCGGCCATGGGCTGGTACAACTTGTCGCCGGCGTTTTGCTTGTCCACCACCGCGGCCATGCGCTCAAAGGTCTCGGTAACTTGTGCCTCGGTCACGACGCCATGGAGCAGCCAATTGGCCATGTGCTGGCTGCTGATGCGCAGGGTAGCGCGGTCTTCCATGAGGCCGATGTTGTGGATGTCGGGCACCTTGGAGCAGCCCACGCCCTGGTCGATCCAGCGCACCACGTAGCCCAGAATGCCCTGGGCGTTGTTGTCCAGCTCTTGCTGCTTTTCTGCGTCTGACCAGTTGGGCGTGGTCGTCACAGGCACTTCCAGCAGCTTGTCCAGAATGCCGTCACGGGCCTTCTCGTAGTTGGTCTTTTCCAGCTCTTTCTGCACGTCGCTGACCAGCACCTGGTGGTAGTGCAGGGCATGCAGCGTGGCGCCGGTGGGGCTGGGCACCCAGGCGGTGTTGGCACCGGCCTTGGGGTGGGCAATCTTCTGCTCCAGCATGGCCTTCATCAGGTCCGGCATGGCCCACATGCCCTTGCCGATTTGCGCCTTGCCGCGCAGGCCGCAGGAGAGGCCGACCAACACGTTGTTTTTCTCGTAAGCGGCAATCCAGGCGCTGGTCTTCATGTCGCCCTTGCGGATCATGGGGCCGGCTTGCATGGCGGTGTGCATCTCGTCGCCAGTGCGGTCCAGGAAGCCGGTGTTGATGAAGGCGACGCGGCTTGGCGCTTCTGCAATACACGCCTTCAGGTTGACGCTGGTGCGGCGCTCTTCGTCCATGATGCCGAGCTTGACGGTGCTATCGGGCAGGCCCAGCATTTTTTCCACGCGGCCAAATAGCTCGGCGGCAAATGCCACCTCGAAGGGGCCGTGCATTTTGGGCTTGACGATGTAGACCGAGCCTTTGCGCGAGTTGCGGATGGCGTCTTTCCTGGTGCGCGCCAGGTCGTGCATGGCGATGGTGGTGGTGACCACGGCGTCCAGAATGCCTTCGGGGATCTCCTTGGTGGATCCGTCTACCGCGGTATACAGGATGGCCGGGTTGGTCATCAGGTGGCCCACGTTGCGCAGGAACATCAGCGAGCGGCCATGCAGGACCACGGGCTTGCCGCCGTTGGGTGCGTTGTAAACGCGGTCCGCGTTGAGGCCACGGGTCAGCGTTTTGCCGCCCTTCTCAAAGCTTTCCACCAAGGTGCCATTCAGAATGCCCAGCCAGTTGCTGTACGCCAGCACTTTGTCCTCGGCATCCACTACCGCCACGGAGTCTTCCAGGTCCAGGATGGTGGACAGCGCCGCTTCCAGTACCAGGTCGCTCACGCCCGCGGGGTCCTTGGCGCCAATGGTAGTGGCACGGTTGATGATGATGTCCAGATGCAGGCCGTTGTGTTGCAGCAAGACGGACGAGGGGTTCTTGGCGTCGCCCTGAAAGCCCACGAGCTGGGTTGCATCCGCCAGGCTGGTGTTGCTGCCGTCCTTGAGGGCGATGGCGAGTTTGCCATTCTTGATGCGGTAGCCGACAGAGTGCAGGTGCGAGCCCTTGCGCAAGGGGCAGGTGCGGTCCAGCACGTGGCGTGCGTAGGCGATGACCTTGGCGCCGCGCACCGGGTTGTAGGACTTGCCGGTTTTGGACAGCTTGGTGGCGCCTTTTTCTTCAGAAATGACGTCGGTGCCATACAGTGCGTCATACAGGCTGCCCCAGCGCGCGTTGGCCGCGTTCAGGGCGTAGCGGGCGTTCAGAACCGGCACCACCAGCTGGGGGCCAGCCTGCTTGGCCAGTTCGGCGTCCACATTGGATGTGGTGATTTTTGCCTTCTTGGGCGAGGGAACCAGGTAGCCGATTTGCTCCAGAAATGCGCGGTAAGCCGGCATGTCGGTGATGGGACCGGGGTTGGCCTTGTGCCAGGTATCCAGCTCGGTCTGCAGGCGGTCGCGCTCGCCCAGCAGGGCTGCGTTCTTGGGTGCGAGGTCAGCCACAATGGCATCAAACCCGGCCCAGAAGGTCTCGGGCGTGATGCCGGTGCCAGGCAGGACCTGGTCTTCTATAAAGCGGTGCAACACGGTAGCCACCTGGAGACGGTGGGCCTGGGTGCGGGTGGTGGTGGTTGTGGACATGGGAGCCTTTCCAATAAACGAAGCTGAAAACGAAGCAAAAATCAGGTGTGACAAGCATCTTGCGCGCAGGGCGTGCAAGGACGGCCAAAGTACGAAGGTACTTTATTCCATACTTAATGAAAAACTATATGGATAAATATCAATCTATTCATGACAAAAACACAGGTAGTCTAAGGCGCTATGGCTGAATCAAAAAATCTTCCCTTGCACGGTATTCGCGTCGTCGAGTTCACCCACATGGTGATGGGCCCCACTTGCGGCATGGTGCTGGCCGATCTGGGTGCAGACGTCATCAAGGTCGAGCCACTGGCCGGGGACAGCACGCGCAAGTTGCTGGGTTCGGGCGCTGGTTTTTACCCCCTGTTCAACCGGAACAAGAAAAGCCTCTCCCTGGACCTGCAGAGCGCAAAGGGTCGCGAAGTAGTGCTTAAGCTCATTGCCACCGCCGACATCGTGAGCGAAAACTTCAAGACCGAGACCATGCAAAAGCTGGGGCTGGACTATGCCACCCTGCGCACCCGGGACGAGCGCCTGATCTACGTCAGCCACAAAGGCTTCTTGCCCGGCCCCTATGACCACCGCACCGCCCTCGATGAAGTGGTGCAGATGATGGGAGGGCTGGCCTACATGACAGGCCGCCCCGGTGACCCCCTGCGCGCAGGCAGCAGCGTGAACGACATCATGGGCGGCATGTTTGGTGCCATTGGCGCGATGGCGGCGCTGATGCAGCGCGCCACCACGGGCATGGGCCAGGAGGTGCAGTCGGCCTTGTTTGAAAACAATGTGTTTCTGGTCGCCCAGCACATGATGCAGTTCGCGGTGACGGGCAAAGCGGCCGCGCCCATGCCCGAGAAAATTTCGCCCTGGGGCATTTACGACGTGTTCAGCGTCATGAACGGCGAACAGATTTTTCTGGCCGTGGTGGGCGATACCCAGTGGGCTACGTTTTGTCAGGCCTTTGGTTTTGCAGACTGGCAGCAGGACATCCGCTTGACCACCAACAATGACCGGGTGCGGGCGCGGAACTGGCTTATTCCCCAAATGCGTGAGCGCATGGCGCAGCACACGGCGGTTGAATTGGCGGAAGTGTTTGAGAAAAACGGTTTGCCTTTTGCCCCGATCACCGACCCACAGCACCTGTTTGACGACCCCCATTTGCTGCAAACCGGCGGTCTGGCACCCATGATCTTGCCCGATGGCCGGGAAACAACGGTGCCTTTGCTGCCGCTGATGCTGAATGGCGTACGGCCCGGTGTGCGCCTGAACCCACCCCGGCTGGGAGAGCATGGAGCCGAACTGCTGCAAAGCCTGGGTTACACCGAGGCCGAAATTACCGGCTTGCAGCAGGACGGCGTGTTGAATTTGTCGCCATGAGCAAGCTAAAGCAACTTGAATCCTTTGTATCCGTGGTCACGCGCGGTAGCCTGACGGCTGCCGCCATTGCCGAGGGCGTGGCGCCTGCCATCATGGGTCGCCGGCTTGATGCGCTGGAAGAGCGCCTGGGCGTCAAGCTCTTGTTGCGCACTACCCGCCGTATGACACTGACACACGAGGGCAGTGCCTTTCTTGAAGACTGCCAGCGCCTGCTGGCGGATCTGGCCAATGCCGAAGCCAGCGTGAGTGCCGGCGGCGTCAAGGCGAGCGGGCATTTGCGCATTACGGCGCCTGCCGGTTTTGGCCGCCGCCATGTCGCTCCTCTGGTTCCCCGGTTCCGCGAACTGCACCCGGAGGTGACCATTTCCCTCAACCTGTCGGATCGCGTGGTGGACATTGCAGGGGAGGGTTACGACTGTGCCGTGCGCGTGGGCGATATGCCGGACTCATCCTTGGTCAGCGTGCGCATGGCAGACAACCGGCGCCTGTGCGTGGCCACGCCCGCCTATCTGGCACGCCATGGGACACCCCATACCCCGGCAGATCTGGCCCGTTTCCATTGCCTCACCCTGTCCAGCGACGCGTCCCAAACCCGGGGTTGGGCTTTTCGATTGCCTGCCGGTGCGAAGAGCGCTGCGGGTAGCGACACGGGCGAGGTGACTTATCTGAAGCCTGCCGGTCCGCTGGATTGTTCTGACGGCCAGGTGCTGCATGACTGGTGCCTGGCCGGGTATGGCATTGCGTGGCGCAGCACCTGGGAAGTAGAGTCCGAAATCGCCGCAGGCCAGTTGGTGGCCGTGCTGGAAGACTATGCCGCCCCACCCAACGGCATCTACGCCGTCTTCCCCCAGCGCAAGCACCTGCCACTGCGCGTGCGGCTGTGGATCGATTTCCTCAAGGCGCACTACGGCGCGCCAGGATTCTGGAAGGCGCTATCGAAATAGGAGCTGCTTGCGCAATACGCACGGGGGCTAGAGCCCTAAATCACTTCAAGACGCGCCAAACTCCTGTCCCAGTTCCGTAGCGCGTTTCTGGGCGGCAAACAGGGCTTTGGCAAACAAGGCCTTCACACCATCCTCGTCCATGGAGGTGATGGCGGCATAGGTCGTGCCGCCTTTGGATGTCACACGTGCACGCAGCACCTCGGGCGCTTCGGTCGATGCGCGGGCCAGCTCACCCGCGCCGATGAAGGTGGCCACGGCCAGCTTGTATGCCTGCGTGGCGTCAAGGCCCATTTCTACACCGGCTTGCGTCATGGCTTCCATGAAATAGAACATATAGGCCGGCCCGGAGCCGGAAATGGCCGTCACGGCGTCCAGTTGCTCCTCCTTGGTGAGCCACAAAAACTCACCCGTAGTGGCAATAACCCGCTCGGCCAGTTGCCGGTCTGCCAGTGTGACGGCAGGCCGCGCGTACAGGGCGGTAATGCCTTTGCCTATCAGTGCGGGCGTATTGGGCATGGACCGGATGATCCGCTCGTTCTGCAGCCAGTGGGCAATGCTGTCGCTGCGAATGCCGGCTGCAACGCTCAGATGCACCGCATCGCGGGTATGCCCCCCAACCTGAAGCGCTGCTTCCCGAAAGGTTTGGGGCTTGACCGCCCACACAAGCAGGGATGCGCGGTTCAAAAATGATTCGCCTTGTGGATGCGCAGCAATTCCAAATCGGGAATGAAGCAGTTCCTGTGCTGGGGCAAAGGGTTCGACCACGTCAATCTGCTCGCGTGCAAATCCTTGGTTGATCAGGCCACCGATGATGGCGCTGGCCATATTGCCTCCGCCGATAAATGCAATGCGTTCAGTCATGTGATCCTCTGTTGTGCTGCGAAAGCCATTGTCGCAGGCCGTTTGGCACGCCTCTTCTACGGATATTTGTGAGCGCTTGAAGAAAAATGTTTGACCAGCACCAAAAACGGTGGCATACTAGCGGGCTTCGCTTGTAAAAGTACGAAGTTTCTGCCCAAATGGATGCAGCACGAGTGGTTTGTGTTGTAGACAGCGGGCCCAAGACTGACTTGGTGTTGGTGCTTTCCGATGGTCGGTAAGTGTCACTCCTGGTGCAAGTTGGGAATATTGAAATGATCCAGACTGAATCTCGATTAGAAGTTGCCGACAATACCGGCGCTAAATCCGTCCTGTGCATTAAGGTGCTGGGTGGTTCGAAGCGTCGTTACGCAAGTGTCGGTGACATTATTAAAGTTAGCATTAAAGAAGCGGCTCCACGTGGACGCGTCAAAAAAGGCGAGGTCTACAGTGCGGTTGTGGTTCGCACTGCCAAGGGTATTCGTCGTAGCGACGGTTCCTTGGTCAAGTTTGACGGCAATGCTGCTGTGTTGCTCAATGCCAAATTGGAGCCTATCGGCACCCGCATCTTTGGACCCGTGACGCGTGAATTGCGTACCGAGAAGTTCATGAAGATTGTGTCTTTGGCTCCTGAAGTTTTGTAAGGACACGCCATGAATAAGATTCGCAAAGGCGATGAAGTCATCGTTATCACCGGTCGTGATAAGGGTAAGCGCGGGACTGTTTCCTTGCGTAAAGACGAGACCATGCTGGTCGTCGACGGTGTCAACTTGGTGAAAAAACACACCAAGCCAAACCCGCTCAAGGGTGCGGTCGGCGGTATTGTCGAAAAGACAATGCCCATCCATCAGTCCAACGTAGCGATTTTCAACGCTGCGACTGGCAAGGCGGACCGTGTCGGTATCAAGATGCTGGCGGACGGTAAGCGCACACGCGTTTACAAGTCGAGCGGCGAAGAAATCAAGGTGGCATAACCATGGCTCGTTTGCAACAAATTTACCGCGAAAAATTAGCACCTGAGTTGATGGCCAAGTTCGGCTACACATCTCCGATGCAGGTGCCGCGTCTCTCCAAGATCACCCTGAATATGGGCGTGAGCGAAGCAGTAGCCGACAAGAAGGTTATGGACAACGCAGTGGGTGACCTGACGAAGATTGCTGGTCAAAAACCAGTGGTTACCATGTCCAAGAAAGCTATCGCGGGTTTCAAGATTCGTGAAAACCAGGCAATTGGCTGCATGGTGACTTTGCGTGGTGTGCAGATGTATGAGTTCTTGGACCGTTTCGTTACTGTGGCTCTGCCGCGTGTTCGTGACTTCCGCGGTATCTCGGGTCGTGCATTCGATGGCCGTGGTAACTACAACATCGGCGTCAAAGAGCAGATCATTTTCCCTGAAATTGAATATGACAAGGTTGATGCCTTGCGTGGTCTCAATATCAGCATTACCACGACGGCCAAGACCGATGAAGAGTGCAAGGCGCTTCTCGTTGGCTTCCGTTTCCCGTTCAAGAACTGAGGTGACTCGTGGCTAAAATGGCTTTAATCCAGCGAGAGCTGAAGCGTGATCAGTTGGCGGCTAAGTACGCCAAGAAATACGCTGAATTCAAGGCAATTGCCGGTGACTTTAAGCGTACCGACGATGAGCGCGCAGCTGCTCGTCTGGGTTTGCAAAAACTCCCGCGCAATTCAAACCCAACCCGTCAACGTAACCGTTGTGCCATCACTGGCCGTCCACGTGGTACGTTCCAGCACTTCGGTCTGGCTCGGGCAAAGATTCGTGAAATGGCCTTTGCAGGGGAAATCCCCGGCATAGTCAAGGCCAGCTGGTAAGCGATAGGAGAACGAACCATGAGCATGAGTGATCCAATTGCTGACTTGTTGACACGCATTCGCAATGCGCAGATGGTGGCCAAAACCACTGTTTCGGTGCCATCTTCCAAAGTGAAGATTGCCATTGCACAAGTGTTGCAAGACGAAGGCTACATTGACAGTTTCAAAGTTTCCACAACAGACGGTAAAGCTGCTCTGGAAATTGTCTTGAAATATTACGCTGGGCGCCCAGTAATCGAACGCATTGAGCGTGTGAGCCGTCCTGGTTTGCGCGTTTACCGTGGCAGCGATGCAATCCCACAGGTCCAAAACGGCTTGGGTGTTGCAATCATCACAACACCTCAGGGTGTGATGACCGATCGCAAGGCTCGCGCTACCGGTGTCGGTGGCGAAGTCTTGTGTTACGTCGCTTAACGCTACATAGAGGAGAAATTAAAAATGTCCCGTGTAGGTAAACTTCCCGTTCTGGTGCCCGCTGGCGTCGACGTGTCTATCAAAGACGCTCACATCAGCGTGAAAGGTGCAGGCGGCTCGATGCAGTTGACTCTCAACGCCTTGGTAAAGGTGGCGAGCGACGCTGGTAAGCTGAGCTTCACTCCCGCCAACGATTCCCGTGAGGCAGATGCCATGTCCGGCACCATGCGTCAGCTGGTGAATAACATGGTTGTGGGTGTCACAAAGGGTTTCGAAAAGAAACTCAGCCTGATTGGTGTGGGTTACAAAGCCCAGGCAGCTGGCGCCAAGTTGAACCTCGCAGTCGGATACTCGCATCCTGTCAATATTGACATGCCTGCTGGAATCACCGTTGCGACACCAACGCCAACCGAAATATTGATCAAAGGTGCTGATCGCCAGCGCGTCGGTCAAATCGCCGCAGAGATTCGTGCCGTTCGTCCACCTGAGCCTTACAAAGGCAAGGGCATCCGCTATGCGGACGAGAAGATCACGATCAAAGAAACCAAGAAGAAATAAGGAGCTGCATCATGTTGACCAAAAAAGAGCAGCGCCTTCGCAGGGCACGTCAGACCCGCATCCGCATTGCAAACCAGGGCGTTGCGCGGTTGTCGGTAAACCGGACCAATCTGCACATCTACGCTTGTGTTATCTCCGGCGACGGTGGAAAGATTTTGGCTTCTGCCTCAACGGCCGAGCTCGAAGTTCGCAAGGCGTTGGGTGGATCGGGTAAAGGCGGGAATGTTTCCGCAGCCCAAATTATTGGCAAGCGTCTGGCCGAAAAAGCCAAGGCGGTTGGTGTTGAGAAAGTCGCGTTTGATCGTGCAGGGTTTGCGTACCACGGCCGCGTCAAGGCGTTGGCTGATGCGGCACGTGAAGCTGGCTTGCAGTTCTAAGCAGATCGGAAATAAAGATGGCTAAAGTTCAAGCGAAAATGCAGGGTAAGGCTGAAGGGCCTGAAGACGGACTGCGCGAAAAAATGATCGCGATCAATCGCGTCACCAAAGTGGTTAAGGGCGGTCGAATCCTCGGATTTGCTGCGCTGACTGTTGTGGGTGACGGCGAAGGTCGTGTCGGCATGGGCAAGGGCAAATCCAAGGAAGTGCCTGCTGCAGTGCAGAAGGCGATGGAAGAAGCCCGTCGCAACATGATCAAGGTAACGCTGAAAAATGGTTCCATTCACCACAAGGTGATGGGTCATCACGGCGCTGCAAACGTCATGATGGCTCCTGCCCCCAAGGGTACTGGCATCATTGCCGGCGGTCCGATGCGCGCTGTGTTCGAAGTGATTGGTATCACGGACATCGTGGCAAAAAGCCATGGTTCCTCCAATCCTTACAACATGGTCCGTGCCACCTTGGATGCTCTGTCGGTGTCTACGACACCTTCGCAGGTTGCAGCCAAGCGCGGCAAGACTGTAGAAGAGATCTTCGTTTGATCGGGGACTTCAAAATGACTACACAACAAACCGTAAAAATCCAATTGGTACGCAGTCCAATTGGTTGCAAAGAATCTCACCGCGCGACTGTGCGTGGATTGGGTCTTCGCAAGATTCGCAGCACCAGCGAGCTGGTCGATACGCCCGAAGTTCGGGGCATGATTAACAAGATCAGTTACCTGGTCAAGGTGCTTTAAGAGGTTAATGATGGAACTCAATAGCATTAAGCCTGCTGATGGCGCAAAGCATTACAAGCGCCGCGTTGGTCGCGGAATCGGCTCAGGAATCGGCAAAACGGCAGGTCGCGGTCACAAGGGACAAAAATCCCGTGCCGGTGGCTACCATAAGGTCGGTTTCGAGGGTGGTCAGATGCCTATGCATCGCCGCCTGCCAAAGCGCGGTTTCAAATCGCATTTGCTTCAGTTTAACGCTGAGGTCACTCTGACCGCACTGGAGGCAATTGGTATGCCCGAGGTCGATCTGTTGACATTGAAGCAAGCGAAACTGGTGGGTCAGATGGCCAAGGTTGTGAAGGTTATCAATACCGGAACAATTTCGAAAGCCGTGAAGCTCAATGGCATCGGTGCAACTGCTGGTGCTAAAGCGGCTATTGAAGCTGCTGGTGGCAGTGTCGCCTAATTCGATAAGCTGAAAGATAAAACAAGTGGCAACTAACGCAGCTCAAATAGCAAAAACAGGGAAGTTCGGCGATCTGCGTCGTCGCCTCGTGTTTTTGTTGCTGGCGCTCGTCGTGTACCGGGTCGGCGCGCACATACCCGTGCCAGGAATCGACCCAGCACAGCTGCAGCAGTTGTTTAAGGGACAGCAGGGTGGAATCCTGAGTCTCTTCAACATGTTTTCTGGCGGAGCCCTATCGCGGTTCACAATTTTTGCTCTGGGGATCATGCCGTACATTTCGGCGTCGATCATCATGCAACTGTTGGGGTATGTGTTGCCCGCTTTTGAGCAGTTGAAAAAAGAAGGCGAAGCAGGACGGCGGAAAATTACCCAATACACGCGGTACGGTACGCTTGGACTGGCGTTGTTCCAGTCTCTCGGGATTGCGTTGGCTTTGGAGTCTTCGGCGGGCTTGGTGATTACACCCGGTTTTGCTTTCCGGATGACATCGGTGGTCACGTTGACAGCCGGCACAATGTTTTTGATGTGGTTGGGCGAGCAGATTACCGAGCGCGGCCTCGGCAATGGCATCTCCATCCTGATATTTGGTGGTATCGCCGCGGGCTTGCCCAATGCGATTGGTGGGCTACTGGAGTTGGTGCGTACCGGCGCCATGAGCATCATCGTTGCGCTGTTGGTTGTTGTTCTGGTGGCCTTGGTGACGTACTTTGTGGTGTTCGTGGAGCGCGGGCAGCGAAAGATACTGGTGAATTACGCCCGGCGCCAAGTAGGGAACAAGGTCTACGGCGGGCAATCCTCGCACCTTCCCCTGAAGCTGAACATGGCAGGTGTGATTCCTCCGATATTTGCGTCCTCCATCATCTTGCTTCCGGCTACGGTAGCGAACTGGTTTAGTTCGGGTGACTCCATGCGCTGGTTGAAAGATATCGCCAGCACATTGAGTCCAGGACAGCCGGTATATGTGATGTTGTATGCCGCTGCGATTATTTTCTTCTGTTTCTTCTACACCGCGTTGGTCTTCAACAGCCGTGAGACAGCAGACAATTTGAAGAAGAGCGGTGCGTTCATACCGGGTATTCGCCCTGGAGACCAGACCGCGAAGTACATAGACAAGATTTTGTTGAGGTTGACATTGGCTGGCGCGATCTATATCACGCTGGTGTGTTTGTTGCCGGAGTTTCTGATTTTGAAGTACAACGTGCCATTCTATTTCGGCGGTACTTCGCTATTGATTATTGTGGTGGTGACCATGGATTTCATGGCCCAAGTACAGAATTACATGATGTCACAGCAGTACGAGTCATTGTTAAAGAAGGCTAACTTTAAGGCTTCCTGAGGCAACCGGAAATAGACGTCTTGAGACGGTGTTGTCCGGGAGCCGGGTGAGGTGTTAAAAAATCTCCCCAACGCGACATTTTGCGTGAAGCTAAAAAGTGGTTAGGTGGTTTTGGGTCATATTTCTGGGAAAATGCGGGTTCAATAGATTCGCAAATTGCCAAGTGACAAAGTGACAGTGGGATCAACCCCGTACGAGCTAAATCGTGTGAGGATTGTTTTCAAAGCAAAGTAACAGCGCATGTTCCGCGCGAATCAAAGTCGGAACGGAGCGAAAAGTTTTAGGAGAGAAATATGAAAGTTTCAGCTTCGGTCAAGAAGATTTGCCGCAACTGCAAAATCATCCGCCGCAAGGGTGTTGTGCGTGTGATCTGTACCGACCCGCGCCATAAGCAGCGCCAGGGTTAATTGCAAGAGTTTTAGAGGACGAAAATGGCACGTATCGCTGGCATCAATATTCCGCCGCAACAGCATTCCGAGATTGGCCTGACCGCCATTTTTGGTATCGGTCGCACACGCGCTCGCAAAATTTGCGAAGCTTGTGGCATTGCTTATTCCAAGAAGGTCAAAGACCTGACCGATGGTGACCTGGAAAAAATCCGGGACCAGATCGCTCAGTTCACGATTGAGGGTGACTTGCGTCGTGAGACGACGATGAACATCAAGCGTTTGATGGATATCGGTTGCTATCGCGGATTCCGCCATCGCCGTGGCCTTCCTATGCGCGGTCAACGGACCCGCACGAACGCACGTACTCGCAAAGGCCCGCGTAAGGCTGCTGCGTCATTGAAGAAATAACAGGGATTGAGAGACCACTATGGCAAAAGCTCCCGCAAATAACGCAGCTCAGCGCGTTCGCAAAAAAGTTCGTAAAAACGTAGCGGACGGCATCGCGCACGTCCACGCTTCGTTCAATAACACCATCATCACGATCACCGATCGCCAAGGCAATGCCTTGTCGTGGGCGTCGTCGGGTGGTCAAGGTTTCAAGGGCTCCCGCAAGTCTACTCCGTTCGCTGCTCAGGTGGCTTCCGAGGTGGCAGGACGTGCAGCGCTTGAGCAGGGGATCAAGAACCTGGACGTTGAGATCAAGGGCCCCGGTCCCGGTCGCGAGTCGTCGGTTCGTGCACTGGCTGCACTGGGCATTCGCATCAACTTGATTGCAGATGTCACGCCGGTTCCACATAACGGATGCCGCCCTCAAAAGCGTCGCCGGATCTAATTTTTTAACAAGCCCACCGCCATCAGCAGCCGCTGATGGCTCCCGCATTTCTGTGCGGCAGATGACATAAAGGAAGTTCAAGTGGCACGCTACCTCGGCCCCAAGGCCAAACTATCACGCCGTGAAGGCACCGACCTGTTTCTCAAAAGCGCACGTCGCGCTATTGGTGACAAGGCGAAATTTGACTCCAAGCCTGGTCAACACGGACGCACTTCCGGTGCCCGTACGTCTGACTACGGTCTGCAGTTGCGCGAGAAGCAAAAAGTCAAACGCATGTACGGAATTTTGGAGCGCCAGTTCCGCCGCTACTTCGAAGAAGCTGATCGCCGTAAGGGCAACACGGGTGCTAACCTGCTGTCTTTGCTGGAATCCCGTCTGGACAACGTCGTCTACCGCATGGGTTTCGGTTCTACGCGTGCAGAAGCACGTCAAATGGTTTCACACAAAGCCATCACGGTTAACGGAAATTCTGTGAATATCCCTTCGTACCTGGTGAAGGCTGGCGATATCGTCGCCGTGCGTGAAAAGTCCAAGAAGCAGAACCGTGTGGTCGAAGCGCTGCAACTTGCTCAGCAAGTAGGCATGCCTGCTTGGGTTGAGGTCAGCCTTGACAAAGCCGAAGGTACGTTCAAGTCTGTCCCCGATCGTGACCAGTTCGGTGCCGACATCAATGAGTCATTGATCGTCGAATTGTATTCACGCTAATCGCGTTTGAATCTTAGAAATCGTTCCTTGGCCGCAGGATTCTGCGGCCAAGGTGCTTCACCAGCCTTACCGACGTAACGAGTCGGGGGTATTGAGAGGAAGTCTGCATGCAAAACAGTTTGCTGAAACCCAAATCCATTAGCGTAGAACAACTCGGGTTGAACCGCGCCAAAGTGTCGCTGGAGCCATTCGAGCGTGGCTATGGTCATACCCTCGGTAACGCGCTGCGTCGCGTATTGCTGTCCTCGATGCCAGGTTTCGCTGCGACGGAAGTTACGATCGCTGGCGTACTGCACGAGTACTCATCAATCGACGGAGTTCAGGAAGACGTCGTCAACATTTTGTTGAACCTCAAGGGCGTTGTTTTCAAGCTGCACAATCGCGATGAAGTGACCCTGAGTTTGCGCAAGGATGCGGAGGGTGTTGTTACTGCTGCGGATATCCAGACGCCTCACGACGTCGAAATCATCAATCCCGGTCACGTCATTGCCAATCTGTCGCACGGCGGCAAACTGGATATGCAGATCAAGGTTGAAAAGGGTCGCGGTTACGTGCCTGGTACCATGCGCCGTCACGCGGATGAGCCAAACAAGTCCATTGGTCGTATCGTGCTGGACGCGTCGTTTTCTCCTGTGAAGCGCGTTAGCTACACCGTTGAGAGCGCTCGCGTCGAGCAGCGTACCGATCTGGACAAGCTGGTCGTTGAAATCGAAACCAACGGGGCAGTTTCGGCTGAAGATGCCGTTCGGGCCTCGGCGAAGATTCTGGTCGAGCAATTGGCGGTATTTGCGCAGCTGGAAGGTAGCGAGCTGGCTGCATTTGACGCACCGGCACCACGCGGAAATACCCAGTTCGATCCAATTTTGCTTCGTCCGGTCGATGAGTTGGAGTTGACCGTTCGGTCGGCCAATTGCTTGAAGGCAGAGAATATTTATTACATCGGTGACCTGATCCAGCGCACTGAGAATGAGTTGCTGAAGACCCCTAATCTGGGTCGTAAGTCACTCAATGAAATCAAGGAAGTGCTCGCTTCCCGTGGCCTCACTTTGGGCATGAAGCTTGAAAGCTGGCCACCCGCAGCGCTGGAAAAGCGCTAACTATTGAACCCTTCGGGGTTCCGTGCCAAGAGCAGTACCTGATACGGCTGCTTTTTTAAAAACTAAGGAAAACTACCATGCGCCACGGACACGGTCTACGTAAACTCAACCGCACTAGCTCACATCGTTTGGCGATGTTGCGCAACATGATGAATTCGCTCATTGAGCACGAAGTCATCAAAACTACCGTTCCAAAAGCCAAAGAGCTTCGTCGCGTAATTGAGCCGATGATTACTCTGGCCAAAGTGGCTACTGTTGCCAATCGCCGTCTGGCGTTTGACCGCCTGCGCGATCGCGACAGCGTCACCAAGCTGTTCAATGACCTCGGCCCCCGTTTCAACGCGCGTCCAGGTGGTTACACCCGTATTTTGAAGATGGGTTTCCGTGTTGGCGACAACGCGCCTATGGCTTTGGTGGAGTTGGTTGATCGAGCTGCAGAAATTGTTGCTGCAGACGACACAACAGCAGCGTAAATAGGTTATAATTCAGATCTTGACGCGGAGTGGAGCAGCCTGGTAGCTCGTTGGGCTCATAACCCAAAGGTCGTTAGTTCAAATCTAGCCTCCGCAACCAATAAAAACGTGGAATTCCACGACAGCAAAGGCTCACTTAGGTGGGCCTTTTTTGTTTTGTGTCGAGGTTTGAGACACGGTCGGTGCCCTCTCAGATTCGGTCTATTTCTCTTCTGCAACTTGGTTGACCCTTGTAACCTTAAGGCCCGGTAGGCCAAGTAACAACTATTTATTTACATTGTCCGCCGCCTTCCTCAATGCGGCGAGGGAGCTTTTCTTCCTGAATATGAAGATTGCACGCACTTGGCAATAGGGACTGCGCCAATCGCAAAGACACCGTCAACGAAATCGCGGAATAGCTCGTGAACTCTACAGCGCTGTGTGTCTGCATTGCGCATCGGGCAAGGTGTCACCGATTGCTTTCGAGCATCAATCGGCGACTATAAATGTTATCGTGCTGTCCAAAGAAGTGAACCACTGTAAGTTCGAAAACGCACAGACTCGTTCGTATGGCCACAAGCATCGTGAGCCTCTGGACGTTGAACACACTTACCGTGGTGTGGTTGACACCCCAAATGCCCAATTCCAATCGAACCTGATCGCATCTACCGGGCTGCGTTCATCACCCAGCTGGGTGTGCCGAAAAAGTCTGGGCGTAACCGGAGAAATATCGACATGAGTGCGATCGAAGCCACGCCGCGCTACGTGGCAAGACAAAAGGTGACGTTGGTTGAACCGCGCGACACGGTCATCGCTGTTTGAACGCCTTGCTTCATCAGCCCGTTGATACGCCGTTCCCGATAGGCCGAGCGTATTTCTGATCTTTTTTTTGGAGACGCATGGGAGCTTGAAGGACGCCCGCCGCAGCGACACTACTTTGCCTGCCACTGTCGGGCGAGCCAACAAATTGAGTCACACGATCAGTTGGATGGCCATCACCACCTTGTTAACCGGATGGGCGGCATCCGTGCAGGCGGCACCGCCCAGTGGACCGGTGGTTGCTGCGGTCGGTGAAACAATTGCAAAAGGTGGTACCGCTGCCGGTGCGGTGGCCTGCGCGGTCTGCCACGGTGCCACAGGCCAAGGTCAAGGTCAAGGTCAAGGTCAATCAGCCGCAGGATTTCCGCGCCTTGCGGCCATGCCTACCAGCAGGGAACCCGCAGGAATGATCCGATGGAGCTCATGCGCGGCATTGCTCTCAAGC
>Ga0105047_10007585_pt1 | contig 18252 bp, 16 predicted proteins | sample MAT04_FD_78384 | JGI IMG/M metagenome (GOLD analysis project Ga0105047, IMG submission 78384) | Freshwater microbial communities from Lake Fryxell liftoff mats and glacier meltwater in Antarctica - MAT-04 (megahit assembly) | ecosystem: Environmental > Aquatic > Freshwater > Ice > Liftoff... | reverse complement strand
TTAGGTTTATTTAGCCTGTACACTAAGGCTAAGGCGTTAAAAGCTTAGTTGAAACCGCCGTATGCGACATCGCACGTACGGTGGTGTGAGAGGACGGAGCCGTGAGGCTCCTCCTACTCGATAACAAGGATGTGCATCAGGCAATAGTGCCGCCATGAATAACCTGGGAACTATGTATGAAGAAGGCCAGGGTGTGGAAAAAAATGTTGCTAAAGCGAAATATTATTATGAACAAGCGTGTGCGCTAAATAATAGTACAGCCCTGTATAATCTGGGTGCCCTTTATGAAGACGGTCAAGGTATAGAAAAAAATTTGGCTAAAGCTAAAGGGTATTATGAAAAATCTTGCGGATTAGGTAATGGCGCTGCCATGACCAATCTGGGGTGTATGTATGAGGATGGTCTGGCTGTTGAAAAGGATTTGGTTAAAGCTAAAGAATACTACGAGCAAGCGTGTGTGCTAAATAATAGTACCGCTATGAATAATCTGGGGGCTATGTATCAATCTGGTCGTGGAGTAAAAAAAGATTTGGCTAAAGCTAAGAAATATTATAAAAAAGCAGGTGCATTAGGTAATGTCGCTGCCCTGACCAATCTGGGGTCTATGTATAAAAATAGTCAGGGTGTAAAAAAAAATTATATTAAAGCAATTATTTGTTATGAAAAGGCTATAGCATCAGGGGGCAGTGATGCTATGTATTTACGTGCCAAAATGCATGAGCAGGGTTTGGGAGGGCAAAAAAATCCTGTTCTGGCCTGTAGGCTTTACTATAAAGCCTACAGCGATTATCAATATCAAGAAGCTTTAAAAGCCTTACAACTTCTTAATGAACAGAATAATATCGATGCACAATTGTTTTTATTTTATATCGCATTGACAGAATCAGATAATAAAACTGCCTTGTCGTTATATAACAAAAATCATTCTTTTTTGATCAGTCATTTTCATTCCTCCCCATTGCCATTAATCCCAACTTTAATTAATTTTTTAAGTAAGCAGAGTAACCAATCTTTGCAGCTATTGGCTTATTTACAATTCAGGCAGTATTTGTCGGAAAAAAATGAACAGGAAGCACTTGTTCTGTTTAGCACACATTTGATCAATTATCCGCATGTTACCGCTGATGAACTATTTTTTATGGCTAACCGATTGTTATTTGCTAATGATGAAACTTCTTTTACTCAGCAGGACGAAGAGAGTTTAACTATCGCTTGCGAGTTATTAGCACGAGGTTATCTCAATGAAGACGATCAAAATTGTTATGCGTTATTAGGGCAATGTTTGCATATTCTTCATGCTTTAAAGACTAACCAAAAACCAAAAGGTTTTTCAAAAGCAGTCCCCAACTACAACCAACTGGCTAACCAGTTTAGTCAAACGTATCAGCTCATTCAAAGAACGCAACGTTACCTTGAAGAAGTTAATAATCTATTAGATATATTTTGTAATACTCGTTCATCTGAAAGATCGTGTTCATTTTTTAGGCGAAATATTCCTAAAGCAGAATACCCTCGTTTAATCACAAAAAAAAAATTGGCTGAAGAAATATTGCAAGCACTGGATACTCCCGGTCGGGAAGAGGAAATGGCATTAAAGTTAGAGCAATTAGAAAGCGAGTCTATGCAGGATTGGAAAAACGGTCCAAACTAACATGATGAATTTCCTTCTCCACACCTTGGGGAGAAGGTGGCGCGTAGCGCCGGATGAGGGTGTTTAAGTTGGTACGATATTGAGTAATAGTAGCGAATTTTGAATTAAAATCTATTCTAAACCGTGCTACACTCAGCTCCCTCATCCGTCACTTCGTGACACCTTCTCCCGCAACGCGGGAGAAGGGAATCATATAAGTTAGTTCGCTGCGTTTTTCAGATCCTGTATAAAGGCTCGCAAAGGCGGTTAGTTAGGAACACACTGCAAAGAAGAATCGCCTGAATCAGGCAACGATCACAGCCATGTTAGCCGATTAACAATTTTTGACCCGGCTTTAATAATTTTGTATTTAAACTGGGGTTAAGCCTTTCCAGGGAGAGCGTTGTGGTATTGTTTCTTCTGGCAATGCTGCTTAAATTATCACCTGCTACAACCGTATAACTACCCGGCGTAATGCTTTGTTTCCAGATAATAAGCTGTTCGCCTTTGGCCAGTGATTGACTGGGTTTGAGCTTGTTCCAGGTACGAATATTGGCAGCAGTGGTACTGTATTTTTTTTCCAGCAATTGAAAGGTATCACCTGCCTGAACAATATGGATTACTTTATAGGTTTGTACGGTTGCCGGTTTATCAGCCAAGGCTAACATGGTCGGTTTGCTCGTGCTGACAGGGGCGTTTTTAGTACTTGGGATAAGTACATATTGGCCGTTTTTAAGCTTATCTGATTTCAACTGATTTAATTCACGGATTAATTTCACGGTGGTGAAATAGCGATGAGCAATTGAATTTAATGAGTCACCAGAACGTACAACATGTCGAGTCCAGCTTACTCTGTTTTCTTGTGGAACATTAGCCAGATTGCGATTAAAACTGGCTACTTTATTTGCCGGAATTAACAACTTGAATGGCTTGTAAGGTGCTGTGGTCCAGCGATTAAAGCCAGGATTAAGCTTGATAAGATCTTTATAAGTGATACCAGCGAGTTTTGCAGCATGGTTTAAATCGATCTGACTGCCAATATTCACCTCTTCAAAATAAGGGGTATGCGGAATATCCGGCAAGCTGATGTGATAACGCTGGGGGTATTTAATAATTTCAGCCAGAGCCAGGAGGCGGGGTACATAGGCGCGTGTTTCCATCGGTAAAGGTAAGCGCCAGAAGCTGATTCGTCTTGCTGATTGACCACTGTTTTTAACCGCTCGTGAAACCGTACCTTCACCGGAGTCATACGCTGCTATTGCCAGAATCCAGTCACCATTAAAATATTTGTTTAAATAAGTCAGGTAATTAAGTGCCGCATCAGTTGAAGGGCCAATACTGCGTCGAGCATCAAACCACCAGTCCTGTTTTAATCCCAGTGTATTACCTGTTCCTGGCATTAATTGCCATAAGCCAGCAGCACCTGCGCCAGAGTATGCGAATGGATCGTATGCGCTTTCAATCATTGGTAATAAAGCAAGCTCACCGGGTAATCTTCGTTTTCTGATCTCAGTGACGATGTGATAAATATAAGGTTCGGAGTGTGCCAGCTTTTGAATATAGGCCGGATGCGCAATCAGCCAGCGTAACTGGGTTTGTACTTCTGGTTGTGTGACTTCATGGCTTAAGGAAAGCTGGCCACGTAATACATCCCATACGTTGGGCGTGAAGCTGGCATAAGCTGAATTTATCAGCGCTAAACAGCTGGCAATAAAAACAAAAAATGTGCGTATAAATTTGAATATAAATATCGGCTTTAACTTCAATCGAATAGCCTTGTTCAATTTAAAGGGAAATCAGTGTACTCGATTTACTGACTTTGATAAACCTTTTTGGTTTTAAAAAGATCTAACCGATTTATAATAACGCTAAAATCAGGAAAAAATATTTTTTTGATGCCGCAAAATCGAAAAAATTGCTAATGAATCACTCGATTTACAGCCATGAAGATTTGCGTATTCTTTAACCGATTTTTGTGAAATTCTTAAAAAAGGATTAATTTCGTGTTCCAGAGCAATAGTGGAGGGCAGTGAACATCGCTGTGGATTCTCCATCAATTTTTGATAATACGTTTTTACAGCCAGATTCTCAGGTTCAACAGACAGGGCAAATCTCAGGTTTTGACACGTATATTCATGAGCGCAATAGACGAGCGTGTTATCGGGTAATGATTTTAATTTTAAGAGCGAATCATGCAATTGCTCAATGGTACCATCAAAAACCCGGCCGCAACCTGCCGAAAAAAGTGTATCGCCACAAAAAAGTAAACTATTGGTTTTGTCATAATAAGCGATATGACTGGCGGTATGTCCGGGTATTTCCAAAACCTTAAATTGCCATTGTAAAACAGTAAAGCAGTCATTTTCGGAAACTGAATGAGTAATGAAGGGAATACGTGCGTCCTTTGGTCCATAGACCGGTAAAGACGCATTATTTTTCAGCAGGGCGCTTACTCCACCAATATGATCGTCATGATGATGAGTCAGCAGTATTGCAGCAAGTGTATAATCATTTTCCTGAATAAAATTAATTACTGGTAACGCCTCGCCCGGGTCGACACAAATAACCTGTTTGCTCTTGGAGTCAACAAGCATCCAGATGTAGTTATCAGTAAAGGCTGGTACAGGCGTAATTTGCATAAATTAGTCTCACTCAACAATATAAAAGGATATACCGGGATTAAATATCGATTTTAATGTAGTCAAAATTGATTTCATTTCCTCAGCAAGGGTAAAGGGTGGATTAATAATCCACAATCCGCAACCAGTCATACCAGGTTTTACTGCACCGGTTAAATAAAACTCTATGCGCAGAGAACGCTCGGCATTAATTCCAGTCATACGTCGTATTAATTGTTCATGTAGCCGTTTATCAATTATAGGATACCAAAGGCAATAAACACCTGTTGCGAAACGGGTATAAGCCGCTTTAATGGCATCAGGAATCTGTTTATATTCATCTTTAATTTCATAAGATGGATCAATAAATGTCAAACCGCGACGTTCGACAGGTGGCAATAGGGCGTTGACGCATTTCATGCCATCTGTTTCATTGAAAAAAACTTTTTTCCCTTGAGTCGATAAATGAGTCAATGCATCAAATTCACGTGGGTGCAATTCACAACAAACCAATCGATCCTGTTCTCGTAAACCTGAAATCGCAAGATAGGGAGAACCCGGATAATAGCGCAGTTTATCGGTTGGATTTAAAGCGCGTAAGACTTTTAAATAAGGAGCAAAAAGCGGCGATAGTTGTGTCTTTTTTTCCCATAGCAGGGATATTCCTTCAAGAAACTCACCAGTTTTTTTAGCCTGGCTATCTTTTAAATCATAAACCCCACGGCCAGAGTGTGTTTCGAGATAAAGCAACGGTTTATCCTTTTCCACCAGGTAATTAATAATACGTGATAGGGTGAGGTGTTTAACAACGTCAGCAAAATTGCCGGCATGATAACCGTGTTGGTAACTAAGCATAATTTTAAGTCGATATATAAAGATAATTAATCATTATACGGTTTTGTCGGCTGGCAATCCATGAATTGCTATTTATTTGGGCTATAATTTTAATAATAATACTGCCAAGGGGTTAATCATGGGTTTGCGCAAAGATTATGACGATGATAGTTACGCGTTTAGCGATTTTCCGATAGAAAGCGGAGAAGAGCTTTCTCATCGAAAGCAAATCCGTAAAAAACTGGAAGAGCGATTGGAACGCAAACGCTTGAAAGAAGAGCTGGATGAGCTGGACGGCGAATTTGACTGGGACGATCTCGATCGGTAGGCAGCAAATAAAGCAAGTGTAGCCTTGATTCAGCGCAGCGTAATCAAGGTTTTTCTTCGCCAAAGTCAACGCTATTAACAGGCTCATCTGGACGAAATAAACAAACCTTGATTACGCTGCGGTGCATAGCAACTACATTGACTGTCAAGTAGCGTTCACGACCAATTAGCAGCCAGCAAGGTATTCTGCAATAAAGTAACAATAGTCATCGGACCAACGCCACCCGGCACCGGCGTAATTGCAGCCACACGCTTTTCCGCGCGTTCAAAATCCATATCACCGCGCAATTTTCCATTGGCCATACGGTGAATACCAACATCAATTACTATTTGTTTGTCATTGAGCCATTCTGGATCAATGATATCGGGCGCACCTGCAGCGACCACTATAATATCCGCAATACGGATATGTTGTTCCATATTTTGCGTAAAACGATGGCAGATGGTTATTGTCGCACCCGCAATTAAAAATTCAAAAGCCATAGGACGACCAACAATATTAGATGCACCCACAATAACGGCATGCTTGCCTTTGAGTGAAATATTATAAGCGCTGAGCAGCTGGATGATGCCGTAAGGAGTACAGGGTCGCAATGTTGGTGTACGTTGAGCTAAACGTCCAAAGTTATAGGGGTGAAATCCATCGACATCTTTAGCGGGTGAAATAGCTTCTATAATAAGGTCACTGTTCATTGCCGCAGGCAAAGGTAATTGCACCAGAATACCATCAACATTTTTATTATCGTTTAATTCATGAATCAATTGTAATAATTGCTCTTGAGTAGCTGTAGCGGGGAGATCATGGGAATACGACTCAATACCAACTTCTGCGCAGGCTTTTCGTTTGTTGGTTACGTAAACCTCAGAAGCAGGATCGTGTCCAACCAGAACCACTGCAAGTCCAGGTGCACGTTGACCAGATTGTTTTCTTTTTTCAACCGCTACTATGATATTTTTCTTAAGGGTCATCGCAACCTGTTTGCCATCTAATAAAATTGCAGTCATATCAAATTATCGTTCTGTTCTGCTAAATAGTAATAGATGATTATATCGTAAATCTTCTGTTATTACTTATAAAAATCGTAGACAAACCAATGATGGTGTTATAAATTGACCCTTTTAGTTGGAAATATGTATGCGTATTGCCTTGGGGGTTGAATACGATGGAAGTCAGTATCACGGCTGGCAGGCGCAAACCGGTTTGCATACGATACAACAGGCGACTGAAACAGCCCTGGCTCGTATTGCCGATACCGAAATTAGTGTGGTATGTGCTGGCAGAACTGATACGGGCGTTCATGCAACTAATCAGATTATTCATTTTGATTGTGATAAAGAACGAACTATCCGCTCCTGGATTCATGGAGCCAATTCTTATTTGCCGAAAGATATTTGTGTGCGTTGGGGCAAGGAAATGCCTGAAGATTTTCATGCCCGATATTCAGCTTTATCGCGCCGATACCGTTATATCATCTATAATTCATCAATCAGACCGGCGTTGCAGCGAAGCAGTGTAACCTGGCAATATCGTCAGCTTGATCATCGAATTATGCAGGATGGTGCCAAACATTTACTGGGCGAAAATGACTTTACCTCGTTTCGTTCGGTAGAGTGTCAATCAAATACACCAATGCGTAATGTGCATAATCTACAGGTCAGCAGGCAAGGTGATTTATTGATGATTGATATTACTGCCAATGCATTTCTACATCATATGGTCAGAAATATTGCAGGCGTTTTGATTGCTGTTGGTTCTGGTAAAAAACCGGCGAACTGGGTTAAAGAAGTGCTGGAAGCAAAAGATAGACGTCTTGGTGCCGAAACTGCACCCCCTTATGGTCTTTATCTGGTTAACGTGGCTTATCCAAAAGAATTTGGTGTAATACAAGCGCCGCCAGGGCCTTTGTTTCTTTGGGAGCGTTAATTCATGCAGCGCAACACCAGAATTAAAATGTGTGGAATGACCTGCGAAGAGGATATTATTCACGCAGCGACTCTTGGGGTTGATGCGATTGGTTTGATATTCTATTCCAAAAGTCCCCGTTTTGTTTCTGTTGAAAGAGCTAAACAATTGCTCAGGAACTTTCCACCTTTTTTGAGTAGTGTGGCTGTCCTGGTTAATCCAACGGTGGATGAAGTGCGAGAAATTGTTAGTGAGTTGCCGGTGGGTTATTTACAATTTCATGGCAATGAAACGCCGCAATTTTGTGAGCAATTTCATAAAGATTATATTAAAGCGATACCCGCCACATCAGCGCAGGCTATTCACGCAGCAATTAACTCGTTTAGTAATGCTGCGGCCATATTGCTGGATACTCCATCAGTCGCGCACGGGGGAACAGGGCAGGCATTTGATTGGACTAAAATTCCGAGTGACAGTACAAAACCATTAATTTTGGCTGGCGGTCTTGATGCCGGTAATATCTGCAAAGCGGTGATAGACGTTAAACCTTACGCCATTGATGTATGTAGCGGTATTGAACAGTCTCCGGGCTTAAAAGATCATGGTAAAATGATAGAATTTGTTAACGCATTAAGGGGATGTTATGAATAACGATGATCTTCCAGACAGCAGCGGCCATTTTGGTCCATATGGTGGTATGTTTGTTGCGGATACTTTAATGCATGCACTGCAAGAGTTACAACAGGCTTACGCACATTACAGCCATGATCCACAATTTCTCGCGGAATTGGATGAAGAGTTAAAAAATTATGTTGGCCGTGCAACACCGTTATATCATGCTGTCAGATTAAGCAAACTCGTTGGTGGCGCTCAGATTTATTTAAAACGAGAAGATTTAAATCATACCGGTGCGCATAAAATTAATAATACTGTTGGGCAGGCTTTATTAGCACAACGTATGGGTAAAACACGAATTATTGCCGAAACAGGTGCAGGCCAGCATGGTGTTGCTGCCGCAACAGTAGCCGCAAAACTTGGCCTTGAATGTGTTGTTTATATGGGTTCGGATGATATCAAACGACAAAGCAGTAACGTCTATCGCATGAAGCTGTTAGGTGCGACAGTTGTACCTGTTACGGCTGGTTCCCGAACACTAAAAGATGCACTTAATGAAGCAATGCGTGATTGGGTAAGCCATATCGATGATACGTTTTATATTATAGGTACGGCAGCTGGCCCGCATCCTTATCCACAAATGGTACGTGATTTTCAATCGGTTATTGGCCGTGAAGCACGCGAGCAAATACTGCAAAAAACAGGACGTCTGCCTGATGCACTTGTTGCATGCGTTGGCGGTGGTTCCAATGCCATTGGTTTATTTTACCCATTTTTAAAAGATGAAACGGTAGCTATTTATGGCGTTGAAGCAGGCGGCAAAGGTATTCAAACCGGCCAACATTCAGCATCCTTAATCGCAGGCAAACCGGGTGTTTTACATGGTAATCGTACTTACCTGTTATGTGATGAACATGGTCAGGTTAAAGATACCCATTCGATTTCAGCGGGGCTTGATTATCCAGGTGTTGGCCCAGAACACGCTTATTTAAAAGACACCAAGCGTGCCACCTATGTAGCAATTAACGACGACGAAGCATTAGACGCGTTCCGGACATTAACGCATATTGAAGGCATCATGCCCGCGCTGGAATCCAGTCATGCCGTTGCTTATGCGATGAAACTGGCAAAAACCATGACGCCAGAACAATGCATTATTGTTAATTTATCAGGCCGTGGTGATAAAGACATGCACACTGTTGCCAGTATTGATGGGTTGACCGTCTAATTTAAATCAAGAGCGAAGATTATGAATCGAATAGATAAAACGCTGGCTGCATTGGAAGCTGGCGGGAAAAAAATGCTTAGCCCTTATATTACGGCGGGTGATCCAGAGCCTGGTTGTACGGTTAAACTGATGCATACGCTAGTCGATGCCGGTGCTGACATACTTGAAATTGGTATTCCTTTTTCTGATCCAATGGCCGAAGGCCCTGTTATTCAGGTTGCTATGGAAAGAGCGCTGAGTCATGGTGTTACTTGTGATCATGTTTTTGATATGGTAAAAACCTTCCGCAAAACTAATCAGCATACACCCATTGTAATAATGGGTTATCTGAATCCAGTTGAATATTATGGTTATGAGAAGTTTGCCATACGCGCTGCTGAAGTTGGAGTCGATGGAACAATTCTGGTAGATTTACCGCCAGAAGAAAGCAGCGATATTTCGATTATCTGGAGAAGTTATAATTTACACAGTATTTATTTGTGTTCACCAACGACCAGCGATATAAGGATGGCGTTAATTAACGAGTATGGTAGCGGTTATTTATATTATGTATCGTTAAAAGGCGTAACAGGCGCTAATGATTTTGATTTAAACAGCGTTAAAATGCAGTATAAATATCGAAAAGAACAAACTGTTCTACCTTTAATGGTTGGTTTTGGTATTAAAACAGCAGAAATGGCAGCAGATGTTGCCAGCTTTGCCGATGGTGTAATTGTTGGTGCGGCATTAATCAACCAAATTTATGAAGCATTCCTTGCTGGCGGCGATATTTATGAAGCGGCCTTTTCCCTAATAAATGAAATGCGTCAGGCAATCGATAATAATGGATAAAAGTATGACAGAAACAACTGAAAAAAGAGCTCATTTTATTAGACAGTTAATCATTGACGAATTAGCTTCCGGTAAACATAAAGAAGTAATAACCCGTTTTCCACCTGAACCGAATGGTTATCTGCATGTTGGTCATGCAAAATCGATTTGCTTAAATTTTGGTTTGGCTCAGGAATTTAAAGGAAAGTGTTTCTTACGTTTTGATGATACTAATCCGATTAAAGAAGAAGAAGAGTATGTTAACGCTATTATTGATGATGTGCGTTGGCTGGGTTTTGAATGGTGTGATATGACCCATTCTTCTGATTATTATCAAGAGTTATATGATTATGCGGTAACATTGATTGAGCAAGGTAAAGCCTACGTTGATAGCTTGACGATGGAAGAAATCCGTGCTTATCGAGGAACATTGCAAGAGCCTGGACGCGACAGTCCCTATCGTAATCGGCCAATAGAAGAAAGCCTTGATTTATTCAAGAGGATGAAAGCAGGTGAGTTTCCTGATGGAACGCATGTTTTAAGAGCGCGAATTGATATGACATCCGGTAATGTGAATATGCGCGATCCGGTTTTATATCGAATTCGTCATGCTCATCATCAACGTACGGGTGATGCCTGGTGCATTTATCCTATGTATGACTATGCACATCCAATTTCTGATGCACTGGAAAAAATTTCCCATTCACTTTGCACACTTGAGTTCCAGGATCACCGTCCATTGTATGATTGGTTAATCGATAATTTATCTGTGCCTGCAAAACCGGTTCAAACAGAGTTTGCCCGTTTAAATCTGTCGCATACCATAACCAGTAAACGTAAACTCAGGCAACTGGTTGAAGAAGGGGTTGTAACGGGTTGGGATGATCCACGATTACCAACATTGAAAGGCATGCGCAAGCGTGGCTATCCACCCGCAGCTATTCGTGAGTTTTGTGAACAAATAGGTATTTCCCGCAGCGATTCAGTCATTGATATGTCTATTCTGGAAGCATGTGTACGCGATGAATTAAACCGTACTGCAAAACGTGCTTTATGCGTGCTTGAACCTTTAAAAGTGGTGATTACCAATTATCCCGAAAATCAGGTTCAGGAATTGACTGCATCCTATAATCAAAATGATCCTGAAGCACACAGCCGAATCCTTCCTTTTAGTCGTGAACTGTATATTGAGCGCAGCGATTTTATGACTGAGCCATCGAAAGGGTATTTTCGGTTATCTCCCGGAGCCGAAGTTCGATTACGAAATGCCTATGTTATTTGTTGCAATGATGTGATTTATGATGAGCAGGGCGAAGTTAAAGAATTACATTGCACTTACGATACCGAGACATTAGGTAAAAATCCGGTGGATCGAAAAGTGAAAGGGGTTATTCACTGGGTGTCCTGTGCACAAGCTCATCCTGTCACAATTTATCAATATGATCGCTTGTTCCATGATGCAAATCCTGCGCGTGAAGATGACTTCCTGCAGTTTTTAAATCATGATTCCTTGCAGGTGCAGCAAGGTTTTTGTGAGCCATCATTGGCTAATCAGCCATTAGGTGAAGTATTCCAGTTTGAACGCCTGGGTTATTATTGCGTTAATCAGATTGAAAATAATCGTGTCAGTGCGTTTCATCGCATTGTAGGTTTAAAAGACACTTGGGCTAAAATCAGCTAAGGAATAACATGCTTCATTTATATAACTCGTTAACGCGTCAAAAAGAAGTTTTTACACCAATGCAGCCCGGTAAAATTGGTCTTTATGCCTGCGGTATTACTGTTTATGACCGATGCCATCTGGGGCATGCGCGATCAATGGTTTGTTTTGACGTTATCGTTCGTTTTTTGCGTGAGCAAGGTTATGCTGTGACTTTTGTCCGCAATATTACTGATATTGATGACAAAATTATCGTGCGAGCGACTGAGCGCAACATGCCGATTCAGGAGTTAACCGAGTTTTATATAAAAACAATGCATGAAGATGCTGCTGCCCTGAATATTCTGCCCCCCGATATTGAGCCACGTGCGACTGATCATATTGAATCAATCATTAAATTAATAACTCGTTTGATTGATAGTGGTTATGCTTATGTAAGTGATAATGGCGATGTTTGTTTTGAAGTTAATCGCTTTAAGGCTTATGGTAAATTATCCAATAAAGATTTGGATGCATTAATTTCCGGTTCTCGCATTGAAGTAGTCAAAGAAAAACGATCACCACTTGATTTTGTATTATGGAAGCAAGCGAAAGCGGGCGAACCAAGCTGGCCATCGCCTTGGGGTGAAGGCCGTCCAGGCTGGCATATTGAATGTTCTGCCATGTCAATGGACGAGTTAGGCGAGCAGTTTGATATTCATGGGGGTGGACTGGATTTAAAATTTCCGCATCATGAAAATGAAATTGCACAAAGTGAAGCAGCTTCGGGTAAAAAATTTGCAAATTATTGGATGCACGTAGGTTTATTGCAGGTCAATAATGAAAAAATGGCTAAATCAACAGGCAATTTTTTTACAATTGAAGAGGTTTTGAAAAAACATCATCCTGAAGTTGTACGTTATTTCTTGCTAAGCAGCCATTATCGCAGCCCATTAAATTACTCTGAAGACAATCTGCAAAATGCGCATAAAGCGTTAACACGACTTTATCAATCGTTAAAAGATATAGAGCTTGTTGAGGCTATTGATCATGATTGGGCAGGGCAATTTAATCAGGCTATGAATGATGATTTTAATACGCCGGAAGCATTAGCCGTATTATTTCAGTTAAGTCATGAATTAAATAAAACACACAGTCCATTGCAAGCGGCTACGTTAAAAAAATTGGCTTCAATTCTGGGGATATTGCAATCAAAGCCAGAAGAGTTTTTACAGGCTGGTTTGGAAAGCATGGACAAAGAAAAAATTGAAACATTGATTAACGAACGGCTGGAAGCAAGAGCTGCTAAAAACTGGTCTCGAGCAGATGAAATTCGTGTTTTGTTGGTTGACGCTGGAGTAGAGCTGGAAGATGGAGTTGGCGGAACGAGCTGGCGTCGAAGATAGTAAGCCGAGCCGCGCGCGTAAGCAAGCGTTTTTGAGGTTCGTTGATGCACAGAGCAATAGAGCCTTGCTCTTTTCCTGTGAACGCTCCTTTACAGTCGCGGCTCGGTTTACTTCGTAGCATCTTCTAATGCTGATTCGTAACACGCAGGATTTCAGCCAATGACGTATCACCTGCAAGAACACGTTTGAATCCGTCCTGCCTGATGCTTGGATTATTCGGGCGAATATAATTATCAATAATTTGCAGGTTTTCATTACGATGAATCATACCCCGCAGGGTTTCATCCATTGTAATTAACTCATAAATACCCGTTCTTCCTCGATAGCCCAGATGGTTACATTGATCACAACCTTTTGGTTCGCAGACTTTCGATACGTCCGCATCAGCAGCTAACCCCATCAGATCTTTTTCATCCTGCCGCAGGACATGCACTGTTTTACAATGCGGGCATAATTTTCTAACCAGACGTTGTGCAATCAGACCAACTATACTGGATGCTAATAAAAAAGATTCTACTCCCATATCATGCAACCGCGTCAAGGCACCCAGAGCACTGTTTGTGTGCAAGGTTGATAATACAAGGTGTCCTGTCAAACTGGCCTGAATTGCAATTTCTGCTGTTTCCAGATCACGAATCTCACCAATCATCACAACATCCGGATCCTGACGCAGAATTGCTCTTAGACCTTTGGCGAAAGTCATTTGCACTTTACTATTTACTTGCGTCTGGCCTATGCCGGGTAAGTCATATTCAATGGGATCTTCAATCGTTAAAATATTGCGGCTGACCTGATTTAACTCCGTTAACATGGCATATAACGAGGTGGTTTTTCCCGAACCAGTAGGTCCTGTAATTAATATAATCCCGTAGGGCTGAGCAATCATGCTGCGCATGGTAATTAGTGTTTCATCCGGCATACCCAGCAGGCTTAAATCAAGCTGTGCAGCCTGCTTGTCCAAAATTCTTAATACAATTCGTTCACCATGGTTCGATGGTAAAGTAGATACTCGCACATCAATATTATGGCCGCCAATTCGCAAGGCAATCCGGCCATCCTGTGGTATGCGTTTTTCAGCGATATCCAGTTTGGCCATTACTTTAACCCGTGAAATCACTAATGGCGCAATTGCTCGCTGTATTTCCAATACCTCATGCAACACACCATCAATTCGATTTCGCACTAATACGCGGTTTTCATACGTTTCAATATGAATATCGGATGCTTTTTGCTTGATAGCTTGGGTAAACAGGGCATTTAGCAGACGAATAATAGGGGCATCATCCTGGTTATCAAGTAAATCCTCGCTTGTCGGCAATTGACCTGCCAACTGCGATAAATCCATATCTTCTTCCATGCCTTCAGCGGCATCAAGTACAGTTGATTGGGATTGATAACAATGCGCCAGATGTTGCTGAAACTCTGTTTCATTTACTTCCTGTAATTGCAGTTTGCATTGCAAAATTCTGCTTATTTCAGCAAGAGCAGGTAACGATGGGTTTGCTAAATGGTAAATCAGGGCATAGTCATCATTATTGTTTATAATTGCTACAACGCCGTTTTTTTTTGCAAAACTATATAATAATAACCGTCGATTTCTTTTATTATTTTCAATAGTCATCATTTAGTCATAATAATGGGGGGAGGAACAGGCTGGCTAAATGGTGTAGGCAGCACATCTGTAACAAGAGGTGCCAATACAATTTCCCGGTTACGAGAGTTATAGTCTTGAGTGCGCACCCAGTTAAGTTCATCCTGTCGTAATTGATTATATTTGTCGCCGCTGACCATTACTGCGTCTCGTTCATTACGTAAAATGACAGGGCGTATAAATACCATAAGAACACGTTTTTCCCTATCCGTAATATTATGTTGAAATAATTTACCCAGACCCGGTATATCGCCTAAAATCGGAAGCCCATTATTATCATTACCCAGACTATCCTGCCTTAAGCCGCCTAACACGACTATGTCACCGCTATCGACATGAACGGAAGTCACGATACTACTGATTTTAAAGACGGGATTACTGGTATTAACAGCATTCAATGGGTCAAGCGTATCGTTACCTTGGTCAATCTGTAACTGAATACCTTCGCCTCGAGTAATTTGTGGTCTGACGTATAAATGAAGGGCCACATTAACCCGATCAAATGTTACATAAGGGCTTGCTGTCGTTGTTCCACCAGCGTTATTGGGATAAGTAGTAGATGCTACTGAAACCTGCTTGCCCACCAGAATTTTCGCCTGTCTGTTATCCAGCACTACAACCGACGGTGTAGACAGGATATTGGCTTTATGTTTGCGTGAAAGTGCATAAATTTGCGCCTGAAAATCCTTGATAGTCGTTTTGGAATTAATGATTGCAAAGCCAGGTCGGAAATCACCAGGTCTTCCTGTTTGCTGGTTGCTTCCCCATTCAATCCCAAGCTCATTAATATCTGCTTCGTCTACTTCCGCTACTAATGCTTCTATTAATAATTGAGCAGGACGAATATCAAGCTGGCTTATCACCGCTTTTAAAATACGAATAAGTGCTGCAGGCGCATTGATAATAATTGAATTGGTATTGGGCTCTGCAATAATTTGAACAGTCGGTTTGGTTGTGCCTTCATTTTGGGTTGTAGCACCACTCGTGTTAGGCGTAGCAGCCGGACCAGGTGTTGCGGCAGGTGTTGCCGCGGCGCTAGACTGGCTTGAGCTGGAGGTGCCATTTGCCAGACTGGATGCAGGGTTTGTGCTATCAAGTTCGGGACGGGTTATAGTTCCAATCGTTGTACCAACATTTCCGCTGAAATTCGCTTGTGCAATACCGGCAAGAATAGGCACCAGGTCTTCAGCGCGTAAATAGTGCAGATATACAACCTGAGTATTGCTGTTTGTGCCGCTTGATCCTTGCCTGTCGAGTTTGTTAATCAGCATGCGCATTCTGATGCGTTCGGTCCTGCTGCCACTCAGTAAAATGGAGTTACTGCGATCATCAGCAGCTAACATGGTTTGATGAGCGCCGCCTGATGCGGGTCCTTTTACCAAATCTTTAAGCGTATTGGCCACATCCATAGCCAAAGCATATTTTAATGGAACAACATCTATTCCATTTGAAGTAGAACTATCAACCTGTTTAATAATGCGCGACATTTGTTTAATGTTATTAGCCCGGCCAGACAAGATAAGCATATTCGAAGGACTATAGGCAGAAACGCTACTCCATTGAGGCATTAACGGCCTTAAAACAGGCACAAGTTGTTCTGCAGGCACATAATGAACAGGAACTACGGCTACCATCATATCATCACCGCGAGGCGGATTACGTAATTCATCGAATGAATCAGCAGTCATCGTTTTAGCATCAATATTAGGAACAATTTTAATAATATCGCCGCTGGGAATAGCGGCATAACCTGAAACCTGTAATATAGATAAAAAGACCTGGTATAGTTCTTTGTCCGACATTGGGGAACTGGAAACAATAGAAATTTTTCCTTGTACGCGCGGATCAATAATAAAGTTTTTCCCGGTAACGCGAGAGACTTCGGCGATTACTGCTCTGATATCTGCATTTCTCAAGTTCCACAATTTTTTTTGAACATCAGGGATTACGGTGGTTTCTTCGGATTGTTCATTGGTAATAATTGCTTGTTGTAAGGGTGGCTGTGGTGGTTCTTTTGGCAATGTCTCTGCATTGGGTGTATCGCGCAGTTGTTGTTGGATTACTTTAGCCTGTTGTTGATCAGCAATAGGGCCAATTTTTACAACATAAAGATTTCGATCGTTTAAATGCTCAATTGTCACTGGTTCTTTAAACATAGAAGACAATTTAAATTTTAATTGCAGGGCATTACTTTCATGTGGAAATGCGGCAGCATCAACTGAATAAACAATTTTATCGCCAATTGTTTCAGTTTTGATCTCTGTATCTGCAGCATAAGCAAGAAAAAAGCAAAAAACTGTTAAAATTAAAAAAGCAATTGTTCGCATTCAACAACCATCAAATCCATAGTAGCTACATCATAACCAAATTTGACAAGATTCAATAGGGTTTTTAAAAATTCGTTAAGCAGGCGTGCAGGGGGATATTGTAATTGATTATTAATTTGTCGTGTTATAATCCGTCAGGATAAATAAAGGCAGAATATATGTTTAAAGAATCTTTCTTAAAAGACGGTAAGAGTCACTCTTTATCAAGACATCCTGATTATTATGATTTAACCGCACCTATCACATCCAACACAGTTGTGTACCCTGGCGATCCAAAATTCAGTACTGAAGATGTTGTATCATTGCAAAGTGGATCCAAGTTTCATTTATGTCACATGCATTTGGGAAATCATACGGGAACCCATATAGATTTCCCTGCTCATGTTATTCCAGGTGGCAAGACTAGCAGTGATTTTCCTATACAAGATTTAATTGGTTCCGGTCTTATAATCCAAGTGCCCGACACAGAAAAATCTATTACCAGGGAGTTTGTGAAATCTCAACAAGCTATTTTACCAAATGATTTTATATTTTTTAAAACAGCAAATTCAAAAATATCAAAACAAGCTGAATTCACAGAAAAATATGTATATATAGAGCAAGATGCTGCAGAAGAGCTTATACAAAGAGGTATTAAAATTGTTGGAATTGACTACATAAGTGTTGATTCATACGAAGCAGAATCTCTCCCTGTACATCATTCTTTTTTGTCTAAAAACATACTAATTGTTGAAGGATTAGAATTAAAAGAAGCCCCTGCAGGTAGATGCAAACTATTTATTATGCCTAATAACATTCCAGATATGGATGGTTTACCAGTTAGGGTAATATTGCAGTTATGAAGTTGAGGGTGGTTTCCTTTTTACTTGAGAGAATTAATAGAGGGTTGTGTGATTAAAAATTTGACGTTACTTAAAATGCAATGGTATTGGCATTTACTTAAAAAAACGCTTTATGAATACAGTATTGGCTTGATTTTATTTTGCACCATATTTGTTTTTTATGACATAGTCACAAAATTTCTGCAGGGTGATAACAGAGTATGTGTGATTATTAGTCATGATTTAAGATGGATTGATAGGTGGCGAGCAGCAGTTCCCGCCAGCACACTAATGCTCAAAAAAATTACTGATTGAAACGTGAGCACAAGCTTTGCATTAATTTTAAAAAAAAGAAACCGATCTGACAAGAATCAGATTAAAAAAACATGAATCGCTTGAAACTCAAAAAACCAACCGCACCTCAACCACTGTTCAGTTTTGTT
>Ga0105047_10007583_pt1 | contig 18256 bp, 13 predicted proteins | sample MAT04_FD_78384 | JGI IMG/M metagenome (GOLD analysis project Ga0105047, IMG submission 78384) | Freshwater microbial communities from Lake Fryxell liftoff mats and glacier meltwater in Antarctica - MAT-04 (megahit assembly) | ecosystem: Environmental > Aquatic > Freshwater > Ice > Liftoff... | reverse complement strand
GCGGGCTGTTCGTGATCCAGACGGATAATCCCGGCTATTGGAAGTACATCCAAGGCGTCGTGAGTTGCTTCTTCGAGTTCCACGAACGGATCGGCCGTTGGCCGGATGCTCCGAAAGGCCGGACCCGCCGGGAGATCTTGGCGATGAAGAAGAAACTCCCGGTGTTCCGCGGCAGCGGTACACCGAAGCCGGACTTGAGCGAAGCCGAGGCAGTGAAGATCGCCGAGAGCCTGCCGCCGCCGACCTTCGACGCCGACCGCCGGTTGCGCGATCTCGACCGGCAGGCGTAACGTCAATTCTTCAGGTACGCCAGTGAGTCCATGTACGCCAGGTAGGCGAGCAGGCCGAGGATGGCGTAACAGACGGTCGTGCCGGTCCACGAGGGCGAGAAGAACTTCAACGCACTTCCCGCGAACTGGTTCAGCCGGATGCGGATGCCGTTGAAGTCGACCGAGTAAAGTTCATCCAGAATCAGATGGGACAGGAAGCCGACCATAACGCCGCCCGCGAGAATGATCCGGATCCGCACGTCGTTCGAGTTGTATTCCAGATAGACGATCAGGCCGAAGATCACCATCGTCGGGATGCTGTGCCACATGCCGCGGTGGACGCTGATGCGACGCAGGATGTGCGACCCGAGATAGCGGATCAGGAAATACAGCACCGCCGAAATCACAATGACGCTTTCGTGCGTGAAGCCCGAGTTCAGGAGCCGCCTGACCAAGAGCATCGGCAGAATCGCCGCGGCGAGGGCGGAGAGTTCGCGGACCGGTCGGCCCGAGTCGCTGTCCAAGTCCGGCAGCATGCCCCCGAGTGCGGTAACCCCCGCAGCCAGGATGCCGACCTCCGGTTCGAAGCTGAGCGGCTTGACCGCCGCGCCGCCGTAGACGATCCCACACAGGGACGACACGGTGATGTGCATGCGGAACCCGGCCATGCGTTCTGCCCCTTCCAGAGATCCGGAAAAATCCGCCACCGACCTTGTGAACGCCTGTTCCCTAGTTCACACTTGTATTCAGGAAGGTCGCACCCAAAGGAGTCTCACCCATGACCAACGAAGAAATTTCGGCAACCTTGCGTCAACAGGCTTCGGTCTTATCCCGCAGCGGCAGCAACCTATATCGGGTCCGCGCGTTTCGCCAAGCCGCAATGGCGGTGCTGATGCTTCCGACGGCGGTGACGGAGATCCTGGCGGCCGGAGGCCGCGCGGGACTCGAACGCATTCCGCTGATCGGCAAAAGCCTCGCGGACATGATCATCGACATCACCCGCCGGCCGTCGCCGGCATGATGTCGCGCTCGGTGCGGGCCACGAATAGCGCCGTCGTCATATCCGCGGTCACATTGACGGTCGTGCGGCACATGTCGAGCAGCCGATCGACGCCCAGCACCAGGAAGATCGCCTCGGCCGGCACGCCGAACATGGTCAGGATCAGGCCGATCAGCGGCAGCGAACCGCCGGGTACGCCTGCCATGCCCGTGGCGGTCAGCACGCACATCAAAAGCACGAGCAGCTGATCCGGCAGTGTCAGGTTCACGTTGAAGACCTGCGCCAGAAACATGACCGTCACACCCTCGAAGAGGGCTGTGCCGTTGTGGTTCATGCTCGCGCTCAGGGGCAGCACGAACTTGGAGATTGGTGCGGGCACGTTCAGTTCGTTCTCGGCGCACTGCATGGCGGCCGGCAGCGTGGCACTGCTGGAACTGGTGCTGAAGGCGGTCAGCATGACATTCTGAATCTTGGCGAAGAAAATCAACGGGTTCATGCCGCCCAACGTGGCGACCAGGATGGGCAGCACCACGAACTGATGCACCGCCAAGCCTGCGAGCACCGTGCCCACGAAGGCGCCGAGCGCCAGCAGGACCTGATAACCGAGTTCGGCGGTGGTGCTGAAGATCAGCGCGAACACGGCAATCGGAGCCAGGCTCATTGCCAGGCGAATGATGAAGTCCGTGATTTGATTCACACCTTCGAGGAATTCGGTGACCAGTTTCGCGCGGTCGGGCGCGATTCGCGTCAGCGCGATGCCGACGAGGATCGACGTGAAGATGACCGCGAGCATGTCTTTCTTGAGAAACGCTTCGAGCGGATTCCGCGGCACCACGTTGGTGAGGGTGTCGATGTCGAACTTGCCCTTGGCCTCGATCTTCGATTCGCCGCGGTACTTGTCGATGAGTTGCTGACGCTGCTCCTCGGGCACGCGATCGCCGGGTCGGATCAGGTTGACGAAGCACAGCCCGATGACGGCGGCGAACGCGGTGGTGATGATGAAGTAAGCGAGCGTCTTCGCGCCGACTCGGCCGACGTTCGCCGTGCCGCCGAGCCGCGTGACGCCCACCGCCAAGGATGCGAACACGAGTGGGATGATGGCCATGAACAGCAGATTCAGAAAGATCTGCCCGATCGGCTTGGTCAGGTTGCGGACGACCCACTTCAGTGCCGCAATCCATTCCTCGTTGCCGGACCCCATGAGGTACCAGTTCAGAAACGAACCGAGCGCCGCCCCGGCAACGAGGCCGACCAAGACCCGAACGTGCGAAACGGGAGACGAGGCACCGGCCATGCGAGCGACTCCAAAGGGCGGTTCATGCGAACGCTGTTCTAGCCGGTTGGTTCCCACCTCGGTAGATTCGAGTTGAGAAAATTCCTTTCCCCGAGCGGCACCCATGTTCGATCTCCTGCTGCGCGGCGGCCGCGTTGTCGACGGCTCCGGCCTGCCGGGGGAGTATGCTGATGTCGCCATCGTCGGCGACCGAATCGCCGCCGTCAGCCGCTTTCCTGCAGCATCGTCGAAAGAAGTCCTCGACGTCACCGGATTGACGGTCACACCGGGTTTCGTCGATGCCCACGTCCACGGCGACCTGCCGGTCTTCGTCGATCCGATGCAGGAAGCAGCGATCCGTCAGGGGATCACCACGTTTGTGCTGGGTCAGGACGGCGTCGCCTTTGCCCCCGCCGGCCCCGCGACGATGGCGTACATGCGGCAATATACCGCCGGGTTCAACGGCGGCTCCGCCACACCGGATCGAACCTGGAACACGATCGCGGACTATCTGAATCAACTCGACGGCGCGAGTGCGGTCAATGCCTGCGTGCTGATTCCCAACGGGAACGTCCGCATGGAGGCGATGGGTCTCGCCGAGCGCCGGGCGACGGCGGCGGAACTCGCGGCCATGCGGCAACTCGTCCGCGCCGGGATGGAGCAGGGTGCCGTCGGGCTTTCGTCCGGTCTCGATTACATTCCCAGCCTCTATGCGGACGAGGACGAACTGACGGCGCTGTGCGAAGTGATCGCCGAGTATGGCGGCGTCTACGTGACGCACATGCGCGGCTACACGCCGGCGAAGTTCCCCGCGGCATTGCAGGAAGTACTGAACATCGGCCGGCGGGCAGGCTGTGCCGTGCACGTCTCGCACTTCAACGTGGTCATGGCTCAGGCTGAGCCGGTGCTGGCGGCGGCCCGAGATGCGGCCATCGACCTCACCTTCGACCTTTACTGCTATCTCTACGGTTCCACGATTGTCGGCATGGTGACGCTGCCGCCGGAGTTGAATGCGGGCGGCACTGCGGCCACCATCGAGCGGTTGAAGTTGCCGGAGACGCGGCAACTTCTGGAAGCGGAGTTCGCATCGCCGCGCTTCCCCTTGGAGACACTGCGGTTCACGTCGATCCCACACACGGACTGGAAGCACCACGAAGGCAAGCGGCTCGTCGAGTGTGCGACGACCATTCGCGGCCGAGTCGACTTCGTCTGCGATCTGCTCATCGCCACGGAGATGACGGCCGGCTGCGTGATCCGCCACTTCGCGGAGCGGACCGAAGCCGACATCCGCCTGCTGATGAAACGCCCGGAGATGATGGCCGGCAGCGACGGCATCTTCGTCGGCGGTTGCCCGCACCCGCGCGGCAACGGTTGCTTCGCCAAGTACCTCGGTGAGTACGTCAGGAACGGCACTTGGTCGTTGGAAACCGCGGTGCGGCGGCTCAGCTTTCACGCCGCCCGTCGGCATGGCCTGCGCGACCGCGGCCTGCTCGCTCCCGGCTTCGCGGCCGACGTTGCAGTCTTCGACCCGGCGATCGTCGCGGATACTTCCACCTACGACAACGGCCGCTCGCTTGCCCTCGGCATGGTGCACGTGCTGGTCAACGGCGAGTTTGTCCTGAAGCACGGAACGCGAACCGCCGCTTGTCCCGGTCGCGGCCTGCGGCGCGGGACTGGAAACGTCGGCGGCCAGGTGTAACCTGACACTTCGATTCGACATTCAACGCTTGGGAAGGACTTCGGCCATGGCAGCGACGGACCCGTGGTTTCAGACTCTGTTTGCGGCACGCATCGGCGGGGCGAGCTACGGCAAGGGCACCGAGATCTACAAATTCGAGAAGATCAAGCGGGCCAAACGCCAGGCGCTGGCGGACTTCCCGGATCGGCAACTGCTCGACTTCGGCATCGGCGAAAATGACGACATGGCCCCGGCCAACGTCCGCGATCAGCTCAAGCTCGAAGTCGACCGCGTCGAGAACCGCGGCTATGCGGACAACGGCATCGCCGCCTACAAGGAAGCCGCGGCCGCGTTCCTGAAGCAGCGCTTCGATGTGACCATCGACCCCGTGACGGAAGTCTGTCACGCCATCGGCTCCAAGCCGGCGTATGCGATGCTGCCGGCCTGCTTCATCGACCCCGGCGACGTCACGCTCATGACGGTCCCGGGCTATCCGGTCGCGGGCACCTACACGAAGTATTACGGCGGCGAAGTCCACCGCCTGCCGCTCTTGGCCGCCAACGGTTTCCTCCCCGACCTCGACGGCATTCCGGACGACGTGAAGCGGCGCGCCAAGCTGCTCGCGCTCAACTATCCGAACAGTCCGACCGGGGCGGTCGCCACGGTCGAGTTCTACAAGCGGGTGGTCGAGTTCGCGCACAAACACAGCATCATCGTCGTGCAGGATGCCGCACATATTCTGCTCTCCTACCAAGGCGAGCCGCTGAGCTTCCTGCAGATCGACGGCGCCAAAAACGTCGGTGTCGAAGTCCATTCGATGAGCAAGGGCTTCAACATGATCGGCTGGCGGATGGGCTTCGTCGCGGGCCATGCGAAGATCGTGCAGGCCTATGCGGACGTGAAGGACAACTCGGATTCGGGCCAGTTCATGGCCATTCAGCACGCGGCCGCGGCGGCGTTGCTCGATCCGTCGATTCCCTTGGCGATCCGGACCAAATACGAACGCCGGCTCCATAAGCTCGTCGTTGCACTGCAGGCCGTGGGATTCACCTGCGGCATGCCCGGCGGCACTTACTTCCTCTATGCGCAATCGCCCAAGAGTGCGGGCGACCGCACGTTTGCAAATGCCGAGGAAGCCTCTCAGTTCCTGATCCGCGAGCAGTCCGTCTGCTGCGTCCCGTGGGACGACGCGGGGGCCTACCTCCGGTTCAGCGTGACCTACATCGCCGCGAATGAAGCCGAGGAAGACGCGCTGATGGCCGAGACGGTCCGGCGGTTGCGGGGCACGACGTTGAAGTTTTAGAGTGCGGCTGCTTCGCGTCAGGTATTCCGGGGGAGCGGTATGTATCGGTTCATTGTCGTTGGTGTCGTCGGACTGTCCGCGATCGTGATCGTCGGCATATTGCTGACGATGCTGCAGAAGAACCGCGCGAATCAGGACCTGCTGTACTCGGTCAACAACTTCCGCGAATTGGGTCAATTCTCCGAACTTTATCTGAGTGCGGACGGCAAGCCGCGGCCGCCGGCGGACCCGCGCTGGGCACTCGGGCCGGACCCGAAATTCGCCCCGCAGCCGGTGCCGGAATTGGAAAAACTCGGCATCGTGGCGGCCATCCCGGCCGGGACTGCGGGCCGGATGGACCTGCCGCCGAGCGAGCGACTCAGTTGGGTCTTCACCCTGATGCCGACCTTCAACCAGAAGCGGCAGGCGACCGCGGAACTGTACGGCACCGTCCGCACGACCGAGCCGTGGAACTCGGGCAGCAATCGACCGATCGCGGAGACCAGACTCCAGGTCGTTTCCAGTTTTGCGAAGCCGCTGAACACACCGGCAGGCGAGCCGGGGCCGGCCCAGATCGTCGGCCTGTCCGGCTTGGGGACGGACTCGGCTACACTTGCACTCACCGGGCCGACGCCGCTGCCGGGTCAGGCACCCGGTGCGATTCCGCTGATCGCCCCGCCGCGGGCCGGCTGCTTCCGCTACGACGCCGTGACGCCGTTCCCGGCGATCACCGACGGTCTCAGCCAGACCATCCTGTTCGGCGATGTTTCCGAGAACCTCGGCCCATGGCTGCAAGGGGGGCCGAGTACCGTGCGCGGTTTGGATGATGGCCCGAATGCAGCCCGACCGATCGGCAGCGGCGGCCAGTTCGGCGGCAACCATCGCGAAGGGGCGCTGTTCGGGTTCGCCGATCATTCGGTTCGCATCTTCACCGACCGGACCGATGCCCTCATTCTCGCCGGTTTGGTGACCATCAACGGCGGTGCGGGCCAATCCCTGCCGGGAGAATGACCGTGACGACCGTGACTGCGGCGAAGGAAGAGGACCTGCCCGCGGCGGCGGTACTGCTGGGGATGCTGTTCGCGCAGGAGTACGAGTTCGAAGCGGACCCGGCCAAGCAACTTGCGGGTCTGCGGTTGGTCTTCGATGACCCGAAGTCGGGCTTACTTCTGGTGCTGCGGGACGGTGAACAGGTCGTCGGTCTGGCGAACCTGCTTTACGTCCCATCAACGGCGCTCGGCGGCCGCACGGCGATCCTGGACGACTTCATCGTCCATCCCGGTCGGCGCGGGGAAGGTTTGGGCGATGTGCTGTTTGCAGGCGTGATGAGCGAATCGCGAGCCGCCGGTTGCCTGCGGCTGACGCTGCAGACCGATCGCGACAATGTTCCCGCTCAGAAGCTTTACGCCAAGCACGGCCTGATGCGATCGTCGATGCTGATTTACAAGCGCGACTTGCGGGCATCTCAAACGCCCGCGTAAGTCGTTTTCATTACCCGGCGCACTGCACTCGTGAGATCCACGGCCCGGAACGGCTTCTCCAGGAACGAGATCCGCGAGTCGGCTTCGCAGGAGATCGGGCAGCTGTCGAGGTTGCTGCCGATCAGGATCACGTGAATGTCCGGTCGCAGGTTCCGTAGGGCATGCAGGGTGGCGCAGCCATCCATGTTCGGCATCATCAGATCGAGCAGGATCAGGGAATAGTCGTCGGGACGCGTGCGGAACAGTTCCACCGCATGCAGTCCATCGCCGGTTTCCTCCAGTCTGAATCCGAGACTGCGCAGCGTGAAGGTGGCGATGCCACGCAACGTGGGTTCGTTGTCGATGACGAGAGCCTTGTGTCGTTTGGTCTGCGACCAGCCCGTCGGCAAGGGTGTATCGTGCATCGGCTGCGGCGTCGCATGCATCGCGCGTTCGGAGGGCAACAGGATGCGGAAGCTGGTGCCGCGGCCGGTCGCGCTGCTCACGGCCAAGCAGCCGCCGTGATCCCGAACGATGCCGTGGACGGCCGACAGGCCCAAGCCGCGGCCGGTGAATTTGGTGGTGAAGAACGGCTCGAAGATGCGCGCGAGCGTCTCCGGCGGCATGCCGCCGCCGTCGTCGCGGATTTCGAGCCAGATCGTTTCCGATTGCGGCGGCTGGCCGGAAAGCACAGATCCCGGCTCGGGCTGATAGACCTCGTCCTGCCTGCCGGTGCGGATCGAGATGGTCCCGCCCTGCGTCGGCAGGGCTTCGGACGCATTCTGGACGAGGTTCAGCAGTATCTGCCGCAAACGACCGGCATCGCCTTCGAGAACGGGGAGTTTTTCCGCCAGATCGAAGCTCAGCTTGGCCTTACGTGAGGCGGCGAGCTTGAGCAAGTCGAGTGACTCGTTGATGAGTTGATTCAGGTCGACCGGGCCGCGCGTAATCGTCCCTTTACCGGCGTAGACCAGCATCTGTTGACACAACTCGGCGGCGTGCTCGGCCGATTTTTCGATCGGCCGCAGGAACTCGTGCAGCTCCGAATCGCGCGGCAGGAACTCCCGAGCCAGTCCCGCGTTGCCGAGAATCCCGGTGAGCAGATTGTTGAAGTCGTGGGCGACGCCGCCTGCGAGAATGCCGAGCGATTCGAGCTTTTGCGTCTGCTGCAGGGACTCGGTGAATTTGCGTCGCTCCTCCTCCTCGCGCTTCAACTCGGTGATGTCCTGGAGGGTGCCGAGGATCAGGGTCAGGCCTTCGGTCCGCTGTTCGACGCGCCCGCGGATGGCGTACCAGCGTTCCTGCGTTCCACCGAAGTGGAAGCGGAATTCGCTGTCCATCTGATCGACGTTTGTCGTGATGCCTTCGAACACCGCCTTCATGGTCGGCACGTCGTCGTCGTGAATCCAGGCGAAATAATCGCGAAACGTCAGGCCTTGGCCTTCGGCGAAGCCGCAGATCTCGAGCAACGCGGCACTGGGAATCATCGCATCGGTTTCAACGTGCCATTGCCAACTGCCTGCGCGGGCGATCCGCTGCGCATCGTTGAGCCGGGCTTCGCTGCGCTGCAATTTCTGCTCGAACAGCTTCCGCTCGGTGATGTCCTGATTGACGCCGCGGAACGCGACGATTTCACCGCGGTCGTTGCGGGTCAACTCGGCCTGCACCGTGATGTAGCGCAAATTGCCGTTCGGCTGGACCACGCGGAACTCGTAGTCGTAGGGTTCGTTGCGGCCGATCGCTGCTGCGAACCGCACCTCGATGAGTTCGCGGTCGTCCGGGTGGACGTTACGGATGAAGTTGTCGTAGCTCGGCTCCACGGCTTGGGGTTCGTAGCCGAGGATACGGTACATTTCGTCCGACCAGATGGTTGTGTCGGTCGTGGGATTCCAGTCGAACGAGCCGATGCCGGCCAAGGCTTGCGCCCGCTTGAGCATTTCCCGGCCTGCACGAACGGAGTCCTCGATCTGGCGGCGTTCGGTCGAGTCGAACAGGATGCCGACCATGCGGACCGGCTTGCCGACGGCATCGTGGACCAAATGGAATCGGCCGGTGAGCCAGCGGATGTCGCGATAGTGCTTGATGCGGAATTCGCAACTGAAATTCGCTTCCGATCCAACGAAGATGAAGTCCTCCAGCTTCTCGTCGATCTCGCGGCGATCGCTGCGGTCGATGCGATCGAGAAACGCAGCGGGTGTTCCATCGAATTCGCCCCGCACGACGCCGAACAGACTGTGCAGTTTCGCGTCCCAGGACATGCGGTCGGGCAGCAGTTCCCAAATCAGCGTTCCCATGCCGCCCGCGTCCAGGGCCTGTCGGCGGCGGGCTTCGCTTTCGCGCAGGTCGATTTCGTTCCGCTTGCGGTCGGTGATGTCCAGAAAGATGCCGACGTACCGCGGCTGCGAACCGGGACGCTCGCTGAGCGGATGCCCGAAGCCCGCGACCCAGCGCACTTCGCCGTCCGCGCGGACGATTCGAAACTCGTCGGTGAACGGCTTGCCCGATTTCTGAATGGAGAGCAAAGTCTGCTCGATCCGCAGGCGGTCAGCCGGAAAAATGCGATCGAGAAACGTGGACAGCTTGTGGTCGAAGCTTCCGTCCGAGATGCCGAAGATCGCCTGCTGGCGGGTGTCCCAGATCAGCTGATTGCTGCCGAGCACCCATTCCCACGTCCCCATCATCGCGGAATGCAGCGCGATCCGCAGCCGGGCTTCGCTGTCCCGCAGAGCCGTTTCGACGCGTTTGCGATCGGTAACATCCAGCATCGTGCCGCGTACGCCGTCATCGGCCCCTCCCTCGGAGGTGCTGATGACGGCCTCGAACCAGCGGAACGATCCGTCCACACGCTGGATGCGGAACTCGGCATCGACGGGCCGCGATCGGCCGCTCATGGTTTCGATCTGGGCGGTGATCCGCTGCCGATCATCCGGGTGAATGCGCGCGGTCAGATCCTCGAGTTGCATGCGGATGTCGGATCCCTGGAATCCGAGCATTTCGCTGAGGATCGGCGACCAATACAGGCCGTCGACTGCCCGCTTCCATTCCCAGTAACCCAGCCCTGCCAGGCGCTGCGAGTCCATCAGGCTGGACTCGCTCATCCGCAGCGACGCCTCGACCGTCTTCCGCATCCTCATTTCCAGTTCGAGCGCCTTGGTCCGCCGCACGACTTCCTCGTTGGTCAGGATGGTCTGCCCGGTCGAAGTGAGCAGGAGCACCATCAACAGAAGTGTCAGTATCGCTCCGCCGATGCCGATAAGCATGGAATACTTGGGCGCGTGAAGCAGATCGTTCGCCGGCGTGCGGCGACCGACGATCTGAATGTCGTTGCGGCCGATGCTCAGGATGAAGTGATACTCCCGACCGTCCACCGGAGGCACATCGTCCGGCTTCGAGATTTGAAGGCTGCCGGGCAAGAGCAGTTTCCTCATCGTTTTCGTCAGCATCGCGTCGATGTCGAGTTCGACCAGAAAAAACCCATGGGGTACGTTGGGCACGTTCCACGACGGTTCCGGCAGGCACGGCACAACCAACACGACCGTCGGCGTACCGCCCGCATGTTCACGAGTGCGGGATGCCGCATCGCAGGTCTGCGTCGCCTCGGCGATCAACTCGGCCCACGTGGGATGGTTGTGCAGATCCATCCCGGTTTTCAGGGGCGAACGCGCGTCGGCGAGCGTCACCACGATGGGATCGTGGCGCGATTGCGGATCGCCCGCCGAACCGATCGGGAAGCGCGCCGTTGCGGGATTGCGAGGATCGGATCGGGCTTCGTACTCGATCCGATCCGCATGGGGGACAATCGTCGCGCAGGCTGCCCCCAGCACCCACGGAATATTCAGGGGCATCTCCCGCAGCCGTAAGTTGGCCTTGGTCATTTTCTCGCGGGCCTGCAGAATCGAGGTGGCTTTGAGGTACGTGTAGCGTCGGGCATAGAGTTCCGCATATTTGAGTTCCGCGGCCGCCTCGGAGTGAACAGTGCGAATCTCGTTGCGAAACTGATCGTCCATCAAGCGGGTTTCCTCGTGCCGCGTTGCGAAATAGCAGATGCACGTGAGAATCAGTGCCGTTGCCGTCGGCAAGGCGACCGTGCCGAGTCGTGCCTTAAGTAATGAGTGCGGTTTGCTCCAAAGAATCAACGCAGGCACGCCGAACAGCACCGCGCCCAGAAGATCGCTGCCGTACCAATTCGCCCAAGTTACCAGCGAGTCGCTCCAGCGAACGCTGCCCGACGAACAGACCAGCAGCGTCCCGAGTGCGGAAACCGGCAGGACGTGCACCGGTCCCGAGATCAGCAGAAATGCCGCGATCCGCTTGATCTGCACCAGTTTTTCATCCGGTCCCAGCCAGTAGCGCGTCAGACGCACGGATGCATACATCTGCACGGCGTACAGAACGGACAGACATGCGGTCGCGCCGAGCACGACCCCGAGCGGGTGGATGCGTTCGTAACGAAGTGACTCGTTGTACATCAGAACGGCATTGAGCAGAATGTAGACGGGAATGAGCCGGAAGCCGCGGGCGTAAAAGAAACCGAAAGCCAGCCCGACCGGCGGCCACAACGGTACACCCATCAATGGCGGACGTGAGGTGTGGCCTGCCGCCCAGCCCAACAAAAGTAAGGCCAAACAGAATTGGAATGCCGAGGCGAGTTCGTAACGTCTCAACGTCGGCATGGGATGTCCGTGGGCGGTTTACTGTGCCGTCAGCACCATACATACCTTCCTCTGAAGTCGTATACCTCCTTATTATGTCCGAATTCGTCGAGTGCGATTGAGATGAAGGCTAAAATTGAGATGGATGACGAACATTCCCGTCTCACCGCGATCGATCACGGTGTCTTCTTCAACCTCTCGAATTTGGCTTGAGCATCCTTCAATTCCGCGGCGGCCATATCCGCTTGAGCCTTGACGACGTTCGATGCGGCGGCTGCATCATCGGCCGCCTTCTTGACTGCCGGCAGGCCGTCGGTCGCGGCCTTGATGGCGGGGGGCAGGGCATCGACGATTTTCTTGGCCTCAACGGCGGCGGCTTGTGCGGCGGCAAGATCGACCGTCAGCTTGGCCGACTTATCGACGGCAAGCTTATGAGCTGCGGCCGTTTCTGCCTGGGCCTTCTTCACCACAACCAGGTCGGCCTGCAATTTGACCACGGCATCAGCGGCCGGCTTGGCCGCGGCGGCGAGGTCCGGATTTTGCGGTGCCTTGGCTGCGGCTTCCTGCAGTTTCTTCGCCGTCTCCGCGTAGATCGGCAGGCTCGTCTCCAATGCGAATGCTTTGTTGTTGACGGCCGCCAGTGCCGCCGTTTGCTTGTCGGCCTCGGCCTTGGCAGGAGGGACCTGGGGAGTCAAAGCCGTAGCGGCGGCCGTCTTTTCCGTGAATGTCTTCTGATTCAGGGCCAAGTCGCCGTTGAGCTTGGCGATGTTGGCTTGGGCGGCCGCGAAGGCATCGCCTGACTGCTTCGCCTTCGCTTGCGCGGCGATGTATGCATCTCCGATCGCCTTGATCTTGGCCGTCACCGCGATCAGGGCCGCCTCGGCTTCCTTGACCTGCTCGGCGCGTGGGCCGGGGTTGGTCGTCATGGTCGCCAGTTTGCGGCCGTCGGCAGTGGACCAGACCCGTAGTGCGCCGCTCCAATCGCCGCCGATCACCTTTGTGTTGTCGTGGCTCACACCCACCCGCAGGCCGACCTCGGCGAAGGTCTCGAACTGCTTCTGGAGTGCGCCGTTGCCGTCCCAGAGCTTGGTAAGCTTGTCGCGACCGGTGGAAGCCAAACGGCCGTCCATGCTGAAGCGGACCGCTTCCACGCCGCCGCCGTGGGCGTTCCAGTTCTTCACTTGGCCCCCGTTTTCCATTTCCCAAAGGCGGATGGTGCCATCCAGGCTGCCGGTGGCCAGCAGGTTGGAATCGGCTCGCCAGCTCACGTCGGTGATCATCTGCGTGTGACCGCGGATTGTGTGAAACTCCCGCGCGGTTGCCGCTTCCCAAACGAAGACCCCGCCGTTGCGGTCCCCGCTGGCCAGGAGCACGCCGTCCGGACTGAACTCGACGGCCGTCACCCAATCGGTGTGCTTCTTGATCGTTTGTTGAACGCTGCCGTCCGCAACGGAGTAGATGCGGACCAGCCGCGTGGTGGTGCCGACGGCGATCAGCGATTGATCCGCGGAGATGTCCGCACTGAGAATCGCATCGGTTTCGGCGCTGCCGACCTCGGTTACCTTCTCGCCGGTTTCCACGTTGAACAACACCGCCTTGCCGGAGGCGCCGCCGCGACCGCCGGCGACGAGCAGGAACTTTGCGTTGCGGCTGAAGCGAATCGACTGAATCTGACCGTGTTCGAAGGGAAGCACCCCCAGCAGGTCGCCGTGATCGGCATGGAACAGCAGCACCTGCTTCTGCCCGCCGACCGCGACCAGTGGCGCCCACGGGCTGGCGGCCAGGCCCAACACGGCCCCCGGTCGTCGGGCGACCACGAATGGGTCGACCTTGAACTTCCCGGCCGTCGGCATCGGCGGCAGACCTTCGGGCTTCCCTTTGCCGACCGACTTCAACCCGATGTCCACCTTCGGCTTGACGGGCATCGCTGCCTTGCTCATCGCGGTTTCGCGGGCACCCTGTTCGACCCAGATCCGCAACACTTCCAGTTGATCCGCCGGAATCTTCTGCTTGCTCGGCGGCATCACCGGCTCTTCCTTGTGAGCCGAAAGCGTGTAGATTCGGGACTTGTCCGGATCACCTGCCGCCACCACGACACCCGAGGAGCCGCCCTGCATGGTCGCCGGGAACGAGGCGAGGTTCAGCCCGCCCTTCTGCTTGTCGTCCGAGTGGCAGTTGATGCAGTGCTGCTTGATGACGGGCAACACATCGTCCGCAAAGGTCGGATTCTTCTTGTCCGCCCGCAGGCCGGTCGCAGGTAGGAGAAACAGAGCAGAGATGAAGGTAGGTTGGATCCACCGCATGGGAACGAGCCTCGACCTCGGGAAACGTGCAAACCGGCAGTTGAGTGATTATAGGGCCGAACCGGCGGCAAGGTCAGGTGAAACCGGTAAGCGACGAGCCTCCGGGCTTGCCCCGGAGGAAGTGACTTCCATTTTTTCCCACGACGACGCCAAGCTGACGCCATGGGACAAGAACGCTGACCTCCGGGCTGAACCCGGAGGCACGTCGGGGTTGGGGATGAGCGTGACCCGGTTGCCCAACTCGGACCGCACCACCGCTCAGAGCAGCTTCAGCAACGCAGCCCAGCCGTAGAAGAAGCCGAACGCGACCGCGAAGCCCGTCAGCCCCAAGGCCAGGCCCAGCCGCGTACGGAAGGCGTGGCGGTCAGCCTTGGCGGCCAGCGTGGGGTCGTCGAGCATCCGCTGCAGAAACTCGATGCGGGAATGCATGCTGCCGTGCTGCCAGGCGCGGACCAAGGCCCACACCTTCGCCCGTCTGGATTGCGGTGCCGCGCCCGAGCCGGTGAGATCGCCGACGCGGTCGAGTGCCTGAATCATCGAACGGATGCCGGTGCGGCACAACGAGTCGCGCCCGCCCAAGGTCGTGTCCTCGTCGTGGTCGACGCACTCGGGATTCCTGCACGAACCGACGCGGCAGCCGAAAACGTCCGCTTGGCGTTCGCAGCGGCGCGACAGCCAGCCGAACACGACGAAGAAGTAGACGCCCAACACCGGCAGCGACAACAAGCCGGACCATTCCACCCAGCGCGTCGGCCAGGGAATCAAGGCATTCATACCCAAGGTTGCCGCACCGACGACGATGCCGCTCAGCACGAGAAACAACACGTAGTACGGCAGGTGATGATGCCGAGCGTGACCCGCCTCGTGGCCGAACACGGCCAAGCGTTCCTCCACGGTCAATTCATCCAGAAGCCGATCGGTGAAGATCACATAGCGGAGTTGCGGGACGATGCCGAGCACCATCGCGTTGATCATTTGGCCCCGCGTCGGCCAGACGTAAAACTGGGCGAAGCGGATGCCCAGCCGTCGGCTTGCGGCCTCGAACTGCGTCCGATGCGGACCCGGCAGCATCCTGCTCAGGCCGAGGAACCGCGGCACCAGCCACGGGAAGACGATGAGCGTGCCGAACGAGCCGAGAAAAGTCATCCACGCCGCCGAGTCCGAGGCGCTGAACTCCGGGGCGATCCGCGACAGCGTTTGCTGGGTCACACACAGACCCATCGGCAGGCCGAGGTAGAGAAGCAGCGTCCGCGCTTGAAACAGTACGTACCCCGGCAGGCTCCAGAATTCGGCCGGAGCTTCCCCGCGCGTGACTTTGTCCGAACTCAGGTATAAGGCACGATCGAGCCGAAACCGACTCGACCAGTTCGCCAGCAAGGCGAGGAAATACGGCAAGGGCACGAGCAGTTCAGCCGCCGGCCACAACAGCGGATCGCGACCGAGCCAATCCGAGGCCGCCTGTTCGCGCACCGTGAAGGCCCAGCCGCCCGGCACGACCGCAACGATCCACAGCCCGAGTGTCAGCCAAGGAATCCGGCGCTGGAACTTCACGTAACTACGGATGATCTCGGTTCGCCGCTCGGAGTGACGTGCGAGCCGATTCGTGAATCGAGTTGCAACCATCATCGTGGTGAGGATGGAGACCGCCATCAAGCCGATGACAACCAGCAGGCAGCCGAGCGGTGCAACACCGTCAGGCCGCTCCGGCCACGGCAGCGGCAGGCAGGAAACCAGCATCAGCAGAATCAGGAGCAGCGGCATACTTGGGGATCAATTCGCACTGAAGCGAAGTTTGCGAAGCTGATCGCGACCCAGCGGGTCGGCGGCGAAGCGGGTCCGGCAGTTCGGGCACAAGTCGTATTCCATCGACTGCGTCGACGGAGCAAGCGACAGTTCCAAGTCGGTTTCGGAATCTCCGTCGAGGGCATCGAGCAGGTCGCCCATCATTTCCGCAGCATCGTCGTCCAAGCTTGATGCCGATTCATGGCCCCGTGCGGTTGCCGCGTAGACTTCCATGCGGAGCACGAACCGAGACTCGTTGGCGGTCAGATCTCTGCCGCACAGGTCGCACGAAAAATGCCGCATGCCGTCTACCTCCACCGTCCGCAATCCACACTCTTTATGACTCGCACTTTGACTAAAAGTTGTCAAGCGCAAAGGGGCTTGATCGCGCGGCCTCGGTCTCCAACTGCTTCGTGCGGACGGCTTCGGCGATGACTTGGGCAACCGATTCCGGATTCAGCCGGGCGGAATTCAGCACCAGGTCGTAAGCGGTCACGTCCTCCAAAGGAATGTCGGTCATGGTGCGGATGAAGCTCGCGCGGCGACGGTCGCGGCTTGCCGCTTCCGCGGCGGCTTCGTCATCGGTCTGCCGCAGCCATTGGGCAAGGTAAGCCGTGCGGACTGCGACCGGTGCGACGATGCGGACGTGAACCGTCGTTTCTTTCGGCAGGATGAATCCCGCACCGCGGCCGACGACCACTGCTTCACCGCGGGCGGCCAAAGCAAAGATCAGGCGAGCCGCGGCAGCGCCGTCGTGATCGTCCGGTAGGTTCCGACGGGATTGAAAACCGGCCGCCTGCAAGGCTGCCCAGTGAATCGCCGCTTCGGGCAGATCCTTCAGCATTTCCGCGCGCGCGGTGTCGTCGTGCGCCAGAAAGTCGAGCATGTCCTGCGGGTAGACCTGCCAGCCCAACAGTCGGCCGATGGCGTGTGCGATACTCGTACCCCGGGCACCCGCTTCCCGGCTGATGGCCACCGTCAGCCCGCGCGGCCGTTCCAACATCGGTGGCGGAGTCGCCGCACCGCGGTAGCCGTGCAACGGCGACTCTTCGGCATTCTGCGCTCGTTCCGGGGTCATGCGTCGTCCCTTACAGTTCGTCCTTCGGCTCTTGGCGACCGAAGAGCCACATGCCGAGCAACGTGAACACCAACGTCGCGCCCAGAATCGCGCCCCAAGCCGTGAGGCTGGAGACCGGGGCATACACATCCAACGCATCGGGTCGGGCCACGCTCAACATCGCCTCGGCTTCATTGTAGAGCATCGAGCGCGTGTAATAGTTCAGGCTGAGCTGCTTCAAGCTGCCCGGCAGATTCGCGACGACCGTTTCGAAGAAAAAGATGTAAACCAGCCCCACCACCGCGGGCCGCCGAAGGGTCGCGCCGATGAGGTGAAACAGCGCCGAGAAGCCGATCGTGCCGGCGACGATCGCGGGCCAATAGGTGACGAAGGCCCGCCGCCCGAGGTCGCCCCCCGCGAGGCACAGCACCGCGAAGCCGCCGACCGAGGCTCCCAGGCACCACGGCAGGCCGCCCAGAAACTTCGCCAGGTAGATCGCCCAGCGCGGCAAGGGCCTTGTCAGCAGCCAAATCAGCGTCCGGCTTTCGCGTTCGGCGCCGATGCCGGCGGACGCATACGCCAGCGTGAACAGCGGCATGAGGAAGCCCAGGTGCATCGTGAAGACGACCCAGCGAGAGAAGTTCAGGAAGGCCCAATCGTCCAGAAACTTCTGGTCCGCGAGCATGGCACGAAACGGGGCGGTGATCATCATGAATGCCGCCGAGCCGTCGGACGAACTCGGCGTCATCTGCATCTGATCGAGCACCGCCGAAAAGTCTTTCACCTTCATGTTCCACCGCAGCGACCAGCGGTCCTGCAGACCCCAACCCGACGGCCCATGCGTGAGGACCGCCACGAAGACGCACAGCAGCGCCAGCAAACCGAGTGCGGTCCACGCCATCTGCCGCACCTGCCGATGCCGACGAAACGAGAAGACGACGAGTGACAGAAAGGCCCGGCGGACCGAAGGGGCATCGTCGATGGGTGCAACGGGCATGGGTGGATCGTTGGTGATGGTCAGGGTGCAGAATCAAGGAGTTGCTTTACGGCTTACAAGATGTCCAGCCAAGAAGACGAGCCTCCGGGCTTGTCCCGGAGGAAAGGACATCAATCTGGTCGGGAGTGTTCGACGAGCCTCCATCGTGGGGCACTGTCGACCTCCGGGATGAACCCGGAGGCTCATCGGTATCGGGAGTCAGGGACGACGAGCTTGATCGTTGGGCACTGTCGTCGACCTCCGGGATGAACCCGGAGGCTCGTCGGTATCGGAGTCAGGGACGACGAGCTTGATCGTTATGCACTGTCGTCGACCTCCGGGATGAACCCGGAGGCTCGTCAGTTGAAAGCACTAGGCCGGCACCAACACGGCACCTTCGCCGTTCCGCAGGGTGATCGTGCGCGTCGCGGTGCCGAGCGTCCCGTCGGCCCGGAGCGGGCGGTAGAGCCGCTCGAGTTGATGCGTGGTGCGCGTGTTGTCCGCCGTGGTGCCGGTCTTGCCGC
>Ga0105047_10007580_pt1 | contig 18259 bp, 18 predicted proteins | sample MAT04_FD_78384 | JGI IMG/M metagenome (GOLD analysis project Ga0105047, IMG submission 78384) | Freshwater microbial communities from Lake Fryxell liftoff mats and glacier meltwater in Antarctica - MAT-04 (megahit assembly) | ecosystem: Environmental > Aquatic > Freshwater > Ice > Liftoff... | reverse complement strand
TCTTGATCAGGGATCGGCTCGCCAAATCGGCTGTTCAGCTCGAGGTAGCCGGCGCGGAAGCGGGGCTGGAGGACGGCCGAGACGAAGTCGCTCGCGTTGTAATCCCGCGGGTCCGTACTGACGCCCGAGATTCCGAGCCCGTTCCAGTCCGGCTCACGCTGGTTCACGTAGTTGATGTAGTACTGGTTCGGGCCGACCGGCGGCTTGGGCACGCGGGTGTAGCGCGTCGCCCGGCCGTAGTTCGGTCCCGGCATTTGATCCGGTCCCACTACCACTTCGCTACCGGGCACGATGCGGGCGCGGGCGAATCCGGCCGAGGGGTGCAACGGGCTGGGCGATCCATCCGACTGCGGCGTCACGCGCAGGTCGATAAAGCGCTTCACGTAGTCCGCGCGGTTAAAATTCGGAGCGAGCACGGGCCAGTCCGTCCACAGCGCGTTGAACCGACCGTTCACAGTCGATGTCGGGCTGTTGGGTCGGAACAAGTCCTGAGTCCAACGGGTCGCGTTGGGCGCGCCTTGGGTGTTCGGATCGGCGTTCGGCGTCAGCGCGGTGCCTACGAGGGCAACGGGGCGATTGTCCGGCCCGCCGGGCGGTCGGTTGCCATCGCCGACTTCGTCGATTCCGAAGCTCGCGACGACGCGGCCCAGGCGCTCATCCACCGTATAGGGCACGAACAGGGCGCGCAAGTCGGCGTTCGCCAACCACCCGCTCCGGGTGTTCGCTTCGTTCACGGCGTAGCTAAACGGGTAGCGCAGCGGACTCACCCGCGGCATCGTCGCTTCGTCCGCCGACTTTGCCGCCCGGTAGGCCTCAATGTCGAAGAGCTCCTCACCCTCGGTCAGTTCGTTTCCGGCACCGTTGAACGCAAACACGCTCAGCGTGCCTTCCGTGCCGTTGCGGGGACGACCCATTAGGTAGGGCGTGCTCGATTGCCAGGCCGCAAACGTGGCCCACGGGGCGACGGAGTTAAAAATGCTCGGCCAGGTACGCACGCGGGCGCTGGTCCAGCCGCCAAAGTTGGTGCGGAACACGTCCGGCCCGACCTTCTCCGAGTTGGGGGTTTCTTCGCCACTGCGGACTGCCACCATCCCCTCGGCGGGCTCGCTAGAGACGCGAGTCGGCGTAAACTGAATGAGCGGGTAGATCCGGGGGACGGTGCCGTCGTAGGTCACCTGCCGTCCGTTCTTATTGTAAACGGGCTGGATCATGTCGTAGCGGCTGATCTCGGTAACGATGCGAGACCGACGCAGCCAAGCCTGCATGCGCGAGGCCTTAGTCTGACCGGCGGTGGTCAACGCAAAGTTTGCCGCCGCGTCAAAGTCCGCGCCCGAGCGCAGGGTGAAGAACGCGGGATCGTCGATGTCGTCCGCGACGCCATCGTTATTCAGGTCCTGGAAGACTTCCGTGTTCAGCTCCCACGCTTGTCGGGCGGAGTTCCAGCGCCGCAGCTCAATATCGGCGCGGTACAGCACGTAGAGGTTGTCCTCGCCCGAGGCGTTACGAGTTAACAAGCGGTCGTAGGGATTGATGTACGGAATGGCGCGACCGTTGGCCCCCGTCGTAAACGGGCGGCGCAGACCGATGAAATAACGCACCATCCGGAACCCGCCGGCGGCCGGCAGCACAGGTTGGCCGATGGGCGTGCGCAAGGTGGGGTCTTCCTTCCAGTTGGTCGGATCGTTGGCGTTCGCGTTCGGATCCTTCAGCAAATTGGGGTTCAGCAACGCGCCGGTGGGGCCGCGTAGCGGATCGCCCGATGCCGGGGCCATGATGTCCAGCTTCACGTTGCTCAGCAGCACGTCGGCGTAGCCGTCGATGTTGCCGTCACCGTTCGGATCGCTGGGGATGGAGACGTACTGGGACCCGCGGCGTCCGCTGTTGTCACGAACGCCAGCGCTGTTGCCGATCTCTCGCGTGAGCTGATCAATGAGAACCCGCGCCCGGTTCTGGGCATCGGCGAAGCTTTGCGCGGACCGAGTTAGGTTAAAGCTATGCACCACCGGGAACGTGATAATCGTCAGCAGCAGAGCGGTGATCGCCATAACGACGATGAGTTCAAGTAGCGTAAAGGCGCGATCGGTGCGGTTGCGGTTCACTGGTCACCTCGCATCAAGATGGATTCGGTTTCACTCCGGCGCGTGTTCTGCACCCAGGAGTTCAGGGACGAGAGGTTTGCGGCCGGATTTGCGCCAAGACTCATCGACGTTGGATTCCAGGTCACCCGGACCTCGGCGCTGACGCCCCGCACTCGCCGCACGGCGTAACCGTTGCTAAAGTCGAATCCGACCGACGGCGCTCGCTCTGAGATATCGATGTAGCCCAACTGGAGCTCACCGGCACGCGGGGGTCGGATCATAAATTCTTGGTCGGCCAGCGACCGGAGCGCACCGCCTCCGTCGCGGTACCACGCTTCGCCCACCACGACCTTGCGGCCGATGTCGTTGGGCGGGAAGTAAAGCCGGTTCGGCAGGTCAATCCCCACCGTCGCGTTACTGCTACCGACGTAGCATTGACCTACGCCCAGCGTGGTGCTACTCACCGGACGGTAAAGGCTCGCCGCTTTCAGGGCTTGCACGGCCCACTCACCATTGGCGCGGTAGAGCGCCCGGACGCTGCGCCCGCGGATATCAGCAATGGTGGAGATCGCGGAGGAACCGGGGTAGAAGATCCCCGTCGACATGCCGTTCGACGCATCACCGTCCGTATCTAGGAACGTCACCACGCCGGCCGACTTGTCGATGGCGTAGCTGGCCGGAGCGTAAATGCCCCCGGTGTCCGAGTCCATCAGCACGAAGTCGCGCTGCTCGAGGCTCCCGTCTTGGGCGCGGACGTTGAATCCCAGACCGCCGTAGATCCGGCCGTCCACGTCGGGGTTGCCCTTCACCTTAATACTGGTAAGGATCAATTTCTGCAGGTAAGGCAAGTTGGCGGGGACTCGGAAGTCGTCGCGAATGATGCGCCAGTCCAGCACGTCATAGTCCACCCGCGCCTGGAGCGGCACCCGCGCGTTGCGCCGTCGCTCGTTATAGTTGAACGCTACGGGGTTGAACAACAGGAGGCCGAGTCGCTGGTCCAGCAACTGGTATTGGTAGACTGCGTCGTCACGCAATGCGCCACCGGTCAGGAACGGAGTCCCGAGCGCAACTCGCTCAAAGAGTCGCTGCACGCGCACAGTGTCGGTCTCGAGGCGAACGAACGTGTCGCCCCCGGCCGGGCTTAAGATGGTCGCGAGGGCTCCGGCATCCAAGCGTACGTACTGGCGCGGTTGCCCGTTAGCGGCCTGAGGAATGTCGACGACGGCCACGGCGTCACGGCTAACGTAGTTGCCGTTGGGATCCTGCGCGATGTAAGAAGCGGACAGGCGGTAGCTCCGAACTAGGCTCGGATTATCCGACCGGTAGGTGCCCTGGGGCAAGCCAATCGCGTCACCATCGTCGCCCAAGAGGACGTTGTAGTCGCGGTTCACGGGCACGCCATCTTCCACTTGGTCCACCCACTGGCGGGTCAAGTCGTTGCCGTACACCTGAAACGCACTCTGGAAGCGAATATCGGCGACCACCGGGGCAAACTGCAACGACATCACGCCGCCGTAGATCGGGGTACCGCTTGCGGTCGGCACAAACCGAGGCGCGGGGATCGTGCGGCCTTCGCCAAACACCCGACGCACCACGTTGGCACCCGTAAAGCCGCCCCACGGGCCGACGGTGTTGCCCTGGTTATCCAGCAACAGCCCATCGGGGGTGACGCCCTGCGAGGGCCCACCCGGCCACGAGGGCATCAGGTCGCCCGGGCGACGGTTGAGGTCGACCAGGATGGTGTAGTCCGACGTCGCGGAGTTCCAGCGGTAAGTTACCGGCAGGATCGCCTCGGCGACTTGCTCGGGCTGACCTTTGAGGCGTTCCATCTCGGACCGAGCGAGTTGCGTCGCGATGGACGTGTTACGCGTGGTCCGAAGAATCATCAAGCCGCGCGGGAAGACATTGGCAATTGCCAAGATGCCCACCAAGAACACCACGATCACGACGAGCACCTCGATCAGCGAGGAGCCGGCGCGGCGGTCGGTTCGGAAGGGGCGGTTTCGTGTCATGGCGTTCAAATCTAGCTACTTTAGCAATGAGGTGAGGAACGGCGATCAGGGGCGGGATCCGACCCGTTACGGCAGGACGCGCCAGCTACGGTCGTGAAGGTCGCGCGAGTCGGCACTCTTGGCCGATCCTCCAAGGAACAGCACGATATCTCGCTTGATGCGCTGAGGAGTCGTTCCTTCCCAGTCGCGGAAATAGCTGTTCCACGTGATGACCGTGTTATCGGGAGGATCGGCGTAGCCCAGCTGGCGTGCGTCGTCGTTCGCCGAACCGCCGCCGATGCCATCGGCCGACCAGAACAGGGCGTAGCGCAACTCGCTGCGTCGGCTCGGGCTGGCCGGGATCTCCGCGACATCGTAGCCGCTGACCTTATAGAACTGCGCAATCGGGTTCCCGGGGCTTTGCGGCAATCCGGGGGCCCGCAACACGGGCGTGGATGGGCCGAAGGCCTGGCGCGATCCGGCCGGGTCATCGTTTCCGTCCAGCCGACCGTCGCCGTTCAGATCCGAACCGGGAGCGCTACCCACCGGGCGGGCGTCCTGATTGGGCCAAACGGCCGTCGTGACGTCTGTTTTGCCAAACCGAGCGTAGGCGGGCTGTAGCGTGCTGATGCCATCAACCCGTTTGGGAAACAGGAACCCCTGAATCTGATCGGCGGGCACGACATTGGTGCTACTCGCGTAGAGTGTTGCGTACCCCAGGAGGGCCGGCGGATAACCGCCTTGGTCCACTCGGTACAGCTGCAACGCGGTGCGCAACGTGTTCATCGATGAGATGTCGCCGTTGCGGTAGGCCGAGTCTCGAGCTCGGGCAAAGACCGGAAAAATGATGGCCGCGAGAATCGCGATTATCGCGATAACGGTCAGCAATTCAATCATGGTAAAAGCGTGTGTTCTTCGCCGCATGGTGGGCATCCCCAGTTCTCCGCTCATTCTAGACTTCCAACACCCGTTCGGTGTTCCTTTCTGCACGTTATTTCGTACTTCCGCTCGGCATTTTCGCCCGTTCCCGCTCATCACCCCAAGCCTCCCGTGGCAAACCGCCAATAGGCCGCGACTAAACCCCGAAACCAGGGTTCGGCCAGCGCCAAGGCAATCGCCCCGCCCGCCAAGTACGGCCCAAACGGGATCATCGTCCAACTTACCGGAGGGTCTTCCTCGGCAAGTTCCACGGCGTAGGGATCCTCCCCGAACCAGGACTGGTACACCTTGGGCACCAGCAATCCCAGGACGTCCACCGCAAACAGGTAGCCCACGCCGCACTTTAGCAGCGACCCGATGGTCTCCGGGGGCTCATCCATCGGATCGCCATCTTCGTCCCCCGGATCGCTTGGCGCGCTGGTGAACCGCCGGGCAAGCACTTGGACGATCCCCAAAACCGCCCCCAGCACCACCGCCGCCGCAAAGCTCATCAACGCGGCCGACGGCAGGAGGACCGCCCCGATGCCTCGGGCCATCTTGATGTCCCCGTGACCCATTGCGTCCTTACCAAACAAGAGTCGACCCAAAAACGCAATGCCCCACAACGCGCCCACACCAACGGCCGCCCCGGCCACGGCCGCGAGGAACGGGGCCGGCTGACCCACTTGAAACCACTTGGCCGCGCCGAGTAACAGACCGATCACCAGCATCGCCGCGTTCACTTCGTCCGGAATGATGAAGTAACGCAGGTCAATGTAGATCGCCGCCACCAGCGCCGAAATAAACAGCGCGAGGCCCACAAACTGCAGTGGGTCCTGACCGATAATTAAGTGCTGATACCACAGCGCGGCCCACAGGCCCCCGTTCAGCAGCTCAACAAAAAAATAACGGGCCGGAATGGGATTCCGGCAATGGCGGCAACGGCCCCGTAGGACTAACCAACTGAGCAAGGGAAAGAGGTCCGGGATGGTCAGCCGAGTTTTGCAGGAGGGACAAAAACTATGCTTGGGTTCCGACAGCGACATCCCACGCGGCATCCGGTAGATCACCACGTTGAGAAAACTGCCAATGGCCGCCCCAATAAACAGGCCAACAATCCAAGTCCATTCGGGAAACAAACCCAAGCCGCAGATTCCTTTCGGCACCCGGAGTACCGCAATTAACAGGGTACCCGTACGAGACGATTGACCTTAAGCCCGACCGGGGTGAACCTCGATTCTTTGTGACCCTCACCACAAGCCGATAACTCACCCTATCGCGTCAGCTCAAAAGCCCGCCAATACTTGCGTCGATGGTCCAGCAAAGTTGCTGATATCTGTGGAACTCACTCATGAATCCGTATGCGTTTACGCCTGAAACTGACCGCCGCTTTCGGCCCCGCTTCTTCCGCATCACCGCCAACGATCGGCGTCGTTTACGCGAGGTTGGGGCGATTCTTGGGCCGCATATGACGCGAATCGTCGATGACTTTTACGCTCATATCGCGCAGTTTCCCGAGGCTATCGAGCGGATCACGAACGCCGGCAAGACGATTGACGATCTTAAGAGAACCAATCCCCAGTACTTAAATGAACTCTTCCGCGCCGAGTTTGATGATCAGTACGAGCAGAGCCGAAATACCGTCGGCCGAATCCATGCCCTGATCGGCCTCGAGCCGGTCTGGTTCTTCGGCGCGTACTCGGCCTACTATGATACGATCTACCCGATTCTGCTTCGTCATGCGTGGAGATCACCTCGGGCGACCAGAGAACGCATCGTTGCATTTCAAAAGGCGATCAACCACGACCAGGAGATGATCACCGCCGCTTACATTGAGTACGGCTTCCTCGTGCCCCTGCGGAAAGTCGTCACCGAAATGAATGATGCGGCGGCCCTAATTTCGCAAAGTAGCGGGGATGTCCAGGTTGGTTCAGGTGCAGTTTCCAAAGGGATGAACGAGGTCTCTCGCGTCACCGAGCACCTTGCGCCGGGTTCCGTGTCCCAGCCCGAGGTGTCCCAGACCGAGGTGGCCCGGACCGCAGCGCAGGCCACCAACAACCTAGAAGGCTCCAGCGGCCAAATCGCCCAAGGGACCGACCGTCAGCGGGTTAGCCTCCAGCGCGCTTCCGAGGTGGTTTCGCACGTCCAGTTGTCCGTAGCGAATATTGCCGAGCAAGCTTCGGTTTGGACCAACCTCAGAAGCCGGATCGGGGCCATAGAGTGCGTGCGCCAGATGGTCGAAGACACCGCCGCCCGCGTGCAAACGATGGCCGACCGGTCTACGGAGATCGGCTGCATTGCGCGGACGATTAACGGCTTTGCTGAGCAAACCAACTTGCTGGCCCTTAACGCGACCATCGAAGCCGCCCGGTCCGGTGAACCCGGCCGAGAGTTTGCCAAAGTGGCCGAAGAGGTGCGCGAGCTTGCTGAGGAAAGCTCTCAGGCAACCAACGTCATTGCCGACCTTGTCGAGGCCGTTCAGGGCGGTAGTAAGGATGCCCTTGCGTCCATGTCGCGAACCCTTTCCAACTTGGAGTATGCGATTTGTGGTGGTAGTAAGGATGCCCTTACGTCCATGTCGCGAACCCTCACGGACTTCCACAAGGCTGCCGCCGCGACCCTTCGAGCGGCCGAATGTCTCGAAGCGATCACCGTCGCCGCCGGGGAAGTCGCCCTCGCGACCGAGGATCGGGTCCACGCCGTGGACGATGTTAACCCCGTCAGCTTGGATAACGCGAACCTGGTCGGACAGGCCCGAATTGAGATCGAGAGTGTGAATCAAGCGATTAAACACATCGCGGTCGCTACCGAGGAAGACGTGACCAGCGCCGAAGAAATCTGCGCCGCCGCCGAGGAAGTCAATGCCCAAACTGTCGTTTTGTCCGACAGCATTTCCAAGATCAACGCGCAGATTCAAATGTTGAGGGCAACCGCGCTCCGCGCTCAGACCTCGGGGAGGAACGCCAGAAACGGAGAGAATTCTTTCCTGATCAAAGCGGACCAGACGTTTATATTCAGCGGCGAACGCAAACGGGGCATCGTCCCAAAAACCCCCTTTCCGTCTTCCGCGAAACCTGCGACCGAGGATAACGAACTCAAAGCCTCCTAACCTTCGATCAAGAGTTAGGTCCGTGAGACCGGGTGGCCGTGGCGATTTCAACCATCCAATCTGCCGCCCGGTCCAAGGCATCACTTGGCCCAAGCACCCGGTCCAAGTCCTCAAAGCCCGCAAGCTGGGCCAGACGATCATCGCTGCCTTCTCGCAGCAACTCGGAAAGGTGGAGGGCGATCCGTTCCGGCGACGCGTCATGCTGAATCAATTCGGGTAGCAATCCGCGCTGGAGCAAGATGTTCGGCAGACTGATATAGTCAAATTTTGGTCGCCGAATCTTGAACTCTAGCTCCATCAGCCAGCTGGCGCGGTAGATCACGACCATGGGGCACCCGCACACCGCCGCTTCCAGCGTGGCGGTACCGCTGCAGACCACGGCGGCGCGTGCCCTTCGGAGCACCCCGTAGACGTCACCCACTGTCAACTCGGCGGGAACGCGCGGGCACAGCTGCTGCCATGCACGTTGAAGCGCCTCGATGGCTAGGCCAGGGGCCGCCGCAATTTCGACTTCCCGGATGACCGGCGAACCCGGGCTCGAATCCGCCGCCTCATTGATCAGCCGAACCGCCTCCGCCACGGGCACCAGGTTTCGGTACGCCTCGTGCGTTCGGCTTCCGGGTAGCACGGCAATCCGGCCGGGCACCTCGGCGCGGGGGGCGTTCCCGGCGAGCTCGCGAATCGGATGACCAAACCAGCGCGCGGTGGCCCCCCTGTCGTTGAGCATATCTGCGCTCCACGAGAAGGGGGTGACGATGGCGTCGGTGATCTGGGGGAGGTCGGCACCTTGCTTGGTCCGCCGCCAGCTCCCCGGGGGCACAAAGTACACCACTCGCCAGCCCAAGCGGTGGGCGTGGCGGGCCAGCCGGATGTTCAGGAACCCGAAGTCGATCGGCACAAAGAGGCCGGGGGTCTCGCGTGATAGCTCGCGGAGGGTGCGCCGGAATCCCCCCTGAACGCGCGGCGAGACGCGGACCGCCTCCACGATGCCCATCGCGCCCCACCGAGCACTGTTGGCCACCAGGCGGATGCCCGCCGCCTCGGACCGGGAAGCCCCGATCCCTAAGAAGCTGGCCCCGGGCAGACGATCCCGCAGGCGATGGCAAAGGGCGGCCGCGTAAGCGTCGCCGGAGGCCTCCCCCGCTGAGAAAAAGACGTTCACCGCTGGTCGCCGCGACCGTTCTTACCCAACGGGAGTCGCTCCAAGAATGTAATGAGCTCCTCAACCTCTGGGGTCAGCTTCACTTCCCGGCGGACAGTTTCGATGGCGTTGGTCAAGCCCAGCTGGCTCTTGAACAGCAACTTGACGGCTTTGTGCAAGGCGAGTCGGGCCTCACTTCCCACCCCAATTCGGCGCAGACCAACGGCGTTTATGTCGTGCACTTGCTGCTCCATGCCCTCTACCAGGGTGTAGGGCGGGACATCGCGCACGATGCGGCTCATGCCGCCCACCATCGCCAATTTGCCGATGCGGACGAACTGGTGCAACCCGGTCATGCCCCCAACATTGGCCATCTGTTCCACCGTCACGTGGCCGCTCACGCCCACACCATTGGCCATCGTCACATCATCGTAGAGCGTTACGTTATGGCCCAGATGAACGAAAGCCATGAGGTAACACCGATTTCCCACCACGGTGGACTTGCCTTCGCCGGTGGCACGGTGGACCGTGACGTATTCTCGAAAAACGTTGTCGTCTCCGATCAGCAAAAAGGTCGGTTCGCCGGCGTATTTACGGTCTTGCGGATCGCCACCTAGGACTGCACCTTGGGCCACCACGTTGCGGGCCCCCATCGTGGTGTTGCCGCGAATCGTCACGTGGGATTCAAGCCGGCAACCTTCGCCCAATACGACCCCGGCCTCGACCAGGCAATAAGGCCCTACCACCACGCCGTCGGCGAGTTCAGCTTGGCGGTCAACGGCCGCGGTCGGGTGAATCTGGGTCACTAACGCTCCCTCGGCGCTATCTTAAAGGTCATTTCCATCGAGGCGGCAACCTCGCCTTCGACCGTGGCGACGCACCGAATGCGGCCGATGTTATTGCGAATCCACAGCAGGTCGATGTCCGTCCGAAGCTGATCGCCCGGCACCACTTGCCGTTTAAACTTGACATCATCAATCGCGCCAATCAGCGGGACGCAGTCAACGTACTTGGGGTCGCTCAACAGAATCACCGCACCGGCTTGGGCCATCGCTTCGACAATCAGCACGCCCGGCATGACGGGAAATCCGGGGTAGTGGCCCTGAAAAAAGGGCTCGTTGATCGTGACGTTCTTAATGCCGGCGCAGGACTTGCCGGGCACAATGTCCACGATTCGATCGACCAGCAGCATCGGGTAGCGATGCGGCAGGAAGCGCATGATTTCTTCAATATTCATGGGCAACGGTACGACGGCAACGGAGCCTTCGTTAAGGACGCAGGGTACCCGCCGAGGGGTCCCCATCGTCGGATTCACCACGATCCAAACGTTACAGGCCGCTGAATTGGGTGAGAATGCCTGAGTTGCCGATGTCGCCCGCCAAGTCAAACCACTTCTTGGTTTCGTACTTCTCGCAAAGGGCGGCGACGCCTCGGTCCGCGCCTTTGGCGGCGGTATCAATCCGCCCGGCGGAGGTGCCTTGCATCTTGCTAAGGCTCGCGATGGCGGCATCTGGGTTCGTTGCCGAGTCATTTAGCAACGTAAAGACATCACCGATCATCGCCCCGGTTTCGCGCAGCGCCTGGTCATAGTCGTTCCGCACCGGCACGCACTCTGCCGGGGGCGGGTACGCGTTGAACGCATCCACTAACTGGCGCCAAGTGGCCTGGAATTCGGCGGTATCGTTGGCAAATTCTTCGTTCGGCGGTCGCTCGATGACCTCATCGTCACCCCCGGCTAGGCTCTTGAGCACCTCCATGGTGCCCGACATCTTGGCCCGCATCGCCCGCGCCATCAGCTGGGGCAACTGCGTTTTGGTGGTCTCAATGCGCTGCCGTTCAGTCCGCTCAAGGTGTTCGAGATACCGACGGATGTCATCGGGCATCACGACCGGCACGCGCGGATCCACGGTGGTTTGAGTTACCCCCGACGCAGGATCGGTGCGTACCCGCAGTAAACCGGGGTTGGGATCGGTGCCCTGAGCCTGAAGCACTCCGGGATTTGGGGTCTTGCCCATGGCGCGAAGGAGGCCAACGCCCCCAATGGCCAGCCCAATCACCGCCAAAATTGCTAAGGTCACCCACACGCCGACGTTGCGCTTCGCCGGGGGCAAGGGTAACGGTGTCCCGGTGGGGTTAGCCGCGTAGGCCGCCGGGGCCGAGGCCACCGGTGGGCTCAATGCTTCCATCGGGGCCCCGCATTTCATGCAGAAAGCGGCATTGACGGGGGCGGCTTGACCACAGCGCGGACAGGGTTTCATACGACGGCTCCGGGCTTCGCACCCGCGAGGTGCCCGACCGTAGGACGCTTCCCAGGCCCAGAAGGTTGCCGATAGTCATGTCGCTATCCTGAGGAAAACGACCCTACTTATCCCGGATATTGCGGGATTTTCGCGGTTTCGGGAACATTCCGCCCCAAGATCGCCGACGATAGGTGGCATACGTTATGTCAATTGGTTCGGCCAACGGCATACGCGCTTCATGGAGGTTACTGATGGATGCTAATCAAGATTTCCGCGCGGCCCTCGGCCGCGTATTTGCCGAAGTCGTTGACTCGGCGATCCGAAAGCACGTCACTTCGCAGGGAGACCCCGCTGTGGCCGACTACCTCGGCTCGTTGATGACCGCGTTCACCCGTCTGGAAAACGTGTACGGCATTCGCGACCGGGCGGGCAACCCGGTGGTCTCGATCGCAGACATGTTGGCCGAGGGTGACCTACGCCAACGTGCCGACACGCTAGAGCGCGAACGTGAGGTGCACAAACACATTGGCGATTTCCTCCTGTTCTGGTCCGGCGTTTACCCCGAGTTTCTGCGCCGGATGAAGGTGGAGGTTTGCCCAAATGGCATCGTGGACGTGCACCGCCAAGGCCCAGAGAGCTACTACGTGGTGAGTACGTTTAGTCAGCAGCCCTATCTGAACGATGCGCCGACGTTCCGTCGCCTCAGCGATGGGTTCGAGGATTGGGCGTTCTGCCTGGGCGTAGTTCGAGATCGTCTGGGACTGGCCGGTCCGCCGACGGCCAACTAACTCGCCGCCACCTTAGGCCGCCGACGCTTCACCGACGCACCACCGCCCCTGCGCGGAGGCGCGCTCGGCCGCGTCGGGAAGACCGACCGCCCGCAGGCACGTTGCCAGGCTTTCCCAGGCCGTTGTGCACGTCGGCGCGATCCGCAAACCGGCCTCGTACAGGTGGGCCGCGTCCTTAAACTGCCCCATCGCCCGCAGAACGTCCGCCCCCGCAAAGTGCACCTCGGGATCGCGGGGCGCTTGCTGAAGGGCTTCCACGGCGTAGCCCAAAGCCCGCTCCAAGTCACCGCTTTCGGCAGCGGCCCGCACCCACTCCAGCAGGCGGTCCACGGAGGTCTTGTCGATGGCCGCGTAGGCCAAGAAGGCCTTCTGCACGCCGGCGGCATCGCCGCTCCGCTCTAGGGCACTGGTCCAAAGCACAAACATCTCCTCTCGGCACTGGCCCCGCTCCCACAGGCGCTGCATCAACTGCACGCAGTCTCCGTACCGTCCGGCGTCGAAGTGGGCCTGGGCGGCAATGTGCAGCGCGCCTGGGCCTAGTCTTGGGTCGCCTTCTAACCGCACGAGTTCTTTCGCGGCCTCGTCGCGACGCCCCAGAACGGCCAGCGCGACCCCCCGCGTAAAGATGGCATCCGGATAGGACGGGCGCTCGAGTAGGGCCCGATCGGCGCGCGGCAACGCGGCTTCGGGCTGGCCCATCGCCATCAATAGCTGGGCCTCAAGCACGTCGGACTTGTAGGTTAGGACGCCGTAGTCGCCGGCGATTAGGGGATCCCAGCCCCGCTCGCGGCCCACTCCGAGGGTCAGTAAGCCGTCGGCCGGCTGACCCAGACGTAGCCGCGCGGTGGCCTCATGAAACCGCAACAAGAGTCCGCAAAGCCCCTCAGGAATCCGTTGGATCAACTCAATGGCCGGGCCGGGCCGGTTTGCCCTCAGCAATACGCCGGCCAGTAGGACGGCGGCCGAGCCCAAAACCGCCGGTTCTTCGGCCAGGTCTACCGCACGTTGAGCGGCAAACTCGGCCTCGGCGTCCCGGGCCAGCGCGTCGTACACCCCGGCTAGGTGAAACCACGTGTAGGCGTCGTTGGGCCGTGCATTCAGTTCCGCCTGGAGCATCACGAGGTTACGCTCGATTCTGGTCGATGGGTCGGAGAGGAGATTCAGGTAGCCCCAGTGCCGAATTTGGATGCCGGCGAGGGGCGCGATGCGAAAGCCGGTGCGACCAATGGAAGGGGCGATCTGCTCGTGAACGCGGCCTTCGAACTGGATTGCCGGGTCGCGTCGGAATAGCCGTACCGTGTGGTGAACCAAAATGTCCGGGGCCGCATGGTCCCCCGCTAGGTTGTGGATCGGCACCACGTAGCCGCCAACGTCGGGATTGAGGAGCGCCTTACGCACCCGTCCCGGATTCAACACTTCGAGGGCTTCGTCGGCGTCGATCCAGAGGATCCAGTCGGCGTCGGTCAGAGCGAGGGCCTGGTTACGCGCGGCAGAAAAGTCGTGCGTCCACGGCGCTCGGGCCACGATCGCCCCAAGTTGTTGGGCTAGTTCGGGAGTGCCGTCATCCGAGCCCGTGTCCAAGACGACGATTTCGTCCACAATTCCGGCCAGGCTGTTTAGGCACCGACACAGCCGGGGGCATTCATTGCGAACGATCAGGCACGCCGCCAACTTCATGGAGGGCACCGCGGGGACGTTTAGGCCGCCCGACCTTCGGGTCGGCGTAGGACTTTGCGGGCTCCCGCAATCGAGAACATCTCTTCGCGAAGCAGCCGCTTCAGAAGGAACACTGTCTGGATGTCATTCGGCCGGTAGCGCCGTTGGCCCCCGTCGGTTCGCAGAGGGTTCAGGAACTCTTCGAACTCACGCTCCCAGTAGCGCAGGGTGTGAACTTCCACCCCCGTGATGCTACTGGCCGCACTGATGCTGACCGCTTGATCTGTTTTGCCGTTTCGACGGATCGCCATCGTTGGTCCGAGCTCCCAGGAAGGTCCCACAACGTGGAACTCCCGCAATTTTATCGGCCTCGATTGCCCCTCTCTGCAGGGTGACTTCGCGGAACCATGCCCGAACTTCGTTAAGAATCGGGCGCGGCTGGCCCAACCGAAAGTAGAATCGGGTTTCGTATGACCGACATGGCGAGCGCATGGTCTGAGGCCCTTCCCGAAGTTCGGCGGGGGGTAACGGGCGTTGGGGTGTGGGCCGCCCTGAATTCTTCCCGTCCCGTCGTCCTTGAGGGTGACATTTTTGTTCTAGGGGTCCCGAACGAGTCATCAGAGCTTTCTGGGCACTTAAGGATGGTCGGCACTAAGATGCTGATCGAGCGTGAGATGACCTCGCGCCTGGGTCGGCCGATCCAGTTGCGGGTCATTGAGGGCATCCAGGCCGACGATTGGGAACGAGTCAAGCGCAAGGAAATTGAGGCTCGACGCCTGCAAGAGGCGGCCCTCAACCGCGCCCGGGCCGAGATTGAGGCGCGCAGTAGCTGGGAGATCATCTACGAGCAGCTCACGAGGGCGTACTCGGCGGTGCCCAACCGCAGCATGCCTCAAGCCCGCGCCAAGTTCTACCGGGAAGCGATCGAAATCGTCGCCGCCGCCACCAAAACGAATCCGGTCAACGACGACCTCTCGGAGCGCAACTACGCGCGGTGCCTAGAGCGCATCGCCCAGTACAGCGAAGTCCCGAGCGTCTTGGTCGCGCTGGCGGTCATCGATCGCATCGGATCGTGACGGCCGAGGTCATCGTTTTAGGCAGCGGAACCAGCAACGGGGTCCCCACCTTGGGCGTGGAGTATCCCGAGGCGTACCTCGCCAACCCGCGCAACCACCGAACGCGGGCGTCCATCTTGGTGGCCGGGCCTACCGGCAACTTGCTGGTGGACTGCAGCCCCGAGATGCGCCTGCAGCTCACCCGGGAGCGCATCTACCAAGTGGATGCCGTCCTGATCACGCACACCCACGCCGACCACCTGATGGGAATGGACGACCTCCGTTCGTTCTGCATGCGAACACGGCGGGCCATGCCCATCTACGCGTGGCCCCGCTACCAGGAAGACATCCGACGGGTGTTCCCTTACGCCTTTACAGATTTCCCCCCCGGGATAGAGGTGCCGCGCTACGATCTGCAAGACGTACCGCCGGTGTTGGAAGTGGGCGGGATGAGCGTGCGCACGATGGAAGTGATGCACGGCAAGGTGCCCGTGGTAGCGCTGAGGATCGGCAACTTCGCGTACGTAACCGATGTTAGCCTGATTCCGGACGCTGCCTGGGACCAGCTTCAGGGCCTTGATGTGCTGATGCTGGATGCGGTGCGTCGCGCGCCCCACCCCAACCACTTTCATCTCGATCGTGCCCTGAAAGTCGCGGCCGACTTGCGCCCGAAGCGGACGTACCTGTGCCACCTGAGCCACGACTACGACCACGATCAGGATGAAGCCCGGCTCCCGGCAGGAGTCCACTTGGCCTTCGATGGCCTGCGCATCCCCCTCACGTTAGGCGGCTGAGAGCCCGGCGAACCGCCTATTTTCCTGAAGCTCTGGCGGTGCTTCAGGTTCGCGTACCTAGATTTTTCACAAAGCCTGTGAGGAATACCTACATTGGGGACGATCTTTGTCCGACACAAGAGATGGAACCGTGGCCCAACAATTCGCTGTGACCGGTCCGCGCTATGCGCCATCCCTCGCGGGTGGCTTTGCCGCTTTGGCGGCGCTGGCCGGCGGGATCATCGCGCAGGTGGGACCGGTAGACTGTATGATCCGTGGTGGGATTGCGTACTCGGTGGGTTGGGTAGCGGGCCAAGTATGGTATGTATGTTTTGCGGTGAGGAATAACAACTCCATCGCGAAAGTGACCGAACCGCACCACCGTTCGGACGCGCAGGAATTGGTGGAGGGAGCGTAAATCATGCCGTTGTCGCCAGAAACTCTTAAGCGGTCTTGGGTGGACTACAAGGTCTACCAAGATCCCGATGCGCGAGTCGAGCTAATCAATCATTACAGCTACCTCGTGAAGATCACCGCGGGACGACTGGTGACCAGTCTGCCCGGAGGCCTTGACCGTGAAGACCTCGTGGGGGCCGGCGTCATTGGCCTCATCAAGAGCGTGGATCAATTCAATCCCACGCGAGAAGTCAAATTTGAAACTTACGCAATTGCCCTGATCCGCGGCGCAATCCTTGAGATGCTCCGCGACGAGGACTGGGTTCCCCGCTCCATCCGCGAGAAGCTTAAAGCTTTGGACCGGGCCCAGATGACCCTGGAGACGAAGCTGGGTCACCCCGCATCAGAGCGAGAGCTAGCCGAGTATTTGGGCATCAGCGACGCCGAAGTGAGTGAGCTAATGGTCCGAATGGGCCGTACCAACGTCTACTCACTCGACGATATTCTCAACACCCACGACAGTGACGACCACATTCACTTCGTCGAGATGATCGTGGACGAGACCGCGAACCCCAGCGGCGAGGCCGAGGGTCGCGAGATCCGCCGTATCCTATCGGCGGGTATCGACCGACTCCCCGAACGCGAGCGCCTCGTTGTCGCACTCTACTATTTTGAGGGATTGACGTTCAAAGAGATCGGCAAGGTCTTGGGCGTCAGCGAATCCCGCGTTTATCAGCTGCACACGCAAGCAATGAACCGGCTGCGTAACTTCCTCCGCGAGCAAGGGGCCGCCCAGGTCGCCTAGCCGTATCCAAAAGAGAGGCCCACGATGGGCGAAATAGACCGAATTCAACCGACGTTCGCACCCCCAACCCCGCACCGCGGAAGTACCCCCTACGTGGCCGGACGAGAGGGTAGAAGGCACGGCTCGTCTCCCGAGAAGGAGTCCCCAACCGACCAGCTGGATCTTAGCGGTGAGTTGGGTGATGTCGCCCTGGAAACCGACCCGCCCACCCACCACGAGACGCCCCCTGAGGCGGGACTCGACCTGTCCGTCTAATCGCCGAACCTCGACCCGTTCGGTTACACTGGGCGCATGCCGTCGCCCTCTGGTCGCTCGCCCCGACCCTTGCCCTACCCGGTGGTGCTGGCCAGCGCGAGCCCACGCCGCCAAACGCTCCTCCGCGACCTCGCCCCGGAGTTCACGGTGGACGCCGCCGAGTTGGACGAGGACGCGATGACCCTGGACGACCCCTGGCAAACGGCACAGCGCCTCGCCCGCGAAAAAGCCCTCGTGGTGGCCGAACGTCACCCCGAATGCCTGGTTATCGCCGGTGACACGGTGGTGGCGCTGGAGACGACCGACGGCTGGCGCCAGCTGGCCAAACCGCTCGACGAGGCCGATGCGTGCCGAATGCTGCGCGAGCTCTCGGGCCGCGAGCACCGCGTGATCACGGGCGTCGCCCTGCGGTGGCCCAAGGGTCTGGATGTTTTTACCGAGACCGCGACCGTCGTCTTCCGCAACCTCAGCGACGCCGAAATTGCGGCGTACGTGGCCACCGGCGAGCCGATGGACAAGGCCGGGGCCTACGGTCTGCAAGGCGGGGCAAAAGCGTTTCTGGAGCGAATCGAGGGCGAGTGGGCCACCGTAGTGGGCTTACCCGTCACTCGACTCGCCGAAGCCCTCCGCGACGTGCGTTAGCCGATGTCCATCAAGGGGTCGCCAAACCGCCGCATTCGGTCTTTGCAACAATGGGGCACGATACCGCACGCCGGCGCGGGTTCGATCGGTTCATCGGCGTCCCTTGAGGGGGTTAGGTCATCTAGGTAGATGAATAGCGCAATTGGCCCTCTAGGACTTATTTGACCTATAGGACCACCGTTGCTCCGGCCGACCACATGGCCAGCCGACAGCGGTCGGTGAGCGGATCGGACTCCGCGGGCGCAATGAGATCGACGTGACCGACGATCATGCCCCGCAGGAAGCGCCATTGGTCTGCCCCCATTGGGTGAACCGTTCATAAGATTAGGCTCTCCTTAGATTCTGGCACGGGAGGTTGGCAACGTAGGGAGGGCGTAGCCCGACCGGAGTTGACGACCTCCCGTGCCGGCGC
>Ga0105047_10007579_pt1 | contig 18260 bp, 12 predicted proteins | sample MAT04_FD_78384 | JGI IMG/M metagenome (GOLD analysis project Ga0105047, IMG submission 78384) | Freshwater microbial communities from Lake Fryxell liftoff mats and glacier meltwater in Antarctica - MAT-04 (megahit assembly) | ecosystem: Environmental > Aquatic > Freshwater > Ice > Liftoff... | reverse complement strand
CGATTCCTTCATCGGCCGTCAGCGCGGCGCGAGGCCGCGGACGAGCAGGTAGACCGCCGCGCCCGCGCACGCGACCGCGGTGACGAGGCGGATCAGTCGCACGCCGTGCCGGATCGCGGAGCGGGCGCCGAGCAGGCCGCCGGCGAGGTTGGCGGCGGCCATGGGCAGCGCCACGGGCCAGAGGACTGCCCCCTGCGTCACGAACGCGACGAGCGACCCCGCGTTCGTCAGCACGTTCACCGCCTTCGTCGTCCCCGTCGCCTCGAGGGGCGACAGCGCGAACCAGGTGGTGAACGCCCAGAAGAGGAAGATGCCCGTGCCCGGACCGATCGCCCCGTCGTACAACGCGATGCCCGCAGCGAACGCGAGGCCCACGCCGACGCGCGGGGTCGCGGGCGTCGCGCGGGGCGCCGGCGGGCGGAGCGTGCGTCGCACCTGGTCCACCGCGAGGACGAGGAACACGACCGCGAACGCGGGTTCGACGGCGTGGGCGTGCCGCTTCACCAGTTCGAGGTAGCCGAGCGACCCCGCGAGGCTGCCGAGGAAGGCGACCGGGCCCACGAGGGCCACCTGCCGCCACCGCACGCTCCCGTGCCGCGCGTAGCGGAACAACGCGGCCGTCGTGCCGAAGATGCTCGCCGTCTTGTTGGTCCCGAGGGCGTAGGACGGCCCGACGAACGCGAGCAGGGGCGGCAACTGCAGCAAGCCGCCGCCCCCGCGATGGCGTCGACGAGCCCCGCGAGGAACGCGAGGCCGACGAGGACCGCCAGGACGATCGGTTCGACCGGCATGGGCGCGGAGCATGCCACGGTTCCCTTCCCGCCCATGGCATCCTTCCCGGCGCGTCGCTCCGCCGTCCGCCGTTCCTCGCCCCCCGTCCGCCGTTCCTCTCCCCCCTCCCCTTCGCGCGGGCCGCTCCCCCCCGACCATGCCGCCGTCCCCGCCCGCGCCCATCCTTGCCGCCTCCGCGGTTGCCGTGTCGATCCGCGGACTCGTGCGGCGTTTCGACGCGGTCGTCGCCGTCGACGGCCTCGACCTCGAGATCGCCGTCGGCGAGTGCTTCGGGATCCTCGGGCCCAACGGCGCCGGTAAGACCACGACGATGGAGATCGTCGAGGGCCTCCAGACCGCGACGTCGGGCGAGGTAACGGTGCTCGGGCGGACGTGGGCCCGCGACGCAGCGGCGATCCGCGAGCGGATCGGCGTGCAGCTGCAGGAGACCGTGCTCGACCCGCTTCAGACCGTGCGCGAGACGCTGACGCTCTTCGCGTCGTTCTACCGGCGCTGCCGTCGCATCGACGACGTGTTGGCCGACGTGGACCTGCACGAGAAGGCCGGCGCCCGCGTGAAGCACCTCTCGGGCGGGCAGCGCCAGCGGCTCGCCGTCGGGTGCGCGCTGGTGGCCGACCCCGAGCTCCTGTTCCTCGACGAGCCGACGACGGGCCTCGACCCCGCGGCCCGGCGCGCGCTGTGGGAGGTCATCGGGCGGTTCCAAGCCCGGGGCCGCACGGTGGTGCTCACGACGCACGCCATGGAGGAGGCGGAGCGGCTCTGCGACCGCATCGCGATCGTGGACCGCGGCCGCGTGGCCGCCCTCGGGACCCCGGACGAACTCGTCGCCCGCGTCGGCGGCGAGGAGATCGTGGAACTCGCGACCGACCCACCGGTCGCGGCCGCGGCGCTGCGCGGCGTGGCCGGGGTGCGCGCGGCCCACCTCGAGGCCGGCGTGCACCGCCTCGTCGTCGCGCGGGTGGCGGACGCGTTGCCGGCCGTGCTCGCCGCCGTCGCCGCGGCGGGCGCTCGGCCCGTGCGCCTGACCACGCACCGCGCGACCCTCGAGGACGCGTTCCTCGCCGTCGCGGGTCGCTCGTTCTCCGACGCCGAGGCCGCGGCGGGGAGGGCGCCGTGAACGACGCCGACCTCGTCGCGCCCCCGAGCCAGTTTCGTGCGCTCTACCTCGCGCGGCTGCGCGACTTCGTGCGCGAGCCCGGCGTCCTGTTCTGGGTCTTCGGCTTCCCGGTGCTCCTCGCGGTCGCGCTGGGCCTCGCGTTCCGCGAGAAGGGTCCGGAGCGGATCCCCGTGCTCGTGGTCGCGGGCGCGGCGACCGACCCGCTGGCGGCGGCGGTCGGCGCGTCGTCGTTGCTCGAGGTGCGCCGCGTGCCCGAGGCGGGCGCGGCCGACGCGCTGCGCCGGGGCGAGGGGTTGGTCATCGTGCGCCCGGGCACCCCGCCGGTGCTGGCGCACGACCCCTCGCGGCCCGGGGCCGCCGTCGCCGTCGCCCTCGTGATCGACGCGCTCGAGGTCGCGGCGGGGCGACGCGACACCGTCGCGCCGCGGCTCGAGCGGGCCGACGCGCCGGGCCGACGCTACATCGACTTCCTCGCGCCGGGCCTCGTGGGGATGACGCTCATGGGGGGCGGCATCTGGGGCGTCGGGTACGCCCTCGTGTCGATGCGGGTGCGCAAGCTGCTCAAGCGCCTGGCGGCGACGCCCATGTCGCGCGGGGCGTTCCTCGGGTCGTTCCTGCTCCACCGGGTCGTCCTGGCGGCGGTCGAGATCGCGTTCCTGCTGACGTTCGCGTGGCTGGCGTTCGGGGTCGCGGTGGCGGGGTCGTTCCTCGCGCTGGCGGTGGTCGGCCTGGGCGGGACGCTCGCGTTCGGCGGGCTGGGGCTCCTCATCGCGAGCCGCGCCCGGAACATCGAGACGGCAAGCGGGCTGATGAACCTCGCCTCGCTGCCGATGTGGCTCCTCTCGGGGGTGTTCTTCTCGACGGCGAACTTCCCCGAGGGGATGCGCCCCCTGGTGAAGGCGCTGCCGCTGACGGCCCTCAACGACGGCCTGCGGGCGGTGGTCCTCGACGGGGCGGGCCTCGCGGCGGTGGGCCTCGACGTGGGGATCCTCGTCGCCTGGACGGTCGTCACGTTCGGCCTCGCGCTCCGCTGGTTCCGCTGGGCCTGAACCGCGTCGAGCCCCGGCGGGGGCACGTCGGGCGCGGGTCGGGCGCGCGCGGCGAGCCCGCCCGGAATCGCTGGCAAGACCCTGCCGCCCCCTCCACGATCCCGGCCCTCGCCGGCGGTTTCGGTTGCGGCGGGCGCCGCGGCCGTGCAGGGTGTCGGGCCCCCGAGGTCGGAGGTCCGGATGGCGTCGTTGCTCGCAGCCCAAGCGTCCTCGCACGTGGCCCCGCCCCTGTGGGCGGTGGCGCCCTTCGTCCTGCTGCTGCTCGCGATCGCGGTGCTGCCGCTGGTCGCCCACCACTGGTGGGAGCGCAACCGCAACCGCGGGATCGTCGCGGCGGTCCTGGGCGTCCCCGTGGCGCTCTGGATGCTGTTCGGGCCCGCGGAAGGGGGGCAGTGGCTCGGCGACGCGGGCCTCGAGTACGCGGCCTTCATCGCCCTCCTCGGCTCGCTCTTCGTCGTGACGGGCGGCATCCACATCGGCGGGTCCCTGGCGGGGACCCCGCTGGTGAACACCGCCGTGCTCGGCGTCGGCGCGGCGATCGCCTCGTTCGTGGGCACCACGGGTGCCTCGATGCTGCTCATCCGCCCGCTGCTCCGCGCGAACGTCTCGCGGCGGCGCAAGGCGCACCTCGTCGTCTTCTTCATCCTGATCGTCAGCAACGCCGGCGGGCTCCTCACCCCGCTCGGCGACCCGCCGCTCTTCCTCGGCTTCCTGCGCGGTGTCCCGTTCGGCTGGACGCTCCGGCTCTGGGGGCCGTGGCTGTTCATGAACGTCGCGCTGCTCCTCGTCTTCAACCTGTGGGACCAGATCGTCTTCAACCGCGAGGAGCGGGAGCGGGCCGGTAGTCAGCTCGAGGCCGTCCAGAAGGTGCGGGTGCCGCTGCGGATCGACGGGACCCTCAACTTCCTGTGGCTCGCGGGCGTCGTCGCGACGAACTTCGTCGTCGGCACCCTCGCCCGGGAGCAGGGCTGGTCGCACACGCTGCGCGACGGCGCCCTCGTCGGCGGCATGGTCGGGATGACGGTCCTCTCGCTGCTCACCACCTCGCGGGGCGTCCGGAAGGCGAACCACTTCGCGTGGGCGCCCATCGTCGAGGTCGCCGTGATCTTCGCCGGCATCTTCGTGACGATGGTGCCCGCGATGAAGCTCCTCGACGCCCTCGGCCGCCAGGGCAAGTTCGCGCTCGCGGAGCCGTGGCAGTACTTCTGGGTCACCGGCGCCCTGTCCTCGTTCCTCGACAACGCGCCGACCTACGTGACGTTCGCCACCATCGCCTGCGTCGTGGTCGGCCGGCGGACCGGCACCGAGATCTCCCCGACCGCGCTCGACGGGCTCGTGGCGACCCCCGAGGGGGCGGCGCTGCTGGCCGCCATCTCGTGCGGCGCGGTGTTCATGGGGGCGAACACCTACATCGGCAACGGGCCCAACTTCATGGTGAAGGCGATCGCCGAGCAGAACGGCGTGAAGATGCCGTCGTTCTTCGCCTACTTCCTCTGGGCGGTCGCGATCATGATCCCCCTCTACGTCGGCATGAGTTTCCTCTTCTTCGGGTAGGGGGCGGGGCGTAGCGGGCGGGGCGTCGGCGACGGGTCCTCCGGGCGGGCGCCGGCCGGGAGGGACCCGCCGGCCACCGGGACGCGAGGCCCGGCCGTCGGCGTGGCGCGGGCCGGAGGGCGGCACGGGACGTCCGGCTGCGCCGAGAACGGGCGCCGTCGCGGCGTCAAGCCCTGGACTCCGGCGCGCGCTCCGAGCGCGGGTTTGCCTCGGCGCCCGGTCGGGCGCATCCTCCCGGCGTCCGACCGGAGGCTCCGATGGCTTCGTTGTTCCTCGCCGCCCACGACGCCGTGCCCGTCGCATGGGTCGTCCCGTTCGCGCTGCTCCTCCTCTGCATCGCGGTGCTCCCCCTCGCGAAGCCGCACTTCTGGGAGCACAACAAGAACAAGGGGATCGTCGCGACCGCCCTGTCGGTTCCGGTGGCCGTCTGGCTGCTCGTGGGCCCGGACCACGGCGGGCACTGGCTCGAGGAGTCGCTCCTCGACTACGCGGCGTTCATCGGCCTGCTCGGCGCGCTGTTCGTCATCTCCGGTGGCATCTATCTCAAGGGTTCGCTGGCCGGCACGCCGCTGACGAACACCGGGTTCATGGCCGTGGGCGGCCTGATCGCGTCGTTCGTCGGGACCACCGGCGCGTCGATGCTCCTCATCCGCCCCTTGTTGCGAGCGAACGCGCCGCGGCAGCGCAAGACGCACATCGTCGTCTTCTTCATCTTCATCGTCAGCAACGCGGGAGGCCTCCTCACCCCGCTGGGCGACCCGCCGCTGTTCCTCGGGTTCCTCAACGGCGTGCCCTTCACCTGGACGTTCCGCCTCTGGGGCGAGTGGGCCACGGTCGTGACGATCCTCGTGGTGGTCTTCAACGTCTGGGACCAGCGCGTCTTCGCGAAGGAGGAGCGGGACCGGCCCGGCAGCCAGCTCGAGGACGTGCAGCAGGTCGCCGTCCCCCTGGGGCTCGAGGGCAAGGTCAACCTGCTTCTGCTGCTCGGCGTCATCGCCGTCTCGTACTTCGTGGGCGGGTCCACGGCGCTCTCGCCGACCGTCCAGAAACTGGCGCAGGTCGCCGGGTACGTCGCGCTCGTCGTCGCGTCGTTGAAGTTGACGACGAGGGAGGTCCGGACGGCGAACCGGTTCGGGTGGGGGCCCATCGTCGAGGTGGCCGTCCTCTTCGTCGGGATCTTCGTCACGATGATCCCGGCGGTGCAGTTCCTCGACCAGGCCGGCCGCGACGGGCGCATCGCGCTCCACGAGCCGTGGCAGTTCTTCTGGGCGTCGGGCGTGCTCTCGTCGTTCCTCGACAACGCCCCGACCTACAAGACCTTCGCCTCGCTGGCCGTCGGCGTCCTGAAACTCGACGGCAACCTTGGCGTCCTGACCACGACGGCGGCCGGGAACGCGCTGTTGACCGCGGTCGCGTGCGGTTCGGTCTTCATGGGCGCCAACACCTACATCGGGAACGGCCCGAACTTCATGGTGAAGGCGATCGCCGAGGAGAGCGGGGTCAAGATGCCCTCGTTCTTCGGCTACATGGCCTGGTCGGTGGGGATCCTGATCCCGATCTTCGTGCTGGTCACCTTCTTCTTCTTCGTGTAACCCGTGGCCCCACCGGCGGACCGGGGCCCCCCGGGGGCCCCCGGACGCCGTCGCGTCCCACCGGCCGCTCCCTTTGCTTGAGGCGACCGGGGGGTGCCGTACCCTTGGCCGCCTTCACCCCTGGGCGGGGGCCGAAATCCCCGTCCCTGTCCGCGATTCAGGAGGGTCTGCATGTCGATGCCGAAGGAAACGCTCTGGGCCATGGTGGCCGGCGCGATCGGGCTCGTGTTCGCAGCCGTGATGGCGCGCCGCGTCCTCACGAAGGACCGCGGCAACGAGAAGATGATCCAGATCCAGGACGCCATCCGCGAGGGCTCGATGGCGTTCCTCGGCCGCGAGTACAAGGTCCTCGCGATCTTCGTCGTGGCCGTCGCCGCGCTGCTCACCGTCGGCCTGTCGTCGGCGAGCATCGGGGGCCTCGGCTGGAAGACTGCGGTCTCGTTCGTCGGCGGGGCGCTGTGCTCGGTGGCGTGCGGCTTCGGCGGCATGCGCATCGCGACGGCAGCCAACGCCCGCACCGCGCAGGCGGCCACGCGCTCGTTCAACGAGGCCCTCTCCGTCGCCTTCCCCGGCGGCATCGTGATGGGCATGCTCGTGATGAGCGTCGGCCTCATCGGCCTGGGCGGGTTCTTCTACCTGTTCGCGGGCGTCGAGTCGTCGCTCCACGACGCGGCCACGATCCTCGCCGGCTTCTCCATGGGCGCGTCGTCGGTCGCGCTCTTCGCGCGCGTCGGCGGCGGCATCTATACGAAGGCGGCCGACGTCGGCAGCGACCTCGTGGGCAAGGTCGAGGCGGGCATCCCCGAGGACGACCCGCGCAACCCGGGCGTCATCGCGGACAACGTCGGCGACAACGTCGGCGACGTGGCCGGCATGGGCGCCGACCTGTTCGAGTCGTTCGTCGGCGCCATCGTCTCGGCGGCCGTGATCTCCCTCCAGGTCGGCGGCGCGGGCCCCGCGGCCCTCGGCTACGTGTTCGCGGTCCTCGCGCTCGGCGTGATCGCCTCGATCGTCGGCGTGTTCGCCGTCCGCATGAAGGAGGGGGGCGACCCCCAGGCCGCGCTCCGGCGGGGCACCTTCCTCTCGGCCGGCCTCTTCGCCGCCGGGTGCTTCGGGATCTCGGCGCTCCTGTTCGCCGACCAACCCGACGCCATCAAGTGGGCGGTCGCGGTCGTCGGCGGCCTCGTCTGCGGCATGCTGATCGGCCTCATCGCCGAGAAGTTCACCTCCGGCAAGGTCGTCGAGGACCTGGCGGCGCAGAGCGACAACTACGCCACGAACATCATCGCCGGCCTCGCCATCGGCTTCCGCTCCTGCGTGGTGCCGCTGGTGCTCACGGCCGTCGCCGTGATCGTCGGCCACCTCTGCGGCGGCGTCTTCGGCATCGCCCTGGCTGCCGTCGGCATGCTCGGCGTGCTCGGCATCACGGTGGGCGTCGATGCGTACGGCCCGATCGCCGACAACGCGGGCGGCATCGCCGAGATGGCGCACATGGCCCCCGAGGTACGCCAGCGCACCGACAGCCTCGACGCCGCGGGCAACACGACCGCCGCGATCGCGAAGGGCTTCGCGATCGGTTCGGCCGCGCTCACGGCGCTCGCGCTGTTCGTTGCGTTCCGCCAGGCCGTCGAACTGGCCGGCGCCAACGTCGACTTCAGCCTCGCGAACCCGTACACGCTCGCCGGCGCGCTCATCGGCGGGGTCATCCCGTTCCTGTTCACCGCCTACGCCATGAACGCCGTCGGCCGCGCGGCCCAGGGCGTCATCAAGGAGGTCCAGCGCCAGTTCCGGGAGATCCCGGGCCTGCGGGAGGGCCGCCCCGAGGCCCGCGCCGACTACGCCCGCTGCGTGGACATCACCACGCAGGCGGCGCTGCGCGAGATGATCAAGCCGAGCCTGATGGCGGTCTTCGCGCCGATCGCGATCGGCTTCCTCCTCGGGCCCAGCGCGCTCGGCGGCCTCCTCGCCGGCTCCCTGATCGCGGGCGTGCCGCTCGCGATCATGCTGTCGAACACCGGCGGCGCCTGGGACAACGCGAAGAAGTACATCGAGAAGTCGGGCGGCAAGGGCACGCAGCGCCACAAGGCGGCCGTCGTCGGCGACACCGTCGGCGATCCCTTCAAGGACACCGCGGGCCCGTCCATCAACATTTTGCTGAAGCTGATGGCGGTCATCTCGCTGGTCCTCGCGCCCCTGATCGTGAAGGTCTACGCGTCGATGCCCTGGCACGACTTCCTGAAGTAGCCGCCGCTCCCGTGGCCGCCGCTCCTCGGGGCGTTGCGGCCCACGGGCACGGCACCCACGGGTGCCCACGCTCTCCGGCGGCCGCGCGTCCCCCGACGCGCGGCCGCCGTTGTTGTGCGGGTTTCGCGGGTCGGACGGGTCGCCGTAGGCGGTCGAACGCCTCGGGCCTCGCTTCGCGCGCGCGTTTCCGCAAGGTGACCGGGGCGCCGCCCCTGCGCTCGCCCCTAGACTTCGCCCCGTGACCCGCCGCGCCCTCGCCCCGGCCTCCCTGCGCGCGGCCCCAGGCGTCCACGCGATCGACCCGTTTGCGCCGCGCCTCCTGCGCGCCCTCCACGTCGCGCCCGGCGAACAGGTGCTCGACCTCGGGTGCGGGACCGGCTACTTCGGGCTGGGCCTCGCGTTGCGCGGCGCGGGCCGCGTCGTCCTGACCGACCTCGACCCGCTCGCGGTGCGGTGCGCGCGCGCCAACGCGCGCCGACTCGGCGTCGCCGTCGAGGTGCGGGAGGGCGACCTCCTGGCGCCGGTCGCGGGCGAGCGGTTCGACCGGATCGTCGCGAACCTCCCGCAGACGCCGTCGCGGCGCCCGCTCCCCGTCGCCCGCTGGGGCGGACCCGACGGGCTCGCGCACCTGCGGCGCCTCGTCCGCGCCGCGCCGGCCCACCTCCGGCCCGGGGGACGCGTCCACGTGTTGGTCACGTCGTGGCTGGCGCCGGCTGCCGTCCGCGCGCTGTTCGCGCCGCGGTTCACGGTCCGCGCGCTCGTGGCGTTGCGCCGTGAGGTGGTTCCGGCCGACTACGACGCGCTCCTCCCCGGCCTGTGGGACGAGCTGGTCGCGCGGCGTCCGCGGGCGCTCGCCCGGGTGGGGCGGCGGCGTTTGCTCGGTGTTCGGTTGCTGGAGGCCCGCCTCCGGGCGCCGCGCGGTGCGGCGACCCGGCGGTCGGACCGATCCAAGGAGGGGATGGCCCCGGGCCCGGCCCGCGGACTGTCCCGGGAGGGGCCATGTCCGGACCGTCGCCTGCCTCGTTGTTCTGCCTCGCGCTCGGCCTCGGCCTCGCCGGGCTCGGCGTCGCCCGCCATGTCGGCGCGGCCTCCTCGCTCGGCGACGCGCGGGTGACCCCGGTCGTCCTCGCCGTGCAGCGCGCGGCGCCTGCCGTCGTCAACGTGACCACCGACGGGGGCGGTCGCGGGGGCGGCTCGCGCGGCTCGGGCGCCGGCGTGATCGTCCACCCCGAGGGATACATCGTCACGAACTCGCACGTCGTGCGCGGCGCCGCGCGCGTCTACTGCTCGCTCGCGCGGGCGGTGGGCGGCCAGGCGTACGAGGCGCGCGTGCTCGAGAACGACCCGTCCCACGACCTCGCGCTGCTGCGGATCGCGGGCGGCCCCTTCCCGTACGTCAGCATCTGCTCGACGTGCGACGTGATGGTGGGCGAGACCGCCATCGCCATCGGCAACCCGTACGGCCTCGGCGACACGGTCACCATGGGCATCGTCTCGGCGAAGGGCCGCACCGCGACCTTCTCGAGTGGCCACACGCTCCAGGGCCTCATCCAGACCGACGCGTCCATCAACCTCGGCAACTCCGGCGGCGCGCTCCTCAACGTCGACGGCGAGCTCATCGGCATCAACTCCGCCATCCACGCCAACGGCCAGGGCATCGCCTTCACCGTCCCCGCCGACGACGTGCAGCGCATGCTCGACCGCAACCTCGGCGCCGCCGGCCGCCCGGGTCCGCCGCCGCTCGTCCTCGACGTGCCCGCGCCGCGGTCGCCGGAGCCGATGCTCTCGACGCCGACGCCGGCTCCGCGCATGGCCCCGACGCCGCGCGCCCCCGCGACCCGCCCGGCGCGCCCGCCGGTCGGCCTCTCGCTCGCCGCGGGCGCCGCCGGCGTCACGGTCGCCACGATCACCCCGGGCAGCAATGCCGACATCGCTGGCCTGCGCACGGGCGACGTGATCGCGCTGCTCGACGGGCGGTCCGTGGCCTCGCCGGTGACGCTCGCGGGCACGTTCAACGGCGCGGCGTCCGGACAGACGTACCTGCTCACCATTCGACGGGCCGATCGGACATCGACCCTGATCGTCGTCATCCCTTGAGCCGTCCGGACGGGGGCCGCGGGCGCGCGCGAGGCGCGGCGAGGCGCGGCGGGGCCGGCGGCGTCGGGTGGGCGCTAACGGAATCGACGGGGGGGCGGTAGGGTCGGCGGTGTGAACCGGAGCGCCGCCGTCGCCGTCGCGCTCGTGGTCGCCGTCGCGGCGTTCGGGTGGTTCGACGTGCGGAACCGCGCGCGGGTCGACCGCGGCCCGAAGTTCCACCGCACCGACCTCACCGTCTACCTCGCCGCCGCCGGCGCCCTCGCCGACGGCGGCGACCCCTACGACGCGAAGAGCCCCCGCGGATGGCGCTACGTCTACCCGCCGCTGCTCGCCATCGTCGCTCGACCGCTGACCCGGCTCGCCGTGCCCGACGCGGCGCTCGTCGTCTACGCCGTGTCGGTGGGGGCGCTCGCGCTCGCCGCGTGGGCCCTCGCCCGACGGATGGGCACGCGAGGCCCGTGGGCCGTCGGCCTCGGGATGCTCGCCTGCGCGCCGTTCGTGGTGCAGACGCTGCAGCGGGGCCAGGTCACGCTCGTGTTGCTGGCGGTGCAGGGGCTCGGGTTCGTCGCGTGGGCGCGCGGGCGCGCGGTCACCGCGGGCGCGTGGCTCGCCCTGGGCGTCGGGTTGCGGCTCACGCCCTTGCTGCCCGCGGCCATGGTGGGCCTCGCGTGCCTCGTGCGGGGTCTGCGCGGGGACCGCGCCGCGTGGCGGTTCCCGGTCGGGTTCGTCGCCGGCCTCGTGGCCGTGTTCGTCGTCGTCCCCGGCGTCGCGCTCGGGCCCGCGCGTGCGTGGGAGGTCACGACGCGCTGGTTCGAGGTCGGCCGCGACGTCTATGTCGCCGAACCGGGCGCGCTCGCCGACCTGGGCCGCGACTACGCGATCAACGAGTGGTCCTTCAAGAACCAGGGCGTCCGCCGTGTTGCCGGTACCACGCTCGCGCGGCTCGAGGGGCGGCCGTTCGACGTCGCGGGCCGCCCCGACCTCGGCCCCGACGAGGCCGTCGCCGACCGCGTCGCGTGGGCCGCCGCCGCGCTCGCCGGCGTCGTCGCGATCGTGCTCGCGCTGCGGCGGATGGGGGACCCGACGTCCCCGGCGGCCCGCGCGGCCTACGCCGTCGGGATGGCGCTCCCCGCGTTCGGCACGCGCTACTGCTACCCGGTGCACCTGGTCGTGCTCGTGCCCCTGCTCGCCGAGGTCGCGCGGGCCCTGCCGCACCCGCGGGCCCGCGTCGCCGCCGCCGTCTGGGTCGGGGGCCTCGCGGCGTTCTACGCGGGCCACGTCGCGAGCGGGGTGCGCTTCGCAGCGGAGCACGGCGTGCTGCTCTTGGCGCTCGTCGCCGTGATCGCGATCGCCCCGGCCCCTGAGGCGACGCCGCCCGCCGGGTCGCGAGGCGCGGCCTCGTGAGGCGGGCCGACCGCCGCGCGATCGTCGCCACGCTGCGCGACGGCGGGCCGCTGCGGTCGTGGGCGCGTCGCGCGTTCCTCGCGTCGCGCGCCGTGCGCCGCGCGCTCGCGGGCTTGCCGGTCATGGGCACCGTCGCGATCGCGGGTCCGCGCCGCGCGCTGCTGGCCGCCGCCGTCGTCCACGGCGCGCACGGTCGCACCGCGGTGACGGTCGACGACGTGGCGGCGGCCTGGCCTCGCTGCGACGCGGCGCTCCTCGTGGACGCGCTCGTCGCGCGCGACCGCGACGCGCAGGAGCAGGCGCTCCGGGGCGCGCTCGCGGCGGTCGCCGCGGGCGGTACGGTCACCGTGGTCGAGGTTGACGGCGCGCGACGGGTGCGCAGTGCCGTCGCCCGCGCCCGGGCGCGTCGGGCGGCGGGCGAGGCGAGGGGGCGTGGGGCGGGGCCCGGCGCCGTGCGCACCGCGCGGGCGTGGGCCACGTTGCTCACGGACCTCGGCGGCGCCGACCCGCACCTCACCCCCTCGCGTCGGGTGGGGGCCGTGGACGCGCGCGCCTCCGTGCGCGTGGTCGTTGCGCACCCGTCGCCGTCCGGGGCCGGGCCTCGCGTCGCGCGCCCGGCGTCCGCAGGACCGACGGCGGGGCGCTGCGGCCTCTGCGGGAGCCTCCGCCGTCGCGTCGCGTTGCGGCACGCCGACGGCGTGCTCGTCCGCTGTCGCGCGTGCGGGTTCGTCTCGGTGGACCCGCTCCCCGCGCCCGTCGCGGCGCTCGCGCAGTACGACGAGGGCTACTTCCGCGGCGACCGCGGATACCGCGACTACGCCGCGGAGGAGGTCGTCTTCCGCGCGGTGTTCCGCCGCCGCGTGACGCGACTGCGGGCCTTCGGCGCGCGGGGGCGCGTGCTCGACGTGGGGGCCGCGACGGGGGCGTTCCTCGTGGAGGCGCGCGCGCTCGGGTTCGCGGGCGCGGGCGTGGAGCCGAGCGCGTGGGCCGCGCAGCGCGCGCGCGACGCCGGGTTCGACGTCGTGACGGGGACCCTCGAGGGGTTCCGCGCGCCGGGCGAGGCGCGCGCCGGCTTCGACCTCGTGACGTCGTTCGACGTCGTCGAGCATCTCGTGGACCCGGTCGCGGGGCTGCGGGCGCTGGCGAGGTACGCGAGGCCCGGCGCCCTCGTCGCCGTGACCGTCCCCGACTTCGGCGGAGGGTGGGCGCGAGCGTGCGGCGCGCGATGGCCCTTCGTGACGCCCCGCGAGCACCTGCACTACTTCACGCGGCGCACGCTGCGGGCGGCCCTGCGGACCGCGGGGCTCGACGTGCTCGAGGTGTCGCTCACGGCGACGCCGCTTTCCGTCGGGACCGCGCTCCGCGCGACGCTGGGGCCCGTCGGCGCGTCGCTCGCGCGCGCGCTCGGTCGCGAGGCCGACCGCGGGATGCCGTTCCCCTTCGGGTCGATCCTCGGGGTCGCACGGCGACCCCGAGGACCGGCGGGCGTCGGAGCTAGTCCCGCGGCCCGTCGTGGCAGCGGGTGCAGCTGATCTTGTCGCCGGCCTTGATGTTGCCGTACGGACGGTTGGCGCCCGCCTGCGCGAGGACGGTCCCCTGGCCCGTCGGCGAGCCGTGGCAGGCGGCACACGACGCGGGGTTGCGCTCGTAGAAGTCCTCGTGGCCGCCGTTGGCCCAGCGGCTGTCGCCGACGTTGTGCATCCCGTGGGGGCCGCCCGTCGTCAGCGGGAGCGTGCCCGCGGCGTGGCACGTCGAGCACTCGCGGATCGTGCCGGTGTGGCCCTGGAGGGCGGTCGCGGCCACGTTGTCGTTCGGGTAGGCCGCGCCCGTCGGCCACTCGGCGTGGGTGCTGCCGTGGCAGGCCTGGCAGAAGACACCGCCGTGGCCCGTGCTGAAGCGGTACAACTGGTTCGGGTTCTCCGCGAAGCGCGATGTCGCGGCCTTGATGGGCGAGGCCGCGGCGTCGCCGGTCTTCCACGCCTGCTTGAGGCGGATGCCGTCGGCGGCGAGGACGTACCCCGACCCGGACAGGTGGCTGCTCGCGTCGCCGGTGTGGCACGACTGGCAGCGGGGCAGGTCGGTCCACGCGCGCCGTGCGGCGCCGTCGGCCGTGCCGTCGAGGCTCCCGCCGACGGCGAGCGGCGTCTCGCCGGCGATCGCCGCCATGCCGCCGTGGCAGTCGCGGCACTGGAGGCCCGACGTCACCATGGGGCCTCGGGCGCACTGTGTGACGGCGCCCGGGTGGCACTGGTAGCAGCCGGTCTGCGCGTCGGACGGCAGGAAGTCGTGGCGCGCGTGGAGGGCGCGGGAGAACCACGGCAGGGACCGCTGCGCGCCTTGCGGGCCCGCGCCGGCGAGGTCGAGCGCCGGCGAGTAGTGGCACGCCGCGCACAACACGGGCTGGCTGCCCAAGAGGTTCGTGCCCCGCCGCGCGTCGTGCAACTTCAGGATGTTCTGCTTCGACTGCACCTCGGTGTCGGTGACCGTGGACCACGCGATCCCGCCGCCGGTCGCGGCCTGTGCGCCGGTCTGGTGGCACGCGCGGCAGTCGGTCTCCTGCGCGACGGGCACGACCACGTCGAGGTGGGCGAGGGCCGCGCGCGAGAAGCGGTCGCGCGCGGTCACGCGCATCATCGGGTAGGTGTTGTCGCGGCCGGCGTCGTCGCGCGGGGTGATCGGGATCCCCTCGGCGGCCCACCAGCCGGGGTTGGCCGCGAACGTGAACGCCTGCGCGCCCTGGACCGGCGCGTCCTGCGGCATGTAGAGGCCCTTCAGCCCCTGTCCTTCGAGAAGGGAGACGCCGAACAGCGCGTTCGCGTGGGTCCAGAAGTCGGTCTTGCCGATGCTCTTCGAGTTCCGCGAACCCGTCCCGTCGGGGGTCGCGTCGTAGTCGACGGTGACGTCGGCCGACGTCAGCAGCCGCGGGCCGGACGGGGTCCGGCGGACGACCTGGGCGTGGACCACGTTGTAGGGCGGAAGGATCGAGAAGACGCTGTACTCGAGGTCCATGCAGTGCATGCCGAGGTCGTTCGTCGCCAGCACGACGACGCCGTTCACGGTGCTGCCGCCGCCCCCTCCTCCTCCTCCTCCGCCGCCGTCATCGCCGCCGTCATCGCCGCCGCCATCGTCGCTCCCACCGCCTCCCCCGGAGCCTCCGCCGCCACATCCGGCGAGGGCGAGCGTGACGACGGACAGGACCACCGACGGCGTCCACCACCAACGATTGCGGCGAATCATGACGTGTCTCCGAGAGGGACTGGACCGACCGGTCGGTCCAGCAGCGTGGAGGCGCGTCGGGGGTTCTGGATACGAACGCGGCGTGCTGCGTGTGCGGATCCTTCCGCTGCAACGAAATGGTTGCACGTGCCCGCTGGACCCGCTGGACCCGCGTGGACCCGCTGGACCCGCGTGGACCCGCTGGACCCGCGTGGGCCCCGGGGTACCTCGCTCCGCGCGTCGAGCGGCGGTTCGGGGCTCCAGGTCGGGCGCCGCGGAGAACCGCCAAAACGGGACCGGCACCGAATGGCGGATCACGGTCCCCGACGCGGAACTCGCGGCCGTCCTCGCCGAGCCCACGCCCGGTCTCGGCGGCCCGTTCCCGCAGGACGCCCCCCTCCGCCGGGTCCGGCGCGGGTCGCGGCATGCCGCCCGACCGCGGGAACGCCCACGCGAGGCCCGCGCCGAGCCCGGCCCCGAGGGCGACGGGGCCGAGGTCACGGGTCCGCATCCGGGCACGCTACCGCCGGCGGCTCCCCGAGCCCGCGCCCGGGAGGGCTTTCGTCCCCCGCACGGGCCTCCGCTCCCCCTCCCGTATCCTGCCCGCCTCCCCCCCGGCGAGCGCTCCCATGGCGATCCACGACAACGTCCTCTCGGCGATCGGCAACACGCCCCTCGTCCGGCTCAACAAGGTGGTGCACCCGGGCTCGGCGACGGTGCTCTGCAAGCTCGAGTACATGAACCCCGGCGGGTCCATCAAGGACCGCATGGCGAAGTTCATCCTCGACAAGGCGGAGCGCGAGGGGCGCGTGAAGGCCGGCGGGACCATCGTCGAGAACACGAGCGGCAACACCGGCGTCGGCGTGGCGCTCGTGGGCGCGGTCCGCGGGTACCGCTGCATCTTCACCATGCCCGACAAGATGTCGAAGGAGAAGCAGGACACGCTGAAGGCGTTCGGCTCCAAGGTCGTCGTGACGCCGACCAACGTGGCCGCCGACTCCCCGGAGTCGTACTACTCCACGGCGAAGCGCCTGCACGCCGAGTCGCCGGGCTCCTTCTACCTGAACCAGTACCACAATCGCGACAACGTCGAGGCGCACTACCGTTCGACGGGCCCGGAGATCTGGGCCCAGACCGAGGGGAAGATCGACGCCTTCGTCGCCGGCATCGGCACCGGCGGGACCATGAGCGGCGCGGGCAAGTTCTTGAAGGAGCAGCAGCCCGCCCTGAAGAACGTCGGCGTGGACCCGGTGGGCAGCATCTACCACGCGATGTTCCACACGGGCAAGCCGAGCGAGCCCCACGTCTACAAGGTCGAGGGCATCGGCGAGGACATGGTCTGCGGCGCCATGGACATGGCCGTCATGGACGACGTGCGCCAGGTCGACGACCGGCAGTGTTTCGCCATGGCGCGGCGGCTGGCGCGCGAGGAGGGCATCCTCGCCGGCGGCTCGTCGGGCGCGGCGGTGCACGTGGCCGTCGAGTTCGCGAAAGAGATGGGGCCCGGCAAGACCGTCGTGGTGGTCCTGCCCGACGGCGGGCGCGCCTACATCTCGAAGTTCTTCTCCGACGAGTGGATGCGCGACAACGGGTTCCTGGAGGCGGGCCCCGCGGTGGTCCGCGAGCTGCTCGGACACCGCAAGGGGCGGGTGATCACGGCGCGCGTCGACGAGACGGTGCAGGTGGCCGCGCGTCGCCTGCGCGAGTTCGACGTGTCGCAACTGCCCGTGGTGGACGCGTCGGGGAAGGCCGTCGGCATGCTCCACGAGTCCGACGTGCTCGACTTCCTGCTGGAGCCCGCGCGCAAGCCGAGCGAACCCGTGGCGAACGCCATGGCGTCGATCGACGGCGCCGTGTCGCTCGACACGCCCGTGGAGGCCCTGCGCACGGTGTTCGACGCCGACAAGGTCGCCGTCGTGCTCGAGCGCGGCGCCGTGATCGGCATCGTCTCCAAGATCGACGTCATCGACTTCCTGACCCGCGACGGCGCGAACCGGAGGCCCGCGTGAAGAACGTCTCCCCCGACGACGAGCAGAAGCTCGGCTTCGACACCCGCGCGATCCATGCCGGGCAGCGCCCCGACCCGACCACCGGCGCGATCATGACGCCGGTCTACCTCACCTCGACGTACGTCCAGGAGAGCCCCGGCGTCCACAAGGGGTACGAGTACTCCCGCACGCGGAACCCCACCCGCGACGCGCTGGAGGCGTGCCTCGCGTCCCTCGAGGGCGGCACACACGGGCTCGCGTTCGCGTCGGGCCTCGCGGCGAGCGACTGCGTGCTCCACACCCTCGAGCAGGGCGACCACGTCCTCTACGCCGACGACGTCTACGGGGGCACGTTCCGCATCTTCGACAAGGTGTTCAAGCGGCACGGCCTCGCCTTCACGCCCGTGGACATGACCGACGCCGCGCGCGTGGAGCGGGCGATCACCCCGCGGACGCGCCTGATCTGGATCGAGACGCCCACGAACCCGACGCTCAAGCTCGCCGACCTCGCGGCGATCGCCGCGATCGGACGTGCGAAGGGCGTGCGGACGCTGGTGGACAACACGTTCGCCACGCCCTACCTCCAGCGCCCCCTCGCGCACGGCATCGACGTGGTGCTCCACTCGACGACGAAGTACCTGAACGGCCACAGCGACGTCGTCGGCGGCGCGGTGGTCACGAGCGACGACGCGTACGCGGAGCGCCTCCGGTTCCACCAGAACGCGGTGGGCGGGGTGCCGGGGCCGCTGGACTGCTTCCTCGTGCTGCGCGGCCTGAAGACGCTCCACGTCCGCATGGACCGCCACGGCCGCAACGCCGCGCAGGTGGCGGCGTTCCTCGCCGCGCACCCCCAGGTGGAGCGGGTCACGTGGCCGGGCCTCCCGAGCCATCCGCAGCACGCCCTCGCCACGCGCCAGATGCGGAACTACGGCGGGATGCTCAACTTCTGGATCCGCGGCGGCCTCCCGGCCGCCCGCCGCTTCCTCGAGACCGTGCGGTTGTTCGCGTGCGCCGAGTCGCTCGGCGGCGTCGAGAGCCTTATCGAGCACCCGGCGATCATGACCCACGCGAGCGTGCCGGCCGAGACGCGCAAGGCGCTGGGGATCGACGACGGCTTCATCCGCGTGTCTGTCGGCATCGAGCACGTCGACGACCTGCTCGCCGACCTCGCTCGCGGCCTCGCCGCGGCGAAGGGGGTCTGAGCATG
>Ga0105047_10007578_pt1 | contig 18261 bp, 15 predicted proteins | sample MAT04_FD_78384 | JGI IMG/M metagenome (GOLD analysis project Ga0105047, IMG submission 78384) | Freshwater microbial communities from Lake Fryxell liftoff mats and glacier meltwater in Antarctica - MAT-04 (megahit assembly) | ecosystem: Environmental > Aquatic > Freshwater > Ice > Liftoff... | reverse complement strand
GCCGCCCGCCGCCCGCCGCCCGCGGGCCGTGCGCCGCATTCCGTCGCCGCCGGCTGCAACACGTCGCGCGCGGCTGGTCCTGCGCCGCGTGCGCCGGCACATTGCGGGCTCCTGAAACCTGAAAGAGCCCGATGCGCCGCAGCCTCTCTCTCCACCTGGCACGTCACCGCTTCATGGCCAGCGTGCTGCTCTGCGCCCTGGCAGCCGCGCCCGCGATGTGGCCGGCGGCCTCGCATGCCGCCACGACGCAGGGTTCGGGCACCGCCGCCACCGAGACCCGCACCGTGCCGGAGTTCCAGGCCATCGGCCTGAACGGCGGCATGGATCTCGTCGTGCGCCAGGGCCCGACCCAGCAGGTGCAGGTGCAGGCCGACGACAACCTGTTGCCGCTGCTGGAGACCGTGGTCGAATCGGGGAGCAAGGGCGCCACGCTGCAGCTGCGCTGGAAGCGCGAGGCGGGCGGCTGGATGGGCGGCTGGAGCGGCGTGTACCCGCGCACCAAGGTTCTGGTCACCGTCGTCGTGCCCAAGCTGACGGCGCTGTCGACGGCCGGCAGCGGCGACATCAGGCTCGAGACCTTCAGCACGCCGGTGCTGCAGGTGTCGATCTCGGGCTCGGGCGACACGCGCCTCGAAGGTCTGAGCACCGACGAGCTGGGCGTGCGCGTCTCCGGCAGCGGCAACGTCTCGGGCCGGGGCACGGCGGCCAAGACCTCGGTCAGCATCGCCGGCAGCGGCGACGTGAAGCTGACGGAAATGCGCGCGGACGAAGTCAAGGTGTCCATCGCCGGCAGTGGCGAGGCGGCGGTGAACGCGCAGAAGACGCTGTCGGTGAGCATCGCCGGCAGCGGCGACGTGGTCTACGTCGGCAACGCCGAGGTCAAGAGCTCGGTGGCCGGCAGCGGCAGCGTCAAGAAGAAGTAGCCGCCAGGGCGCGCGCCGTCGCGGCGGTCGGTCCGCCACGGCCGAATACCCAGGCGTCGCGCTCTCGCGACAGGCGCTGGCGACAATCCCGGGGTGACTCCGCCCCTGTCCCACCTGCCGATCTGGCGCCACCCCGAATTTGCCCGCGGCGTACGCGAGATGCTGGGCACCGCCATCGGCATCGGCGCCTGGGGCCTGATCACCGGTGTCGCGATGGGCAAGAGCGGCCTGCCGCTGCCGGTGATGGTGCTGATGTCGCTGCTGGTCTTCGCCGGCAGCGCCCAGCTCGCCGTGCTGCCGCTGATGAGCAGCGGTGCGCCGCTGTGGGTGGTGTGGGCCACCGCGCTGTGCGTGAACCTGCGCTTCGTCATCTTCAGCGCGCAGTGGCGGGCCTACTTCATCGGCTACCCGCTGGGCCACCGGCTGCGCCTGGCCTACCTGACGGCTGACCTGAACTACGTGTTGTTCATGCGCCGCTTCCCCGAGCCCAGGCCCGACCCGGCCGTGCAGCTGCCCTATTTCTGGGGCGGCGTGGCCTGCAACTGGTTTGCGTGGCAGGTGCCGGCGCTCACCGGCATCTTCCTGGCCGATGGCGTGCCGGTGCACTGGGGCGTGGGTTTTGCCGGCACGCTGGCGCTGCTGGGCGTGGGGCTGTCGCTGGTGACCGACAAGGCGACCTCGGTGGCCGCCGGGGTGGCCGCCTGTGCAGCCGTGGCGGCCTACGCGCTGCCCTTCAAGCTGAACATCGTGGTGGCCATCGCCGCGGCGGTGGCGATGGGCCTGCTCATCGACCATGGCACCCCGCGCCGCGCCATCCCGCTGGACGACCGGACCTGACCGACGTGGGCACCTGGGAAGCCGTGATCGCGGTGCTGGGCCTGACGGTGATCACCATCGTCACGCGCGGTTTCTTCTTCCTGACCGAGCGTGAGGTGCCGATACCCGCCTGGCTGCGCCAGGGCCTGCGCTACGCGCCGCTGGCCGCGATGGCCGCGGTGGTGGTGCCGGAAGTCGTGATGCTCAACGGCCAGCTCACCGCCACCTGGCAGGACGCGCGCCTGTTCGCCGTGGCCGCCGGCGCGGCCTGGTTCTGGTGGCGCCGCGGCATCCTGGGCACCATCCTCGTCGGCATGGCGGTGTTACTGCCGCTGCGTCTGGGACTAGGCTGGTAAGCCCGAAGGCAATATCATTAGAGACTGATTTTCAAACCGCACAGGAGAACCGGATGAACGTGAAGCGCCTCACCGACCTCATCGCCCAGGGTGCCGTGGCCGGCAAGCGGGTGTTCATCCGCGCCGACCTCAACGTGCCGCAGGACGACGCCGGCCAGATCACCGAAGACACACGCATCCGCGCCAGCGTGCCCTGTATCCGCATGGCGCTGGACGCCGGCGCGGCGGTGATGGTCACCAGCCACCTCGGCCGCCCGACCGAAGGCGAGTTCAAGCCCGAGGACAGCCTGGCGCCGGTTGCCAAGCGCCTGGGGGAACTGCTGGGCTTCGAGGTGCCGCTGGTGGCGAACTGGGTCGATGGCGTGACGGTGGCGCCAGGCCATGTGGTGCTGCTGGAGAACTGCCGCGTCAACAAGGGCGAGAAGAAGAACGACGAGACGCTGGCGCGCAAGATGGCCGCGCTGTGCGACATCTTCGTGCACGACGCCTTCGGCACCGCGCACCGTGCCGAGGCCAGCACCTACGGCATTGCGCAGTACGCGCCCATCGCCTGTGCCGGCCCGTTGCTGGCGGCCGAGATCGACGCCGTCACCGCCGCGCTGGCCCATCCGAAGCGGCCGCTCGTGGCAATCGTGGCGGGCAGCAAGGTCAGCACCAAGCTGACGATCCTGAAGGCCTTGTCGGCCAAGGTCGATGGCCTGATCGTCGGCGGCGGCATCGCCAACACCTTCATGCTGGCGGCGGGCCTGAAGATCGGCAAGAGCCTGGCCGAGCCCGACCTGGTGGACCAGGCCAAGGCGGTGATCGAGGCCATGAAGGCCCGCGGCGCCGCCGTGCCCATCCCCACCGACGTGGTGGTGGCCAAACGTTTCGCCGCCGACGCCGAGGCCACCGTGAAGGCGGCCACCGACGTTGCCGACGACGACCTCATCCTCGACATCGGCCCGCAGACCGCCGCGCTGCTGGCCGAGCAACTGATGGCCGCCGGCACCATCGTCTGGAACGGCCCGGTGGGGGTGTTCGAGTTCGACGCCTTCGCCCACGGCACACAAACGCTGGCGCGCGCGATCGCCGCCAGCCCGGCCTTCAGCATCGCCGGCGGCGGCGACACGCTGGCGGCCATCGCCAAGTACGGCATCGAGGGTGACATCGGCTACATCAGCACCGGCGGCGGCGCCTTCCTGGAAGTGCTGGAAGGCAAGACGCTGCCGGCGTTCGAGATCCTGAGCCGCCGCGCGGCGGGCTGAAGCGCCCCGGGGCCAGGCCAGCCTGGCCGCCTGGTCCTGAATCGGCCGCGCCATGGGCGGCCTTTCGGCGCTAGTCTCCCGGGCAGAACAACCCTGCCCAGGAGACAAGCCGTGGCCAAGAAACTGTCGGATGCCGAAAGCCTGCTGCGCGACGCCGCGCTGGAATACCACCGCGCGCCGACGCGCGGCAAGATCAGCGTCACGCCCACCAAGCCGCTCTCCAACCAGCGCGACCTGAGCCTGGCCTATTCACCCGGCGTGGCCTACGCCTGCCTGGCGATCGAGGAAGACCCCTCGCTGGCGCACGAATACACCAGCCGTGGCAACCTGGTCGGCGTCATCACCAACGGCACCGCCGTGCTGGGGCTGGGCGACATCGGCCCGCTGGCTGGCAAGCCGGTGATGGAAGGCAAGGGCTGCCTGTTCAAGAAGTTCGCCGGCATCGACGTCTTCGACATCGAACTCGCCGAGCGCGACCCCGACAAGATCATCGAGATCGTCGCCGCGCTCGAACCCACGTTGGGTGGCGTGAACCTGGAAGACATCAAGGCGCCCGAGTGCTTCTACATCGAGAAGAAGCTGCGCGAGCGCATGAACATCCCCGTTTTCCACGACGACCAGCATGGCACGGCCATCATCAGTTCGGCGGCGCTGTTGAACGGCCTGGAACTGGTGGGCAAGCGCATCGAGAACATCAAGCTGGCCGTCAGCGGCGCCGGCGCCGCGGCCATCGCCTGCCTGGACGTGATGGTCGGCCTGGGCGTGAAGCGCGAAAACATCTTCGTCTGCGACAGCAAGGGCGTGATCCACGCCGAGCGTGAGGACACCCTGAACGGCAAGCTCGACGAGAGCAAACACCGCTACTGCCAGAAGACCGACGCCCGCACGCTGGCCGACGTGGTCAAGGACGCCGACGTCTTCCTCGGCTGCAGTGCCGCCGGCGTGCTGAGTGTCGAGATGGTGGTCAGCATGGCGCGCCAGCCCATCATCCTGGCGCTGGCCAACCCCGAGCCCGAGATCCGCCCCGAACTGGCCAAGGCCGCACGGCCCGACTGCATCATCGCCACCGGGCGCAGCGACTACCCGAACCAGGTCAACAACGTCCTGTGTTTCCCCTACATCTTCCGCGGCGCGCTGGACTGCGGCGCGACCAAGATCACCGAAGCGATGAAGCTGGCCTGCGTGCGCGAGATCGCCGCACTGGCCAAGGCCGAGACCAGCGACGAGGTGGCCGCCGCCTACCAGGGCAAGGAGCTCAGCTTCGGGCCCGACTACATCATCCCCACACCCTTCGACGTGCGGCTGATCCTGCGCATCGCGCCGGCGGTGGCGAAGGCCGCGGCCGAGTCGGGCGTGGCCACGCGCCCCATCGCCGACCTCGAGGCCTACCGCCAGAGCCTGGGCCGATTCGTCTACCAGACGGGCATGTTCATGCGACCCGTGTTCGCCGCTGCGAAGGCCTTCAACGAGAAGACCGCCGCCCGCGTGGTCTACGCCGAGGGCGAGGACGAACGTGTGCTGCGCGCCGTGCAGGTGGTGCTGGACGAAGGCCTGGCCCGGCCCATCCTGGTCGGCCGGCCCGAGGTGGTGAAGATGCGCGCCGAGCGCGCCGGCCTGCGCCTGCAGGCCGGGCGCGACTTCGACCTTTGCGACCCCGAAAACGACCCGCGCTTCCGCGAGTATTGGGAAACCTACCGTGGCCTGATGGGGCGCGAAGGTGTCACGCCCGAGGTCGCCAAGGCCGCGGTGCGACGCAGCAACACGCTGATCGCGACGCTGATGCTGCGCCGCGGCGAAGCCGACGCCATGCTCTGCGGCCTGGTGGGCCGCTACGACAGCCACCTCGACCACGTGCGCAACGTCATCGGCCGCAAGCCCAGCGCGCGCACGATGGCGGCGATGAACGCGCTGATGCTGGACCAGCACACCCTCTTCATCGCCGATACCTTCGTCAACGAGGAGCCCAGCGCCGAGGAACTGGCCGACATCGCGCTGATGGCCGCGGCCGAGGTGCGTCGCTTCGGCGTGCCGCCCAAGGTGGCCTTCCTGTCGCACTCGAACTTCGGTTCCTCGTCGCGGCCGGCGGCGCAGCGCATGCGCGCGGCGCAGGTGCTGTTCCGCGAGCGCGCGCCGGCCGGCGTTGAAAGCGACGGCGAGATGCAGGGCGACGCCGCGCTGTCGGAAACGGTGCGCCGCGGCTACCTGCCCGAGACGACGCTGAGTGGATCGGCCAACCTGCTGGTGCTGCCCAACCTGGACGCCGCCAACATCCTGTTCAACGTGCTGAAGATGACCGGCGGTCATGGCGTCACGGTGGGCCCCATCCTGCTGGGCGCGGCCAAGCCGGTGCACATCCTGACGCCTTCTTCGACGGTGCGGCGCATCGTCAACATGACGGCGCTGGCGGTGGCCGACGCCGCCGAAGGCGCCGAGCCGCGCGCCGCGCGCTGACCGGGCACCGGCGCTGCCGCCGCCAGCGGCGCCGGCTTTGCGCCAGGGCAAGGCGGCGCCGCCTGCCAGGCGTAGGCTGACGAAACAAAACCCCGCGCTGGCCGGTGCGGGCCGCACAGTGACCTGCCGGCCGGTTTCGGGGCTGGGTGCTGCATGCCGCGCGCCCGCCTCAGCCGGAGCCCGACATGGCCACCCCCACGAAGTACGTCTACCTCTTTGGCGGCCCGCGCACCGAAGGTGCCGCCGCGATGAAAAACCTGCTCGGCGGCAAGGGCGCCAACCTGGCCGAGATGTGCCGCCTGGGCATCACCGTGCCCTCGGGTTTCACGATCAGCACCGAAGCCTGCACGGTCTTCACCGCGCAGGGCAAGGCGGCGGCGCTGCAGCTGATCGAGGCCGAGGTGCTGCAGGGCGTGGCCTTCGTCGAGCAGCAGATGGGCAAACGCTTCGGTGACGCCGCCGACCCGCTGCTGCTGTCGGTGCGCTCCGGCGCACGCGCCTCGATGCCGGGCATGATGGACACCATCCTCAACCTCGGGCTCAACGACGAGGCGGTGATCGGCCTCGCCGCCAAGACCGGCAACGAAAGGTTTGCCTGGGACAGCTACCGCCGCTTCGTGCAGATGTACGGCGACGTGGTGATGGGCCTCAAGCCGGTGTCGAAGGAGGACCACGACCCCTTCGAGCTCATCATCGAGATGGTCAAGACGCAGCGCGGCGTGAAGCTCGACACCGAGCTCGACGCCGCCGACCTGAAGGAACTGGTGGCGCGTTTCCGCGCGCTGATCCGCGCCCGCATCGGCCGCGACTTCCCCACCGACCCGTGGGAACAGCTGTGGGGCGCAGTGGTGGCCGTGTTCGAGAGCTGGAACAACGACCGCGCCCGTGTCTATCGCGAACTGAACGACATCCCGCAGAGCTGGGGCACGGCGGTCAACGTGCAGGCCATGGTCTTCGGCAACCTGGGCGACAGCAGCGCCACCGGCGTGGCCTTCACGCGCGACGCCGGTACCGGTGAAGACCTGTTCAACGGCGAGTTCCTCGTCAACGCGCAGGGTGAGGACGTGGTCGCCGGCATCCGCACGCCGCAGCAGGTGTCGCTGGTCGGTTCACGCCGCTGGGCGCAGCTGGCCCTCGTCGACGAGGAGGACCGCCGCGCCAACTACCCGTCGCTGGAAGAGCTGATGCCCGACATCTACCGCCAGCTGCTGCACGCCGAGACGACGCTCGAGAACCACTTCAAGGACATGCAGGACCTGGAGTTCACGATCCAGCAAGGCAAGCTGTGGATGCTGCAGACGCGCAACGGCAAGCGCACGGGTGCGGCTATGGTCCGTATCGCGATCGAGATGCTGGCCCAGGGCCTGATCGACGAGAAGACGGCGCTGCAGCGGGTCAGCCCCGACCGCCTGAACGAGCTGCTGCACCCCATCTTCGACCCGCAGGCGCTGATGGCGGCCGACGCCATCGCGCGCGGCTTGCCGGCTTCGCCGGGCGCGGCCAGCGGACAGATGGTGTTCTTCGCCGACGAAGCCGAGGAATGGGCCAAACAAGGCAAGGCGGTGATCCTGGTGCGCCAGGAGACCTCGCCCGAAGACCTGCGCGGCATGAGTGTGGCCCAGGGCATCCTCACCGCACGCGGCGGCATGACCTCGCACGCCGCGGTGGTGGCGCGCGGCATGGGCAAGTGCTGTGTCAGCGGCGCCGGCGCGGTGCACGTCGACACCAAGGCACGCTGCATCACCATCGGCGACAAGCAGTGGCAGGAAGGCGACTGGCTCTCGCTCGACGGTTCCACCGGCGAGGTCTACGCCGGCCAGATTGCCACGCGCGATGCCGAACTCAGCGGCGACTTCGGTGCACTGATGGCGCTGGCGCAGAAGTACCAGCGGCTGGAAGTGCGCGCCAACGCCGACACACCGGAAGAGGCGGCGGTGGCCCGCCGCTTCGGCGCCACCGGCATCGGCCTGGCGCGCACCGAGCACATGTTCTTCGAGGGTGAGCGCATCCTGGCCGTGCGCGAGATGATCCTGGCCGACGACGAGGCCGGCCGCCGCAAGGCGCTGGCCAAGCTGCTGCCCATCCAGCGCGGCGACTTCGAAGGCCTGTTCCGCGAGATGGACGGCCTGCCGGTGACCATCCGCCTGCTCGACCCGCCGCTGCACGAGTTTGTGCCGCACGACGAGGCCGGGCAGGCCGCGATGGCGCGCGAAATGAAGGTCTCGGCGAGCAAGATCCGCATGCGCGTCGAAGAGTTGCACGAGGTGAACCCCATGCTCGGCCACCGTGGCTGCCGGCTGGGCATTACCTATCCCGAGATCACCGAGATGCAGGCGCGCGCCATCTTCGAGGCAGCGCTGAACGTGCAGGCGCGTGGCACGGTGGTGAAGGTCGAGATCATGGTGCCGCTGGTGGGCACGGTGCGCGAGTTCAGCCTGCAGGCGGCGGTCATCCGCGCCACCGCGGCCAAGGTCTTCGCCGAACGTGGCGAGACGCTGGCCTACATGCTGGGCACGATGATCGAGACGCCGCGCGCGGCGCTGGTCGCCGACAGCATCGGCAAACAGGCCGAGTTCTTCAGCTTCGGCACCAACGACCTGACGCAGATGACGATGGGCTTTTCGCGCGACGACGCCGGCAAGTTCCTGCCCGACTACCTGAAGCAGGGCATCTACGAGCGCGACCCCTTCCGCTCGATCGACCAGAAGGGCGTGGGCCTGCTCGTGGAGATGGCGGTGGCCAAGGGCCGTGCGGTGCGGCCCGGCATCGAGGTCGGCGTATGCGGTGAACACGGCGGTGACCCGGCCTCGGTGGCCTTCTTCCACCGCGCCGGGCTGGACTACGTGAGCTGCTCGCCCTTCCGCGTGCCGATCGCGAGGCTGGCGGCGGCGCAGGCGGCGATCGACGCGGGGTAACGCCGCCGTAACTCGGGCCGGGGCGTGGCGCCTATCATCGCCGGCTGCATCGCACCGGAGCGCCGCCCCATGATCCGAGCCACCAAGATCGTCGCCACCCTCGGCCCCGCTTCCAGCGACCCCGAGGTGCTGGAACGCCTGCTGCTGGCCGGCGTCGACGTGGTGCGCCTGAACTTCAGCCACGGCACCGCGGCCGACCACATCGCCCGCGCGAACCTGGTGCGCGAGGTGGCGGCCAAGGTGGGCAAGCCGGTGGCGCTGATGGCCGACCTGCAGGGCCCGAAAATCCGCGTCGGCAAGTTCGCCGAGGGCAAGGTGATGCTGCAGCCGGGCGCGGCTTTTGTGCTCGACGCGCAGCGCACTGAGGCCGGCACCATCGACATCGTCGGCCTCGACTACAAGGAACTGCCGCGCGACGTTCGCCCCGGCGACACGCTGCTGCTCAACGACGGCCTCATCAAGCTGACGGTGGAATCGGTGCGCGGCGAGCAGGTGCACACGAAGGTGGTGCTCGGCGGCGAGCTGAGCAACAACAAGGGCATCAACAAGGCCGGCGGCGGCCTCACCGCGCCGGCCCTCACCGCGAAGGACATGGAGGACATCAAGACCGCCGTGGCCTTCCAGTGTGAGTACCTGGCCGTGAGCTTCCCGAAAAACGCCACCGACATGGAGATGGCGCGCCAGCTGGCCAACGTGGCCGGCGAGGCCACGCGCCACAAGCCGGCGATGATCGCCAAGATCGAGCGCAGCGAGGCCATCCCGCACCTGGAAGCCATCCTGCGCGCCAGCGACGGCATCATGGTGGCGCGCGGCGACCTGGCGGTGGAAGTGGGCAACGCCGCCGTGCCGGCGCTGCAGAAACGCATGATCCGCATGGCGCGCGAGATGGACAAGGTGGTCATCACCGCCACGCAGATGATGGAAAGCATGATCCTGGCGCCGGTGCCCACGCGCGCCGAGGTCAGCGACGTCGCCAACGCCGTGCTCGACGGCACCGACGCCGTGATGCTCAGCGCCGAGACCGCCGCCGGCCGTTACCCGGTCGAGACGGTGGAGCAGATGGCCGCCATCGCGCTGGAGGCCGAGCGCGCCGAGGAAGTCAACTTCAAGGACGACTTCATGCAGCGCCACTTCGGGCGCATCGACCAGAGCATCGCGATGGGCGCGCTGTTCACCGCGCACCACCTGGGCTGCAAGGCCATCATCGCGCTCACCGAGAGCGGCAGCACCGCGCTGTGGATGAGCCGGCACCGCATCAAGGTGCCGATCTACGGCCTGACGCACAAGCACAACGCCGAACGCCGCATGACGCTGTACCGCAACGTGCAACCCATCCTGATGCCGACGCACAACGACCGCGACCAGGCGCTGGCCGAGGCCGAGGAGGTGCTGGTGGCGCGCGGTGTGCTGAAGCCCGGCGACACCTATGCCATCACCTGCGGCGAGCCGATGGGCTATCCGGGCGGCACCAACATGCTGAAGGTCTGCCAGGTGAACTGAGCGGAGTGGGCCGACCCACGCGGTCGGCGTGCCTCCCGGCGCGCTTTTGCGACTGACGATGACCCCGCGTTCGCGGGGGTGCACGACACCACCAGCCGCCGCCGACGTGGGTTCCGCTGGTCAGCGGGGCGCAGCGTCGTTAGTGTCGATGCTTGCCTTTCCGGGTCTCGCGGCCTCGCAGCCGCGGCGCCTTCGTCACGCCACGCCCCACCAGGAAACAGACATGAAGAAGCCACTGATCGCGCTCGGCCTCGCGGCCGCCCTGGTGTCGGCCCAGGCCGTCGAACTCTTCAGCAACGGCCCGGTCGTCGACGGCACCGGTCTTTCGATCCTGAATTCCGGTGTCGACTCGACGCTGGGCGCGGGCTCGAACGCGTCCGCCACGCTGGCCGACAACTTCGCCGTCACTGGCGCCGGCTGGAACGTCCAGAGCCTGGACTTCTTCGGCTACCAGACCGGGTCGACCGGGTTCACCTTCACCGGTGTCACCTGGAGCCTGCTCGCCGGCAGCGACGTGACCACGGCCGCCACGGTGGCCAGCGGCACCACGGCCGTCACCAACGGCGGCCTGGTGGGCTACCGGGTCACGACGACCACGCTGACCAGCACCACGCGCCCGCTCTTCCGCATCAGCGCCGACATCCCCGACGTGGTGCTGCCGGCCGGCAGCTACTTCGTCACCTGGGCGCTGGCGGGCAGCGGCGCCTCGGGGCCGTTCGTGCCGCCCGTGCTGGGTTCGCTGGGCACCGGCAATGGCCTGCAGAACAACGCCGGCGCGGGCTTCGTTCCGCTGTCCGATGGCCTCAGCCTGTCGCCTTACGACGTGCCTTTCGCCATCCAGGGCGGCGTGGTGCCCGAACCGGGCACCTGGGCGCTGATGCTCGCCGGTGGCCTGGCGGTGGCGGGTGTGGCCCGCCGTCGCGCCTAGTCGAAGCGCACCACCAGCCCGGTCACCAGCGCGGCGTCCAGTCTGCGCAGCCCCGCAGCGGACTGGCTGGTGTGGCGCAGGCGCAGGCCGCTGTCGACGTTCAGGCCCTCGGTCATCAAGCGGCGCCACTGGCCGTCGGGCCTGAGCGTGACCTGGGCCAGGGCCGGGTGCCGCCTCAGGGCCAGGGCGCTCGATGCAAGCAGGGCAAGGCGGGGCGAGGTCGGCAGTGTCATGCAGGTGGGGGCGGGGCAGCCAGGCGTACGCCGGTCACCATGGCCTGCACGGCCGGGCTCATCCCGGTGGGTTGCAGTTCCAGGCCGGGGTGGTCGCCGCTGAAAACACGGAAGAGCTCGTCGGCGAAACCATGGCCGACGTCGGTGACGCCGTCGAAGTTGATCTCGGCGTGTTCGAACTGCGCCAGCCGGGCGGCTGCGCGCCTGGCCTCGGCGCGCGAGGCCAGCACGCCGTCGGTGCCGGCCAGCAGGCGCAGCGGCACGGTGGTGCGGGCCAGGCCATGGCCGGCCGCGCCGTGGTGGGCCCGCAAGACGGTGTCCAGCGTGCGCGCCGTGTCGATGGCGATGGCCACGTAGACGCTGGTGCCGTGGTGCGTCGCCGGCCGGCTGCTGCGCCAGGCCTGGCGCTCCCAGCTGCGGCACTGGAAGGCAGCGGCGTTGGCGTGGATGTCGAACACGTCGGCCAGCCTCGAGGTGAAGAACAGGCCCTGCCCGCTGTGGCGCGCGGGGTCGCTGGTGAGCTTGCCCTTGCTCAGCTCCAGCATCGCCAGTGCCGGCTCGTGAATGGCAAAACGCCGCTCGATGCGCTGGAACAGGCCGCAGCCGTCGTCGCTGACCAGCAGTTGCAGTTGCAGCGGCGTCTGCCGCATCGACACCGTGACCTGGCTGCCGCCGCTATGGTCGACGGCGTTGTTGAGCAGCTCGGTGAAGGCATGGCGGGCCATGCGCTGCACGTGGGCGGGCAGGGCGAAAAGCGGGGCGAAGTCGCGCCGCCAGGCCTGGTCTTCCTGCAGCCCGGCCAGGGCGTAGCGCTGCACCCCCTGGCGCAGCGGCCCGGCGCCGTAGTGCCGCCGGCGGCTTGTGCCGTCGATCTGCAGCCACTGCATCGCCGCCAGCCGGCGCAGCAGCGCCAGTGCGGCGCGGCGGCCGAGGCCCAGGCGGGCCATGACGTGCGCGGGCAGCCCGTCGCCGTGCTGCAGGGCGGCTGCGGTGATCCATTGCGTGACGGGCGCGAGTTCGGTGCGGGCCATGGCGGGGCTTTCGCTGGGCCGACGGGGGTGCCGGCGATGCCGCCAGTGTCCCCGGCAGGCGCCGGGACCTGAGCCTGAAAAGCGGCCGCTTTGGCCCCCAGATTCCCCTGCCGCCCGCCGCCGCACAAAACTGCCGCAGCCCTGGGGGGCCGGTGCCTAAAATGGGCGGAGTTTCGGCCCGGTTACGGCGCTGTGGTGTGCGCCGGCCCGCAGCCCCTGCCACGGGGGCGCCGATGCCCCTGTCCGCCGCTTCCCCCCACTCTCGGAGACTTCCATGCCCCTCGTTTCAATGCGCCAGCTGCTCGACCACGCCGCCGAGCACGGTTATGGCATTCCGGCCTTCAACGTCAACAACCTCGAGCAGGTGCAGGCAGTGATGAGCGCCGCCGCCGAGGTCGGTGCGCCGGTCATCCTGCAGGCCAGCGCCGGCGCGCGCAAGTACGCGGGCGAGCCCTTCATCAAGCACCTGATCCAGGCGGCGCTGGAAAGCTGGCCGACGGTGCCGCTGGTGATGCACCAGGACCACGGCCAGAGCCCCGACGTCTGCCGCGGCGCCATCAACCTGGGCTTCAGCTCGGTGATGATGGACGGCAGCCTGGAAGCCGACGGCAAGACCATCGCCAGCTACGACTACAACGTCGATGTCACGCGCAAGGTGGTCGACATGGCGCACGCGCTGGGTGTCACCGTCGAGGGTGAACTGGGTTGCCTGGGCAGCCTCGAGACCATGAAGGGCGACAAGGAAGACGGCCACGGCACCGAGGCCACGATGACACGCGAGCAGTTGCTGACCGACCCCGAGCAGGCCGCTGACTTCGTCAAGCGCACCCAGCTCGACGCGCTGGCCATCGCCATCGGCACCAGCCACGGCGCCTACAAGTTCAGCCGCAAGCCTACCGGCGAGACGCTGGCCATCAGCCGCATCATGGAGATCAACGCCCGCATCCCGAACACCCATCTGGTGATGCATGGCAGCTCCAGCGTGCCGCAGGACCTGCTGGCCACCATCAACCAGTACGGCGGCAAGATGAAAGAGACCTACGGCGTGCCGGTCGAGGAGATCCAGAAGGCCATCAAGTTCGGCGTGCGCAAGATCAACATCGACACCGACATCCGCCTGGCGATGACGGCCGCGGTGCGCAAGTTCCTGTTCGAGAACCCCGACAAGTTCGACGCCCGCGACTGGCTCAAGCCGGCGCGCGAAGCGGCCAAGCAGATCTGCCGCCAGCGTTACGTCGAGTTCGGTTGTGAAGGCCAGGCCGCGAAGATCAAGCCGCTGCCGCTGGCCGATGTCGCCCGCCGCTACAGCAGCGGCGAACTGGCGCAGGTCGTCCAGTAACGGCCGGCCAGCGCCGCGCCGGCTTCGTGCGGGCGCGGCGTGGCCTTCAGTCGGCCAGCAAAGCCTGCACGTCGCCGTCGAGCGTGTGGTTCTGCGGCCCGCGGCGCGCGATCTTCAGCGCACCCAGGCGGTTGCCCAGTTCGGCACAGCGCTGCAGCGGCCAGCCGCGCTCCAGGCCGAAGAGCAGCGCGGCGCGGAAGGCGTCGCCGCAGCCCGTGGGGTCGACCACGCACTCGGCCGGCACGCCCGGCACCTGGGTGCACTCGCCGTCCAGCCACAACTCGCAGCCGTGTTCGGCCAGCGTCACGACCACGCCCTGCACGTTGGGCCGGCGCGAGATGGCCTGCGGCGTTTCGCCGGTGCGCTCTTCCAGCATGCGCGCCTCGTAGTCGTTCACCGCCACCCAGCGCGACAGGCCCAGGATCTCGCGGTGCTCGTCGCCGTTGAATTGCGGCAGCTGCTGGCCCGGGTCGAAGATGAAGGGGATGTGCTGTTCGGCCATCTGGTGCGCGTGCTGCCACATCGCGTCGCGGCCGTCGGGCGCGATGATGCCGATGGTCAGGTCGTTGCGTTGCGTGCGCGGCGGCACCGCCAGGTGGTGCGCGTGGGCCATCGCGCCGGGGTGGAAGGCGGCGATCTGGTTGTTGTCGCGGTCGGTCGTGATGTGGCACTGCGCGGTGTGCAGTTCGCCGTCGCGCAGGATGAGCGAGATGTCGGCGCCCCAGCCCTGCACACGCGCCAGGTACTCGCCGCCGTCGACGCCCAGGGCGCCCAGCACCACCGGCTGCCCGCCCAGGGCCTGCAGGTTGTAGGCGATGTTGCCGGCGCAGCCGCCGAACTCGCGGCGCAGCGTCGGCACCAGGAAGCTGACGTTCAGGATGTGCACCTGGTCCGGCATGATCTGGTCGGCGAAGCGCCCCGGGAAGGTCGTGATGGTGTCGAAGGCGAGGGAACCGCAGATCAGGGCGGGCATGGAAGCTCCAGGGAACGTTGGAAGTCGGCGCTTGGCGCGCCGTCAGGGGTAGAAGAGTTCGATCGTGTAGCCGGCGACGGGCGCCGTGGCGGCCTGCAGTGTGGCGTTCAGTGCCAGCTCGCGCCCGGCGGCCAGCGTGGCCTGGTTCACGCCCAGTTCCGACATCGGCAGCACTCGGCGCGCCACCAGCCTGCCCTGGCTGTCGGTGAGCGCAAGTTCCAGCGCCGGCAGCGCCAGCTCGAGCGCAGCGCGGTTGCGCAGCGCCACGCTGAGCTTGTAGACGTCCGACTTCTCGACCCGCACCAGGCCGCTGCTTTCGACCACCAGGCCGTCGATGACATGGGCCGGGCCGATGCTGCAGCCGAGCCAGGCGCAGGCCTGCTCCAGCGCGGGGCGGGCGCTGGTGAAGCGGGCCGCAGCGAGATCGCGGTACTCGACCGCCCCTTGCGCCACCAGGCCCAGCGCACCCAGCACGCCGGCGGCCAGCAGCGCCGCGCGCACACGCGGCTGGCGCCAGCGCGCGGCGCGTTCGGCCTGGCGCATGAACAGCGGCGTGGCGGCAGGCTGCACCCGCGGCTCGGCCGTGATGTCGGTTGACGGCGGTGGTGGCGCAGTGGCAGCCGCGGCTTGCGCGGCGTAGGGTTCGGCGGCGTCTGCGGCAAAACGCGATTCGGTTTCGTCGACCACCGGCATGTTCTGCGCGGGGGGCGCGGCGGCGCGCGGCGCGGGCTCGGCCGGCGGCGCGGCGTAACGCTCGAAGTCGGCCGGCGAGGCCAGGTCGGCGTCCCTGCGCGGCGACGGCGCCACGGTCGGCGCCGTCGGCGCCGTCGGCCGGCGCGAAGTGAACTGGGCCATCGCGCGCGGTGGCGCCTCGTCGCGGCCGGCGAGCGGGGCGCCGGTCTCCAGGTCGAGCAGGGCCTCGCTGGCGTTGAAGACCTCGGCGCAGCGGCCGCAGCGTACCCAGCCTTCCGACACACGCAGCTGGTCGGGGACGACGCGGAACACGGTGCCGCAGGCGCTGCAGCGGGTGGCCAGTCCGGTTGCCATGTCAGTACGGGTGGCTGTGGATGTGGCGGTGGATCACGCCGCGGCGCGCTGCGCGCACATCAGCACCCAGCCGTCCTCGTGGTCGGCCACCTGCACGTCGAGCCAGGGCGCGTAGGCAGCGGTCAGTTCGCCGGCCTGGCGCTCCAGGATGCCGGCCACCACCAGCCAGCCGCCCGGCGCCACGTGCCCGGCCAGCAGCGGTGCCAGCAGCTTCAGCGGCGTGGCCAGGATGTTGGCCAGCACCAGCGTGTAGGCGCCTTGCGCGCGGTCGGGCAGGCCTACGGCCAGGCGCTCGGGCGCCACGCCGTTGTGCGCGGCGTTTTCGCGTGTCGACTGCACCGCGGCAGGGTCGATGTCGACGGCGTCGATCTGTGCCGCGCCCACCACCGCCGCGCCGATGGCCAGGATGCCGCTGCCGCAGCCGTAGTCCAGCACCCGCGCCAGGTTGGCGCTTGCCGGCTTGCGGGCCAGCCAGCGCAGGCACATGCGCGTGGTGGGGTGGGTGCCGGTGCCGAAGGCCAGGCCGGGGTCGAGGCGAATGACCTGGCGCGCCGCGGCGGGCGCCTCGTGCCAGCTCGGCACGACCCAGAACTCGGGCGTGATCTCCACCGGTGCGAACTGGCTCTGCGTCAGCCGCACCCAGTCCTGCTCGGCCACCGTGTAAAGCGCCTGCACGTGCGCACCGGCCGTACCGAACTGCACCAGCGCCAGCATCGCAGCCTGTTCGGCTACCGCTTCGCTCTCGAACAGCGCCTTCAGCGTCGAACGCTCCCAGCCCGGTGCCGGCGCCGGCATGCCGGGTTCGCCGAACAGCGCCTGCTCCGCATCGGTGTCGGCGTCGGCGTCCTCGACCGACACCGACAATGCGTCGAGTTCGTCCATCAGCAGATCGGACAGCGGCTCCACCACGCCCGCCGGCGCCCGCAGCACCAGTTCGATCACCGCCCGCCTCCGCGACCCAGGTATCGATCAAGGCCATGCGCGGATCCGGCTCGGCCGGGCCGCAGCATGAGCCCCCCTGGGGGGTAGCGCAGCGGCTCTGCCGCAAGCTTGGGGGCCAACATCACCTTCTGTGCTGGCCGAGCCAGCCTTCGAGGTAATGGATGCTGGTGCCGCCCTCGACGAACTTGGCGTCGATCATCAGTTCGCGGTGCAGCGGAATGTTGGTGTGGATGCCCTCGACGACGGTTTCACTCAGCGCGGTGCGCATGCGCGCCAGCGCCTGCTCGCGGGTGTCGCCGTGGCAGATCAGCTTGCCGATCATCGAGTCGTAGTTCGACGGCACGAAGTAGTTCGTGTAGGCGTGCGAATCGACACGCACGCCGGGCCCGCCCGGCGCGTGCCACAGCGTGATGCGCCCCGGCGACGGGGTGAACTTGTAGGCGTCCTCGGCGTTGATGCGGCACTCGATGGCGTGGCCGCGCATCTGGATATTGCGCTGCGCGAAGGGCAGCTTTTCGCCGGCAGCGATGCGGATCTGCATCTGCACGATGTCGATGCCGGTCACCATCTCCGTCACCGGGTGCTCGACCTGCACACGCGTGTTCATCTCGATGAAATAGAACTCGCCGTCCTCGTAGAGGAACTCGAAGGTACCGGCGCCGCGGTAGCCGATCTTCTTGCACGCGGCGGCGCAGCGGTCGCCGATCTTCTCGATCACGCGGCGCGCGATGCCGGGCGCCGGTGCTTCCTCGATGATCTTCTGGTGGCGGCGCTGCATGCTGCAGTCGCGTTCGCCCAGCCACACCGCGTTGCGGAAGGTGTCGGCCAGCACCTGGATCTCGATGTGGCGCGGCCGCTCGAGGAACTTCTCCATGTAGACCTGCGGGTTGCCGAAGGCCGCACCGGCCTCGGCGCGCGTGGTCTGCACGGCGTGGATCAGTGCCGCCTCGGTGTGCACGACCCGCATGCCGCGCCCGCCGCCGCCGCCGGCGGCCTTGATGATCACCGGGTAGCCCACCGTGCGCGCGATACGGATGAATTCCTTCGGGTCGTCGGGCAGTGCACCTTCGCTGCCCGGCACGCAGGGCACGCCGCTCTTGATCATGGTCTGCTTGGCCGAGACCTTGTCGCCCATCATGCGGATGCTCTCGGGCGTCGGCCCGATGAAGACGAAGCCGCTCTTCTCGACACGCTCGGCGAAGTTGGCGTTTTCGCTAAGGAAGCCGTAACCGGGGTGGATCGCTTCGGCGTCCGTCACCTCGGCGGAGGCGATGATGGCCGGCATGTTCAGGTAGCTCAGCGTCGAAGACGCCGGGCCGATGCACACCGCCTCGTCGGCCAGCTTGACGTACTTGGCTTCGCGGTCGGCCTCGGAATAGACGACCACCGCCTTGATGCCCATTTCCTTGCAGGCGCGCTGGATGCGCAGGGCGATTTCGCCCCGGTTCGCGATGAGAATTTTCTTGAACATGGTGGCGGGGGCTCAATCGCCCTGTTGCGCGCTGCGCGCGCAGTGCAATTTGGCTACGCCGCAGCGCCTGCGGCGCTGAGCGCCCCGGT
>Ga0105047_10007574_pt1 | contig 18274 bp, 12 predicted proteins | sample MAT04_FD_78384 | JGI IMG/M metagenome (GOLD analysis project Ga0105047, IMG submission 78384) | Freshwater microbial communities from Lake Fryxell liftoff mats and glacier meltwater in Antarctica - MAT-04 (megahit assembly) | ecosystem: Environmental > Aquatic > Freshwater > Ice > Liftoff... | reverse complement strand
TGCTTTGGCCCAGGCGCATCGCCAGTTCGGTGCCTTGCTGGATGGCGCGCTTGGCGTCCAGCTCCTCGGCCTTGTCGGCACCGCCAATCAGAAACACGCTGCAGCCTGCGGCCAGCAACTCGGCTTGCAAGGCACGCTGTGGCTCCTGCCCCGCGCAGAGGATGATGTTGTCCACCGCCAGCGTGCGGTCTTCCCCGCCGATGCTGATGTGCAGGCCGTCGTCGTCAATGCGTCGGTAGCTCACCCCGGCCAGCATCTCGACATGGCGGTTCTTCAGTGAGGTGCGGTGAATCCAGCCAGTGGTCTTGCCCAGGCCGTCGCCCACTTTGCTGGCCTTGCGTTGTAGCAGGTAAACGTGGCGCGGGCTTTTCTCTAGGTGCGCCTGTTTGAGCCCGCCGCGCTCGGCGTAGCTGGTGTCCACGCCCCACTCGGCAAAGAATTTGATCGGGCTCAGGCTCGGGCTCACGCCCTCATGCAGCAAAAATTCAGCGGTATCAAAGCCAATGCCGCCCGCGCCGATCAGCGCCACGCGCCTGCCCACTGACTTTTTGTCGCGCAGCACGTCCAGGTAGCTCAACACTTTGGGGTGGTCGATGCCGTCAATGGGCGGCGTGCGTGGTAGCACACCGGTGGACAGAACAATGTGGCTGTACTCCCCGGCGATGAGTTCAGCCGCGTTGACGCGGTGATTGAGCTGCAACTGGACGCCGGTGAGTTCGATTTGCTTGCCAAAGTAGCGCAGCGTCTCATAAAACTCTTCTTTGCCAGGCACCTGTTTGGCAATGTTGAACTGGCCACCAATCTCGGCGGCACTGTCAAACAGTGTCACGGTCAGTCCGCGCCGGGCGGCGGTGGTGGCAAATGCCAAGCCCGCCGGGCCCGCACCTATGACGGCAATTTTCTCGGCAGTCGCAGCGCGTGTCAGGGGCATTAGCGTCTCGTGGCAGGCGCGCGGGTTCACCAGGCAGCTGGTCACTTTGCCGGCAAAGGTGTGGTCCAGGCAGGCCTGATTGCAGCCGATGCAGGTGTTGATCTCGTCAGCGCGGCCCTGCGCGGCCTTGTTGACAAACTCGGAGTCTGCCAGCAGCGGCCGCGCCATGGACACCATGTCGCAAAAACCGTCTGCCAGCAGTTTCTCGGCCACCTCGGGTGTGTTGATGCGGTTGGTGGCCACCAGCGCAATGTTCACCTTGCCTTTGAGCTGCTGGGTGACCCAGGCCCACGCAGCGCGCGGTACCTTGGTGGCAATGGTCGGAATGCGCGCCTCATGCCAGCCAATGCCGGTGTTGATGATGCTGGCCCCGGCTTTTTCCAGCGCCTGGGCAAGTTCGATCACTTCCTCCAGGGTTGAGCCGCCTTCGACCAGATCGAGCATCGACAAGCGGAAGATGATGATGAAGTTGACCCCCACCTTCTCGCGCGTGCGTCGCACGATTTCCAGCGGGAACCTGATACGGTTTTGATAGCTGCCACCCCATTCGTCATCACGCTGGTTGGTGCGTGTGGCAATAAATTCGTTGAGCAAATAGCCTTCAGAGCCCATGATTTCCACGCCGTCGTAGCCTGCGCTTTGCGCCAGCGCGGCACAGCGTACAAAGTCGTCCACCGTCTGGTAGACCTCTTCGGTGCTGAGCGCATGGGGTGTCATCGGGTTGATGGGCGCCTGCAGGGCGCTGGGGGCGACGAGCTGGTCGTGGTAAGCGTAGCGACCAAAGTGCAGGATCTGCATGGCAATCTTGCCACCCGCCAGGTGCACCGCATCGGTGACCATACGGTGCTTGTCGGCCTCGGCCTCGGTGGTCAGCCTTGCACCGCCAGGCATGGGGCGGCCACGGTCATTGGGCGCAATGCCGCCGGTCACGATCAGGCCCACGCCGCCACGCACGCGCTCGGCATAAAACGCCGCCATGCGGGCAAAGCCGTCTTTGACCTCTTCGAGCCCGACGTGCATCGAGCCCATCAGCACCCGATTGGGCAGGGTGGTGAAGCCCAGGTCCAGCGGGGCGAGCAGGTGTGGGTAGCTTGTCATGGCGATGTCCTCGTTGTCATTTTTGGAGTGATCCTAGGGTGGCGCGCGTGGCGCTCCCTGGTCGGAATCAATCTGGCAGTTTAGGGGCTGCGCAGGGGCGCAGAGGAGCCTCGGGTAGAGTGCCGCCCCTAACTGAAGCTCGTCTCTACCAGTCGCCGACGACGCTGAACCGCAGCAGGCTACCATGGCATCCCATGAAGAAAAGTCGGTGTTTTTCTCTTGTGACAGACCCCTTATCAGACCAAGGCCACCATGTCCCCCAGCTGCAAGACCAGCCGTATCTTGGCTTGTGACAATTCCCGCTTGGGCGGGGTGTGAGCATGCTGGCCTGGATCAAACGAAGCTTGCGCTGGCCCGATGCGCTTGTGCCCGTGCTGGTGGTGGCGCTGAGCCTGGCAGTCGCCATCTGGAACCCCTTGGCGCTGCAGATGCTGCGCAACGGCCTGTTTGACCAGTGGCAGCGCTGGCAGCCCCGCACCTACCAAGCAGCGCCGGTGCGCATCATCGACATTGACGACGAAAGCCTGCGGCGCCTTGGCCAATGGCCCTGGCCGCGTACGCGCGTGGCCGAACTCACCCAGCGTCTGCAAGCTGCGCAGCCAGCGGGTATTGCCTTTGATGTGCTGTTCAGCGAACCGGACCGCACCTCGCCCCAGGCCATGCTGGATGTCTGGGCGGTGCCAGACGCGGTTCGCCAGCAGTTGCAAGCCTTGCCAGACCATGATGCCGCGTTCGCGCAGGCGCTGGCTGGCACCCCAGTGGTGCTGGGTTTTGCGCTGGAGCGGCGTGAACAGCCCGGTGCGGTGCCGGCACTGAAAGCGCGTTATGTCAGCACCGGGGAGGCACCCCAGCCGTATGTGCATGGGTTTTCTGGTGCCATTCTGCCTATGCCAGAGCTGGCGGCGGCAGCTAGCGGGCTGGGGGCGATGGCCTTCCTGCCCGACGCTGACGGCGTGGTCAGACGCGTGCCTTTGCTGATGAAAGTTGGTGACACGCTGGTGCCTTCCCTGGTGAGTGAGGCCCTGCGAGTGGCCCAGGGCGGCAAAAATTACACCACCAAAACTGTGCCGCAGGCCGGTGTGGGCTTGGCTGAGGTGCGCATCGGGCGCTTGGTGGTGCCCTGCACACCGCATGGCGAGGTGTGGGTGCATTACGCCCGGCCGATGGCCCAGCGCTACATCCCGGCCTGGAAGGTGCTGGCCGGTGACGTGCCGGATGCCGAGCTGGCGGGCCAGATTTTGCTGGTGGGCGCGTCGGCGCAGGGCTTGATGGATTTGCGTTTCAGCCCCCTGGGTGTGGCCCTGCCGGGGGTGGAGGTGCACGCGCAGGCGCTGGAGCAGTTGCTCACCGGAGGCGGCTTGGTGTACCCGTCGTGGGCCAGCGCGCTGCAGCTGGTGGCGGCGCTAGTGGGTGGTCTGGTGGTGGGTTTTATCGCCTTGTCTTACGGCGCGGTGTTTTCGTTGGCGGCTTTGAGCGGTCTGCTGCTGATGCTGGGCTTGGTTGTGGCGCATTTTTTCAGCCGCCAAGGTGTGCTGCTGGACGCGGTAGCCCCTGGTCTGACCTTTGTTTTTAGCTATACTTTTTCTAGCATTGTGCACCATGTGCGCAGTGAAAAGCGCCAGCGCTGGATTCGCCAGGCGTTCTCGCGCTATGTGTCCCCCAATCTGGTCAACTACCTGATCAAGCAGCCCGGCGCGCTGCAGTTGGGTGGCCGGCGGCAGGAATGCAGCTTTGTTTTCACCGACCTGGCCGGGTTCACCGCCTGGCTAGAAGGCATGGACCCCGCTGATGCGGTGACCCTGCTCAACGACTACTTGGACGCCATGATTGCCATCGCCTTCAAGCACCAGGGCACGCTGGACCGCATCGTGGGTGACGCGCTAGTGCTGATGTTTTCTGCGCCGGTGGTGCAGACTGATCACCCGCGCCGCGCCTTGGCCTGCGCCTGGGAGATGCATCAGTTTTCCAACCAATATGTGGCCCGTCTGGCAGCACGCGGTGTGCCTTTTGGCTTGACCCGCATCGGCGTGCATACCGGGGAGGTGATTGTGGGCAACTTTGGTGGCCGCACCCTGTTTGACTACCGCGCCCTGGGCGACCCGATCAACACCGCCGCGCGGCTGGAAAGCGCCAACAAGCAGTTTGGCACCTTGATTTGCGTGTCAGCTGAGACGCTGCGCGCCTGCCCGCAGTGGCCGGCGCGGCAGATTGGCCAGGTGCTCCTGAAGGGCAAAAAACAGCCGATTGCGGTGTTTGCGCCTCTCGCGCCAGACCAGGGCGCTGACGCTGCGTACGACGCCGCGTATGCGCTGCTGCAACAGCAGTCACCGCAGGCGCTGGCGGCTTTCAGCCACCTGGCAGAAAAACGCCCCACTGATCCGCTGGTGGCCCTGCATCTGGGGCGCTTGCGCGCTGGTCAGCTGACCGATGTGCTGGTGCTCACTAGCAAATAGCGGCCAACGGCTGCCAACAGCGCTGCGCGGCCCGGGCCTTTAGCGCACGATCACTTCTACGCGGCGGTTGCGAGGTTCGTCGACGTTGTCGGGGGTTTGGACCAACAGGTTTTTCTCGCCATGTGACGCCAGAGACAGGCGCTCGACACTGCCAATCAGATCGGCAACCTGTGTGGCGCGCGTCAAGCCCAATTGGTAGTTGGCTTGGGGCTCACCCAGCGTGTCAGAGTGGCCAATGACCGAGATATCTGCGCCGGGGCGCTGAGCTAAATCTGCCTTGATTTTGGGAATTTCAGCCAAAGAGGCTTCGGTCAGGCTGGCCTGCCCAGCGTCAAAATACAGCAGGTAGCCGGATGGCTTTTGAGGGCTTGCAGCCAGCGCGGCGCCAAAGTCTTTTTGTAGTTCGTCATCGGTCAGGGTGAAGGTGTCCCGGCGGGTGCCACCAATGAAAGCGCCCTGGCTTTTCTGGCTGAGCTCGATGGTGTCCGATGGTGTGGTGACCACGACACGGCCCAGTGTGCCGTCATCGTCTGGCAACAACACCACATAATTTTTGGCACAGCCGGTCACTGCCAGCAACAAGGCGGGCACCAGCCGCCGCAGGCAGAGGGTTGAAAGAGCTTGGAAAGAGGGCTTTGACATGGCTTACTCCGGTACTACCTTGGCCACAAAATGCGTGCCACGCACGCCAATGTTGCCGGTCGGCGTGCGCACCGTCACCGCCGTGGGTTTGAGTTTGGCAATGACGCCCGACACATAGTTGAGCGAGCCCTTGGTCAGGCTGGCGCCTATTTTTAAATCGTCCTGTGCCGGCTTGAACAGGTAGTCGTCGATCACCAGCTCGGTGTCCGGCCCGATCGACAGCAAGGTGCTGTCCGTCAGGGTGATGCCCATGCTGCCCTGTGGCCCGGTGCGCAGGATGTGCGATGTTTTCACCGGCGTGCCTGGCTCGGCCTGGGTGCTTACGCCTGATGCCACAACGCGGGCGTCGCCCTGTGCCGTCTTGACGTAACCGATGATGGCGTCATCGGCCAGGGCGGTGGTTGCCACCAAAAAAATGGCTGCCGCCCAAGCGGCGTAGCGCAGTGTGAGAGTCATGGTGTGTTCCTGGTGAGTTCCCGGTGCTGGTGCTGCGGTGGCGCAAAGCGGCACAAAGTCAGTTCCTTAAAAACATTGTCCCCCGAAACCACCGCTGAATGTTGCACTGCACCAGCAGTTCATCAGTTCAGAACATCAGCTGGCGCTGGCTCACAAAATGCCGCTCGGTCAGGCTCACCGGGTCGGTAAAAACCAGTTCCCGGGCCAGCAGTTGCAGCGGGTGGGCGTGGTCCATCTGACCCTCGGGGGTCAGCGTGGGGTACAGCCCGTCGTTCAAAATGGGCAAGCCAAGTGCCAGCATGTGCACACGCAACTGGTGCCGCTGTCCGGTAACGGGTTTGAGCGCGTAGCGGGCCAAGTCACCGCGCACCTCCAGCACATTAATCTGCGTGATGGCGTTCACCGGGCCAGGCACTTCGTGCTGCAGCATGAAATGGCCAGCCTCCCGGATGCGGCTTTGGCGCAACTGCGGCAGGGGCACATCAGCGCGCCAGGGGGCAATGGCGTGGTAAGTCTTGCGCACCTGATGGCGGCTAAACAGCGCACCATAAGCTGCGCGGCTGGCGGTTTGTTTGGAAAACATCACCAACCCGGCGGTGTCGCGGTCAATGCGGTGAATCGGCACCAGATCAGCCAACCCCAGCTTGTGTTTGAGGCGCACCAACACCGTTTCGCGCAAATACCCACCAGAGGGCACCACCGGCAAAAAGTGCGGTTTGTCCACCACCAGCAGGTGCTCGTCCTGGTACAGCACCACTTCTTCAAACGGGATGTGCGGCTCATCCGGCACGTCGCGGTAGTAATACAGGCGGGTGTTGGCGGGGTAGGGTGGCTGGCTGGCCTGCTGGGGGGTGATGGCTGCGCCAAGCTCGTCAAACACGTCGCCACGTGCCATGCGTGCCAGCCAGGTGGCGGGTGCGACGTTGGGAAAGCGCTCGGTCAAAAAGTCGATTAGCGTCGGCCACGGCCCAGCGGGCAGGCCAACGCAGCTGGGGCCAATACCGTTTAAGGTGGGAGGTTTAAACCCGCTCAAAAACCAGGTCCCAGACGCCGTGACCAAGTTTCAGGCCGCGGTTTTCAAACTTGGTCAGTGGTCGGTAATACGGCTTGGGGGCGTAGCCTTGCAACTCGGGATGGGCGGCCAACGCGGTGTTTTTCAGCAGTGGTTCCTCGGTCAGCACCTGCAAAATCTGCTCGGCATATTCTTGCCAGTCGGTGGCGCAGTGGATGTATCCGCCCACCTTCAGGCGCGGTGCCAGCTTGGCAATGAGCGGGCTTTGGATCAGGCGGCGCTTGTTGTGGCGCGCCTTGTGCCAGGGGTCGGGGAAAAAGATGTGGATGCCGTCCAGACATTGCTCGGGCAGCATATGGTCAATCACTTCAACTGCGTCATGCGCGCAGATGCGGATGTTGTGCAGGTCTTGCTCACCGATACGCTTGAGCAGTGCGCCCACACCCGGGTCATGCACCTCACAGCACAGGAAGTTTGTCTCTGGCAGCAGCGCGGCAATGTGCGCTGTGGCTTCACCCATGCCAAAGCCGATCTCCAGAATCAGCGGCTGCGGTTTGATGCTATTTTGGCCTGTAGCCCTTGTACTGTCTGCGTAAGCAGCTACAAAATCAAGAGTAGATGCCTGATAAGGCAACAAAAACCTGGGCCCCAGTTCACTCAAGGCCTTGTTCTGCCCAGAGGTGGTGCGCCCGGTGCGTTTGACAAAGCTGCGAATGGCTCGGTGCTGCAGCGCAGTGGTCTCGGGGGTGGGGTCTTGGGTCATGGTGCATACGCTCAAAGTGAGGCCGGATTGTAGGTTTTTGGCTGCCTGTAAAGACGCGCAGATGTTCTTCAAAAAGAGTGAGAATGGACGCTAGTCATGTTGCCATCCAGCCCACCCAATTCTGCCAAACCAGACACTGGTTTTGAAGGCCGCTGTCTGGCCATACTGGACGCCCTGCCAGACATGTTGTTTGAGGTCGATCTGGACGGCCGCTACCTTGACTACCATTCGCCACGCACTGACTTGCTGGCCCTGCCGCCTGAGGCGCTGCTGGGCAAAACACTCCACGAGGTCATGCCAGCTGCCACAGCCGACGTCTGCATGGCCGCACTGCAACAGGCCAACACCCAGGGTTTTTCGAGTGGGCGCCTGATTGAAATGCTGTTGCCATCGGGCCAGAGTTGTTTTGAGTTGTCTATCTCCCGCAAGAACAACGGTGCGGACCGGCCGGTGAGTTTTATTGTGCTGTCGCGCGATGTGACTCACCGCATGGCTACCGAGCACAAGCTGCAGCGCCTGACCGAGCTGTATGCCGCCTTGAGCCAATGCAACCAGGCTATTCTGCGTTGCACCAGCGCGGCTGAACTTTTTCCCATCATCTGTGCTGATGCGGTGAAATGCGGCGGCATGAAAATGGCTTGGATCGGCACACTGGACGCGGCCACCGGCTTGATCGTGCCAGTGGCCTCAAGTGGTGAGGGCACTGCATACTTGCACGATGTTTTGATCACACCGGACGCCGCCCAACCTAGCGGTCAAGGGCCGGTGGGTACCGCATTTCGTGAGGCGCGGCCGGTCTGGTTTCAGGATTTTCTGCATGACCCTCGGGCGCAAGCCTGGCGCGCCCGCGCCAGTGAGTTTGGCTGGGCCAGCGTGGCGGGCCTGCCGTTGACCTGCCATGGCGCCATGTATGGGGTGCTGTCGGTTTATTCGGGTACCGTCAATGCGTTTGACGACTCGGCACAGGCCTTGTTGCTGGAAATAGCGCAAGACATCAGCTTTGCGTTGACGCGTTTTGCCGATGAACGCGATCGCGAGCGCGTGCGCGTGGCCCTGCAGGACAGCGAGGAGCGTTACCGCAAAGCGTTTCACACCAGCCCGGATGCGGTCAACATTACCCGCGCGTCTGACGGTCTTTACATGGATGTAAACATCGGTTTTGAGCGGATGACCGGTTGGACGCACGCGGAGGCTGTGGGAAAGACCTCGGCAGAAATCAATGTTTGGCACGATATGGCCGACCGCGGGCGGCTGGTCGATTTCATGCGGCGAGACGGGCGTTGCGTCAATCTGGAAGCGGATTTTGTTAAAAAAGACGGCGGCATCATTCACGGCCTGATGTCTGCAGAGAGCGTCCGCCTGAATGACGTTGACTGCATTTTGTCGATCACCCGTGACATCAGTGAGATGCTGCGCGCCGAGGAGCGCATTACCCAGCTGGCGCATTTTGACCAGCTCACCGGCCTGCCCAACCGCAGCGAGTTGCAGGTGCGCTTTGAGTTGGTGCGCCAGTTGGCGCAGCGCAGTGGCGAGCAACTGGCGCTGATTTTTCTGGATCTGGACCACTTCAAAAACGTCAACGATACCCTGGGCCACAGCATCGGTGACCGTCTTTTGGTAGAAGTGGCCAAACGGCTCTCTGCCACCTTGAGCGCAGGTGACACACTGTCGCGCATGGGCGGTGACGAGTTCATTTTGCTGCTGCCCTCGGTAACCGAGGAGGGCGCCAGCCAGATGGCCATGAAACTGCTCGCGGTCATGGCTGAGCCGTTTCGGATCGACACGTTTGAGCTGGTCAGCACGCTGTCGATCGGGATTGCGGTGTACCCCAATGACGGGCTGGATTTTGAAACCCTGTCAAAAAACGCCGACACCGCCATGTACCGCGTGAAACAGGCCAGCCACAACGGCTATTGTTTTTTTACCCAGGAAATGCAGTCGCATTCGGCGCGCATGCTGCAGCTTGGCAATGCCCTGCATTTTGCGCTGGAGCGTGGCGAGATGGCCTTGCACTATCAGCCGCAGATTTCGCTGCAGGACGGCCACCTGGTGGGCGCCGAGGCGCTGCTGCGCTGGCAGCACCCGGAGCTGGGCAGCATTTCGCCAGCCGAGTTCATCCCCCTAGCTGAAGACAACGGGCAGATTCTGGCCATTGGTGAATGGGTTTTGCGCACCGCTGTGACACAGCTCAAGCGCTGGCTGGACGCAGGTATGCGCCCGATGGTGGTGGCAGTGAATCTGTCAGCAGTGCAGTTTCGCCACCCCAATCTGCTGGCCATGGTGACCCAAATTCTGGATGAAACGGGCCTGCCCGCAGGTTATCTGGAGCTGGAGCTGACCGAGGCCATGGCCATGGATAACCCGCTGGCAGCCATTGTGCAGATGAACCAGTTGCACGAGCGCGGCGTGCGCATGGCCATTGACGACTTTGGCACCGGCTACTCTTCGCTGAGCTACCTGAAAAAATTCCGGGTTTACAAGCTCAAGATTGACCAGAGTTTTGTGCATGACCTCAGTGACGACGCAGACGACAAGGCCATCGTCACCGCCATCATCAACCTAGCCAGCAGCCTGGGTCTGAAGACCATTGCCGAAGGTGTTGAGACTGCCGCACAGCTGGCATTTTTGCGCTTGCAGGGCTGTGATGAGGTGCAGGGCTATTACTTCAGCAAACCGGTGCCGGTGGCCGCGTTTGAGGCGTATGCCAAGACGCTGCCATCAGCGCCGTGACCTGGACAGCCTGGCAGGAAAGCATCTTTTCTGGCATCAGTGACCTATGAAAAAAATGTTGGATGATTCCGCGCAGAGTCCGTTTTTGCGGATTCGCTACCGCAGTGCGCTGATCGCCAGCTATGTCACGATCGCTGCGCTGGCGGCGCTGTCTTATTTCTAGCAAGCCGCACAAATCGACCAGAACCTGACCCTGCTGGCGCACGAGTGCGACAGCGTGCTTTTTCGCCTGATCGAACTGACGCGCGACTGGAACGCCCGGCATGGCGGCGTTTATGTCCCGGTCACCGAGAAAACCCAGCCCAACCCCAACCCCTACCTCGACGTGCCACACCGCGACATCGTCACCACCGATGGCCAGCAGCTGACGCTGGTCAACCCCGCCTTCATGACACGGCAGATCGCAGAGATCGCCGAACAGGCCGACGGTGTGCGTTTCCACATCACCAGCCTGAACCTGATACGCCCGGAAAACGCCGCTGACAGCTGGGAAGCGAAGTCACTGCGCGCTTTCGAAAAGCGCGAAATGAGCGAACGTCTGAGCTTTTTTGCTGACGGCGGCGGCGTACTGAAAGGGCCGGTGCATCGCTTCATGGCACCCTTGGAGATTAGGCAAGCCTGCCTCTAATGCCACAAAAAGATGGGCTACAAGATTGGCGACGTTCGGGGCGGCATCTCGGTGACCATGCCTGCGGGTCCGCTGCTCGATCTGGCGGCGAAACAACGCAGTCGCCTGGCGTTTGCCTCGCTGTTTGGCTTCAGCATGGTTGCTGCGCTGGCGCACCTGGCCCTCAGGCTGGCGCGCAGCAACCTGCTTGCCTGGCAGGAGCGCGAAAGACTAGAGGCGCTGGAGGCGATCAATCGCAACCAAGAAACAGTCATTGCCGAGCGCACGCAACAGCTCTCGCAGAGCAATGCCGCCCTGGCAGAGGAAGTGCGTGCGGTTGAATCGGCACGACGTGAACTCGAAAGCAGCCAGTCGAGCTATCGCGCCGTTGTAGACAGCAGTCAGGACGGCATCCTGATCCTGCGCGGCACGCAAATCGTTTTCGTCAACCAGCGCATACAGGCAATCGTCGGCTTCAATCGCGAGGAGTTAATGCGCCTGGGTGACGCGACGCTGCTGTTGGCCCCGCAAGACCGCGCATGGTGCAGGGAACGGTATGCCAGGCAAGCCATCGACGGCTATTTCTCCACGGCTCGCCGGGTGCAACTCCTGCAGAAAGGCGGCATCACCCAGCGCACGGCCGACCTGCAGCTTGTGCCCTGGCGGGAAGCCGGGGGCGAAACGCAACTGGTGGTGAGCTTCAAGGACGTCACCGAACAGCTTGCCACTGAACGCGCAGTGGCCATCGCAGCCACTGTTTTTGAGCGCGCCGCCGAGGGCATCATGGTCACCGACCGCGACAACCGCATCCTGCAGATCAACCCGGCGTTTACCGCGATCACCGGTTACTGTGCTTCTGAAGCCATCGGCCAGACGCCAGCGCTGCTGAAGTCCGGCTACCACGACAGCGAGTTCTACGCCACCATGCGACGCCAACTGCAAAGCGATGGTCACTGGGAGGGCAAAATTCGCAACCGGCGAAAAAATGGCGAGGTGTATTTTCAGCATCTGAGCATTGCGGCGCTACCCGCCGGCCACCAAGGGGAAGGCGCCTTTGTGGCCACCTTCAGCGACATCACGCAACGCAAGGTGGACGAAGAGCTCATCCTGCATCAGGCGAGCCACGATCCGCTCACTGACCTGCCCAATCGGCGAACTTTTGAAGATCGCCTGGAGATGTCACTCGCCGGTGCTGACCGCCACCAGCGCATTTTTGCCCTGCTTTACCTTGACCTTGACCACTTCAAGGAAGTGAACGACTCGCTCGGCCACGCCGCAGGCGATACGCTGCTGACCCAGGCAACGCGGCGTATGCGCAGTTGCGTTCGTGCCGGCGACACGCCGGCGCGGCTGGGCGGCGACGAATTCGCGATCATCCTGAGCGAACTGGAAAGCGCGCAAGAAGCCACAGAGATCGCGCATCGGTTGATCGACGCGTTGGCGTGCCCGTATCTGTTAGACGGCACGCAGGCCAGCGTCACGGCAAGTATTGGCATCGCCATCCACCCGCACGACGGCAAGGACGCAAATAGCTTGCGCCAATGCGCCGACGCTGCGCTTTACCGGGCAAAAGCCGCCGGCCGCAATCGCTGGTGCGCAAGTGACGGTACGTTTTCAGCAAAACCGGAAAACGGTTGAAAGGCGCAGCGACAGGGCGGCATCAATATGGATGCTCGTCTGTCCAGGCCGGGTCGGGGCGCCAGTTGGCGCACCACTGCGGCATCTGCTCAGCGGGCATCGGGCGAGCAATACCGTAGCCTTGCGCCAAGTCACACCCCAACTGCAGCAACATTTTGCAATGTGCCGGGGTTTCTGCGCCCTCTGCCAGGGCCTGGCGGCGAAAGGCGCGGGCCAGGCCCAGCACGCCTTCAACGATAGCCCGGTCTTCCGGGTCGTCAAGCATGTCACGAATGAAGCATTGGTCAATCTTCAGGGTTTGCGCGGGCAGGCGTTTCAGATAAGCCAGGCTGGAGTAGCCGGTGCCAAAGTCGTCCAAGGCAAACTGCACCCCCAACTGGGTGCACTCAAGCATGACCTGGACGACGGCGTCGAGCTCTTCGAGTGCGGTGGTTTCCAGCACTTCAAGTTCCAGGTGGCCGTGTGGCACCCTGGGGTGCGCCGCCATCAGGTTGGTAAGGCGTTCAGCAAAATTGGACTGTTGCAAATGCTGCGCTGCAATGTTCACGCTCACTACCAGGTTGAGTGCCTGAGCAGACCAGGTTTCGATCTGCTGCAGTGCGGTGCTGATCACCCACTCACCCAGCGCAATACTCAGCGCATGCCCTTCGATATCTCCCAGGAAAGCAGCCGGTGCGAGCAAGCCGCGCTCAGGGTGCTGCCAGCGTATCAGGGCCTCGGCGCCCACCACCTCACCCGTGCGCAGGTTGACCTTGGGCTGGTAATACAGCACAAACTCTTGTTGCGCCAGCGCCTGGCGGATGCGGCCGATGGACTCATTTTTGGCGCGCAAAGAGCGATCGTGGTCGGCATCAAACAGCTGGTAGCGGTTTTTGCCGGCGAGTTTGGCGCCATACATGGCTTGGTCGGCCTGGCGCAGCAACTGGTCGGCGTCGGTATCGTCAGCCTGTGGGTAAAAACTCACCCCCATGCTGGCTGAGACCCTCAGGGTGACATCGTCCAGCACTGTGGGGTGCGAGGCGACCGCCAGCATTCGGTCAATCAGCGCCAGGCTGTTGTCCACGTCCGCCAGATCCACCAGCACCGCCACAAACTCGTCACCCCCCAGGCGGGCGATGGTGTCGCCCTCGCGCAAGACGAGCTTCAAGCGCGTCGCAATCTCGGCCAGCAACCGGTCGCCCATGGCGTGTCCGTGGCGGTCGTTGATGGCTTTGAAACCGTCCAGATCGAGGTAGATCACCGCGACGCAGGTGCCACGGCGCTTGGCTTGCACCATGGCCTGGTACATGCGGTCAGCCAGCAGCACCCGATTCGGCAGGCCGGTGAGGTCATCGTAGTGGGCAATGCGCTCCAGATGCTGCTGCTGCGCCCTCTTGAAGCTGATGTCGGTGAAGCTGCCCACCAGGCGCTCAGGCTTACCCTGTGCATCGCGCTGCACTACCTGGCCGCGGTCATGCACCCAGATGGCTTGACCGTCTTTGCGCAGCATGCGGTGCTCTGAGTTGTACTGGGTCACCGTGCCCTCAAGCAGGTCGTTGATGCGCTGGCTGACCTGTGCGCGGTCATCCGGGTGGATCAGCGACACAAAACCTTGCATGGTGGAGGCGACTTCACCCTCTGCATAGCACAAGGCCTCGAACCACTGGCGGTTATGCTGCACCGTGCCGCTGGGCAAGTGCCAGTCCCAGATGCTTTCCCGGGTGACTTCCAGCACATGCAGCAGGCGCAGCTCACTCTCCTTGAGTTGGCGTTGCACCCGAATCACATCGGTGATGTCTTGCGCCACGACCAGAATCTGGTCTTGCCCGTTGCAGTCCTTCAGTGGTTTTTTGATGGAGCGGTAGTGGCGCAGCTCGCCGGTGGCGGCGTCACGGCTGTCCTCGAAAACGATGTCGGCCACGCCCCGGGCCATGATGGCCAGCGTACCCTTGCGCATAGCGTCGGCCAGATCCTGGGGAACGCCAAAGTCACCGTCGTGTTTGCCCACCATGGCCTCGGGCGTGGTGTTGTACAACCTGGCCGTAGCCTGATTGCACAGAAGAAAATTGCCCTGCTGGTCCTTCAGAACCAGCGGGTCGGGAATCTCGTCAATGATGGTGCGCAAGAACGAATCACTGGTGCGCAGTGCCTGTTCGGCGTGCTTGCGCTGCGAGATGTCAATGTCCACGCAATACATCTCTGGCTCGCCCTGGGTGTCGGTAAACATCACGTGGCTGGAGAAAACCTCCACCGGCTGACCCTTGGCGTTTTGCAGTGTCAGTTCTGCGGCGGGAATGGCCGGCCCGCCGTTGGTCCAGCCGGTGACGAAACCAGACACAGCCTGGCGCATCGGCTGCGGGATGATCAGCTCCTCCAAGCGTTGGCCCATGGCTTGCTCACGGGTGTAGCCGTACAAAATTTCGCTGGCATGGTTCCAGAAGATAACCTGGCGCGCCCGGTTGTAGCCTTGCACCGAAACGGCGGGCAATTGTTCAAAAATGGTCTTGAACCGGTGCTCGTTTTCGGCCAGTGCTTGCTCGGCTTGCTCATCAGTGAGCTGCAGTTCCAGCACAGCGGGCTGCGCGTCTGGTTGCTCCAAGCGGTAATCCAGCTTGACGCAGCGGATGCGGCCATCCTGATGCCGCAGGCGAATGTTGCAGCTGCCTTGCGCGGGCGCAAGATCTTCAGCAAACAGCCGCTCGGTGATGTCGTGGTCGTCAGGGTGCACCAGCTGTGTCCAAGGGGCCGAGCCATCCGGAAACTGCGCAGCGATAAAACCCAGCAGAGCGCTGATGGATTCGCTGGTGGCGATAACGCGCGGGCCGGGTTGGCCGACCAATTGTGGAGTCGCTGTCAAGGGCTGGGTCATGGGGGATGTTTTTCGCCGTGATTATGGGCGCTGTTAAGCGCTTTGAAAACTTTTCCTCGGGGTCCTCACCATAGGGTTTTCCACTGGTGGGTCCAGGCCAGCAGCGCCTGTGGCACTGTGCTGGTGCATGCCGCCAAACCCAGCACCTGAGCTGCAGCGTTGAGCGCGGTGAGTGGCTGCTGTAAATCCAGGGCGACGGCGCCATTTTGTTTGGAGAGCTTTTCGCCATTGGCCCCCAGTACCAGCGGCGTGTGCAGGTAGCGCGGTGTGGGCAGGCCCAGCGCGCGTTGCAGCAAGATTTGCCGGGCGGTGTTGTCGGTGAGGTCTTCACCGCGCACCACGTCGGTGATGCCCTGCAACGCGTCGTCTACCACCACCGCCAGCTGGTAGGCAAAGCAGGCGTCAGAGCGCTTCACCACAAAGTCGCCCACCGTGGCGGCCACATCCTGCTGCTGGGCGCCCAGACGCCGGTCTGACCAAGTGATAGGCCCGACTATCGGCTCGGCAGCGCTAGCAGGCAGCGTTGGAAATACTATTGAATCAGGAGCTACCAGCGCTTTATTGATAAGGGCTAGAGGCACATTTCTTATATAAATATCGGTGCGCAGCCGCCACGCCCGAGCTTGCGTGCCGTGGCATCCCGCGCGGCAGGTGCCGGGGTAAATCAGCTCGCCATGGCGCGGTTTGCCTGCGCCGTGCTGCGCCAGCGCCGCTTCAATCTGCTTGCGGCTGCAGCCACAGGCATAGGCCAGGCCGCGCTGCACCAGGGCATCCAGCGCCTGCTGGTAAGCGGCTGACCGGCGCGATTGGTAGAGCACCGGCTGATCTGGGTGCAGGCCACACAGCGCGAGCTGCTGCAGGATGGTCTGGTCCAGGCCAGCCAGGCGGCGCGGCGTATCCACGTCTTCGATGCGCACCAGCCAGGTGCCCTGGTGAGCCCGCGCATCCAGCCAGCTGGCCAGCGCCGCCACCAGCGAGCCTGCATGCAGCGGCCCGGTGGGGGAGGGGGCGAAGCGGCCGCAGTAGCCGTTCACACCACCGCGAGTGCCAGTTCCAGCCCGGAAACGAAGGCGTCTTCCACCCGGTAGCCCAGGCACCAGTCGCCGCACAGGCCCAAGCCCTCGTCAGCGCTGAACAAATGGCTTTGGCCCAGCGGCTTTTCAGTTTTGGCATACAGCCAACGCTGGCTGTCCACATGCGACGGCTCGGCATGGATGCCGGTGACCTCGCCAAACGCTTTGAGCAACTTGGCCTCGACGCGCGCCGGGTCGTCTTGCAGATGCTCTTGCGACCAGGCGGCGCTGGCCTGCACCGTCCAGCGCTCAATCGGGCTGCGACCGGGTTTGCTGGACTCGCGTGCCACCCAGGCAATGCGGTGGTGCTTGCTGCGCGCAGCGCTCCACTGTGGGCCCAGGGTGGACAAATCGGGTTGCATGGCTTGCGGAAAAGCCAGCATCAGCGTCCAGCAGGGCGCAGTTTGCACCGCGGCCAGGCGCTGTGCCCAGGGTGCGGCCAGCTTTGAAGTTTGTAGCAAGCTATGCGCTTGGGCACTGGGGATAGCCAGCAAAACAGCATCAAAACCAGAGTAAACATGGCGCGCGTCGTCAACGCCCTCGGTGTGCAGTTGCCAGTGGCCGGGTTTCACGGCGTCGGGTTCGATCAGGGTCACGCGGGTGTGCAACTCGATCTGGCTGGGAGCCTTCAGGTCTTGTGCCCAGCCCGCCACCAGTGACTTCATGCCCGGCACACCGACCCAATGCGCTTCGCTCACGGGCGCCTCAGGCGCGCTGACCTGGCCGTCTTCGGTGATCATTTGCACGGCGCTGGCGCTCCAGCGCTTGACCAGCGTGGGCGAGGTTTCCAGCGCCATGACAAAACGCGGGTCGCGGGCGGTGAAATACTGGGCGCCATGGTCAAACGAGCCAAAAGCACTGTCGCGGGTGGCCATGCGCCCACCCAAACCAGCGCTTTTCTCGAACAGGCTGACGGTGTGGCCGGCTTGCACCAGGGTGCGTGCGCAGGTCACGCCGGCCATGCCAGCGCCGATGATGGCAAAGTGTTGTCGAATGCGGGGGGATTTGTTCATATTGTTTTCTCCAAAGGTAAATTGGGTCGGGCGGCTGGCGCACACATGCTGCATTGTCCCACCAGCAAAAGGCCCAAACCACGATGGCGCGCGGTTAAGCTTGTTTGAAAACGGGCACACTCCCGAAGTTTTTAATCATTTCAAGGAGTTTTCAGCATGGCGCAGGTCGCAGTTGTTTTTCATTCCGGCTACGGCCACACCCACCGTATGGCGCAATCGGTGGCCGACGGCGCAGACGCCGCACTGGTGATGATCGACGCCGACGGCAATGTATCGGAGTCAGGCTGGGCCACCCTGAATGCGGCGGACGCGATTATTTTTGGCTCGCCGACCTACATGGGCATGGCCAGCTGGCAGTTCAAGAAATTTGCCGATGCCACCAGCAAGGCCTGGTATGCCCAGTTGTGGAACGACAAGGTGTTTGCCGGCTTCACCAACAGCGCTACCATGAACGGCGACAAACATTCCACCCTGCATTACCTGTTCACTCTGGCCATGCAGCACAACGGCATCTGGGTCGGCACCGGCCTGATGCCCAGCAATGCCAAGGCGGCCAAACGCAATGATGTGAATTATGTGGGTTCGTTTGCCGGCGCCATGGCGCAGTCGCCGTCTGACGCGTCGCCTTCAGAGATGTTGCCGGGTGACCTGGAAACAGCGCGTCTTTTCGGCAAGCGTGTTGCCGAGGTAACAGCGCGGTTCGGCAAGTAATGCCAAAGTAACATAAGAAAAGTGGTTCTAGCCCTTTGTTTATAAGGGCTGATAGCTATTTTTAGTGTAATGCATGTTTTTGTCGGCGCGGTGCTGAATGCACAGTGCTTAGCGCTAGATCAAAGACATTTCTTCAACGCGGGGCAGAATTCGTGACATCAAAAATAATGAATGCTGTCCATGAAGTATTGTTTAAACCACACCCGCTGCGTTGGAGCAGGTTATGGCTTGATGCTGCTGCTTGCGGTGACCAGTGCGATGGCGCAGACGCAGGTTGCGTCTGTGGTGTCCGAATCGGA
>Ga0105047_10007572_pt1 | contig 18276 bp, 13 predicted proteins | sample MAT04_FD_78384 | JGI IMG/M metagenome (GOLD analysis project Ga0105047, IMG submission 78384) | Freshwater microbial communities from Lake Fryxell liftoff mats and glacier meltwater in Antarctica - MAT-04 (megahit assembly) | ecosystem: Environmental > Aquatic > Freshwater > Ice > Liftoff... | reverse complement strand
TCGACCCGCTGGCTTGGTTCGAGCGCCTCCGGCAATCACCGCATGCCCTACACCTGCCCCGGACGGGGCGGTAAACAAGTACCTCCTTTCTTCCGCGAAATTTTCGCGACCGTCATCCCGAGTTATTCAGCAGAACATCGCCAACTCGTCTCCCATGCGAGCCCGGGAGGTGAGTCAATCGCGACGGGGAATCGCCGAAACGAGGGTGACGCGAGACTCGAGCCTTCATTTCGCAACATCCTACGAATTGAATCCGTCTACGAACACCTGCCCAAGCTTGCTCAAGAAAGCTTCTAACTCTTTGTCGAGTCCCCAAAGATTTGAAGGATGCCGCAAAAACGGAAGTGAGTGGGCACGTAAATGGAGGAAATCGGCCCTCATCTGCCCAGAGCGGGATTTGCAAAGGAGACGCCATTCCTCCCGCGGGCCGAATAATTTTTCCCAGAAGCGAAAATCTCCGCCGAACAGCTGCCAAGCCCGCGGCTGCTCAGGGGTTTCCGAACCTCATGAAGGCCTGACGTGTCCTGACCTGACCGCTCTGGATCGCAAGGTGAATGGTGGCCGTCGGTCCACTCCCGCTAGCCGACGTCAGGTCGCCTTACGGAACTACGGGCAGCGATGTGATTGGCAACGAAAGAACTACAGTGTACGGAGATCTAGATGAACTTTGACGACAGGCTTTTTGACACTCCGGCCGAGATCGCGGCCGCGAACGTGCAGACGCTCGCTATTGCGCGAGCGAACTTCCCAGACATTGATCGGCGTTTTGGCCCGGCCAGCTTCGGGAACCACGAGGCCATGGACCGAACCTGGATGCTCCTAGAGACGTTTGATGCCTACGTAGTTCAGCATCCGTCTGTTGCTCTATGCCCCGAAGCATTCGCGATGGCCACTCACGCCCGCAGCCTGATGGCCGAGGTCTACCGGATCATAGGGCGATTTGAGGCAGACGCTCGGTGACCAACTGATGATGACCCAATAAGTCTACAGACTTAGTCTGCTGGCTTCATGAGCCACCCGCTCGCGTCTATGTCATTTCGAGGATACAGACTCTGGGAGGTTCGCAATGGTCGTCAGCTGTCGGCCAATATTGGTCAAAATTTCATCTTGCTGAGCTTCCGGCAAACCCGAAAGCGTGGTTTTGACGACACCATATAGACGGTGAATCAACGACATTGCCTGTTCGGCCGACATCATTTGTTGCATATCTTTAAGTCGTCGCAGCTCGGCATTGGCAACTTTTACCTTTCTTTTAATCACATCGAATAACTCCCGCCAAGCGGCCTGATCGCAGTTGCCTCGCTCAATCAGCTCGCCCTGCGAGACGAGTTCAGATCGCAACTGCTGAGTCGCGATACTCTTCTTCTCCAATGCCCAATTCTTGCCATCGGCGTCGGATTCTAGCGCCGCTTTCGCGAATTCCCGATCAGCGGCAGCAATCGCGACAATCGTCACTCTCACATTGGCGAATGACGTCCGGAGTAACGACCAGAGCTGTCCACTTTCCCCCGTTTCGACTCGCTTCACCAGATCTAACATACGAGTCGCCAGCAGTGCCGCTTCTTGCCGGCTGCCCAGCAAAGCCGGATCGTCGATTGCGGCATCGAAATGCGATTGGAGCCTTACGGGAAGGGCCTTCGAAAACTTTCCGTGCTTAAAACTCGCGTTGGCCGGTCCTCGGCGCGCATTACCGCCGTGCATCCGGCACCTCCTAGCACCCCGAACGGCCATCCCTCGACAAGGCTGCCCCGTAGTGCGGCACACTGGGCCGCTGCCAAAGCCACAGTGGTAAGGGAGCAGCGGTCGTTCAGGGCGGTCGAGTGAGTCGTGATCGGAGATCATTCGTTAGTTCCTTAGTCACCTGGGGCGAGCCCGCATTGCTGCGACACCCCATGCGCGCCCTGAAACCCCATGCGCGAACCCGTGTGAGTGCTTCACTCAATCTACCGTGAGTTATGGAATTCGGCGAATTGGAAATCGAGCTGATAAGGGCGATTAGGCTTATATCCCGATATGTGCATTTGACATGGTGATCGTTTCTTGCCGAAAACCCTTCTGGGGCCTTTTCGGGAATATTGGGAGCGCTTGCCGGTGCTAAGCCCGCGACTACAACCGCGCAGCCATCCGTCAGGGCCATCGTCCCAAATTGTCCCTACCGCTCAGTGCTTTGTGGCCCATCCGCAATGGTGTTCCTGCTCGTTGGGAATCTCGCTCCGGCCGCAGAGAAGGGAAGCCGGCGCACTCGTGATGCCAGGGGGAGGGGAACTCTAGACCGCAGGCGATCAGAGAATGCTGGCTTTGATCATCATCTAGTCTAGTAATACCGATCGACCCCGCGATACTTACGCAACTACTCGCGCAAGTCGCGAGGTGAAAGCGGCCTCCGCGCCCTCATGAGCCGCAGAATCGCCCGCCGCGCCCTCATGAGCCGCAGAATCGCCCGCCGCGCATCTGGTTCGAGGCCCGGCCAAGCCTCGATGACCGCTCGCAGATCCGGGGCGTCGGTAGCCGAATTTGGAGGGAGTGCGCCTGATTCTGCGCCGCTTTGGATGAACTCGTGAATCTCTAGGCCAAAGATCGCGCCTATTCGAGTCCCGGTAGGACGACTGTTAGCCCTTGCAGTCGGCGGCCACCATGCAATCACCGGCCGTGGCGAAAGCCTGATGTCGCCGCGGTCAGGTGCAACGGTTGGTTATCTGGCCTCCGGCGGCCGACCGTATTCGTCTTCTTTTCGCCACGCCTCCAGCCCGTGCGGACGCAACAACTCTTCGACCCTAGCGATTTCGCGCCCCCGAACCTCGTTATCCTCGATGAAACCCAGTGCATTGAGAACATCGACGTAGCCAAGGTCGAACGAGAAGTCCAGAATCTGCGCAATCGCCCTGTGCGGGAAGTCTTCGTGATCGAGAAATACACAAACCGCGGTGTAGTCAGGCGAGTCGATCGGGAATCCGTCCGGGAACGCCGCCCGAAACATCCGGACGGACGAAAGATAATAATTCGGGATGCCGTCCGTTGTCGGGACGTGCAGCGTGTTGATCCGTCGGAAGTAGGCGTTGCGATCTTCCATAGCCAGATAACGACCCAGCTCAGCAGCGGCCGGGGCCGAGTGAGCTACGAACTCCAGTAATCCTACATGCCCCCGCCGTCTGCTGCAGCGCCTGGTTCGGCGTCTGGCTCCACGTCGGTGCGGACGACGTAGGTGATGTATTGCGGCTCATGCCGCGTGCCGCCCAGCCACAACCATGTCCCCCGGCAGTGCCCGACGGGCAACATCTCGACCGGCTCGGCCTCGCCGATCACCCGCCGTAGCCACTCCAACTCGTCGTCGAACGGCCCAGCCCCGTCATCGTAGGGCAGGGCGGCGATATGGTCCCGGAGCGCCGCCTCTGGCCCGGTCTTAGCGTGCTGGGTCAGGTGGAACGAGCCGCGCACCTCGGTGATGCATGTGAAGACCACCTACGAAGCCCTCCGCCGCCGAACGACACCGTTCACCTGCCGCGGCGGCTGCAACGGCGTGGTGGCGCGCAAAACCAAAATGGCGGCCCGGTCAGGTGCAACGCTTTGTTATCTGCCGCTTCCATCGCGGCTCAACTTGGAACCGACCGTTTTTCCCATTCGTCGATCAATTCGGTAAAGAGCGACGGTCCGTCGATGCGCCACCAGTAATCTTTGCCCACGCTTGGTTTGTGATATCGATGCAGCGAAGCGAGGCCAAGCAATTCGATCGGCGTGTCGGCGGACAAGTCAGTTCCATCGGGCATGGTGGCGTGCCAGCGCAACCGCGAAGGGAAATCCTGATGCGCGGTATGACCGGATGCACGGAGCGTGTATCCAAATTCACGCAGCAACAGCAGGCAAGTATTCCAAACGTTCAAGTGGCTAAACAATCGGGGACCGCGCGGCGCATGATGGCTTGGATCGTATTTCGCCAAGACGCCGATCCCACCGATTACGGCACGATTACAAATGCCGGAGAACCGAAACGCTGTTGATTCATACTTGAAATGCGTTTCGGAATCGCTCCGTTTGTCGATTCGCATCTCGCCGCCCCGCCGATCCGGAATCCCGGACACGCTCAGGTCCGTCAGGTCGAGGAACGCCAAGAACATATCGGCACGCTCAGGAACTTGGCCTTCAGACAGATTTGGGTTGTCCGGCAACCGTGGCAAATACCCGTTGACGTTGAATGCTGGTAAACCGGCGTCAAGCTGGCAGTCGTAGATGGGGAAGGGATCAAGCGCCGGCACGCTCTTGTAGCGAGAGGTTACGGACGACGGATTCGTGCACGCGTTGAACCATTCCATCAGGAACCTCAAGGCAGATAGCTTGTTTTTAGGCTGATCAGCCTATTACCTGTAGGCGGCAACTTTGCAGACGCTGGGCACCGTTCGACGCGAGTCAAATTCTAGCCACTGGTTCCGAGCGTGCCAACGATCCCCGTTTCGCAGTCAGGTTCAGGCGAAGTTTCTTAGACGTAGACAGACTGGACGTGTCTCTGGGGAGAGAGAAACTTTCATTGCTTATGAACCCGCGAGTCTTCGGACCCGATCCCAGCCGTTCTTAGAATTGCCCGGCGGGCCTTGGCGGAGAGGCCCGGCCAAGCCTCGATGATCGCCCGCAGGTCCGGGTCGTCGATGGCCGAAAGTGCAGGAAGCGCGCCTGAATCTGCGCCGCTTTGGATGCGAACCCCCTGTTTTCCCGATGAATGCGGCACCTGTTCGGGGCCTGTATCGCCCACTAGACAAGCGACAAAGAGCGACTTTCTGCGGTGTTTTCGCGGGAGTCGCTTTTTTTTTTGCGACTTACTTCGGGGCAAATCTGCACTCTGCTGCGCACGGTCAACGTGAACTGCATCCCCTACCACCTTGGCGAAGAGTCGGGCGTCGCGCAAAATAGGTAGCTACTCAGGGTCTGAGCCCCGGCAGCACGCGGGCATCTTGCGGATGCTGATTCGGCCGTTTCGGACTATCCTCCCCCTAGTTCACTTTCCCAAGTTCTTTTCCGAGGCGGACAAACTCCGCTCGCCAGTGCTGCTCGAGTTCTACCAACTCAACACCCTTCGCGCGGGCCGCCGCGAGCTCTCGCCGGGCATCCGCAATGTGCCTGGTTGACGATTCTTTTACGGCGATCGTCAGTCGGCTCACGAGTGCGTTGTTGGCTGCAATCTCCAGCTTAACCAACTCGGCCTGGCGGTGAGCGTTGGCCCACTCCTGCTCGGCCTTTACTCGCGGATCTTCCTTTTTCGCTGGAATGGGAGCGACGGGCGGCTGTACTGGCTGCGCGATGGGGGCGGCGGGGGGGCCAGCGGGGCTTGTAAAGATCGCGATCGCGGCCACGATCGCCAGGACAAGAACGGCCCCGACGGCAGCGGCGATCGTCAAAAGCTTATTCTGACCCTTCCCTCTGCCTCGCCTGCGAAGCATCTGACCGGCCGGGGGAGGCGCGCTGGCGATCTCTTCCAGGTCCGGCGGATTGATGTTGGCTGTCGACCGGATTTCCGGCCGCTCAATCTCTGCCGTGTCGCCGCGGCTGATCGGTTGCGTGTCGCGACGAGACAAAGGTGTGGTGGACGGGGTACTGGCGTTCTTCGCCTTTGCGGATTTCTCTGACATGACGGGGCCCCTGAAGCGGACAGAAGTGATACGTCGAAGGGCTGATTTTCCATAATCAGAACGTGTCAAGCAAGTAAAAAGCCGCTTGGCAAGGAAAATGTGATCCTTACAGTACCGCTCCCCTCAAGGGGTGCGCGGGCTCGCGCCAAGACATACCGTTGCGCCCTCCTGGCGAATGGCTCCGGCCTTCACGCCCCTTTCCCCTACATCGAGACCAGCACCTTTGTCTGGCTGGGGGCAGCCTGCAGGCCAATGATGTTCGTGCTGCTGCCGTTGTGCCCGGTCTGGGCTGTGTGGTACTCCACCTCTTTGCCCTCGATCTTTACCTTCGAGCTCCCCTTCAGCCATTTCACCTTGTTCATCACCACGCCGGAAACGACTCCGCCGGCGACGCCGGGCTGATCGCCCATGCTCATCGGGACCTCGGACTGCTTATGCACTCCATTTCGCATGCAGAACTTCACCTTGGAGGAGAAGCCCGTGACCTGCATGACTTGTCCGGTGTTGGGATAGGGCAAAGGAACGGGGCCGCCGGGGCTGGGAGTCTTGCAGACGTCGGGGGCGGTCGCCGTGCAGGTTCCGCCGCCGTTGCTGGATGCTGGAAACATCGTTGTTTGTCCGTTGCGAGTGGTTGGGGGCAATCTGTGTGAAATGCGAGCTATCCCAGGTGGATCTTCTCGCCCTGGGCTTTCAACTCCTGCTCCGCGTGCAGGTACACTTGCCCCGCTTTGAGATGATACGTCTCTTCGGCACGCTGGCGGATGCGGCCGGCACGGAGCTGCGAGAGCTGCTCGACCGTGGCGTACACGTTCTTGGCGGTCTGGACGATGGTCTCGGCGATGGTTTCCACGGATTGGATGGTCGCCCGCACGGCGGCTGACGTGAACTGAACGGTCTTACTGGTGAGCCGCAGGTCCGCAACGTTGGCCTGCCCTTGGTCGGCGGTGACCGCGATCGACTTGCTTTGCAGTCTCGCCGCGCCGGCGTCCATGGCGAACGTCGTGGGAGCTTCTTGCGTTCCGCCTACCCGGGCCTGCAGAGTGGCGACCGCGCGCAGGTCGATCGTTTGCGAGGTCAGGCGGATGGCCTGGCCAGCCGAGACCGACACGCTCCCTTGCGGCGCTGCCAACTGCAAATCGGCGGACGGAGCGGTGACCCGCGTCACGTCGGTGCGAGGATCAATCTCGACCAGCAGATCCCCCCGGCTGGAATAGACTCGCAGGGTTTCCGTAGCCGCGGGGCCGCTCACTTCGGCGTAGGCGCCCGCGCTCGTCGCCACACGCCGCGCCGGGACACGGTCGAGCACCCCGATCACAAACAGCGATTCGGCATCTTTGCCGAAGGCCAGCACGCGATCTCCGGGATGCAGTTCCGCCGGCACGGCCACCTGAGCCGTCGCCGATTGGTCGCTCTCTGTGAGATGCAGGCGCGCCCGGCCGCGGGAGTCGATCTCCACGACTTCGGCGGTCTCGCAAAACGTTTCGTTTCCGGCGGCAAGCGAGGCAAACATCATGAACCTCCCAAGGTTCAGGTCGGTTGGGGTTGTTTCCAGTCTTCGGCTTCAGCGCGGTCCTTATCGGTCCGGCGGACGGTCCGCAGATTGGCATTGTTCCAGTTGACGTTTCTTTCCACCACGGCGTGCAGATTCGCGCGATGCATCTCAGCGCCCGGAAACTGTGCGTCCGACAGATCGGCGCGCGAGAAGTCCGCGTAGCTCAACGCTGCTTCCGCGAAGTCCGACTTCTGACAGTTCGAGTGGTTGAACTCCGCGCAGTCCAAGCGGGCCTTGGCGAACTTAGTCCCCACAACGGTCCCTTCGCGAAACTTCGCGTGCCGCAGGTCGGCCTCGGAGAAATCCGCGCCGCTCACATCCGCCTCGCTGAACAACGCGGTATGGCACTTGGCATGCTGAAAATTGGCTCCGGCCAGCTTGGCGCCGATGAACATCGTGCCATTGCAATCCGCGCCGGCAAAGATCGATCGGCGAAGATCGGCCTTCCCCAGATCCGACTGCGTGAAGGTGCAGGTCCGCACGTCTTTGTTCGACAGCTTGACCTGCGTGAGGTCGCAAAGAATGAACTTCGTATGGCCAAGCTTGGCGGTGGAAAGGTCAGCGCCTGCTGCATCGCACTGCTGCAGGTGCGATTGGGTCAGGTCCAGGCCGTCGGCCTTCACGCCGATCAGCATGGCTCCTTCCAGATAGGAATCGTGGAGGACCGCGCCGCTCAGATCGGCGCCGTTGAACATCGTGGAATCCATCTTGGAACGGCTGAGGGTCGCCTGGCGCAGAATGGCCTTGGAGAAATCCGCGCCCGACAGATTGCCGTCGCTCAGATTGGCGCCGGTCAGATTGGCGCCGGCAAAGTCCGTGTCCGAGAAATCGATCTTGCTTAGATTGAGTTGTTCGAGCGAGCTCTTGGCGAACGAGCACTGGCGGATCTCGGCCCCAATGCAGTCGGCGCCCGAAAGTTTGGACTCCGAGAAGCGAACACCGACGAGCTTGGCGCCGGCCAGTTTCGCTCCGCTCAATTCGCAGTCGATGAAGGGGGTTCCCGTCAGATTGGCGCCGGAAAGATTGGCCCCCGCGAGGTTCGACGCTTCAAAGCCGAAGCCGGTCAGATTGCGCTCACTCAAGTCGAGTTGGGTCAGCTTGCAGCGACGAAAGAGGCAAGGGCCCAACCGACGGGGGAAATCGCCCGCTTCGGTCAGATCGATCTCCTCGAGCGTCAGGCCAGACCACGCCGACTCGGCCAGCGAGGCGCCGGCCAAGCGGACCGATTTCCACTCGCCCGCTGCAAACGCGGCCTGACTCAAGTCGGCCCGCCGCAGATCCACACGATGCAGAATCCCTTCGGCCACGGCCGCGCCCACCCACGACGACTCCACGAGCGAGCAATCGTAGAACTCGGCCGCGGACGCCTGCACACCGTCGAGTCGCAGGCGATTCATCGCGACCTGCTTGAACGCGGTCTTGTCCAGAATCGCGCGCGACAGGTCGGCACGTTCAAAACTGCACTTTCCCAGCACCAGATCCTCAGGCTTGATCCCCAGATCCGGCTTCTCGGGATCGAGCTTCTGACCCTCCTTGATCATCAAGTCGGCGGAGATTACCGCGGAGGTGAGATCGGCTTCCATCAGGTTGGCCTGGTCGAACTGGCAGTTGCTGATCTGCGCATGGGCAAGCTTCGCTCCGGCGAGATTCGCTCCGCGCAAGTCGCAGAGGTGCATCTGCGCCCCCGACAGATCGGCCCCCGCCAGATTGGCTCCGGCCAGATCGCTTCCCATCAAAACCGCCGACTTCAGCGACACGCCCGGCAGGGATTTGTTGCGGAACGAGGCCTGGATCAGATTGATCCCGTCGAGGATCTCGGCCGCGGCATGCAGGCGCAGGACCTCGTCGACCGATGGCGACTTGCCAAAATGCGGCGGTGATTCGGGTGCAGCTGCGTCGGACATACTAAACCTTTGCCAGGCGGGTGAGCTTGACGTTGGCGCCATCTCGTTTGAGACGGTCCAGGGTGGCGTCGGCGAAATCCGCGCCATAGCAGTTGGCTTCGGTCAGGTCGGCGTCGGACAGGTCGGCCTTCGTCAGACTCGCCTCGAACAGGTTGGTCCGCGGCAGCTTGACATGCCGCAAGTTCGCTTCGTCGAAGCGGCAGCGCCGCAGGTCAACGCCGGTCAGCACGGCGCGCTCCAAGCCGGCGCCTGAGAAATCGGAATCTTGCGCCGAGGACCAGGAGAAGTCTGACGTTCCCAACGCCGCGCCAGCCCAAACGGACCTGTCCAGCCTGGCCTGGCGGAACTTAGCACCGGCAAACCGCGCAGCCGCCGCGCGGGCGCCGATCAGATCGGCTTTTGACAGATTGGCCTGTCGGCCGTCGGCCTCTTCCAAGGTGGCCTCGCGCAGGTGGGCCCGTTCCAGCGACGCCCGATGCAGCAGCGCGCGGGTGAAATCGGCTCCATCGAACTTGCCCTCGGTCAGTCGGGCGTCGTTCATTTTGGCTTCGATAAAGAAAGCGTTCTGTGCCTGCACACGTTCAAGATTAGCGCCCGTCAGTTGAGCCTTGTTCAGCGACGCCCCGGCCAGGTTGGCGCTCGACAGATCGCAGGCCGACAAGTCGGCCCCTGTCAGGTCGGCTTCCTGCAGATGGGCTTCTTGGAGTGAGGTACCGGGCAGTTGCGCGCCAGCCAGGTTCCCGAGCGGAGATTTGAACCGAGGGAGCTTGGCTCCGGCAAGCGTAGCGCCTTGAAAAATGGCCTTCGGCAGAGATGCGTCCGCCAGATTGGCCCCTAACAGCCGCGCGCCATGAAACACGGCCCATTCGCCAACCACCTTGGCCAGATCGGACCCGGTCAGGCTCGCTTCGGTAAAGTTGGCCTTCTCGACCGTGGCCCCGGCCAGGTTGGCCTGGTTGAGGTTGGCGCCCCGAAAGACAGCCGATGTCAAGTCGGCGCCCGCCAGGTTGGCCCCTTCCAAGTTGGCCGCCGCGAAGTTGAGTCCAGCCAGCTTCAGCCCAGACAAGTCGAGTCCGTGAAGGTCCTCGCCCTCAAACGAAGGGGACTCTTCCTGGGCGTGCGTTTCGACTTCAGCGCGCGTCCACTTCGACTCATCAGGCGGCTCCGTGTCGTCTGGGATTTCCGCTCCTTGCGAACGAAGGAAGGCGATGGCTTCGCGGCGCTCCGCTTCGGTCGGCACGGGCGGATTGTCGGGGTCGATTCCCCCGGCCATCATGGTCTGCCGCAGATCCTGCTGGCTCTTCGCCTGCAACTCGGCGATCTGCAGCGATTCAGCATCGTGGGGCTCACTCTCGGCGAGCTCTTCCTCGGCGGCCGAGGCAATCTCCGGTGGCGGCTCTTCTTTCGATTCCCACTCCGCTTCCCAGTCGCTGCGCGCTTTGCGAAACGCCAGCAGACAGTCTTGAGCCGACTTAGGGGCAGTCAGAGCTTCGTCCATAAAGAAGATCGAACGGACGTCGGCCAGGTCGGCCGAGCTCACGGCCGCCACGCCGCGCCAGACCAGCACCACTTTGCCGGCATCTGCGTCGACCCACAACGTGTCGAGGAACATCGACACTTCGCGGAAGGCCCGCTCGTCTCCATGCGTTTCGTACATGAAGCAGCGGACCCGCCGGCCCGGCAGCCGCGTGGTGAACTTGGCATGCTTCGGGTTCAGATTCTCGAGCAGCAGCTCCTCGTCGCCTCGCAGGTACTCGGTCTGCAGCGATTCGGGGGCCGCATTGCAGAACGCCCAATTGAAGTTGCTGGCATACCACGGCCAGCGCTCCTTGAGCCAGGCTTCGTCGTAGGTCCCCAGGTGCTTCTTGCGCTGCTCCCATTGCTCGGCGATCGGTCCGAATCCCGCCGGCTCGGGTCGCTCCGTGCGCATGTGGATCTGATGTGCCGGATCCTCAATGGAAGGGAGCGGAATCTTGGTGCGGCCCACTTCGGTGGCGTCGATCCTCACATGCCCCATGCCGGTCGGATTGCGGGCGAAGCCCTCGCCGCCATAGGCGGACTCGTACCGCAGCGGCTGCTGAGTGAAAGGCTGCGGCTCCGAAATGGCGCTGCCGAAGATGCCTTCCCAGCGACGCTTGCCGTGCACGACCAGCCGCCGCCCGGTCTTGCCGACGCGGAACTCGACCTCGCAGTGGGCGGTTGGCCCGCCCGGCGCATGGCACGAACCGACCAGCAGCAGATCGGCCTTGGGCTTGAAGCAGGCTACGTCCGAAGCGTAGCGCGGCGCGGCCAGTTCGTGCTCGGCATCCTCATAGGGGACGGGGCCGGCGACAGGAATCTGCTCCTTGGCCAACTTGGCCACTCCGCCGTGCTGCAGGTCGAACGTGGCCTTGGCCACCAGGGTGAGCGAATGCCCAGGAAAGCGAACCCGGCCCGGTACGAGCGCGAACTCATAGGTCGTGTCGTTGAAGACGCGGACTGGCTCGTTCCGCGCGGATTTGGCCGGCGGCTCGTCTCCCAGGATGTTCAAGTTCGACGACGCGCGGACCATATCCGGTCCGGTGTCGACCTCGGGCGTGGCCGCGGCGCCTGTGATCTCCACGCTCAAGATTGTCAGGCCGACGCGAATTCGGTCTCCCTGCGTCAGCCGCGACCGCTTGATGCGGACATCGTTCAAGAAGGTCCCATTGGTGCTCTTCAGGTCTTCCAGCAAATAGCGTTGGCCGTCGCAAGAAATCTTGCAGTGCGACGCAGAGATCTGCAGGTCCTGCGGCAGACGGAAGTCGGTCCCTTGGCGGCCAAGTACGATCGACTTGTTCTCCGAGATCCAAGCGCGCTTCTGCGGCGGTTCGCCCTTGTCGGGGGACGATTCGAGTTTGAGGATCAGTTGCATAGGGCTTAGGACTTCACCGTAAGATTCTTATGGGTGATGGTCCCCTTCCGGATGTGCGTATCCTGGGCGTCGACGTTCAGAATTCCGCCGGGCGTCGAGATCAGGATGTCGCCCCCGGGTTCCATGACCAGTTTGTTCTGACCTTGGAGATGGCCCATGGAAACCGTGCCGTCCTTCGCAAGGATCTGGAGGACCCCGCGGTTCGATCCGATCGGACCTGCGCCCACCTGAGCGCACATGCCGTTGAGGTACACTTCGCTGTCGGTACCTTCGTGGTCGAAAGCCTTGGCGTGCGGATCCTTGATCGTCATGCCCAGGGTGATGATGCCGGCCAGCTGCGCCATGGACAAACCTGCCAATTGACCCGTGCTTTCGTGCATCGGTTCGACGTCGTACCTCTTGGCCTCCACGACCTCCGGTTTCTTCATGATGTCGGGATTCGTCTCGGCGTCAGCCAGCGCCTTGCTACGGGCAGCGCCGGAGGTCACGCCGGCGAAGTAGGAGCTCACACTCGATCCTGCCAGGAGGATGGCCGAGGCCACCGCCCGCAACACGCCGCGCTGGGTGTTGAACTTGCCCCCCTCGTTGCAGGCCTTGTAACCGATGACGATCTCGGTGTTGTTCATCTTCATTCGCGATCGGTCATTGATGCCGCCGATGAACCCGATCTGTCTGTTCGAGTCGAGGGTGATGTCTCCTTCGGTGGCCTGCGTAAAGCTGTTGTTATTGATCACCAGTTCCGGGCCCACATGGCAGGAGATCGTGGGGCCGATCGTGACGTCGACGACCGCAGCCACGGTCAGCTCGCCTTTGGCGCCGATCGAGATCTCCGTCTTGCCCCCGATGTAGGCGTCGCCCACGAATCCCAGCACGAACTGCGCGACCCCGCCCATGACGGCCTTCGCTTCCACCCCCACCATCACGGTCGTCGACGTCCCGTAGGTAAACGTCGTACAGTCGCCGATCGTCGTCTTGTCCATATCGCTCTTGGTGGTCAGATCGACGCTCCGGCCAATATCGATCCACGAGTGATAGTGCGGGCTATGGATGCGGATGTGCTCGTCACCCTCGATGTGGCTGAAGATGATCTCGTTGCCGTAGTTGTCGCGGGCCACCACGTTGGCATGTTTCTGCGCCGGCAGCGTGAGGGGGACCTTCTGGTCGGCGTTGTACACTCGGCCCGTGATGATCGGCCGGTCGGGGTTGCCTTCCAGGAAGTCCACAATCACTTCCTGGCCGACCCACGGAATGTGCATGCTTCCCCAGGTATTGCCGGCCCAGGTCTGCGAGACTCGCAGCCAGCAGCTGCTGTTGTCGTCGTTCTTGCCGTAGCGGTCCCAAAAGAACTGCACCTTCACGCGGCCGAATTCATCGGGATACACATCCGCCCCGGCGGGGCCCGACACCACCGCGGTCTGCACCCCTTTCACGAACGGCTTGGGGGTCACGCGCGGCGCGCGGAAGTTGATCGCGTCGGGAATGCACTCGAACGTGTTCTTGTAGACTTCGGGGGCCGCGCCTCCGCCCGATTCGTACTCGGCTGGTTCTTCCGCTTCGTGTACGACCTTGGAGAGGACGTAGGTTTTGCCGTCTTCGTCGGGCTGATCGGGATCCTTGAACTTGAACTTGCCGCCGGCCATAAAGCTGCGGCAGGCGCTGGCGCCCGTGACCGTATTGTAAGCAGACTCCTCCTCTCCCATGCGCAGTTCGGCCAGCTGCTTCCCTTCGGCCGGCTTCACGTAGTCACCGGGGTAGTCGAAGACCTCCAGTTCCAGATCGCCCGAGCGTCCAGGCAAGTTGCTCGAAGGAAGCGTAGAGATGGTGCTAAGCTGCTTGGTCTTGGGGTTCTTGAAGTCGTAGTCCGAATACGCCCACGCGCTGGGGCGGATCTCGTAGTTGTGGCTCCAGTCCGAGATGCCGTCGGCGGCGGCCGAGCCCGCCGTGCCGGCCACATACTCCACTTCCTTTTCGATGCACCAGGGATAGTTGTTCTTTGAGTCGGTCAGGATCAGCGTGTGCTTGCCGTCCTCGTGCTTGAAGTAATAGTGGATGCCGTGCTCTTCCATCAGGCGCGAGACAAAATTCAGGTCGCTCTCGCGATACTGCACGCAGTACTCGATCTTGCGGTCGAGGATTCCGGCCGGGCCGCGCTTGCTGACATGGTCGGTCTTGAAGGTGGCGAACTTGTGGTCGCCAAACACGGCTTCGATCACCTCCAGGGCGGTCTTATTCTGGAAGATCCGGCAGTCGTTCGTGTGCTCGAGCAGCCTCAGCCAGGGAACCACTTCTGCCTGATAGTGCCGAAAGCGGGTGTCTCCGCGGCCCCCGCGCAGCCGGCTGACATAGCCGTTGAAGAAGCGCGGGGCAGCGTCGGCCAGCTTGATGGAGAAGGTGACCTTCTTCCCCACCAACTCCTCGGGCTTGATGTCCCGCTTCTCGGACAGGAGCTGGAGCGTGAATCGGAACGGCGAAGAGAAAGATTCCTCACCCGTGAACTTTGTCAGCAGCAGCACATCTTTTCCCAAAGGGGAAGTAATGGATAGCTGTCTGTTTTGCTGTTCGGCCATGGCTCAACCTTCCGTGAGGAAGCACTTGGTGGGTGCCTCGCGACCACCGCTGGCCTAAGGCGTCGAAATTCTCTGCCCCTCAACTGGACGTGTCAAGCTGCCCCACCGAAAGTGAGTCGCGGCGCGCATCTCGCGCACCTATACCGCACTCTGCCCCCCGCACGATTCTTTGCGCGTCGTCCGACTGCCGACGAAGTATGAAGAATCCAACGTCTCCACGAAGGATGTGGATCAAAGAAAGTTCGTGACAGCTTGAAAGGGGTGGGTGCGATTCTCTTGAAGCATTGCACACGACCCCTGGTGGACACAGCCTCCACCCTACGACGACTTCAGCAGGTAATGGCCGGTCCTATTTCTTGCGGACATCCACCGCCACTACGTCCCCGGCGGCATTGCGGCAGTAGATCCGCCCCCCACTCAGAACGGGTGAAGTCCAGCACTTCCCATCCATCACCTTCGCCCGGGCGAGCTCCTTGTACGCAGCCGGCGAGGCCTGGGCCACCACCAGTTCGCCGGACTCGGCCAGCAGGATCAGCTTGCCGTCGGCGGCCATCAGCGAACCCATCTTGGGCCAGGGCTCGGTCCACTTCACCTTGCCGGTCGAGAACTCCATGGCGACCAGCCGCATCTCGCCACCGGCACTCTCGGTGCCGTCGATGCCATACAGATGCCCATCCAGAAGGACGCTGGAACTCATCTGATTCTGCAGGTCCTTATTCTCCCAGAGGACGCTCGGGTCCCCATCGCCCAACTTCAAGAGGGCTGCCCCCCGGTTATATCCCGACGAGATGAAGACCTGGCCGTCGGAGACAATCGGATCGGCCGCGTTGCAGCCGAAGCGAGTGAGCCAGCGGTGCGTCCACAGCAGTTTGCCGGTCTCGGCCTCGACCGCTTGAAAGACTTTGCCCGACGCCAGTATGGCAATGTCGCGCGCGCCTTGCTTCGCCACGACCGGCGTGGTGTAGCCGGCCTCGCGGTCGCCGCTCTTCCACACGACCGCGCCGGTCTCCTTGTCGACTGCCGTGCCGGCCTCTCCCACGTTCAAGAGCAGCAGCTTGCCATGCACGCGCGGCGAACCGCCAAAGCCCCAGCCGGGCACGCGCACCTCGGCTGCTTCGGCCACATTGCTCTGCCACACGATCTTGCCGGTGGCTTTCTCAAAGGCGAACAGATTCCCCTGCCGGCTGAGGGTGTAGACCCGATCACCATCGACGGTCGGCGTGGCCGTCGGGCCCCCCTCAAAAAACTTATCCTCGAGCGGACATTCATACGTGTGCGACCAGACCGGCTTGCCGGTGACGGCATCGAGACAGACCACGCGATCGGTGTTGTCCCGGTTGCCCAGCGTGTAGAGCTTCCCCTGGCTGACGGCGACCGAGGAGAATCCGATGCCGACATTTTCTTTCCACGCGACGGGAGGACCGCCTGCGGGCCAGGTGTCGAGCCAGCCGGTCTCGCGCGAGATGCCGTTGTCATCGGGCCCGCGCCAGCGGGGCCAGTCTTCGGCCCGGACATTGGCTGAGGGCCCGAGCAGCAAAGCGACAAGGATCAGATTTCGCATGGAGAGTCAGGCGGGAGCGAATGGGGTGGGGAGACAGCGACGAATCCAAGTTACTCGAAATCGAGCGGCAGGAAAGAGAGAGGGGGCGAGCGGCGAGGCGGGGCAAGACTCAAGGGGGGCCCGGCCTTGGCGCGGTCCTCTTTTTCCTTGCGTTCTCCGGCGTCGACTTTGGGCTGCAGGCGTATCACGATTTCTTTGGCGGCGTTGGACAGCGGGTTAGGGAGTTCACGCCCCCAGCTTTGCAACTGTTTCCACGCAAGAGTCCGCTGCGCCCCACTGGGAACAAACGTTCCCTGTCCCTCCGACAAGAGGACGATCTCATTCGGATCCGCAACGAGCGCCAGCACGTCGAGGACGGGACCGGGACGGGCTCGCCAGGCGGATTCTCGCTGCGCCAGAATGACATAACGCTCGAAATCGATCGCGAGCAGTCCCTTGCCTGCGAGCGCCGTCAGACGTTGAAAGGCTTCGGCGTAAATGTCCCGGAGCTTGGGATCGCGAAGACATTCCAGACAGAACTGGACCGAGATCCAATCGTCGCGCACGGCAGCCGCGCGGAATGCCGCCTGGGCTTCCTTGGAAGCGACGTCCCGCGCCGCGAGATCGTGGAATGCCTTTTCCAGCTCCCGTCGGGCGAGCGGAACCTCACGCACGGCGGACGCTTTGCAACGGCATTCCAGGGTTCCCTTCCACGCCTGAGGAACCAGTGTCTCGACCTTTTCGACGCGGCCATTCCGGCCCTCGAAGGTGACTTGGCGATCGACGTTGCTGGAAAATCGAAACGCGAGTTCATACTCGACAGGCATCGCCGCCGTCAGAGTACGTTCGAAGTCGAACGATTCGCCCGGACGAAGTCGGCGGAACTCCGAGGCAACCATCAGGCCGCCCGCCATGCCCCGGCCTTCAAACCCGCGGCCCGGTCTTGGCTCCGGCCAGATGATCGCAGTCAGTGAGGTCCGAAAGGCCCCTTTCAGATCCGGGCCTGTGGGCAGCATCAGATCTTCGTTGCCGACGTTTTTAATCGTCAGTCGAAAAGCGCGCGGTACGCCGACTTGCCAATCCTCGGCATGCACGGGGCGGACTTCGAGTTGCAGATTCGCCTTGCGGGCCTGGCATACGATGGAATCGTCGGGAGCAGGTTCGGCCGCGCCGATGTCGCCGGTGAGGGCGGAACAGATCAGCAGCAGCATGCATGGGCGATCCATCGAGCGGCCCGCGGTAGAAGATGACGGCGAGGGGGTCGCCGTATTCTATCGTGGGAGATTTGAAATCTGAAATTTGAGACGGAAAAACGAAAGGCGAATAGGAACGAGAAATACGAAAGTCACTGTCCACAGATGAACGCAGATAAAGGGAAGAGATGGGACCTTGCGATCGGCTGGTGATTCCGTCTTGTTGATGCGGACCCAGGTTCTCTCGCACTTTTTCTCTTCTTCTTCATCTGCGTAAATCTGCGTTCATCTGTGGACAGTGCCTTTCGTATTCGCCTTTCGTCTCCCTCTCAGATTTCAAATGTCAGATCTACCCGTCACGATGGAGACAACTTCCCTGCGAGTGACTACCAGCCGTCTTCCACCACCAGCTTGTTCTTGGTGATGTACTTGTTCAGGCGATCCCAGCAGACCGTCTTGCCGGTGATCCGCATCGGCGAGTGGGTCCACATGAAGGTCTCGCCAGGCGGGTAGCCGTCTTCGGTCATCTCCACGTCCCGCTGGAAGAGCTGGTACTGACCGTCGACGAAGACGAGATCCGAGAAGTCACGCTCGGAAGGGTCGGGGACGGGCTCCGGGGCGTAAGGGGGCTTGATATCGCCGGCTTTTTGGTAACGCAGGTTGATGCTGGAAGCCGTGAGCATCGTACGGGCCGCGCCGAGAGAGACGGGGAGATTGTCTTTGAGGGCGACGAGCCGGAGGAGCGTGTTGATGAGGGGCTCGCGGTACTCCTTCTTGATGGGCCAGAGATCGCAGTCGTCCCACGTCAGGTATTTGTCTTCGGGGAAGACTTTGGGCTGCACGCGGGAGGGATCGCGCACGGTTTGCGGGGTCACGCCGGAGATGCGCGGGAACTCGAGGTACTTGAGGGTGTGGCCGGGCGGGTAGCCGGCCAGGCAGATCTGCCAGTCGTGCAGGTAGTTGAGGTAGAGCTCGTCGGCGTTCAGCATCTCCTCGTATTCTTTGCGCGTCG
>Ga0105047_10007571_pt1 | contig 18278 bp, 18 predicted proteins | sample MAT04_FD_78384 | JGI IMG/M metagenome (GOLD analysis project Ga0105047, IMG submission 78384) | Freshwater microbial communities from Lake Fryxell liftoff mats and glacier meltwater in Antarctica - MAT-04 (megahit assembly) | ecosystem: Environmental > Aquatic > Freshwater > Ice > Liftoff... | reverse complement strand
TCTCCACGTTCTTCAACGGGGCTCCTGAAGCGCCACCGGATGGTAGGTAAACGCAAAGCGCTGCTGAAACCGGCGCAAGACCCGCAGCACCGGCGCGCCGGCGCCGGCGATCAGCAGCGTGTTCCCCACCAGCCGTGCCAGGTCCCACACGAGCGACGTCACGGCGTAGAAAACCAGATAGCGCTGGATCGTCTCCATGGCGCCCACGCCTGGCTGCCAGTACATCTGCGCCGAGCCGACGGCAAAGGGCCAGAACCACACATTCATGATCGCGCCATACAGCAGCCCCCACCAGCCGCCAAACACGGCCAGCACCGCTACCTCCGCGTGCGTGCCCGGGCCGCCCAGCCAGCGCACGACGGGCCGGCAGAGCGGCGCCGTCAGCCCGACCCAGCCGGCCGTAAACATCTGATAGGGCAGCCAAGGCCCCACACCGCCGGTCATGATCGCCGAGACCAAAAGCGTCAGTGCGCCGAGCAGAAAACCGAAGCGCGCACCGTAGACATAGCCCGCCAGCACGATCAACGGAAAGATCGGGCTAAAGCCGCCCGGCCCAGGGATCGCGGCTTCCATAAAACGTAACGTGGCGTTGATCGCCACCAGCACACCAAGCAGCGCCACCGCCTTGGTCGTGATGCCCTGGTTTTGTGCTTCGAGCAACAGCACGGCCAGACAGATGGCGACGAGCAGGGTCAGCATGAGGGCACTGTCGCCGGCGTGCGCCTGTTGCTGAAGCGCCGACTGGTGCAGCGCGGGCAACCAAAACGGGTATAAAAAGGCCACCAAGCCAACCACCGTGGTAAGCGCGTAGGTGATCACGCTTAACAAACGTTGCATCGTCATTTGCCCTGCTGCTTTCGGATCAGGAGCAGCACTGCGCCGGCAGCGAAGGGCATCACCACGAGCCCCAGCAGCACGACACCCAACACCGTCAATGAACCAGCCGGCGTGGCGGTGGACGGCGTAGTCACGGCTGCTGGCGCCGGCGTGGCGGTGGACGAGAACGCCTTCTGCGCAGCGACCGTAGCCGGCGCTGTGCTTGTGAGCACCGGCGCGGAGGCCACGGCCTGGGCTGCTGGCTCGGCAGCACAAATTGCCGCAAAAGTCAGTTCGGGCGGTTTCTTCGCATCTTCGGTTGTCCCGGACGCCCAATGCCACGCCTCCACGTCGCCGTTGCGAACCTGTGTGTTGCCGGCGCCTGAGTTTTGATACTGCCACCCCTCGGCAGACTGTCGCCAGTACGACCAGTAGGTGCATGGGCTGCCCTGACAGCGACAAAAACAGGACTCCTGTGGGAACGAACACCCTTCGCCATCGATGCTGCAGATGGTGGCGCCGATGGCGCCCGCTTCGACGCTCATCGGGGCGCCAGCGCGTTTGAGCAACTCGTAGCCGCTGATGTGGGGCTCGGCAAAAGCCACGCACTGCATCGTCACCTGCCCATCACCATGCACGATGACCAGACCCGCGCGCGCATCATCTTGCGCGAGTACTGGCGTGACGGCAAGCATCCATGCAACCAACAGGGCGGCGATTGCCAAAGCGCTCGATCTGATCATTTAGCCTGCTTGGCACAACTCTGTAGAGGCGTGACCGCGATCGGATAGGCGCGTCCCAGCAGGGCCGTCACGCTTTGTGTGGTGGCCAGCAGATTCGACCTCGTGCCGGCTTGCCAGGCGAAGCCGCCATCCGGCTGCTGTAACCTAAGCAGGAAGGTGATCGGGGTGGCGCCGTCTGCCGTGGTCCACGCCGCGCCGGCCGGATCGACACCGGCCGCCAGCAATGCCTGCACCGTGTAGGCGGTCGAATTGGCGTCGGCGCCCAATGTGGGGCTGGCCGGGTCGTAGACAATGCCGCCATTGGCGAGTTGCCCGCTCTTGAGAAAAGCCAGACCGCTGATGATTGCGGTGGAGGTAAGCGGGCGACCAGTCGCCACCAGCGTTTGGACGGCGAGCGCCGTGGTGTTGGTGTCGGGGCCAAACCCAGCCTGCCATTCCCAACCGCCGGAGGGCAACATTTGCGCCGCCAACGCATCCACCGCCGGCGCCGGCACAGTCTTGCTCAAGGCCACGGCGCCCAGGATTGCCCAGGCGTTGAAACCGTTGCCGGCGGCAAATGCGCCCAGCGTTTCGCTGTAATAGTCAGTCGGTTGCAGGCTGCGGACGGTGCGACAGCCGCTGGTCGCCGTGCTGGCCAAGGCCAATTTGCCGGCCTCAGCCGCACCTGCGCGCGAGAATTTCGTGGCGCGTAGCCGGACAAAGTCGGCCAGTGTGGGGCTGCCCGCTGCCGGCGTCCAATCCGCGCTGCGTTCACCGTTGGCGCCTAGTGCCAGCAAGACCTCGACCGCCCCGCCGAGGCTGTCGCCGTAGCCGCCGCTGTTCACATCCTGCTGGCCGCGCAGCCACGCCAGTGCGTTCGCCGCGGCGATGGCTTGCGTGGCCGGCGTTTGGGCGCGCGTGGCCTCTCCCCAGCGCCAGCCTTCGATCACACCGGTGCTCGAAATGATCGATTGGCCAACGCCGACTGGATAAGCCTGCCAGGCGGCGCCATCCCAATAGGAATACCCCCAATAGCGGTTCGGGTCACAGAAGCAGTTGTCGGCCGGGCAGCCGATGCCTTCGATGGCACAAACGCCGGGGCCAAAACTAGTTTCCGCCCAGGTAATGTCAAGCCCCGTGCGCTGTAAGACTGCGAGACCGGTCAGCGGTTCGCTAAAATCGACGCTGCGCACGAGACTGCGCTGGTCATCGAACTGCACGACGACGCTGACGGTGTTGATCGTCGGCGTAGGCACGCCCTGCGCAACAAGCACAGCCAGGGGCTTGGGGAGGGCGCCGGCGCTTGCTGTGTGGGGCGTCAACAGGGCAAAGCCTGCCAGCACGGCAACGAACAAAATGATGGACAGCAACGCAGTGGTCAGCGTCAATTGCGAACGGCGGAACATAGGCATCCTCTTTCGTATTTGCCAATAAAAAACACCCTCTCGCCGCGACGAGAAGGTGTGCTGGTGGATCGCTTACCCACGCACACACCCCAGCCCGCGAGGGTTGTCTGTGCCAGCACAGGCGGTCGACCTGACTTCCGGGACTCTGGTGGGTCCCTGGTTACAGTTGCGCGACAGCGCCGGATTCTCACCGGCTTCGCCATTACTACCCACGCCATGCGAGGCCGTGGATACCTGTGTTTACAAAACTTCGATTACGCAGACCAGTATATAGCCAGTGCGCCCATTTTCAAAACGCACGGCCAAGCGCGCTGCGCCGCGCGCTCAGGTCTCCAGCAGTGCGGGCGCCGGATTGGCCTGACAGGCCGCACATAGGCCGTAGAACTCGAGCAAGTGACTGCGGATCTGAAAGCCAAAGCGCACTTCCAATTCGTGCTCCATGCCGTCGGCCACACACTGATCAAAGTCGACCACCTTGCCGCACTGCGAGCAGACCAGATGGTGGTGGCCTCCTTCGGCCCGAATGTAGGTCGGGCCGGTTTCCCCGACATAGATCGGGCGCACGATTCCCAACTGCGTGAGCAGTTCCAATGTGCGATAGACTGTGGCGCGCCCGGTCTGCGCGTGGATGATCTGAGCCTGGCGCAAAATTTCGGCTGGGTTGAGATGTTCCCCTTCGCGCTGGATCACCTCCAGCACCGCCAAGCGCGGGGGGGTGATCTTATAGCCAGCTTCACGCAGCCGTAGCACCAGTGGAGAAGACATGCCCATAGTATACATCCAACGACACACTCAAGGTTGTTAGCGATCTTCGCCGCGCAGTTGGAGCCAGAGCAGCGGCAGCAGCATGGGCACGAAGACCACGACCGTCGTGCCCCACACACTCACGTTGGCGCGTAGCCAGTTGGCCCCTGGGAACATGCCGAATCCGTAAAGAATATACCCCGCCAAGCCAAAGATTGCGGCCCACAGCATATTGTGCACCAATGTCGCGCGGGGCAAAACGCGCACTTGCACGATGAGAAAGAGACTCAGCGTGATGAGGATTGTGAACAAGGCAATGATCAGCGTCACCAGGTTCACGCGCTCCGGCAGTGGCGTTTGGCTCGGCGCGCCGCCGGCTTCCACCGTGGGCGTCGTGGGCGTCGTGACCGTCGTCAGTGCGGCAGGCGCCGCTGTCGGCGTAGGCGGCAGGGCAATCGCGATCGTCAGCGGATCGCCGGTGGTGGCCTGCCCAGCCGTGGCGGCCAGACGGAGCGTACCCGATTGTTCGACCGTGACGTCGCGCGTGGCAACGCCCGCGCGGGTTGCCGCCGGCGCAACCGCCAATGCCAATACCTCGCCCTCGAACTGAAGTTGAAAGCTGACCAGCGTTCCATCAGGCACGCGATGGCCGTTACGATCGATAATCGGTCCCACGGTCAGGCGCAATGTCGCACCGATGTCAAGCAGCGGATTTTGATCGACATTGTCACCGGCCGCGGCATTTTCAGCGACGAGTTGTTCGTTGCCGTCAGTGACGCGCAGCGGCATCGTACGCGCCGGGTCGGCAGTGAGGCGTTCAGGCAGACTGCTGAAGCGTGTGCTCGGCACGGCAACTGGCGGCGCGCCCACGACTGTGAAGGCGCGAAACAACGCCCGCACCGCACTTTCGAGAAATGGCTGCGTTTTGCTATACACCCCCAAATAGGTCGTGAGCCGGCTCATCTCGGTTGCATCGAGAAAATAGGGTGCGTTGAGCGCCAACACGACCAGCTTCTGGTCGGCCAACTGGTCATCATATTCACGCAGGAAACGGCCCACGGCGTCACTGGCGGGGTAGAGTGTGGGATCCACGTTTAGCATGGCAAAGATGATCCAATTGGCTTCCTTGATCAGCGCGGCCGTCTTGCTGGTACGGTCTGAAACAAGTGCGACCACCGGTGGCCCGTCCAGGTCGGGTACGAGGGTCGTCGACGTCACCGTCACCGTGGCAACGATTGCCGGCGTTGCGGTGGGCGTAAACAAGGAGGACGGCGTCACCTCACCTGGTGGGGTTCCCGGGTTGTCCAGAAACATCGTCAAATCGGCAAAGGTGAGGCTGGTGACCAGCGCCGGGTCGATTTGACCGGTGGCTTCCGACCCATAGAGCCGTTTCATGATGTCGGCCAGTTCATCCGGCCCGATGGCAGTCTCGGCGGTGCAGCTCTGGCATTCGCGCTGCAGGCGACTATCGGAAAAGATCAGGATGTGGTCGTCCGTGCGAAAAGCGGGCGGCAACGGATCCGTCTGTGTCGCCGGGTCGGGGTAGAGAATGGTGATCGCGGCGCGAGCGACCTGGCCCATGATCGCTTCGGATTCGGCGCGCGGCGTGCTCGACAGCACGCCCAGGCTTGTCGTGGTTGCCATGACGCGTGAGAGGGGAATCAGCGGCGGCTCAACCAGCGTAGGCTCCGGTGTGCCGATGGCTGCCGGCATAGGGAGTGCATCGCGATAAAGCCCCAGCTTGAGCCGCAAAATCCGGCGCACCGATGCATCAACCTGGCCGGCAAAATCAGGCTCGGCATCGTAGCGGTCCTGGAAATAGCCAATCGTCTCCTTGATGTTGGTTTCCTGGATGTCCGACCGATCATCCAGGCTGAAATCAGCCAGAAAAAGCAAATCGTTGCCGGCCAGGAAGGCGTCCATCGCCACGCGGCGGTTGAAAAAATCCTGCGCAGAAGCACTGTAGAAGCGGCGGATGGCGGGTACGCCCAGCGCGTTCGAAATCAAGACGCCGCCGTTGTCGTGCCAGTTGTCGAAGCCCTCTTGCGTCAGGATCGTGCGCAGTTCAGGCGCCAGGCTGATCGGCGTGATGCGCCCGGCTACGCCCCCTTGAAACGCACTGTAGCGCATGTGGCTCGTCATCATGAGATCGGTGGAGCCCGGGTCGCCGTCTGGTGAGACGATACTGGACGGGCCACGTGTGACCGCCACAAAAGGTGACAGGGCGATGCGGCGCATTTCGTCAAGGCTCTTCTGGATCGTGGCTACTTCCTCGTCCGGTGGACGGTCGGTGTTGCCCTGTCCCGGGAAGTGGCGCACAACTGTGGCGACTTGCCCCTGGCCGCCGGCGTGGACGCCGGTCACGTAGGCACGGCCCAACTGGCTCACCCAATAGGGGTCGCCGCCAAAGGAATAGATACCCAAATTGCCGGCTTCCGCGCTGTTCGGTTGGTCGAAGACATCGAGGTCGGGTCCCAGCAGTATGTTGACACCCACCGCCTGCAGTTCACGTCCGACGACCGCGCCGACTTGGGTGGCGAGTTCGGGGTTCCACGTGGCGCCGATTGCCATCTGCGAGGGGAGCGGGGTAAAGCCGCGCCGCAGCGCCGTGGCCGGCAGATTGTCTCCCAGTTGTTGGACGCCAATCAAGAGGGGTAGATTGCTGGGGTCGACGGCGGTATCGTCAGACAGGTAGTCGTAGTCGCGTGGTGGCCAGGGCGCAATCGGCATGGGGTCGAGGGCATTGCCCGGCGGTAGCAGGATGCCGTAGGCGATGGCCTGCAGTTGGTTGGCCAGTGTGGCGACCTGGCGCGCGGTGTCGACGCCCTTGGCGTTTGAAAAATTGAGGTTGCGGGGGCCGATGACGACACTGCCCACGCGATAGGCGTGGATGAGTTCCAGGATGGCGCTCTCAAAGCCGACATCATTGCCTTCGAAGGTGATGACAAACAACTGGCCCACGCGATCGGCAGGGGTCATGCGCGCCAGCACCGCCTCGACCTGCGCCGACAGATCGTCGTTGGCGGTGGCGGCTGTGCCTTCCGGCGGGCTTGGAGCCGGCGGTGCAGGCGTTTGTGCGTGCGCCGGTGTCACCGCCAGCAAGAGAGCGAGAAGGAGACACGCATATAAACAGCGGTGGAAGTGGTAGCGGTACGTCAATGACCCGTCCACGAGTGATAGACAAACGGAATGACTGCGAATTGGCATCTTAGCACGGGCGGACGGGAAACACGAAGTAGGGAAGCACCGCCATTCTTTCTGGACAAGCGTGCGTCACATGGGTATACTGCCTGTCGGGATTCTATGTTAGGGAAATGATGATGATCGATCCAACCGTAAGCCCCCAGGGCGAACAACCGCCCGTCGAACATGTGACTGCTGTGCAACCAAGTGCAGGCATGGCGCTCCGTCACATGGTGCGCGAAGCGTTCCAGATCATGACGCCGGCGCTGATTTTGGCGCTCGTCGTCCATCTGTTCCTGGCGCAGGCGACCGTGGTGTACGGCCAGAGCATGGAGCCGAACCTGCGTGCGCAGCAACGGCTGATTGTGGATAAGCTCAGTTATCGCCTGCATCCGCCGCAACGCAACGACATTGTGGTGGTCGACCTGCCCAGCATGGAAGAGATGTTAGTGAAGCGCATCGTTGCGCTGCCCGGCGAGACGGTTGAAGTGCGCAGGGGCGTGGTCTATGTGAATGGTGTGCCAATTCCGGAATTATACGCGCACGACATGACGGCCTATGATATGGCCCCTCTGCTGCTTGGCCCGCTTTCCTATTTTGTGATGGGCGACAACCGCGGCAACAGCAACGACAGCCGCTCGTTTGGCCCGATCACGCGCGACGAAGTGGTCGGCCGGGTGTGGCTGCGCTATTGGCCCCTCGAAAAATTCGTGATCTTCTAAAGTCAGGTGTCCCTACGGGATAGGAGAATAGATGCGCGTCGCCGAGGCCGCCTCGCATCTTGCCGACTGCCAACTCTGCCCGTTTCGGTGTGGAACCGCGCGTGCGGAGGCAAGGGGCGTCTGCCGGGTGGGGGTGCAGAGCTATATCGCCAGCGAAATGCTGCACCTGGGCGAGGAGATGGTGTTGCGCCCTGCGCATGCGATTTTCTTTAGCGGCTGTACGGCCACCTGTTCCTTCTGCACCGCCGCGCGCTTTGCCTTCCGCCCCACCTACGGGGTCGCCGTCTCGCCGGAGCAGTTGGCCGCTCGTGTCATTCAGCGGCAAGAAGAAGGCGCCCGCTCGCTTTGCTTCATCGGCGGTGACCCGGCGCCGCACATCCCCTTGATTCTTGCCACGTTGGCCGTCTTGGGCGAGCGCCGCACGGTCCCCGCGGTTTTCAACAGCAATTTCTATCTTACCGGAGAAGCGCTTGACTTGCTGGCCGATGCGATCGACATCTATCTTCCCGACCTCAAATTTGGCCCCGCCAGCGGCGCACAGAGTTGCGGCGAGCGCATTGGCGGCATGCCGGACTATTGGTCAGTCGTGACCGGCTGCATCGAGCGCGTGCATGCGCAAGGCAAACGCCTGATCATACGCCATCTACTGATGCCCGGCCATTTCGCCTGTTGCACGGAGCCGGTCCTCACCTGGCTGGCGCGCCTGCCGGGGGTTGAAGTCAGTTTGCTGACGCAATACCAGGCGCCGGCGCACGCGCATGGGGATTTAGCGCAAGCCCTTACGGCAGAAGAAGTTGACCAAGCCACGGCACTGGCCGCGCAGTTGGGGCTACGACTAGTTCGATAACCGCTTTCTTCTGCAATCCATCAAGCCCACCCAGGTGCATTTCACCGTGGGGGCAACCATCGTAGGTCATCGCCTCCGGCGTGACAGGGAAATTCGGCGCGCGCAACCGATGTCACGCCGGAGGCGAAGACCTACGACAACTCGCTACGTTGCGCGACCGCCAAGCCACGATTCGATTTTTCCGGCGCGTGCCCCCAATCTGAAATGCGCCCGCCCACCCTCCAATCAAGCAAATCAAGGTTCAGACCCGGGTGATGGGCCAGTGACGCCGTCGTGACGCACCGGTGATTCTGCTCTGCTATCATGCCCCAATCTCGCTAGCAAGGGTAGAGCAAAGCAACGGGAAGGGGGAAGGGTGGCAACGTATGACGGCATCGCGGCGGTCAGCAAGGCGATTATTGGCTTGTTGGATGATGCGCGTGACTCATTTCCGCATCAGCCTGCACCCAAATTCAAGCTCTTTCATGCCAGCGATTTTGACGATCCGAAGAGCGCGGACGGTGGGTTTACCCTCCCGGGTGTCTCGCTTTGTCTCTATCGGGTGGCGCTGAATACATCCATGCGCAACGCCCCACGGCAGTTGCGTGCCGATGGCCATACTTATCGCGCGCCGTTGCCTCTCGATCTCTACTATCTGCTGACCCCTTGGGCAAGCAGTGTCGAAATGCAGCAACGGTTGTTGCTAGGCTAGGCGATGCGCGTGCTGCATGACACGCCCGTCTTGCCTGCTGCGCTGATCAATGACCATTCGCCTGATGTGGCAGATGGGGTCTTTCGGCCTAGCGAAACCGTAGAATTGACGTTGGAACCGCTCAACTTTCAGGACGCAACCACGCTATGGGACAAGTTGAAACCGAAGATGCAGACTTCGGTGACCTATATCGCGCGCATGGTGATGATCGAATCGTTCAGCGCGATTGAGAACGCTGAACCAGTTCAGACGCGGGTGTTTGATCCGATTCCGCACAATGGGAGCGCCGCGTGATCAGCAATCTTCCGCCAGGGCTGCAATTCGAGCCCATTACGCTGGTTGCGCCCTTAGGCCTGCGCTTTTGGGATGCGGTGTCAGGCGCGCTCATGACGACCGGCTTGACCGTCGCCGCCGCCCCCAAGAATCAGCCTGGGCAAACGGTGATGGCGACCGTGAGTTCGTCTGGCATCTATGGCTTCGCTCACTTGCCCGGCATGCGTGAGCTTGAGCATGGCGCAGGAGACAAAGGATATTGGGACAGCCTTACCGATGCGCAGCGCCGCTCCTTTGTGATCACGGTGGACGACAGCGAGGGGCGCGTCCATTCCTTTACGTTGAGCGTGACCGCACCGCAACACGGGGTCTATGTCCACAGTTGTGCCGGCACCACGCTGATACCCACCGCGCCCACCGGGGTGATTCCCCTCTTTTCAACGCCGGCACGCCCTGTTCCTTCTGGCATGGCTGTGATCCGCACCGAAGTAAAGGAGAACAATCAGCCGGCGGCGTGGGCAGTGGTGGAGGTGCGCCAGGGACCCATCATCGTCGGCCACGGTCTGGCTGACGATCACGGGCGCGCCGTGGTTATTTTCCCGTATCCGGTACCCCCTATACGGACAACGTTGTTAGGCCAGACGTGGCAACTTGATCTCCGCACCTATCACGCGCCGGCACTCAACGCGGTGGGCCTGCCCAATCTGTGCGACATTTTGCAGCAACCGCAAGTTGACCAAAGAACAGTAACGGTAACGTACGGACGAGAATTTGTTGTGAAATAGTCAGGAGGAAATATCCCATGCCCGAATATCTAGCGCCTGGAGTCTATGTCGAAGAGACTTCCTTTCGCTCCAAATCAATTGAAGGGGTGAGCACGACGACGACTGGCTTCATCGGGCCGGCGCGCTTTGGACCCGTAACGCAGACACCGGATATCCTTACCAGTTTAGGCGAGTTCGCCCGGATCTATGGCGGGGGTGAGTAGTTGGATTACCGCGGCACGCTCCTGCACAACTACCTATGGCATGGCGCACGCGGCTTCTTCAGTGAAGGCGGCAAAACGGCTTTATGTGTCGCGCGTTTTTCTGCCCCTGTCGGGCGACTATCATTCCCCCGGCAAGGATGGCGATGCGCTAGCCACGCAGAACGGTGATAACTACGTGGATGGACATGCGCGCCTGCTTTTGGGCGGAGCAAACGGCATTGCGCTGCGCGCGCGCTTTCCCGGCAAGGCAGGCAATGTGCGGCGGGTGCATCTCTGAAAACCCATGTTTTATGCGGCCAGGAGCAGAGATACAAACTCGAATGACCTAACCGGTTGGGTGGAATCCTGATTCTGAACGGCTTGTCGGTGGCAGCCGCCAATTCCTAAACCAGTCCTTTGTCAAGTTTGAAATCACTTCAATTCACAACTGTCGAGTCATTGGTATCGATTGTAGATGCGAACATCCGTTTCGTGCAAGCTGGACTGCGAGAGGTCAGGGGAGAAGGCTGTAATTCTTGTCTCGTGCGCAGACAAGTAGGTGGCGAAGGAAGCCAATCTGCATGCTGGCAGCCGATATCCTGGCCTACAAACCACTAGTACAGGTGGGCCTAAATAAGCCAGCTATCATGCCACAAGAGGCTTGCCTAGATAGGTCCACTTGAAGGGTTTGGCGATGGTGCGATGCATGATCGGTGCTATAATGGCGTGACTGTTCCTGTCTGCAGATGCATTCCTCGGAGGGAATCGAACATGGCATCTCCTTTCCCTGGCATGGACCCATATCTAGATCGTCGAGATCCTCTTGCCGGTGAACAAGCATGGCCAAGGCGCGCAGGAGTATCTCGACCGGCGCATTGAATTGATGCAGACGGCCACTCATTTGTTGGAGATCGACCTGCTCACCGCCGGTCATCGCATCCCGCTGTTGGGTGAGTTGCCACCAGCGCCCTTCTATATCTTTCTGAGCCGCTATGAGCGCCGGCCGCGCACGCAGGTGTGGGCCATCCGTCTGCAGGATGTGCTGCCCCGCGTGCCCGTGCCGCTACTGCCGCCCGACCCCGACGTGGTGCTCAATCTGCAGGCGGCGGTAGACGCGTGCTTTGCGTTGGTCGGCTATGAGCGGCTGCTGGATTATCAAGCCGCACCGCCAGGAGTTTTGTCAGAGGCGGATCGTGCGTGGGTTCTAGATACCCTTGCGCGTGACGGGGCGCGCGGGTGACTTTGTGCTCCGCATCCATCGGCTGGGCGGCTTTCGTCTTTTGCTCGACGACACCCTGCTTCTTGCGCTAGATACGCTGCGCCAGTAGAGTCTGCTCGTCACCCACTCACGCCCGTCGTCACTTCTGCTGACGGCGATTACGCACTTGCTGCCAGAATTCCTCCTGGCTCAGTGAATCGCCATCCTTGTAACGCTGGATTGCATCATCCACCATCTGGCGAAACTTGCGCTCGCGGGTAAGAAAAATACTATCGAGATCATCTTCATCTCACAACATGTTGCGCACGGGGTTTCATCTGGCCTACCAACGGCCCAACTACATAGCTTTCTTCGCACCATCGCCTTGACCCGACAGGGGATGAACTTTACATGGCACTTAGTACCCCTGTGGGCAACCCGCAGAATGGGTATTGGTGGAGCCACTGACTTCTCAGCCCGATGCTGTCGTCTTTTCGGCAATCGTGCCAATGCTAGTTCCGCACGATTGGCGCACTACCAGACTACATTCCAGAATTACCTGCTGCATCGGCCGGTCTGGATTGCGCATGCGGGAAAGCAAAAGCTCAGCAGCCACGGCGCCGATATGATAGGGATGTTGATCGACCACTGTCAGCGGCGGGTTGTAGGCATCAGTCCACGGCATCTCATCAAAACAGACGAGCGCCACATCTTCGGGGATGCGTAGCCCTCGCTCCCGAATGATTTTAAGGGTTGCGATGGTCGCATCATTGTTTACAGTAAGCAGAGCGACTGGTGTCTCTATCCTGTCAAGCAGCCGGCTGGCTGCCACATAGAATCCACCGAGTTGCCACTCGCCATTCTCAATCGTATAGTCATCCGGTCCAAGGCCGGCATCTTCGAGCGCGCTGACAAAGCCGCGCTGTCGTTCACGCGCCGTCATGTATTCCAACGGCCCGCCGACAAATGCAAACCGGCGATGGCCAAGTTGCAGCAAATGCTGCGTCGCCTGGCGCATTGCTTCACAATTATCGGTCACGACGCTGTCCATCGGCATACCGGGCACCACCTGATCAATACAGACTACCGGCACCCCGCTCTGCACCAGCGTCATATAGTTCTTCGGGCGATTGGAAGCGAAGTGCACAATCAGGCCGCTCGCTTGCTCCTCCAGCATGAGATCTAGATTCAACTGCTCATACTTCAAGTCATTATTGGAATTCCCCACCAAAACCGCCACTTGATCGGGAATCAGCGTCTGTTCAACCCCCTTGAGTATGTCAGTAAAGAATGGGTTTTGAATGTTCGAGACGACAAAACCAACACGCTTGATAGACCGGTCACCGCGCAGGCCGCGCGCCGTGCGATTGGGGCGGTAGCCAAGTCGCTGGACGGCCAATTGAACACGCCCAAGCAGTTCCGGGCTGACACTGTCCGGGCTGTTGAGTACACGCGACACCGTGGCGATGGACACACCTGCCTCGGCGGCGACTTGTTGCATCGTCGCACGTTCGGTAAGGCCGCTGTCTGGACGAATCTCCGAATCCGCACCCAACTTGTCACTCCTCATCCGCCGTTGGCGGTCTCCTACTCTGCCAGTATGTACTGGAATGGTACACGGTGTAGGCAAGGCGTACAACGTTCGCACGACAGCATTTCAAAATGACTATTGACAGTAAATCCGCATCGTGATATTGTACAATACAATTGTAATCGTTTTCAAAATATTTACAAGACCCATTTAACGCTGTTTTCCATGGTCCAACCCACTCGATGGTGCTGGGCCACACCCAACGTTTATCCCAACAGAGGAGATTCGGTATGATCCAACGAACTGTCCGCCTGATGGCCGTCGTGCTTTTGGGCGCAATCTTGACCGCCTGTGTAGCGCCAGCCGTTGCCCCGGCTGGACAACAGCCGGCGGGCACGGAACTCGCAGCCGCGACCGGTGAGAAGAAATCACTGGATCTGTGGTTTAACGGCGACGAGCTGTTCAACAAATACAATGACAAGATCATCGCCGCCTTTCAGGCCGCCAATCCCGATATCGAGATTGTCTATAGCCCGTATTCAAACGAGGCCTATAAGACGAATCTGCAAGTGGCCATCGGTTCCGACGATCCGCCAGATATTTTTTTCAACTGGGCGGGCGACGACACGGCGCGGTTTGCGCGCGAAGGTAACTTGCTGGATCTGACTCCCTATTCCGCACAGTATAAATGGGGTGACCAACTATCGCCGGCGATGCTCGCGGCCTTCACCGTTGGCGACAAACTCTACGGCACACCTTATAGCCAAGAGGCAAAGTACTTCTACTATCATAAAGACATGTTTGACCAGATGGGGCTAAAGGTACCGGAGACCTTTGACGAACTATTGGCGCTCTGCACCACGGTCAGCAAGGCCGGCGTGACCCCACTGGCTTTCGGCAACCAGGAACGGTGGGAAGGTGTCCACTATCTGACGATTTTCAATCAGAAGGTGGTAGGCGAGGCTACGATTGCCAAGGACTATTCGCTCTCCAACGATGCCGACAAACTGTTCACCGATCCGGGCTATGTTGAAGCATTCAATCGGCTCAAGACAATGCAAGCTGCCGGATGCTTTGGCGACGCCGTCAACTCCACAACACCCGACGCGGCGCTCATTCAGTTTGTCAACAAGCAGACGGCCATGTACTACCAGGGCACTTGGATCATCGGCAGCCTGAAGGATAATGGCCTGGAAGGACAATATGGCATGTTCCGTATGCCGCCCATGACCGACGCTGGGGCCAAGGGAAACCAAAACTTTGTCCTGGCCGGTCCGGTCGGTCTGGAAATCTCCAACAAGACGAAGTATCCGGCTGAAGCCGCCAAGTTCCTTGATTTCTATGTCTCCCAGTCCAGCCAGGCTGCACTGCTCGAGGATACCAATCGGATTCCAGTGCGCACTGACGCCGTCGACAAAGAAAAAGCCCCGGCCGGCGTCGTTGCCGTAGCCGAAGACCTGGGCAAAGGCGAAGGTACGGCCATGTGGCTTGACGTGGTCCTCGAAAACAGCATCTCCGAGGTGTACCTGAATTCGATCCAGGAAGTGCTAGCGGGAACCAAAACGCCGGAGCAAGCAGTGCAGGCCGTACGCGAACAGGCGTTAAAAATTCAGGAATCGCTGAAGAAGTAGCACGCTCGCCGCACCAGCGTCACGCACGATTACCAATCACCGCCGGTCGATCCGCTTACGCTGCCAATGCAGTAATGGATCGACCGGCGGGAATATGCCGACGACACCACTATGACCACCAACACATTCGAAAATCGGCACGCTACGCGGAAACGAGCCAACGGCTGGCGCAAGGCGCGCAAGCGCCGCGAATGGTTCGATGCCTATTTGCTCGTAGCGCCTGCCCTCCTCATGTTTCTGGTCTTTATCATCTATCCGCTGATCAGCACCGTCTATCTGTCGCTCTTTGATTACGGGCTGACCGACCCTCGCATCCGCTTTATCGGTTTTGGCAACTTTGCTGAGTTAGGCCAAGATGCCGTGTTCTGGCGTGCCCTGCGCAACAACGCAACGATCCTTGTGGTCTCCGTGCTCGTTCAGGTGGGACTTGGCGTAATCCTCGCGGCGATGATTGACCGCGGTGTACGCTGGGGAAAGTCATTCTATCGCACGCTAAATTTTGCACCGGTCGTCATGTCGGCTGTGGCGGTTGGCATTCTCTGGCAACTCATCTACGACCCCACCGTTGGGCTAGCCAATCATTTTGTGCGGGCAATCGGCATCCATCCGCCCACGCAGGGTTGGTTGGGCGACCCCAATATCGTCATTTTTGCGGTTCTCGTGGTCGCCTGTTGGCAATATACTGGCTATGTCATGGTGATTGTGCTCGCCGGCATGCAGTCGGTTTCTCAGGAATTGTATGAGGCCGCGGCCATCGATGGGGCGAACGAAATCCAGAAGTTCTTCTCAGTCACGATACCCTCGATTCGAAACGTCATCATTGCCGTTATTCTCATCACCATGATTGGCGCCGTCAAAGTATTTGACATCGTCTATATCCTGACGCGCGGCGGCCCGGCGAATGCCAGTCAGGTCATGGGCACCTATATCTACTACAACGCCTTCACCGTCAATCGGGCAGGCTATGCCAGCGCGATCAGCGTGGTGCTGCTTGCCATTGCCTTGATCCTTGGCGTTATGCAGCTCCGGCTGAGTTCCAGGCCAAGGGAGGACGCGTGAAACTGCGCCCACTACAGTTATTAGTCTATGCACTACTGACGCTGTACTCGATCGCCGTTGCCCTGCCAATCGTTTGGATGTTTCTTTCGTCCACCAAGACAGTACGCGAACTCTTCAGCTTTCCTTTTGCGCTGCCGGCGCAGCCTCAGTGGGGGAATTTTGCCAAGGCCTGGGACAGCGGCATCTCCCACTATCTTGTCAATTCGCTTTTCGTTACGACGGTGTCTGTCTGCCTGATCGTGCTCTTTAGCGCGTTGGCAGCCTATGCCCTGGCACGCCTGAACTTTCCCGGACGCGTTCCTATTTTCTTGCTGCTGATTGCTGGCTTTGCGATTCCGGTTCACACCGTGCTGGTGCCGCTCTATCGCAGTTTAAACGGTATGGGGCTATTGAACACCTATGCCGGGCTCATTGCGCCATATGTGGCGTTCGGCATCCCGTTTTCTGTACTGCTCCTGTACGCCTTCTTCCTCGAGTTTCCGCCGGAGATCGAAGACGCCGCGCGGATCGACGGCTGCAGCACGCTGCCAATGGTTTTCAAGATTGTCATGCCGTTGTCCATGCCGGCGCTGGTAAGCGTCACCGTGTTTCAGTCGGTTTTCCTGTGGAACGAATTCTCACTGGCCCTCATTGTGATCCGCGACGACGCACTGCGAACGATACCCCTGGGGCTAACCAAGTTCCAGGGCCAATGGTCCACAAACTGGACATTGATGCTGGCGTCCCTATCGATGGCGACCCTGCCTGTTCTTCTGCTATATATTGTGCTGCAAAAGCAATTTATTCGCAGCCTGGTCGGCTTCTCCAAATGAGAATGCGGCCAACGCTGTCACTCACTTACTACGAATGAGGTTGTTATGAACGCCCAACCGATCCGTTATCGGCAAATTCATCTTGATTTTCACACGTCGCCTGATTGCCTGGATGTAGGCGTCGACTTTGACGGCGATGTGTTTGCGCGTACGCTGAGTGCGGCACGGGTCAACGCGATCAATATCTTCGCCAAATGCCACCACGGGTATTCCTATTACCCGACCCAGGTGGGCACCGTGCATCCAGGGCTTCAGTTCGATCTGTTGGGGCAGCAGATCGAAGCATTGCACCGCGTCGGCATCGCCTGTCCGATCTACGTGACGGTGATGTGGGACGAACTGGCGGGCCAGCAGCATCCCGAATGGGTGATCGTAAACAAGGATGGCCGTGTGGCTTCGCGGCCGCCGCTCTCGAACGCGTGGGGCTGGACTACCCTGGATGTTTCCAGCGGTTACGTTGATTACTTGATGGCCCAGGTCGAGGAATTGACCCAACGATATGAAGTCGATGGCTTCTGGTTCGATATCTGTTTTCCGCGGCCAAATTATTCACCCTGGGGCCAAGCCCAGATGCGTGCCGCCGGGGTGCCGTTGGACGACGATGCAGCGGTGTGGGCGTTTGCGCGCCAGAAACAAGAACGTTTCTTTGGCAGGATGAGCACGTTCGTTCACCAGCTAGTTCCCACTGCCACGATTTTTTATAACGGCACAATTAGCCGCGACATGCGGCGGATCGCCGAATATGAGACACATTTTGAAGTCGAAAGCCTGCCCACATCAGGCACATGGGGCTACCTGCACTATCCCGTCATGGCGCGCCAGGCGCGCACATACGGCAAACCCATGATCGGCATGACCGGGCGCTTTCACACTTTCTGGGGGGATTTTGGTGGGATCAAAACAGTTGACCAAATGCGCTACGAATGCGCCACGACCTATGCTGCCGGTGGGCGCGTTTGTGTCGGCGACCAACTTCACCCACGCGGTGTTTTGGATCCTGCCGTCTATCGTCTGATTGGCGAAGCCTACACCCAAGTGGAGGCGCTGGAACCCTGGCTGATCGACGCGCTACCGGCGGCTGAAGCTGCAGTGCTTGCGATTGGGCCACTTGAGGAGGAGTTGGACGGCATCGGCACGCAGAACCCGGACGCAGAGGGTGCCGTGCAGATGTTTATCGAGTTGGGCATACAGTGCGATCTTGTCGATGCCGATGCCGATCTAGCCGGCTATCGGATGGTGGTCTTGCCCGATGGCACGGAAGTAGGCAACGGGCTCAAAACGAAGCTCGACCAGTTTGTCGCCGATGGTGGGTCCCTGATCTTTAGCGGTACAGCAGGACTAGATGCCGCGACAAAGACAACCTGTCTGGCAGATTCACCGATTCGGTATGTGGGGCTAGCACCTACACGGCCGAGCTATTTGCGTACGTCAGGCATAGAGGCGCCGGCTACGGAACTTGCGGCAGACTATGACTATGCCTACTACGATCAGGCCTACCTGGTTGAAGCAGTTGAGGGAGCAACGGTCTACGGAGAAATCGAGAGGGCCTCTTTTACCCGAGCGTGGGACCATGTCATGGGGCACCAGCATGCACCCGTCGATCGCCCATTGGGTGCACCCCTTGCGGTTCGCAAAGGGCGGGTGCTCTATTTGGCGGCTCCGCTCTTTCGGGCATA
>Ga0105047_10007570_pt1 | contig 18278 bp, 15 predicted proteins | sample MAT04_FD_78384 | JGI IMG/M metagenome (GOLD analysis project Ga0105047, IMG submission 78384) | Freshwater microbial communities from Lake Fryxell liftoff mats and glacier meltwater in Antarctica - MAT-04 (megahit assembly) | ecosystem: Environmental > Aquatic > Freshwater > Ice > Liftoff... | reverse complement strand
TGAAGGTGACCGAGGCGTTCCTGCTCATGGAACTGGTGGACGGAAAACCGCTGGACGTGCGGTTGCCCGCGGGCTTCCCGGCGATCGTTGACACGTTCATCCAAGCCGCGCTGGGCCTCCAGGCGATGCACCAGCTCGGCTACGCTCACTGCGACATCAAGCCCAACAACATCCTGCGCAGCGAGTCGGGCCAGGTGAAGGTGATCGACTTCGGGCAGAGCTGCAAGATCGGCACGGTCAAGGAGCGGATCCAGGGGACGCCCGACTACATCGCGCCCGAGCAGGTGAAGCGGCGGCCGATCAGCCAGCAGACCGACGTTTTCAACCTGGGGGCGACGCTTTACTGGGCGACGACGGGGAAGCACATCCCGACGCTGTACACGGTCGGGAAGGGCGACAACAGCTTCCTCGTGGACGACCGAATCCTCTCGCCGCTGGACATCAACGCCAAGACGCCGCCCGTGCTGTCGAAGCTGATCATGGAGTGCATCGCGACCAACCCGCAGAAGCGGCCGGCGACGATGGATCAGGTGATCACGCGGCTGGAGATGGTCAAGCACATCATGGGCAAGGCGGGCAACCCGCCCGGCCCCCCCGCGGCGGGCGCCGACCCGATCATCGAGCCGGCGTCGGTGGACGACTGACCACCAAAGGGGCACGTGTACGCGGGGCGCGAAGGATCGAGGGCGAACCATGGCCTCCGAAACCATCGTTTGGCGCGTCGAGATGAATTCCACGGGCAAACAGGCGTTGGAGCGGGCGTGCGACAGCACCGGCATGAAGCAGGTCGCGGTGATGTCGCGCGTCTTGAAGTGGTTCGCGGCCCAGCCCGACGCCCTGCGCAAGGCGGTGCTGGACGGCCGGCCGGCGCGGCTGGAATCGCGCGAGGTGGCGGCACTGCTGTCGCGCCGCCTCGGCACGGGCCGGTGATCTTCAGGCCGGCATTGGCGGCGCGGGGAGTCGAACCGCGTCGGGGCCGCCGCCCAGCCGGATTTCGTGGCACAGCCAGACAAAGCCGTCGGCGAACCGCTGGCGGCTGCCCCGCTCATTCTACTTTCAGCCACTGCATGAACTCCCCGAGGCCGGGGAAGCCGAGGTCGCGCCGGAGGAGGGTGCGGTATTCGCCCACGGCGAGGAGGCCGCGATCGGTCAGGGGGCGGCGGGCAATGGCGTCGAGGGTCCACGACCAGCGCTGGGGGTAAAGGGGGTAAAGGTCCTGGGCCCAGCGAGCGAAGTGGAGGCGGGCGTCGAGCGCCTGGGGCTCGTCGAAGCCGCCGTCGGCGTAGTCGAGGAGGCGGCGGTAGGTGAACGCGAGGAAGTCGGGGGCGTACAGCTCGCACATCTCGTAGCCGCGGGGGCAGCGGGCGACCGGGCTAGCGCCATCGTCGCCGGCGAGATCCCTGGCCCAGCACCACAGGTCGCCGTCCGGGGTCGTGGCGAAGGGGACGTAGCCGGGACGGTGGTAGGGCTCAAAGCGCCAGGTCGCGATCTGGTGGGGAGAGAGCCACTCGACCTCGAAGAGCCAGATGGGGTCGGGGGCGTCTGGGTCGGCGTGGCCGCGCGCGTGGAGGAGGCGGTAGTGCTCGGGGACGGGAAAGCCGTAGCGGGCCTCGATGCCGGCGAAGTGGTCCATGGCGCGTTACCCCAGCAAGTGCCGTTCGAACGTGAGAAGGGGTCCTCCGCTGTCAGATCGGGTAGTGGCCGGCGGAGCTTAACGCGCACAAAAGAGGGGCGGCCCGGAAAATGGGGGCCGCCCCTTGAAATTACTGCGTTACTCCACCGGCGGGGTCGGGAAGGGCGGGCGGCTGCTTAGTCGAGGTGGACGAACTTGCACCTGGCCTGTCCCCACTGGTTGAGGACGTCGGAGATCTTCAGGCCGGGCGAACGCTTGATGTAGACGGTCTTGATGGAGCCGGGGCGGCCGAGGATGGCGATGCTCTGGTTGGGGCAGCCGTCGATGAAGACCTTGTCGATCTTGCCGGCGGCGGCGGCGCCGATCTGAATGCCGACCGTGACGCGCTCGACGCGGACGTTGCGGAGGGTGAGCTGGTCGATCCAGAGATCCTGGACCAGGAGCGGGATGCCGTCGCCGTCGTGGAGGTAGGCGTCCTGGATCTTCACGGTCGTGGGCCACTTCTGCTTGTTGCCGGCGCTGGCGAGGCGGATGAAGTCAACGTGGCCGCCGGGGGTGCGGTGGATGCCGGAGATGTCCACCTTGGTGATGTTGATGAAGCGGTAGGCGATGTAGGAGCCGTCGGGCATGGCGGTGCCGGTGACGTTGATGCCCTTCACGTTGACGCCGACGTTGTGGATCTTGTAGCTGGAGAGGCTATAGCCGGCCATCGCCTGGGCGACGGTGAAGGGGCGGACGCTGATGCCGGTGGTGTTGTCGTTGGCGTACTGGGCGTTGGCGGTCGAGGCGCCGAGCGAGGCAACGAAGGCGAGGGCGACGAGGCTGAGAAGTCGATGGGTGAACGTCATGTCGTAGATCTCCATGTAAACAGTGGCCTGGCCGGGCGGCAAGCGAGCGGGGATTGCAGGTCCCGCTGGCGTGCAGATCCACGCACGGGGCGCGGCAAGGACGGCACGGCCGAACAACTGAGATATCAAGGGGCTTGAGGGACCGGCTCGGGGACCGGCTGCGCTCACGCGACCCGTACACGCTGTTGGTCCTGTCACGGCGGAAGCGTCCGCCGCTTTCCAGGGATCGGCCTTTCGGCAACCCCCACGGCGGCCGGGCGTTAAGACGGCGACCGCGCCGGGGGCGGAAAACGCTGGGGGGAAAGTGTGACGCAGCTCCCCGGGGCTTTCCTGTGGGCCGCCACGCTCTCGGGAAGGGCGACGGCCTGATCGATCCTGAAAGGACCATTGCCGGCCAACACATGCCTGACCGGCGGGAGCTAAAATAGGAGGCTGGGCGGAGGTGTCAACCCAATTCAGGCTGGAAACGAAAAAAAGCTCGCAGCCGGCGAAGCGGACTCAGAAGGTCTGAAAGGGGTCGCTGGAAGCGGGGGGAAGGCGGTCGAGGTCGCGCAGGTCGCCGGTGGGGTAATCGGCGACGTAGCTGAACTGGGTGCGAACGTAATCGACGGAGTCGAGCTTCTCGAGGCCATGCACTTTTCCCGTTTCCACCAGGCCGTCCACAAGCCCGGCTTCGGGGTTGATGGTGTCGATCAGAACCCCTTGCGCCTTGAGTTGGTCCACGACTTCCTCCACGCGCTCGGGGACGTAGCGGTCGTCGAGGATGATCGTTACGGACGACATGAGGGCGTCGCGATTGGACATACGGCAAGGCCTCCAGGCGGTTGGTTTACCCGACGGGGTGCGGAACGGGCAACGCCCTCATTTGGTCTCATTCGCAACAGCCACGTCGGACGGCGAAGCGGACTGACGAGTCTGTGGCGGGCCGGGGAAATGCGGTCGCGATCGAGCGCCGATGGTGCGGCGGCGAAACTCAGGCATTGCCTGATGTGGCATGGCGGGTATAAATCAAGGCGGTTGGTCGTGGGGGCACACGAGGAAAATGTGATGCGCGGGGTGGATTCCGGTGCGCGGCGGCCCCTGCGCAGGGCACGCGCGAGGGAGTGAGGCGCGGATGACAGCGGGAGCCTACGAACGTCACGGCGAGGCGCGGCCCAGCGCGGAGACGCGCGCGGCTGCGGCGGAGCGGGTCAGCGACCCGATGCTGCTGGAGCGCGTGCTGCGGCAGACGCTGCTGGACCCGGCCGGCTCGGGGTTCGGCGACCCGGTGTACCTCGAGGCGCTGGGGGATGTGGCCCGGCGGCACCGCGGGGCGGCGCTGTCGCTGGAGCCCGTGGCAGTGGACCTGGTGCGAACCGTGCTGGGGGTGTTCTTCGGCGGGATGACGCACGGGGCGGCCCTGTCGGGCGCGATGGCGGCGCCGATCGCGGCGTCGCTGTGCGAGGACCAGCGGGCGCATCAACGGCTGGAGGCGATGTGGACGCGATTGGGGGAGAGGTTTGGGTGACTTGGATTTTTGAGTTTCGATTTTTGATTTTTGATTGTTGAATTCGGATTCGGATCACAAATTTCAGATTTCAAATCTCAGATTTCAAGTCTCAGATTTCGGATTTCAGATTTCGGATTGCGGTTCAGCGGCCGGGTCGGGCTCGGGGCGCTTCCGGGGTGAAAGGCGCGTGGTCATGGGCGAGCGGGAAAAGTCGTCGCTGGAGCGGGTGCTGGAGGCGTCGGACGACCGCGCGCCGGCGCCCAAGACCCCGCGGCAGTTGATCGAGTCGTGCCAGGGGCTGGTGCGGACGATCGCGTGGAAGGTCCACCAGAAGCTGCCGGCGAGCGTTGAGTTGGACGACGTGATCTCGTACGGGCAGCTCGGGCTGGCGCAGGCGGCTCGCGACTTCGACGCCAAGCGCGGGGGGCAGTTCACGACCTACGCCTACTACCGCGTGCGCGGGGCGATCTTCGACGGGCTGTCGAAAATGTCGTGGTTCAGCCGGCACGATTACCACAAGGCGAAGTACGAGCAGCAGGCGACGGAGGTGCTGAAGCAGAACGCCGAGGAGGCCGGGGACGCGACGGCGGCGAGCGTCGAGGAGGATGCGCGGTGGATGGCGGGGGTGACGACGACGCTGTCGATGGTCTACCTCGCGAGCGGCGGGAGCGAGGGCGAGGGCGGGGCGGGGTCAACGCTGGTGGACGACACCGCGCCGGCGCCGCCGGTGGCGGCGGCGGCGGCGGAGCTGCGGGACAAGCTGCGCGAGCTGATCGAGACGCTGCCGCCGGAGTCGGCGACGCTGATCAAGGCGGCCTACTTCGAGGGCGTAACCCTGCAGGAGGCGGGGCAGCGCCTGGGGATCAGTAAGGCGTGGGCGAGCCGGCTGCACGCGCGGGCGCTGCAGAAGCTGGCCCAGTCGCTGCGGCACATGGAGGTCAGTCGGTAACAGATTCCTTTGCTTTGCCTTACGGCGGCGGCTATAGTTTTGCCCGGTCGCCCGCGGGGCACCTCACTCGCTTGGTCGGCGAGCGTCCCGCGGACGGGTGCAACCAACTGCCGTCAGGAAAAGTTCGGAAGGCCCAACGGCGACGCGATCGCGTCACCGCGGCCCGCGGCGCGATGGTCGTTGTTTCCCGGTCGGGTGGTCGTTCACATCGGTGGTATCGATGGGGTCTCCGGAGATCTTGAACTTCGAGGAACTGCTCGCGCCCGTCAGCGAGGACGACCCGGTCGGGCCGGACCTCCGCGAGGACTTCTCGCCGACGTCGGCGTACCGGCAGTTGAAGGACGCGCGCAACAGCGCGCGGACCGAGGAGCGCCGGCTGCTGATGGACGGGCCGGAGTCGGGCGCAAACCCGAACTGGCGCCCGATCCGCGACCAGGCGCCCAAGGTCCTGGCGACCAGGTCGAAGGACCTGGAGGTTGCCGCCTGGCTGACCGAAGCGCTGGTGCGCGAGTACGGCTTCGCCGGGCTGCGGGACGGGTTCCGGCTGATGCGGGAACTGGCGACGGCCTTCTGGGACACCCTCCACCCGCGCCCGAACGACGAGGACGGGATGCTGGCGCGGACGGCGCCGGTCATCGGACTCAACGGGGACGAGGGGGAGGGGACGCTGGTTCGGCCGCTGTTCAGCATCCCGCTGACGGACGGCGACCCCCCCTACGCGCAGTGGCACTACCAGCAGGCGGTGCGGCTGGACGGGATGGACGTCGAGGCGCGGGACAAGCGGGTCAAGGCCGGCGACGTGAGCATGGAGATGTTCGAGCTGGGGGTGAAGACCAGCTCGGACGAGTCGATCCAGACGATCCTGGCGGACCTCGACGCGGCGATTGCGGAGTGGGACAAGCTGATCCAGGTGATGGACGAGAAGGCGGGGGAGCACGCGCCGCCGTCGTCGAACATCCGCGGCGGCCTGCGCGACATCCGCGAGATCTTCGACCTGCCCGTGTTCAAGAACAAGCGCGCGGACGACGTGGTCGAGGAGCCCGTGGTGGACGGCGGGGACGAATCGGCGGGAGAGAGCGGGGAAGACGGGGCGGCGCCGTCCGGCAAGGTCCGCAAGGGCGGGGGCGTGGCGGTCGGGGAGATCACCAGCCGGGAAGAGGCATTCAGGCAGATCGAGAAGATCGCCAAGTACTTCCGCCGCAACGACCCGCAGAGCCTGGTCGCGTACGCGCTGGAGCAGGCGGTGCGGTGGGGCGGGATGCAGTTGCCGGACCTGTTGGCGGAACTGATCCCGGACGATACGCCGCGGCTGGGGTTGTTCAAGCTGGTGGGCATCCCGGCCCCGAAGCCGGAGAGCAGCGGGTACTGACGGCGCGGGTCGAACCGCGCGGGACAAATGGGCGCCGCGGCACCGGGACGGGTGCGGGCGCCGGACGCCGAGTCATACGGTCGCCAGGAAATAGGTATTCACGACAGGAGGTTCGCTCATGGCCGAGTCGATTCACGACAAACTGAAGCGCGTGCGGAAGCCGCGGGTCCACATCACGTACGAGGTCGAGACCGAGGGCGCGGTGGTGGTGAAGGAGCTGCCGTTCGTCGTCGGCGTGATCGGGGACTTCTCGGGGAACCCGACGCAGCCGCTCAAGCCGCTGAAGGACCGGAAGTTCATCCAGATCGACCGGGACAACTTCAACGACGTGATGGCCCGGATGACGCCGGGGCTGAACCTCAAGGTCGCGAACACGCTGAAGGGCGACGGGAGCGAGATGGGGGTGCAGTTGAAGTTCAACTCGATGGACGACTTCAACCCGGAGAACGTCGCCAAGCAGGTGGACCCGCTGCGGAAGCTGCTGGACGCGCGCGACAAGCTGCGCGACCTGCAGACGAAGGTGGACCGCTCCGACGAGCTCGAGAGCGTGCTGGAGAAGGTGCTCAAGAACCAGGAAGACCTGGCGAAGCTCGCCGGGGAACTGCAGTCCAAGACCCCCGAGGAGGCTAAGTAATGGCAGAACAACAAGCACAGGCCGCCGCGGCGGCCGAGGCGACGACGGCGGACGCGGCGGTAAGCCTCCTGGACCAGGTGGTCGGCGCGACCAAGGCGACGGAGCGGTCGCGGACCGAGGACCTGATCAAGAACCTCGTGGACGAGGCCACCAAGGGCACGGTCACGTGGAACAAGAACGTGTCGAAGACGCTGGCGGAGGGGATCTCGGCGATCGACGCGGCGATCTCGAAGCAGTTGAACGCCGTGATCCACCACCCCGACTTCCAGAAGCTGGAGGGGACGTGGCGCGGGTTCCACTACCTCGTGATGAACTCCGAGACCAGCGCGCAGCTCAAGATCAAGGTCATGAACGTCTCGAAGCGCGAGCTGTTCAAGGACCTGGACTCGGCGGTCGAGTTTGACCAGAGCCAGATGTTCAAGAAGATGTACGAGAACGAGTTCGGGCACGCGGGCGGCGAGCCCTACGGGTCGCTGATCGGCGACTACGAGTGGACGAACCACCCCGAGGACCTCGACACGCTGACGAAGATGTCGAACATCGCGGCCGGGGCCTTCTGCCCGTTCATTTCGGCAGCGAGCCCCAAGCTGTTCGGGTTCAAGAGCTTCGAGGAACTGTCGAAGCCGCGCGACCTGGAGAAGATCTTCGACACGATCGAGTACACGAAGTGGAAGAGCTTCCGGGACACGGAGGACTCACGGTTCGTCACCCTCGTGATGCCGCGGACGCTGGCGCGCCTGCCCTACGGGGCGGCGACCAAGCCCGTCGAGGCGTTCGGATACGAGGAGGGCGATTTCGACGCCAAGGGTAACCCCAAGGCGATGGACCACGAAAACTACTGCTGGATGAACGCATCGTACGTCATGGGCACAAAGCTGACCGACTCGTTCTCGAAGAACGGATGGTGTACGTCGATCCGCGGCGCCGAGAACGGCGGCAAGGTCGAGAACCTCCCCGCCCACATCTTCACCAGCGACGACGGCGACCCGGACCTCAAGTGCCCGACGGAGATCGGCATCACCGACCGCCGCGAGGCCGAACTGTCGAAGCTCGGGTTCCTGCCGCTGTGCCACTACAAGAACACCGACTACTCCGTGTTCTTCGGGGCCCAGACCGTCCAGAAGCCCAAGAAGTACGACCGCCCGGCCGCGACGGCGAACGCGGCGATCAGCGCCCGCCTGCCGTACATCATGGCCACCAGCCGCATCGCCCACTTCCTGAAGGTGATCGCGCGGGACAAGATCGGCTCGTTCATGGAGGTCCACGACTGCCAGGACTGGCTGAATCGGTGGATCATGAACTACGTCTGCGCGGACGAGAAGCCCAGCGCGGAGATGAAGGCGAAGTACCCGCTGGCCGAGGCGCGGATCGACGTGCAGGAAATCCCGGGCGCGCCCGGGTCCTACAACGCCGTGGCATACCTGCGGCCGTGGCTGCAGATGGAAGAGCTGACGACATCGTTGCGGATGGTCGCCCGCATTCCGAAGAAGTCGTGAGCGGCGTGCCCGCCGCGCTGCATGGTCGCGCCGTGCGCCTCCCGGGTTTCCCGCCCCACGCGGGCCCGGGGGGCGCGCCGGCCGCGCTTCCGGCTCCGTCGCGCGTCGATGCGACGTGGTGCGGGTGGCGCGCCGTCCCGGGGTCGCGGGGAGTTAAAGGCGCTGCATGAGCAGGGAGTTTTCCCCAAGCACGAGCGGGGCGGTCGTGGTCACGCGCGAGCTGGAAGCGGCGCCCGCGCCGGCCCACCCCGCGCCCGCCCAGGCCCCCCTGCCGCCGCGGCGGCGCAGCGCGCTCGACGCGGTCCTTGAGGCGACCGACCCCAAGGCGCCGCAGCGCGACGCGGACGTCTTTCGCCACTTCCTCAACGAGGCGTCGGCCCCGGCCGCCCTGGAATTCTGGCTCTCGCACGCGCCGGCCCACCAGTTGACGTCGCGCGAGGACGTGTCGCAACTGATCGGCCGGGACATCGCCCGGATCGACGCCCTGCTCAACGCCCAGCTCAACACGATCCTCCACAACCCCCAGTTTCAGCAGCTCGAGGCGTCGTGGCGCGGGCTCAAGTACCTGGTGACGACGGCCGAGACGGACGAGACGATCAAGATCCGCGTCCTGACCGCGAGCTGGCGCGACCTGGCGAAAGACGTGGAGCGGGCGGCGGAGTTCGACCAGACGCAGCTCTGGAAGAAGGTGTACGACGACGAGTTTGGGCGCCCGGGCGGCGAGCCGTACGGCGTGTTGATCGGCGACTACCAGATCCGCCACCGGCCCAGCACCGACCACCCGTACGACGACCTGGGCGTGCTGCAATCGATCGCGCAGGTGGCAGCGGCATCGTTCGCGCCGTTCGTCGGCGGGGCGGACCCGGCCCTGTTCAACCTCGAAGGCTTCGGGCAGCTCGAGCGGTCGCTCAACCTGACCAAGACGTTCGAGACGCCGGAGTACCTCAAGTGGCGGGCGTTCCGCGACAGCGAGGACAGCCGGTTCGTCGGGCTGGCCGCCCCGCGCGTGCTGATGCGGCTGCCGTACGAGACCGACACGACCCGGCGGGACAGCTTCTGCTTCCGCGAAGAGGTGGAGGGGCCCGATTCCAGCCGCTACCTGTGGGGCAACGCGGCCTACGCGTTCGGCGCGGTGCTGCTGCGGTCGTTCGCGCGGTCGGGGTGGCTGGCCGACATCCGCGGGGTGACGCGGGACGAGGTGGGCGGCGGCGTGGTCAACAACCTGCCGATCCACTCGTTCGGCACGGAGAAGTGGGGCGTGGCGGCGAAGTTCTCGACCGACGTGATCATCGGCGACCACCTGGAGAAGGAGCTGGGCGACCTGGGCTTCATCCCGCTGTGCCACTGCAAGGACACGGATTGGTCCGTGTTCTACGGGAACCAGTCAACGCAGAAGCCCAAGGTCTACGAGCTGCCGGCCGCGACGACGAACGCGAGAATGTCGGGGATGCTTCAGTACATGCTCTGCGTGTCACGGTTCGCGCACTACCTGAAGGTGATGGCGCGGGACAAGGTCGGCTCGTTCGCCGACCCGTACACGCTGGAGTCGCAGCTCACGCAGTGGATCAACGGGTACGTCGCGGACGACCCGTACGCGTCGCCGGCCGTGAAGGCGAAGTTTCCGCTGCGGCAGGCGCAGGTGGAAGTGCGGGAGAACCCGCGCGACCCGGGGAACTTCCGGTGTACGATGCACCTGATGCCGCACTACCAGCTCGACGGGCTGACGGCGTCGGTGAAGCTGACGACGGAGATGGCGCCGGCGCGGTCGGGGTGATCCGGGCGCGTATCGATTAACGATTAAGAAGAGAAGTCAGATGTGGTCGGGGGTCCTTACGAGGAAGGACAGGGACATGACGGCAGCCGAATATTACCAGGCGGGCAAGTTGGGCGATGCGATCACGGCGGCGACGGAGGCGGTGAAGGCCAAGCCCGGGGAGGCGCAGAACCGCGGGCTGTTGGCGGAGCTGCTGTGCTTTTCCGGCGACCTGGGGCGGGCCGACACGCACCTGGACCTGATCGCGATGCAGAGCCCGGACGTGGCGATCGGCGTATCGCTGTTCCGGCAGCTCGTGCGCGCAGAGCAGGCGCGGCAGCAGTTGTTCGGCGAGGGGCGGGTGCCGGAGTTCCTCGACAAGCCCAGCGAGGAGATGGGCCTGCGGCTGCAGGCGTCGATCGCGCTCCGCGAGAAGAAGGAGCCGGAGGCCAAGGAGTTGATCGACCGGGCCGAGGCGCTGCGGCCGGCGTGCCCGGGCGTGTGCGACGGGCACGCGTTCGCGGACTTCCGCGACCTGGACGACCTGTGCGCGGGCTTCTTCGAGGTGCTGACGAGCACGGGCAAGTACTACTGGATCCCGGTGTCGCGGGTGGAGTCGGTCGAGTTCCACCCGCCGGAGCGGCCGCGGGACCTGATCTGGCGGCGGGCGCGGATGGTGGTCCTGGGCGGGCCGGATGGCGAGGTCTTCCTGCCCTCGCTGTACGCCGGGACGTCAACCGCGCCGGACGAGGGGACGAAACTGGGGCGGCTGACCGACTGGCGCGGCGGCGACGGCACCGCCGTCCGCGGGATCGGGCAGCGGACGTTCCTCCTGGGCGACCAGGACCGCCCGATCCTGGAAATGACGAACCTGGAATTCACCTCGCCAAAGCCGGGCGAGGCGGCGGCGAGCTAGAGACGAGAGTTTGGAGTTTAGAGTTTGGAGTTTAGAGTTTAGAGTTCAGAGTTCAGAGTTCAGAGTTCAGGAAGAATTCTCAGGACTCTGTACTCAGGACTCAGCACTCAGCACTCAGCACTCAGGACTTCTTATGGCCGACCTTCACGCTGGCGTTCCCGTGGTTCCGTCGGTGTTGGACCGGTTGATCGATCACGATCCGGGGAATCGGCGGGAGCCGCCGCGCGGGCCGTTGCAGATCGTGAAGGAGTTGAAGCAGGCGGTGCGGCGGGATCTGGAGAATCTGTTGAACACGCGTTGGCGGTGCAAGGCGTGGCCGCCGAACATGGACGAGTTGGACGTGTCGCTGGTGAACTACGGCATCCCAGACTTCACCGGGGCCAACCTCGCCGTGGCGCCGGCCCGCGAGGAGTTCCGGCGGATCATCGAACTGGTGATCCGGCGGTACGAGCCGCGGTTCAAAAGCGTGCGCGTCGAACTGGTGGAAAACTCGGACGAGACGGACCGGACCATGCGATTCCGAATCGACGCCGTGCTCTTCGCCGAGCCAGAACCCGAACCCGTCGTGTTCGACTCGGTGCTGGAGCCGACAACGTCGTCGTTCGAAATCACGCGGTCGAGTCGATGACGTGGGTCATTGGTAATTGGTCATTAGTCATTAGTCATTGGTCATTAGCAGAACGTCTTTTTCTGAACTCTAAACTCTGAACTCTGAACTCTGAACTCTGAACTCTAAACTCTGACCTCTCCCCCCCCGATGAGCGACGAACTGCTGCCCTACTACAACCGCGAGCTTGAGTTTCTGCGCAAGATTGGCGCGGACTACGCGGAGGCGCATCCGAAGATCGCCGAACGGCTGAAGATCAGCGCTGACGGGTATCAGGACCCGCACGTCGAGCGCATGGTGGAGGCGTTCGCATTCCTGGCCGCCCGGATCCGGCACAAGCTGGATGACGACTTTCCCGAGCTGACCGACGCCCTGTTGTCGGTGCTCTACCCCCACTACCAGGCCCCCCTGCCGTCGGTCGCGATGGTGCAGGTGGCGCTGGACCGGTCGCTGGCCGACTCGCCCGGGTACTCGGTGCAGCGCGGGTCGCTGGTGGAGACGGAGGCCGAGGGCGGGGCGGTGCGGTTCCGCACGTGCTACCCGGTGACGGCATACCCGATGGAGGTGTCGGCGGCGAGCCTGGGACCGCTGCCGTTCGTGCGGAGCACGACCCCCCTGCCGCCGCGGACCGTGGCCGCCCTGCGGGTCGAGCTGAAGTGCTTCTCGCGCGACATGACGCTGTCGAAGATGCGGCTGCCGTACCTTCGGTTTTACCTGCGCGGGCAGGAGGAGGTGATGGGGCTGTACGAGCTGATCTTCAACAACACGGTGGAGGTCGCGCTGCTGACCGGGGGCGACAACCCGCCGATCTTCCTGGGGAAGGAGGCGGTGCGGCCGGTCGGGTTCGAGCGGGACGAGGCGCTGCTCCCCTACACAAGGCGGTCGTTCCCAGGGTACGCCCTGATCTCCGAGTACTTCGCGTTCCCGCGCAAGTTCCTGTTCTTCGACGTGGTGCTGAAGCCGGAGGTGCTGGCGAAGCTGGGGAACAAGGTCGAGCTCTGCCTGTACATGAACAAGTCCTCGACGGACCTGGAGCGGCAGACGAGCCCGGAGACGTTCAAGCTGGGGTGTACGCCCATCGTCAACCTGTTCCCGCACCGGGCCGAGCCCATCGAGCTGACGCAGGCGCAGACGGAATACCGGGTGACCCCGGACGCCCGGCGGCCGCTGGGGTACGAGGTGTACGCGGTTGAGAAGGTGACGGCGACGAGCCCGGACGGGGAGAAGAAGGAGTACCAGCCGTTCTACTCGGTCAAGCACGTGATCGACCGGGCGAAGCAGCAGATCTTCTGGTACGCGACCCGGCGGCAGGCGCGGGTGAGCGCGGCGGTGGACCCGGGGACCGAGGTGTACGTGAACCTCGTGGACCTGGCGTTCACGCCCACGTCGGCGTCGAACTGGGTGATCGACGTGCAGGCGACGTGCCTGAACCGCGACCTGCCCCGGCGGCTGCCGTTCGGCGGCGGGCAGCCGCACATGCACCTGGCGGACGGCGGGCCGGTGAAGATCGAGTGCCTGACCCAGCCGACGCCGACGCTCCGCCCCCCGCGGCGGCACGCGGCGATGTGGCGGCTGATCTCGAACCTGTCGCTCAACCACCTCTCCGTCAGCGGCGGCGCCGACGGGGCGGATGCGCTGCGCGAGGTGCTCAAGATGTACGACTTCGCCGACTCGGCCGAGACGCGGGCGAAGGTCGAGAGCATCCAGGCGGTCACGAGCAAGCGCGTCGTCGGCCGCGCGGGCGGGGCGACGGCGGGCGGGTTCTGCCGCGGGCTGGAGGTCGCGATCAAGTTTGACGAGACGCGGTTCTCGGACAACGGGCTGTTCCTGTTCGCGGCGGTGATCGAGCGGTTCCTGGGCCTCTACTGCTCGATCAACTCGTTCTCGCAACTGGTCGCGCTGAGTACGAAGCGCGAGGGAGAGATGAAGCGATGGCCCCCCAGGGCGTCGGAAAAAGTGCTTCTGTAGCGGACCGGCTGCTGGCCGAGCCGTACCGGTTCGACTTCTACCAGGCCGTGCGCCTGCTGGAGCGGCTGGCGATGGAGCGCGCGCGCCAGGACGGCGTGAGCGTGGAGGAAGAGGAGGCGGCGGAGGAGGCGGCCGAGGCCGCGGCGGGGCCGGGCGACGGCGAGGAGAAGGCCGGCGACGGCGGCGGCGGCGACGACCGCAACGACCAGGACGATCGGCCGAAGCGGCGCCCGGCGCCGCCGTTCGGCGCCCACGCGGGCCGGCCACTGCACCGCGGTTCGGTCGGGCAGGACCACCACCCGCGGCGGGAGGTCGTGCGGTTCCGGTCGCACGCGTCGCTGTCGTTCCCGTCCGGGTCGATCGCGGAGATGCGGATCCCGCCGGACCAGGTCGGGTCGGACGACCCGCAGCCGGAGATGGTCGTGCCATTCATGGGGCTGATCGGCCCGATTGGCGTGCTGCCGCGGCACTACACGTCGATCGTAATCGAGCGGATGCGGGAGAAGGACCGCTCGCTCTACGACTTCCTGGACCTGTTCACGCACCGGGCCGTGTCGCTGTTCTTCCGGGCATGGGAAAAGTACCGGTTCCCGACGGCGTACGAGCGGGCGCGCCTCCAGGGCAAGGCCGACCCGGAGCTGTTCTCGCTGTGCCTCTACTGCCTCGTCGGGTTCGGCACCGACCACCTGCGCGGGCGGATGGCGTTCGAGGACGAGCACCTCCTGTTCCACGCCGGGCACTTCTCGCACCAGCCGCGCGCGGCCGCGTCGCTCGAGTTGATCGTCGAGGATTATTTCGACGTCCCCACAAAAGTCTTGCAGTTTTGGGGGCAATGGATTTACTTAAGGCCCGAAGATCGGTCGGCGCTCCCGGATCGGTGGAACAACCCGAAGGGTTTGAACAGCCAACTCGGCCGCAGCGTGGTGCTGGGCGAGAAGGTTTGGGACGTGCAGGGAAGTTTTCGGTTGCGGCTGGGGCCGCTGACGTACGAGCAGTTTTCGCGGTTTTTGCCCGATGGTCGCGGGCTTTTAGCGTTGTGCCAAATGGTCCGGACCTACGTGGGCCCGGAGTTCGAGTTCGACGTCCAGCCGGTGCTGGAATCGCCCGAGGTGCCACGGTGCCGGCTCGGCGACCGGCGCCAGACGGCGCGCCTCGGGCGCAACCTGTGGGTGAAATCGCGCCCGGCGAAGTCCGACTTCGAGGGCGCGGTCTTTTCGCTGAAGCACATTTGATCCCGGGAATAGACGTCTCGCGCGGTGGTCGCGCGAAGTTCGCTCAAAAAACGTTATGGCCGCGGGGGCTTGGTCACCAACTCGCCGCCTATGGCGCGAGAGTCGGGGTTTCGCTTATGGCATCGGTTAATCTCAAGTCACTCGTGGGTCGGTTGAACGACGTGTGCCGTCGCGCGCTCGAGGGCGCGGCGGGGTTGTGCCTGTCGCGCACGAACTACAACGTCGAAACGGAGCACTGGCTCCACAAGCTGATCGAGGTCCCCAACTCCGACCTCCAGGCGGTCTTCAAGTACTACGGCATCGACACGTCGCGGCTGACGCGCGACCTGACGAAGGCCATCGACAAGATGAAGACGGGCAACTCCCGCCCGCCCGCGCTGTCGCCCGACACCGTCTCGCTCGCCCGCGAGGGGTGGCTGGCGGCGAGCGTCGAGTTCGCCGCCCCGCGCACGCGCACGGGGCACCTGCTCTACGCCCTGCTCGCCGACGACACGCTCTCGCGGCAGGCGCGCGAGACGTCCGACGAGTTCGGCAAGATCAACGTCGAGGCCCTGAAGAAGGACCTCCCCACCCTGACCGCCAACTCCGCCGAGGCCGAGGGCGAGGCCGAGACCCTCGCCGCCGACCGCGCCAAGGGGGGCGGCGACGCGGGCGGCGGCGGCGTGCGGCCGCTGGGCCCGACCAAGACGCCCTCGCTCGACCAGTTCACGATCGACCTGACCGCCAAGGCCAAGGCGGGGAAGATCGACCCCGTCCTCGGTCGCGACGACGAGATCCGGCAGGTGATCGACATCCTCACCCGCCGCCGGCAGAACAACCCGATCCTGACCGGCGAGGCCGGCGTCGGCAAGACCGCCGTCGTCGAGGGATTCGCCCAGCGGATCGCGGACGACGACGTCCCCGACGCCCTGCGGGGCGTGTCGCTGCGCACGCTGGACCTGGGGCTCCTGCAGGCCGGGGCGGGCGTCAAGGGCGAGTTTGAAAACCGCCTCAAGAGCGTGATCGACGAGGTAAAGAGCTCGCCCACGCCCATCATCATCTTCATCGACGAAGCCCACCAGATGATCGGCGCGGGCGGCAGCGCCGGGCAGGGCGACGCGGCCAACCTGCTCAAGCCGGCCCTCGCCCGCGGTGAGCTGCGTACGATCGCCGCCACGACCTGGGCGGAGTACAAGAAGTACTTCGAGAAGGACGCCGCCTTGGCGCGGCGGTTCCAGGTCGTGAAGGTCGAGGAGCCGGCTGAGAAGGTCGCCTACGAGATGATGCGGGGGCTGGTGGAGACGCTCGAGAACCACCACATGGTGCGCATCCTCGACGAGGCGGTGACCGAGTCGGTCCGCCTGTCCAACCGGTACATCTCCGGCCGGCAGTTGCCGGACAAGTCGGTGAGCCTGCTCGACACGGCGTGCGCCCGCGTGGCGATGGGCCAGGCGGCGACCCCACCCGCCGTCGAGGACGTGCGGCGACGGATCACGCAGCTCCAGGTGTCGGGCGACATCCTCAACCGCGAGATGGCGGTGGGCGTCAACCACCAGGAGCGACTCGACGAGGTGACAAAGGAAAAGGAGGACGCTCAGGTGCGGCTCGGGCAGCTTGAGGCGCAATGGGTCGAGGAGAAGCGTCTCGTCGGCGAGATCCGCCAGATCCGCGGACGGCTCGAAGGGGCGCCGATCGGGGCGAAGAAGATCCGCGTCGGCGACGGCAAGGGGGAGCCCGCCAAGGCCGAGGCCGGCAAGCCTGCCGCCACCGCCCCCGCCGCGCCGCCGCCCCCCCCGCCGCCGACGCCGGAGGAGCGGGAAAAGCTCAAGGGAGACCTGGAGCGGCTCCAGGGCGAACTGAAGAAGGTGCAGGGTGAGAACCCGCTCATGCAGGTGTGCGTGGACGGGCAGGCCGTCGCGGAGGTCGTGTCGAACTGGACGGGCATCCCGGCCGGCAAGATGGTCAGCGACGAGATCCACACGATCCTGAACCTGAAGCAGCGCTTGCAGGAGCGCATCATCGGGCAGGACCACGCCCTGGAGGCGATCGCCCAGGCGATCCGCACCTCGCGGGCCAACATGACCGACCCGCGCAAGCCGATCGGCGTGTTCCTGATGGTCGGCACCAGCGGCACGGGCAAGACCGAAACGGCGATCGCGCTGGCCGAGCTGCTCTACGGCGGCGACCAGAACATGACCGTGATCAACATGTCGGAGTTCAAGGAGGAGCACAAGGTGTCGCTCCTGATGGGCTCGCCCCCCGGCTACGTCGGGTACGGCGAGGGCGGCGTGATGACCGAGGCGGTCCGCCGCAAGCCCTACAGCGTGCTGCTGCTCGACGAGATGGAGAAGGCCCACCCCGGCGTGCAGGACATCTTCTACCAGGTGTTCGACAAGGGGAACATGAAGGACGGCGAGGGGCGGGACATCAACTTCAAGAACACGCTGATCATCATGACGTCCAATGCCGGGACTGATCTGATCTCCAAGCTCTGCGCCGACCCCGAGACCATGCCCGAGCACGGCGCGCTGGCCGAACAGCTCCACCCGGAGCTGATGAAGACCTTCAAGCCGGCGTTCCTCGGGCGCGTGACGATGGTGCCCTACTTCCCGCTGAGCGACACCGTCATGCGCCGGATCATCGAGCTGCAACTCGGGCGCGTCGGCAAGCGCGTGCGTGAGAACTACCGGGCGGCCTTCAGCTACGACCCGGCCGTCGTGTCCAGCATCGCCGCGCGGTGTACCGAGGTGTCCACCGGCGGCCGCAACGTGGACCACGTGCTCACGCGACGGCTGCTGCCGGAGATGTCGGCCGAGTTCCTCGGGCGGATGGCCGAGGGCAAGCCCATCACCAACGTGCGGGTGAACGTGGACGACAACGGCGCGTTCGTCTACGAGATCCAGTGACGGCAGCGGGCGAATACCCCCAATCCAGCTACCCATTGATTTCGGGCAACTTTGCGGTTTGGCTCACGAGAATAGCAGTGTCCGGAGGCAAACGTAATGCCGACGGACGCCCAGCAAGCAAAACCAGGGTCAGTTGGCGCGGGTGACGTGTGCCGGGACAGTTGTTCCGGCCACCCGGCCAGGAAGCCCGCGAGCAACCAAGCAGGAGGCCAGTCATGCCAGCGTATCTCAAGATCGGCGACATCAAGGGCGAATCGACGGAGCAGGACCACAAGGAGTGGGTCATCATCGAGTCGATGAGCGCGTCTATCAACCGCACCATCCCCCAGGGCGCCAAGGACCAGCAGCGGACCAAGGGCGAGACCAGCCTGAGCGACGTGGTCGTCACCCGCCAGATGGACAAGAGCTCGACCAAGCTCCAGCAGGCCTGCGCGGCCGGCAAGTTCTTCCCCGAGGTCGAGGTCCACTTCTGCTCGACCGTGAAGAACAAGCAGGAGCC
>Ga0105047_10007569_pt1 | contig 18280 bp, 11 predicted proteins | sample MAT04_FD_78384 | JGI IMG/M metagenome (GOLD analysis project Ga0105047, IMG submission 78384) | Freshwater microbial communities from Lake Fryxell liftoff mats and glacier meltwater in Antarctica - MAT-04 (megahit assembly) | ecosystem: Environmental > Aquatic > Freshwater > Ice > Liftoff... | reverse complement strand
CGAAAAAATAGGGCGACTCGAAAGACATCCCCAAAGGGGGGGGGTGGGATGCCTCTCGAGCCGCCGCAGGAAGCGACGGCGGACACGCGCTTGGGGGGGAGGGGGCGCGCGCCCTGCCGTCTGGACATTCCTATCAGCACGAGCCGTGCCAGACACCCACTTGTCGAATTCGCGCCACATTCGACTTCGTCATCGAGATCGCGACCCCCGAACCATCGCGCGGATGAAATGCAGATCCGCAGATCCGAAATCCGCGCGCGTGCGCGGATGTGTGCCTATTCGCCTGGACGCGCAGGGGGTGGGACGAACGCCAGCAGGTCGCGGCGGATGCGCTCGCGATAGTCCGCGAGCAACGTGTCGACGCGCTCCGCGCTGGCCGAGCGCACGACGAGGCCGATGTGGAACTTTTTGTCCATCCGCCAGACGACCTCGGGATCGGCAAAAGAGCGCGTATCCGGGCGCTCCTCGCGTGCGAGCGCCACGAGCAGCCCGGCGTATTCCTCCCTCGGCGCGCGCACCTCGTAGCTGCCGTCTTCGCCAGCGAGCTCGATCTTCGCCCACTCCCGCCACATGTTCAGGCCGGTGCCCGCCTCGAGCATGTCGGCGATATGTGCGCCGCCGACGCGCGCGGCCGTCTCGAGGAAGTAGAGCTGGCCATCCGCGTTTGCACGGATGAACTCGGTGTGTGATGCGCCGCGGACGAGGCGCATGGCGGCGAGCACCTTCTTGCAGTCGGCGACCAGCGAGGTCGCGAGCGCGTCTTTGCGGGGCAGGATGCGCGTGGTGAACACATCGCCGCCATGCGAGGCATCGAACGGCGGCCGGCCGTAGGCGCTGGCGATGGCGAAGCGGACCTCGCTGCCGAACACCAGCGTGTCGACATGAAAGACGTCGCCGGGCAGGAAGCGCTCGAGCACGTACATCGAGCGCTCGTCGCCGAGCTCCATGAGCCGCTGCCAGAGCTCCTTTTCATTTTCGACTTTGCGGATCCCGATCGCGCCCGCCATGAAGCGCGGCTTCAGCATCCACGGCGCCGGGACGCGCGCGGTGAAGGAGCGGAGCCGCGCGTCGTTCATCACGTCGACGAATTCCGGGACGCGCAGGCCGGCGCTCTGGGCGCGCACGCGCATCGCGAGCTTGTCGCGGAAATAACGCGTCGTCGTCTCGCCCATGCCGGGCACGCGCAGGTGCTCGCGCAGCAGCGCGGCGATCTCGAGATCGAAGTCGTCGAGCGGGACGATGCGGTCGATCTCGTTGCTGCGCGCGAGATAGCTGACCGCGCGCAGCGTCTCCTGCGGGTCCCACTTCTTGTCGATGTCGTGCATCCAGAAGAGCTCGTCGATGGCCTCGGTCGGCCACTTCGCGACGTCTTTCAGGCTGTGTGACGCCAACAGCAGCACGCGCCAGCCTTGCGCCTTGCACTGGCGCTTGAAGTCGTGGCCCTTCTCGTAGCTCGCAAGGCAGAGGACGGTTTTCCGCTCGGGCATATCGTCGCGAGGATAGCGGAAGCCGCTAGGGCCCGAGCACAAAAAACCGGGCCATCCGACGCCGATGCACTCCCGCGCGCTGCGTTGCTCCTCCCTCAGATACTGCAAGTATCTTCGGTCGTCGTGCCTTGCGGGCGGGACGCCTCGGCGCCGGATGACGATCAGGTTATTTGTGCTCGGGCCCTTTGCGCGTGGCCCATTCTTCGTGGAAGTTGCGCCACGAAAATGCGCATCGCGACCGACTTCGAAGGAGCCCGCATCGAGGTGCTCGCCGCCGAGAGCGCGGCAGATGTGCGCCTCCGCGTGCCGGCGGACCCGAAGCACGTGAAGTTTCGCCAGTGGTTCGCCTTCGCCGTTTTGGGCGCGGCAGGGCAGGCGCTGTCGGTGGCGATCGAGAACGCGGGCAACTGCACCTGGCCACGCGCGTGGATGGGCTACCAGGTCTGCGCCTCGCACGATGGTCAGCGCTGGACGCGCGTGCCGACGACGTACGCCGACGGCGTCCTCCGCTTCACCGACGCGCCGACCAGCGACCGCGCGCTCTACGCGTATTACCCGCCGTATTCGAACGCCCAGATCGCCGCGCTGGTGAGTCGCGCGCAGTCGGCGGGCGCGCGCACCCGCACGCTGGTCGAGACGCCCGCTGGCCACGAGGTCTCGCTGATCGAGCTCGGGCGCAACGATGCGGAGGCGCCGGCGCTGTGGATCATCGCGCAGCAGCATCCGGGCGAGCACATGGCAGGGCACTTCGTCGAGGGCTTCGTCGAGCGGCTGCTCTCGGACGACGCGGATGCGCGCAAGCTGCTCGCTGGTGCGACGATCGCGCTGGTGCCGCGGATGAACCCGGATGGCGTCGCGCTTGGCGCCCATCGCACCAACGCCGCGGGGCTCGATCTCAATCGTCAGTGGCTCGCACCGGATGTGAACGCGCCCGAGGTCGCCGCGGTGCGCACCGCGATGTTGGCGCGCGGCTGCGCGTTTTTCCTCGACGTACACGGCGACGAGGCGCTGCCCTATGTGTTCGTCCAGGGCACCGATGGGCTGTCGATGCGCACACCGCACGCCGCCACGCTCGAGACCGCGTTCACCGCCGCGCTCGGCAAAGCGAGCCCAGATTTTCAGACGGTGCACGGCTACCCGAAGGACCCGGCCGGCAAGGCGAACCTGCGCATCGCCTCCAACTGGGCGGGCGACACCTTCGATGCGCTCTCGTTCACCCTCGAGATGCCGTTCATCGACAACGCCAACGCGCCCGACGCCGTCGTTGGCTGGTCGCCCGAGCGCAGCCGCGCGCTCGGCGCGGCGCTGGTGCCGACGTTGCTCGCGATGCTGCCGAAATTCGGCGCGACGAGCGTATGAATTCCATTGGCGGCCGTGCCAACATGGCCGCCGTGAGCCAACCCATCGCGCCCGGTCTCGCCGGGACACCGAGCCCCGTGCCGGAGCGTGTCGTGTGCGCCGCAGGACGGATCGCCGAGGCGCTCTTTCACGACGGCACGAGCGCGCCGCCCGCGGACCGCATCGCCTGGCTAGAGGGCGATGTGCGCGACTTCCTCGGCCGCGCGACCGGCCGCGCGCGCTTCATGTTCCGCCTGTGCATCTTCGTGATCGTCTGGGTCGGCCCGCTGTGGTCGTTCTCGCTGGTGCCGCTCACCGCGATGGCGGTCGAGCGGCGCGTCGAGGTGCTCGAGCGCATGGAGAGCGGCTTGCTCGCGTTCGCGTTTCTCGGCGCCAAGGCGCTGCTCTCGATGATGTATTACGAGCACCCCGATGCGGCGCGTGAGATCGGCTTCAACGGGCATCCGTCGTCGATCGCGGTGACACCAGCGTCGCTGATGCGAGCCAAGCGATGAGCGAGGTTTCTGCGAACGCCTCTGCGGAGATCACTCCGAACATCGCAGCAGCGGCGCAACCCGCCGCGCGCGAGCGCAGTGCGCGCGCAGGATCGATCCATCGCGGCGCAGAGCACACACACGATCTCGAGCTCCACTGCGACGTCGTCGTCGTCGGCTCGGGCGCGGGCGGCGCGGTCGTCGCCACCGAGCTCGCGCTCGCTGGGCAGCGCGTCATCGTGCTCGAAGAGGGGCCACATCTGACGGCTGCCGAGCACGGCGCGCTGCGGCCGAGTGAGTCGATCCGTCACGTCTGGCGCGACGCCGCGATGACCATCGCTTGGCCGATCGGCGATACGCCGCCGATCAACGTGACGGCAGGGCGCGTCGTCGGCGGCTCGTCGACGCTCACCGGCGGCGTGTGCTTTCGCGTGCCGGAGCACGTGCACGAGGTGTGGCTCGGCGAGCGCGGCCTGCCGGCGGATCTCGGCCGCAAGGCGATGGAGCCTTGCTACGAGGCGGTCGAGCAGGCGATGCAGGTCGAGACGGTGCCGGTGAGCGCGCGCTCACGCGGCGCCGCGCTGTTCGCCGAAGGCATGGAGCGCACCGGCCACGCGCTGCACCCGATGCAGCGCAACACGCACGACTGCAAGGGCGAAGGGCGCTGCAATTTTGGCTGCCCGCACGGCGCGAAGAAGAGCGTCGATCAGAGCTATCTGCCGCGCGCCGTCGCCGCTGGCGCAGAGATCTACGCGGACTCACTGGTCGAGCGGATCCTCTTCGACGGTGACCGCGCGATCGGCGTCGAGGGCTGGGTGCTCGACAACCCGCGCGCGAAGAAGCGCCTGCGCCTCCGGGTGAAGGCGCGACGCGTCGTCGTCGCGTGCGGCGGGATGCACTCGCCGATGCTGCTCGCGCGCAGCGGCGTCGGGAAGGCGAGCGGCCATCTCGGCAAGCACATGACGCTGCATCCTGGCTTTCGCATGATCGCCAGCTTCGACGAGCCGATCTTCGGCTGGCGCGGCGCGATGCAGCCGGCGTTCTCCGACGACTTTCACGCCGAGCGCATCACGCTCACCGGGCTCTTCATTCCGCAGGGCGTGATCGCCGCGACGATGCCCGGCGCCGGCAAGCGCCACGTCGAGCGCGCGCGCAACCTGCGCCATCTCGCGATGTTTGGCGGGATGATCCACGACGACGGCGGTGGACGCGTCTGGCGCGGACCGGGACGTGAGCCGGTGCTGACGTACCGGATGGCGCGCGAAGATCGCGCGGCGATCCCGGTGATCATCCGGCGCATGGCCGAGACCTTCTTCGCCGCCGGCGCGCGCGAGTGTTTTCTTCCGGTGCTCGGCCTCGAGCCGGTCGACGCGGACGGCCTGCGAAAGCTCGATCTGACGAAGGTTCCTGCAAAGCAGCTCGAGTGCTCGTCGCAACATCCGCTCGGCAGCTGCCGCATGAGCGCGACGAAAGAGAGCGGCGTCGTCGATCCGGAGGGACGCGTCTGGGGCACGCGTGAGCTCTACGTCGTCGATGGCAGCATCGTGCCGACCAGCCTCGGCGTGAACCCGCAGGTCGGCATCATGGCGATGGCGACGCGCATCGTCTGGCGCATGCGCGAGCGCGCGCTGGTTTAGTGTTCGATCACGGAGTGTCGAGCCGCACGACGAGGGCGCGGTGCTCGCCGCTTACGACCTCGAGGTGCGTCTCTCGGGTCTCGCCGAGCGGCTCGTTCGCGAAGCGCAGCACGTGGCGACCGGGCTGCAGCGCGAGACCGAAGAGTGGCGTCGTGCCGACCGATCGACCGTCGATGCGCACCTCGGCCCACGGGACAGCGTTGACGTCGAGCGTGGCGGGCGCAGTGGGCGCCACACGCCGCGTCTGCCGCGCTCGGTCGGCCGGCGCGAGGAGCGGAGGTGGGCGCGGCGGCGCGAGGAGCGGAGCTGCGCGCGGCGGCTCGGCCTGCGGCAGCGCGGGCGGCGGCGATGAGGCAGGGGGCGATGGCGGGGCGAGCGGCGGCTCGACGCGCGCGGGGTCGCGCACTGTGTTTGCGCGCGCGGCGGTGGGCGGCGCGGTGGGGGAGGGGGCCGCTTCGCGCGACGGTCGCGTCGGCGGTGGCGTGTTCGTTCGTGTGAGAAAGAGACTGACGCCGCCGATGCCGAGGACCGCGACGGCGGCAAATGTGGCGAGCAGGCGCAGCCGCGGGCTCGCACGGTGAGCGGTCGCGTCGGGAGGCTCTGCCGGCGCACCGAGCGGCACCGCGTGCGCAGCGTCGCGCCGTGACCTCGCGCGCCGATCGTCGCGCCGTGACATTGCGCGCGGATCGTCGCGCTGCGTCGCGGTGTTCGGCGGGAGCGTGTTCGTCGGGGCCGTCAGGTCGTCGCCCGCGGCGAGGCTCAGCTCCGCCATGAGCTCGGTGGGGGTGATGCGCTCGGGCGTCGTCTCGCGCGCGTCGGCGACGCGTGCGGCGCGTGCGGCGAGGGCGTCGCGCGGAGGCACGCCGCGGCGGGCTGCGCGCTCACCCGCGACGAGGTCTTCGAGCTGGTGCGCGACTTCGTGTGCGCTCGCGGGCCGCGCGGCGGGCTCTGCTGCGCAGAGGGATCGCACGAGCGAAGCGAGCAGCGGGGGCACGTCGTCCGGCAGCGCTGCGGCGCCGGGCCGCGCGCCCGCCAGCAGCTCGTGCAGCGTGACGCCGAGCGCGTAGAGATCGGCGCGCGCGTCCACCGGGCCGCAGCCTTCGCGCTGCTCGGGCGCCATGTACGCCGGGGTCCCGCCGCCTGGCTCGGGCCGCGCGGCGCTGCCGAAATCGGTGAGCTTCACGTCGCCGGTGCGCGCGACGAGCACGTTCGCCGGCTTCACATCGCGGTGCACGACGGCGCGCCCCGACTCGCCGGTGCGGCCGTGCGCGTAGTCGAGCGCGCGCGCGATCTCCGCGCCGAGGTGGGCCACCTCGGCCACCGAGAACGGCGCCGCCGTCGCGCGCGCTTCGACGGCGATGGCGCGCAGATCCGCGCCATCGATCCACTCCATCGCGAGGTAGTACTCGTCGCCCGACCGGCCGAAGTCGAAGACAGGTACGATGTTGCCGTGGTGCATGCGCATCCAGAGACGCGCCTCGCCAACGAACTGCGCCAGCACGCCCTCGCGACCAAGGCGCGCGGCGCGGATGCGCTTGACGCAGAGCTCCTTCACGACGCCGGCCGCGCCGAATGCGCGTGCGCGGTGCACCTCGCCCATGCCGCCCGCGCCGATCGCGCCCGTGAGGAGATAGCGCCCGACGCGCGTCGGCGCCTCGGGGCTGTTCGCGGGCGTCGGGTCGCGCTCGGACATCAGCTCGCAGTATGCCTCGCCGTCTGGTTCACGTCGTGGACGCTGGCCGCGAGTCTCGGCACGGCGGCCGCGCAGACCGCACCGCAGGGCGCGAGTCGGCGCGTGGAGGCAGGCCCAACGGCGCGCGTGGAGGCAGGCCTAGCGGCGCGCGCGGAGGCAGGCACGGACGCGCGCGTGGTGGTGGTTGCGACGGCCGGTGATGCAGCGCTCGACGCCTCGCTCGACGCAAACGCCGGGCGACTGCGCGCCGCGCTGACGTTGCGCGGCGTGCGCGTGGTGCTCGCAGACGCGCTCGTCGACCCGACGGCGACGGGCGCTGCGATCGAGAGCGTGCCTGCGTGTGCGCTCGAGCAGCGCCTCGCAGCGGCCGGCGCCGCCTTCGAGGCGCTGCAGCCCGACGAGGCGCGCGCGCGGATCGCCGCGCTGCTCGATCCCGTCGACGAAGACGCTGCCCGCTGCCTCACATCGGCATTGCTCGAGCGCGCGCTGCTGCTCGACGCGCGCGCTGCTCTCGCGCGTGGTGACTCTGCGGCGGCCGCGACGAGCCTCGATCGCGCGCTCGCCGCGCATCCCGAACTCGCGCTCGATCCGGTGCGCTATCCGCCCGCGTTTCGCGCTGTCCTCGAGGCGCGGCGCAGCGCACGCGCAGCGCACGCGCCGGCCGTTCTCGTGATGCACGGCTTGCCCGAGGGGGCGACGCTCGCGATCGATGGCGCGCCGCCCAATTCGACGCAGATGCGCACGCTGCCGCCGGGGCAACACCGCCTGCGCCTCGAGGCGCAGGGGCACATCGCCTCGACCGAAGACATCGCGCTCCCTCCGGGCACGACAGACCTCACGCGACAGCTGACGTGGGCTCCGCCTGCGCCGCCGCCCACGCTCGAGGCGCTCGAAGCGCGCGCGCGCGCAGAGGGCGCGACGCTGCTCGTCGTCTCGGCGGAGCGCGACCCGACGGGCCACGTCGTACTCGTCGTCCGCGATCGCGCGAGCGCGCGCGTCGTGCGGCTGGCCACCGCGACGCTCGACGATGCGCAAGCTGCGCGTGTCGCCGCGTCGCTGCTCGACTCGCCGCTCGACGCGCCGCGCCCGCCGCAGCGCCCGCCGCAGCGCTCGGCCGAGGCCGAGCCGCGCGCGCTCTGGCCGTACGTGCTCGTCGGCGCTGGCATCGTGCTCGCGGGTACCGCTGTGGCGATCGGCGTGGCGGTCGCGTCCGACAGGCCGGCGCCGACCACGTTCACGCTGTCGAGGTCGCGTTGACGGGTTCAGCTCTTCGCGTCCGCCGTCCACGCTTGCTCGGGGTCGTTGCGCTCTCGGCGCTCGGCCTGCTCGTCGGCGCCGCGTCGTGCACCGATGCGCCGCCGCTCGATGTGCCGTTTAGTCTGGTCTTCGCCCCCGGCGACGATCCGCTGCTCGGCGCGAGCGCGCTCGTGCTCGAGGTCGAGCGCGACGGCGAGGTCGTCGCGCGCGCCCGCGCCGGGCTCGACGCGACGAGCTTGCCGCTGCCCGCGCTGCCGTTTGCACCCGGCTATCGCCTGCGCGTCGAGGCCGTCGATGGCGCGCTCGTGCTCGCGCGCGGCACCTCGTTTCCCTTCACCGTCGACGAGCGAGGCGCGACGCCGCCTCCGCACGTCTTCCTCGGCCGACTTGGGCGCGCGGTCGCCCCGCTCGGGCAGGCCGGCGCACGTCCGGACGGCGCGGTGCTCGGCCTCGCACCGACCGCCGATGGCGCGGTGCTCGTGTCCACCGAAGGCACGGTGTACGTCTACCGGCAGCACGATGGGCCCGACGGTCTCCCCTCGTTGACGGTGCGTGCGCATCTGCCCGGACGCGCGTGGGCAGCGTGGGTCGATCTCGGCGACGGGCGCCTCCTCGGCGTTGGTGGTGCGACCGCCGGCGCGACCGTCGTCGATGCGAACGGCGATGTCGTCGCGACCGAGCCGCTCTCACCGGAGCTCGACGGCCTCCGCCTCGACGTGTGTCTCGCGCGCACGAGCGAGCCTGTGACCTCCACCGCCACGATCGAGGTTATCGCGGTCGGCGGCCGCGCGCGCACGAGCGATCCGCCGGGCAACGCCGTGGTGCGCATCGACATCGTGCCGACCGAGCCCGGCGCGGCAGGCCCAACGCTCGGCGCGATCGCTCTCGAAGCGCTGCCGAGCGGAGTCGCCGGCGCGGCCTGCGTCGCCGTTCATCCGCCCGGTGCGACCGTCCCTGCGACGCGCGTCGTCGTCGCCGGCGGTGTCGACGCGCTCGGTGCGACGGGCGACGCCTTCGTGCTCGACCCAGAAGCAGTACAGCCGATCGTGCGCGTCGCCCTCGGCGCGGCGCTCGCCGATCGCGCCGTGGTGCGCGTCTCCGATCGCGTCGTCGTGATCGCTGGCGGACTTGCCAGCGATGGCCGCGTCTCCGGGGATTTCGCCCTGCTCGACGTCGATACGCTCGGCGCGAGCGTCGTCGAGCCTCGTCCCTCGTCGCCGTTCTTGCCGGCGCGCGCGCGAGCCGCTGGCATCGCGCTCGGAAACGGCGTGGTGGTGCTCTTCGGTGGGCGCGAATTGGGCGGCCTGCCGAGCGACAGCGCCAGCCTGATCGACGTCGGCCTCGACGCGTTCCCGGGCGTCGCGCGCCCCACCGGCGCGCTGCCCGTCGCCGACGATGGCGTGCGCGCCGTGCGCCTCGCCGATGAATCCGTCCTCGTCGTCGGCGGCCGCGGTGTCGCGCTCTACGTATCCCCGCGATGATCGGGCTCGCGCGTCCGCGGCGGCTCCTTGAGCCCGAACTTCTCCAGCTTGTAGATGAGCGCACGACGCGAGATGCCGAGGCGGCGGGCCGCGCGCGTCTGGTTGCCCGCCGACGCGGCGAGCGCGGCTTCGAGGGCCTCCCGCTCGAGGTCGTCGAGACGCGAGCGGAGCGCAGAGGGCGCCACGCCAGGCGCCGGGTCCGCTTCGCGTAGTGCGAGATGCACCGGCTCGATGATCGCGCCTTCGCGGAGGACGAGCGCGCGCGCCATCACGTTGCGCAACTCGCGCACATTGCCCGGCCACGAGTGCGCGCAGAGGGCCCGCACCGCGGCCTCCGAGAGCGTCGGCGGCGTCCCTTCGGCGAGCTCGCGTACGAAGCGCTGCGCGAGTGGCAGAATGTCCCCGAGGCGCGCGCGCAGCGGCGGCACGACGATTCGCAGCACGTCCAAGCGGTACAGAAGATCGCGGCGCAGCGCACCGCGCTCGACGGCCGCGTCGACATTCTCGTTCGTCGCCGCGACGACCCGCACATCGACCGGGATCGGCGCGTGGCTGCCGACGCGCACGACGACGCGCTCCTGCAGCGTGCGCAACAAGCGAGCCTGCATCGCGGGCGACAGCTCCGCGACTTCGTCGAGGAAGAGCGTGCCGCCGTTCGCGGCCTCGAAGCAGCCTGGACGCCGCGCGTAGGCGCCGGTGAAGGCGCCGCGCTCGTGTCCGAAGAGCGTCGCTTCGGCGAGCGTCTCGGGGATCGCCGCGCAGTTCACGCCGACGAATGGTCCACCGCTGCGGCGGCTCTCGGCGTGGATGCGCCGCGCGAGGATCTCCTTGCCGACGCCGGTCTCGCCGAGCACCAGCACCGTCACCTCGGAGCGCGCGGCGCGCTCGGCGAGCGCGAGCGCACGGAGCGTCGCTTGATCGCGCGCGACGAGCAGCGCGTCGTCGATCGGCACGAGGTCCGCGCGACCTGCGGTGCTCGCGACGTGGGCCGAAGTCGCCTCTTCGCTCGAGTCCGTGAGTGCTTCAGCTTGCCCGCCTTCGCTCTCTTCGCCCGGCGAGCCTTCGCTCTCTTCGCCCGGCGAGCCTTCGCTCGGCGCGGCGACCGGGCCGATGACGGCGACGATCAAGCGCACGGCACCGATCGCGATCTCGCTGCCGCTCGGCGCTGCGAGGGTGCCGCTCACGCGCGTGCCGTCGACGAGCGTGCCATTGCGGCTCCCGTGATCGACGAGCGTCACCGTGCGCTCGCCTGCCCAGCGCAGCGTCAGGTGCAGGCGGCTCGCGGCCACGTCCTCGACGCGCACATCGCAGGAACGACTGCGGCCGACCGTCACGTCGAGCCCACGCGGAAGCGCGATCGCGCCGCCGCCGACCACGAGGACGAGTGCGCGGGGGCCCTCGTCGTTCGCGACCGCCGACGGCGCGTCGTAGGTGGTGCCTTCGGAGTCGAGCGAGCGCGTCACGTCCGCTCGACTCTATCAGGCGCGTCGGAGACGGCGTCGATCAGGGACAGGTCCCGGGGCGCGCGCAGATCGGCGCACCGCCGCTCGCCGGGTAGTTGCAGCACTCGCTCAGGTCGCCCACACAGACGGCCGCGCACGGGCAGGTCGTGCAGCCCGTCGCGACGGCGTATTCGCGGCAGTTCCCGTCGCTGCAGAGCTCGTCGGACGCGCAGTTATCGCCACAGTCACCGCAGTTGAGCGGATCGCTGCGGACATCGACGCAGGCGCCGTCGCACTCGCGGCGCGGGTCGCGGCAGACCGTCGCGCAGACGCCCGCAGAGCAGATGTCCGGGCACATGGTGCCCGCAGTACCGCAGTTGTTCGGATCCGTCTGCAGGTCGATGCAGTTCCCGCCGACGAGCGTCAGGCCCGGACGGCACACGCAGGCGCCGCTGCTGCAGAGCTCGGCATCGCCGCACTGATTGCCGACCGAGCCGCAGTTGTTCGGATCACGGCTCACGTCGACGCAGCCGGTGCCCGGCACGAGCACGAGGCCTCCCGGGCAGCTGCAGACGCCCGAGGTGCAGGTGCCGCCCGCGCCGCAGCCCATGCCGCAGCCGCCGCAGTTGCGCGGATCGGTCGCGACGTTGACGCAGCGACCGCCGCAGTCGATCTGACCCGCGGGGCACACGCACGCGCCGCTCGTGCAGGACGCGCTCATCGGGCAGTCGTTGCCGCAGCTTCCGCAGTTCGCGGCGTCGCTCGAGACGTCGACGCACGCGCCGCCGCAGACGATCTGCGAGGCGGGGCACATGCAAACGCCGGCAGCGCACGAAGCGCCCGTCGCGCAGGCGTTTCCGCACGTCCCGCAGTTGAGCGGATCCGTGGGGAGGCCGGTCGTGCAGCCGCCGGTGCTGCCCGCGCCGCCGCCGCACGCGGTCGTGCCCGCCGGGCACATGCACGCGCCGGTGGTGCAGACCGCGCCCGAGCCGCACGACGTCGCGCAGTCACCGCAGTGATCCGTGCTCGTCGTGAGATCGAAGCAGCCGCCGCCAGGGCCGCCGCAACTCGTCGCGCCTGCAGGGCACGCGCACGCGCCGCTCACGCACGCCTCGCCGGTGCGGCAGCTATTGCCGCAGCTGCCGCAGTGGTCGGTCGAGGACGAGAGGTCCGCGCAGTCCGCTCCGCAGGTGACGAGGCCGGCGGCGCAAGCGCAGATGCCGCTCGTACAGTTCTGCCCGGCGGCGCAGGCGTCGCCGCACCCACCGCAGTTGGCGTCGCTCGTCGCGAGGTCGACGCAGGTCCCGCCGCAGTCGACGTCCGTCCCCGTGCACATCAGCGGACCGCCATCCGTGCGGGTGCTGCCGTCGCCCATGCTCATGTCGCTGCCGCCGCCATCACCTGGCGGGGGAGGCGGTGTGTCGCCGCCGCCGCATGCGACGAGCGTCAGTACGGCGGAGCCAAACAGTGCGAGACCGAGCGACTTCGATGTAGTCCAAGTGCGATGCGTTCCAGTCATTCGATCCTCCTCGCCGCGTACGCCGCGGTCATGGCTCGTTGCTCGCAAGGGAAACGTGCCCACGACCCCGAGCGCTTCCGCTCGCGTCGCGCACGGAGCCCGATGACACCGCGCACCCAGGAAAACACGAGGGAATCCGCCGCTGCGACGCGGCGCCCGCGCCTCTTCCGGGCAGCGACTGGACGTGCAACCCTCGTACACGTGTACGAACGCTGCACAGCGCACGCTCGCCGGCTCGGCCTCGCGCTGGTGCTCGCCTCGCTCGCTGCAGCGCTGCTGTCCGGCTGTCCGCCGGGTGACGACGCCTCCCTGCCCGACGGTGGCGAGAGCCCAGATGCCATGCGGTCCGACGCCTCGGCGAGCACCGCGCAGCTCGCCATCGATGTGCGGCTGCAGATCGACGGTGAGCTCTACGACGGCAGCGACGCCGCGGAGCTCGGCGCTGGCCTGCGTCTCGAGCGGCTCGCACTCGCGCTCGCCGAGCTGCGCGCTCCGAGCGATCGCGGCAGCGATGTGCGCCTGCGCGCGCCGGTCGCCCTCGAACTCGTGCGCGGCGTGCGCGGCGTCACCTTCGAGGAAGTGCCGCCTGCGGTCTACGGCGCCGTCACGCTCCGCTTCGATGGAGACGCCGCGTTCGATGCCACGCTCACCCGCGAGTCCGAGTCGATCCACGTGGTGCTGCGCGGTCCGCTGACGATCGACGCCGTGTGCCCCGAAGGCCTCGCGCTCGATCCGTGGACGACCGGCCACGTGGACGTCGCCATCGATGTGAGCGAGCTCGCCGAGCTGCTCGCGCGAGGACCGCTGCCGCCGGCGTCGAGCGGCGTCATCGAAGTCGACGAGCGCCGCGCGCCGGAGTTCGTGCGTGCCCTCGCGCGTGCGCTCATGGAGGGCGCGCGCGCTGCCTGTGAGCGCGACGCCGAGAGCGCCGGCGCGCGTGAGCGCCTACACGCGACCGACGAACCACGCTGAGCGCGAGGCGTCGGCGTCTGCCGCTCTCTCCATCTCGCCCGCCGCTCGGCTCTGTACCCTGCCCAATCCGCTCACCTATATGGGCCCGCCGCGAAACGACGTGGCCATCCGACGCCGATGCACTCCCCCCCGCGGCGTTGCTCCTCCCTCAGATACTGTGAGTATTTTCGGTCGTCCGGCCGCGCAGACGCGCTGCGCTTCGTCCGCGGTGCGCTCGCCGGAGAGGCGCCCGTCATCGGCGAGTGAGGCGACTCAAGCGCTCGACCCCGAGCGCTCAGCCGCGCGGGCGGTATCCATCGCTGCCCACGCGCTCGATGGCGCGCGCGGCGCGTAGTTCGCTCGACGCGACCGGCGCGAGCACGCGGAAGCCCGTCGACACCTCGAGCGCGCGCACCTCGCGCACCACATCGGGCCGCGCATGCGCCGGCAGCGCTTCGCCGAGGACCCGCGCATATGTCGATACGTCGATCGGCTGTGCCGTCTGCACGGTGCCGATGATCTCGCTGTCGACGTGCTGCGCCACCGCCCGGTCGACGCCCGGCACGCGGTAGAGCGCGTCTTCGACGGCGCGCAAGAACACGACGCCCGGCGAGCGCACGACAGCGTCGCTGGTGGTGCCGACGAAGAAGTGATCGCCGTCCGCGTCACGCGCGAGCACGTCGCGAAGCGCGTAGAAGCGATCGCCGCTCTCGATCACACCGCTGACGATCCGCTCTGGCTCGAGCCGCGCATCGTCGCCATGGCGCGCGTCGAGCCGCACCAGCGCGACGCCCGGCTCGCTCGGCGCGCACAGCGTCACGCGTCCTCGCCCATCTCGCACCGGCTCACTCTTGGTGAAGTCCCAGCGCGCGAGCACGATCTCGGCGGTGCCAGGCAGCGGTCGGCCGACGGCGCCAGGCTTCTCACCGGACGCATTGACCATGACGACGTGGTGCGAGGTCGACGCGTAGATCTCGAGCACGCCCACGCCGAAGCGCTCTCGCACCTCGCGCGCGAGCTCGCCGCGCATGCCGCTCCCCGCGAAGAGGCGCAGCGGGTGGCTGCGATCGGCAGGCGAGGCCCGCTCCGCGACGAGCGCGCGCAGCATGTCGCCAGCGTAAAAGACGATGGTCGCGCCATAGCGGCGCACCTCTGGAAAGAAGGTCGCAGGCGAGAAATCGGAGCCGAGCGCGAGCCGCGCGCCGGCGGTGATCGCGCTCGACACCGCGACCAGCAGGCCCGCGGGATGGTGCAGTGGCAGGCAGACGTAGACCGTGTCGTGCGACGCGAGCGTGCACGCCGCGGCCGCCCCGAGCGCCGAGAATGCCCAGCGATGATTGGTCACCGGCGAAGCGCGCAGCTCGCCGCGCGCCGACTGCGTGAGCAGCACCATCGACTCTTCGTGCGCCACGCCGGCGTCGGGCGTGAAGCCCTCGGGCAGCGCCATGTCCGCGGTGTCGATCGACTCCATGTCGACGACGCCGACCGGCAACGTGCGCTGCGCGCTGCTCCCGACGCCGCCGAGCACCAGCACGCGCGGAAACAGCGCTTGCACGCGCGTCGCGTTCTCCGGATCTGTCATCACCGCGCTCACGTTCTCGGCATGCAGCGCGCGCGTGAGCGCGTCGTCGCTCGCGTCGGGCGGCGCTACCACGGCGACGGCGCCCATGCGATTGAGCGCACACACCGCGCTCAGCAGGCTCGGCCGACCTTGCATCACGATCCCTACGCGCGCGCCGCGCGTGACGCCGCAGTCGAACAGCCCCTTGGTGACGTGGGTCACGCGCTCGTCGGCGCTGCGATACGAGAACGCGCGCCCGCTCCACAGGAAGAACGTCGCGTCCGGCGTCTTCGCGGCGCGCCGCGCGAGCTCGTACGAGAAGCTGATGCGCGTCTGCGCATCGAGGCGCTCGAGGCGCCGCAGCTTCGGGACCTGCCAGCGCAGCGAGCTCGCGTTGGCGGTCGCGTCTTCGACCAGCTCGGCGACCCGCGTCGCCGCGTTGCCGACGGTCGAGCGAATCGCGTCGAACAGCAAGTCGTGATCGAGCGGGACGCGGAAGTCCCACGCGTCCGAGCCTTGCTCCCAGTCTTCTTCTTCCGCTGCGGCGCTGCGGTTCGCCTCCAGCATCGCGGGGATCGGGCCCTTCTGCTCGCGCCACTTGATCCACTCGACGACCGCAGGCCACGTCTCGCGTAGCGCGCGGGAGCCGACGACGATGCCGAAGTGCCCCGCTTCGACGCCGATCTCGAACACCTCGGCGTGCGGCGCCGCGCGGCTGATCCCGCGCACCGCGGCGGGCAGCGCGATCTCGTCGCGCAGTCCGATCACCGCGAGCACGGGCGACGCGATGTCGGCGAGCGTCAGCGTGCGGCCATCGACGACGATGCCGCCGGCCATCATCCGGTTCTGCACGATCAGCTCGTCGACGAACGCGCGCAGCGCCGGCCCCGGCCACGCGACGAACCCCTCGCCACCGAGGAATTTGCGGCGTGCGGCGCGCTTCTCGAGATCTTGGCGATCCCACAGACGCCGCACCAGATCGAACATCTGCTCGACCTCTTTGCGCGGCGTCAGCAGCTTGAACGCCGTGCTCGTCAGGATCCCGGGCAGCCCCTCGATGCGCTTGAGCGGCGCGTCGAGCACGGTGCGCGCGCCACGCAGCAGCGCGGCGACGGCGCCATCGCCATGCACGAACGGCACGTTGCGATGCACGTCGACGGGACTGCCGAACGTCACCAGCGACGCGATGCCCTCCGACCGCAGATATGCAGCGGCCTGATACGCAAACATCCCGCCCTGCGAGTAGCCGGCGAGGTGCACATCGCGTCCGGTCACGCGTCGCACGGTGCGCACGGCCTTCGCGACGGTGCGCACGTGGTCGTCGAGCGTGCGCGACATGCCGCCTTCTTCTTGCTCCGGAGAGCCGAAGTCGACGACCCAGCAATCGAGGCCAGAAGCGGCGAGCGGTGCGATGGCCGACAGATCCGCAGAGATATCGTAGATCTCCGCAGTCAACATCAGCGGCGGAACCAGCAGCAGCGCGGCCTCGGGCGCGCCCTTCACCGTGGCGCGCGCATAGCGTCGCAGTCGGTGCAGCGCGTCCCGCTCGACGACCTCGTAAGGCGAGACGCCGCTCGCCGCGAGCCGCGACAGGCGCATCGCCTCGAGGACGTTCTGCGTGCCGGTCTGGGCGAATCGCGTGAGCTTGCCGAGGGAACGTTGCCGCCGTCGGCGCTTGCCAGGTTTCGCCATGGAGTGGCGGCATCGTCGCGGTGCGACGCGCGCCGGTCAAGCGCACCGCGGGCGTTTCGCCGTGCGCTCCGCGTCCGCGCTGGGCTGACTTCGCCGCGCGCTCCGCGTGCGCGGCTACTCCGCGGTGAGACCGGTCTCGGGGATCGGCAGAATCGTCGTGTCGAGGGTGCGCTCGAGCGTGCGGAACTCGACTCCTGTGAGCGCGGTCGCGATGTCGAACGCCGGCTCTTGGATGTTCAGCCCGATCGGCCCCGCAGAGATCTCGCCGCGCGTGGCGGTGAAGGTCGCGGCGAGCCCGACCTGCACGCCGAGCAGCGCGCTCCGCGTGATGACGAAGCCGGTCAGCTGCAGGCTCGCGCCCGACAGGACCGTCGCCCCGTGGCCGAGCCCGCCGAGCGGGCATGGCGTAATGCACGTCTCCGAGAGTGAGTCGCGGATGACGACGTTCGACAGTGCGACCTGCGTCACCGGATCGAAGGCAAAGATGCTGACCTCGCGGTTGCGCTCGAGCAGCACGCGATCGGCCGTCAGCTGCGCGCCGAGGTTCGCCTCGATGCCGCGCCCGTAATAGCCGTCGACCGCATCGCTGCGCGTGTCGCGCACCACCAGATCGTGCGCGTCGACGACCGCCGCCGCGTCGCTCGCCGCGAGCCCGATCACCGTCGCGCGCTCGATGATGACGCGCGTCAGCGTCGCGCGTGGGCCAAACAGACTCATGCCGAGGCCGAGCCCCCGCGGGCCCGCGCCTTCGGTGTCGCGCACCACGACGTCGGTCGCGTCGAGCGTCGCGCCATCGCGCGAGACGATCCCACCGCGTCGCGCATGATCGATGAGGACGCGGCTCAGCGCGAGGTGCCCCGTGCCCTCGATGTTCGCGCCGATGCCCGACGCGTCGGCCGCGAGCGCGCTGCGCGTGTCGCGGATGACGCTGTCGCTCAGCGTGAGTTCGCCGTCTTCTGCGAGGATCACCGCGGCGCCGCGCGCGCGCTCGAGGATCGCGCCGGTCACCATCGCGGTGGAGCCGACGCGCACCTCGATCGCTGGGCTCGACAGCGCCGTGCCGACGTTGCCGGTGTCGCGGATCGCGATGTCCGTTGCGACGAGCGTCGCGCCGAGCCCGACGAGCACACCGCCGCCCTCGTTGCCGTCGAGGGCGGACGCGCTGAGCGTGAGCTGGCCGCCCATCTGCACCGCGATGCCGGTGCCTGCACGCGGCGCCCTGCTGGCGCCGGAGGAGTCGCGCGTCGCGAGGTAGTCGGCCGTGGCCGTGCTGTCGAACGCGACTACGAGCTGATTCAGTGGGTTGTGCTCGAGCGCGACGCGATGCAGCGTCGCCGTCGCGCCATCGACGATCTGCGCGCCGACGCCCGCATTGCCGCTCGCAAAAGGCACCACGTTGCGGACGAGCACGTTCTCGACGGTCACGACGCTGCCGGCTGCCGTGAAGTAGAGCCCATAGCCCGACGCGCCATCAACGACGACGTCTTCTAGCCGCACCGTCGTGCCGCCGTCGACGTAGATCCCCATCGCGCCGGCGCCGCGCACCGAGACGTTGCGCAGGCCGACGCTGCCGCCGAGGAACGCACCGACGACCACCTCGCTCTCGCCGACGTCGCTGCTCGTCAGCACCGTCTCCGCCGGACAAGCGCCCCACACCGTGACGTCGGAGAACAGCTCGACGCGCCCGGTGTACGTGCCGCGGGCGACCGCGACGATCGCATCCCGCGG
>Ga0105047_10007568_pt1 | contig 18281 bp, 10 predicted proteins | sample MAT04_FD_78384 | JGI IMG/M metagenome (GOLD analysis project Ga0105047, IMG submission 78384) | Freshwater microbial communities from Lake Fryxell liftoff mats and glacier meltwater in Antarctica - MAT-04 (megahit assembly) | ecosystem: Environmental > Aquatic > Freshwater > Ice > Liftoff... | reverse complement strand
TCGGGGTCGGGGTCGGGGAAGGTCGCGCGGGTGTGCACCAGCTCGTCGAGGATGGCGAGCACCTTGGTGGCGCTGGTCGCGAGCACCGAGCTGATCTCCTCCATGGTGATCGGTTCGGTGGTGTCGCCGACGCCCGAGGCGGGGTTCACGACGAGGGAGATGGCGGCATACCGCAGGCCCGCCTCGGCGGCGAGGGTCACCTCGGGCACGCCGGTCATTCCGGCGACGTCGGCACCTGCGAGCCGGGCCAGCCGGATCTCGGCCCTGGTCTCGAACCGCGGCCCCTCGAAGCAGGCGTAGACACCTCCGTCGCGGATGGACTGGCCTGCGCTGGAGGCGGACTCGAGGATCTCGCGACGGAGGTCGGGGTGGTAGGGCTCGACGACGTCGGTGTGCACGATTCCCTCGGGCCCGGAGCCGTCGAAGAACGTGACCGGCCGCTGCCTGGTGAGGTCGAGGAAGTCGTCGAGGCACAGCAGGTCACCGGGTCGCAGCTCCGGGTCGATCGACCCGGTGACGTTGACCGCCACGATGTCGCGCACGCCGAGGTCGGCCAGCGCCCGGATGTTCGCCCGGTAGTTGACCAGGTGCGGGGGTACCGAGTGGCCGGCTCCGTGGCGGGTGAGGAAGACGACCGGCAGGCCGTGCCAGGTGCCTCGGGTGACCCGTGCCGCGCCGAAGGGGGTGGCGACGGCCTCGTCCACGGCATCCTGCAGTGCCTCGAGGTCGTAGAAGCCGGTGCCGGCGATGATGCCGAGGGTCGGGCGGGTCATGTCCACGCACGCTACCAATCCGGGAAGGGTTCGCCCGGGCCCGCGCAGCCACGTGGTGCCCCAGTGGCAGGATCAGGCTCATGGGTGGACGGGTGTCGATCGCGGCGACCGGGCCGGTGTCGCTGGCGGCCGGGCGCGAGGTCGCCCTGGCCGGTGGCAACGCGGTCGACGTCGCCGTCGCCGCCGCCCTCGCGGCGATGTGCACCGAGCCCGGCATCGTCTCGCTCGCCGGCGGTGCGTTCGTCTCCGTCTGGCCCGCCACCGGAGAGCCGGTCGTCATCGACGGCAACGTCGAGATGCCGGGCCGGGGGCTGCCGCTCGAGCGCTTCGGGGGCGGGGTCCACGAGGTCGTCATGGAGTACGGCGGTGGGGTGCGGCTCTTCGCGGGGCACGGGTCGGTCGCGACACCGGGAGCAGCAACCGCCTGCGAGCTGGCCGTCGAGGAGCTCGGGGACCTGCCCTGGGCCGACGTCGTGGCGCCGGCGGCACGGGCCACGGGTGACGGCTACCGGGTCGGCGGTGCCGCGGCGCGCTACCTCTTCTTCACGGCGCACTCGCTGTTCGGGCGCGATCCGAACGCGTTCCGCGTCGTCACCCGTGCGGACGGCTCCCCGGTGGTCGCCGGTGACGTCGTCACCAACCCCGCCCTCGCCGATGTGCTCGGTCTCGTTGCGCGCGAGGGGGCTTCGGTGCTCACGACCGGTGAGGTCGGCCGGGCGATGGTCGACGACATGACCGCGCACGGTGGGTTGGTCACGCACCGAGACCTGGCCGAGTACACGCCGCTGGTGCGACCTCCCGTGCGCCGCGTCGTCGGCGACTGGGACCTCGCGGTGAACCCGCCACCCTCGGTGGGTGGCCCGATGCTCGCAGTGATGCTCGGCGAGCTGGGGCGCCGGGGCAACTGGCACTGGCCCGACATCATCGCCATCCAGCAGTCGGTGCTGCGCTACCGGTACGAGGTGCACGACCTCGCCCACGACCTCGACACCGCGGGGCACGAGCTGCTCCTGTCCGTCGACCGGCACGGGCTGGCGGGGCTCCCGACCAGTTCGAGCACCGCGAACATCTCGGTCGTCGACCGCGACGGCACCGCGTGCGCGGTCACCGTGTCGAGCGGCTACGGCGCCGGAATCGCCGTGCCGGGCACCGGCATGCTGCTCAACAACGCCCTCGGTGAACCCGAGCTGAACAAGCTGGGTCTGCACCAGCTCGCCCCGGGCACCCGCCTCGCCTCCAACATGGCGCCCACCACCGGCCGCACGGCAGACGGTCGGGTGCTGGCGATCGGCTCCCCGGGCGCCGACCGCATCACCACCGCACTGATGCTCGTCCTCGGGCAGGGCTGCCTGCACGGCGCCGACCTCAAGCACGCCATCGAGGCACCGCGCCTGCACGTGCGCATCGACGAGGACGGTGTCGCCGTCGTCGAGCACGAGAGCGACGACGCGATCGCCGAGGCGGTGCGCGAGTCCGGGCTGCGCGGCCACGACCACGGCATCCGGCAGATGTTCTTCGGTGGGGTGGGCGCGGCCTACCGCCGCGAGGACGGCGTGCTCCAGGCCGCGGGCGACCCCAGGCGCGAGGCGGCGGTCGCCGTCATCGACGTGCCGTAGTCGCCTCAGGCACGGGTCGCGCCGGTGACCACCCAGCGGTCGGTGCGCACGCGCATCCACATCAGGGTGCCGCGTACCGACATGAAGGCGGTGAAGGCGAGCCACAGCCAGACGACGGAGTTCACCTGGCCGCGCGTGCTGCCACCCTCGAGCAGCCAGTCGCCGGCGGCGTGCACGGCGAGGATGAGCGGCAGGTAGGCGGCGAGGGTCACGAGCATGGCGCGGGCCAGCCACGGGCCGTCGCCCGCGCCGATGAGCACTCCGTCGACGACGAACACGAAGCCCGAGAGTGGCTGGCCGAGGGCGACCACCACCAGGCCACCCGCGATCGCGGCCTGCACCGCGGGGTCGGGTGTGAACAGGGGGCCGAGCACCGGGGCCAGCAGGAGCAGCAGCACGCCGAACCCGATGCCCACGACGATGCCCCACCGCACCATCAGGGTCGTCGCGGCACGGGTGCGGTCGACCTCGCCCGCGCCCAGTGCCTTGCCCGTGATGGCCTGGGCGGCGATGGCCAGGGCGTCGAGGGCGAAGGCGAGGAAGGTCCAGATGGTGGCGGTCACCTGGTAGGCGGCCAGCGGCACGTCGCCGAGGTCGGCCGCCACCCACGTGGTCACCAGGAGCACGGCGCGCAGGGCGAGGGTGCGCACCAGCAGGGGAACGCCGCCGCGGGCCGCCGCGAGCACGCGCCCGGGGTGGGCCCGCAGCGGCACCGCCGTGCCCGCGGCATACCGCACCAGCACCACGACGAGCGCCGCTGCCATCGCGGTCTGGGCGATGACGGTGCCCCAGGCCGACCCGGCGATGCCCCAGTGCAGCCCGTGCACGAACCACACGTTGAGCACGATGTTCAGGCTGAACCCACCCACCGCGGCGAGGAGCGGCGTACGGGTGTCCTGCAGGCCGCGCAGTACCCCGGTGGTGGCCAGCACGACCAGCATGGCGGGGATGCCGAGGGCCGAGATCCGCAGGTAGGTCACCGCCTGGTCGATGGCGGCGGCGGACGCACCGAACACGTGGGCGAGCGGGCCGGCGAACAGGGCGACGAGGGCCGCCGTGACGGTGCCGAGGGCGATCGCCAGCCAGGTGCCGTCGATGCCGGCGGCGATGGCTCCGGCGCGCGAGCCCGCACCGAGCTGGCGGGCGACGACGGCGGTGGTGCCGTAGGCCAGGAAGACGAAGATGTTGGCCGAGGTGAGCAGCACGGCGCTCGCCACGCCCAGGCCGGCGAGGGATGCGACCCCGAGGCGCCCGACGATCGCGGCGTCGGCCAGCAGGAAGAGCGGCTCGGCCACCAGGGCCAGGAACGCGGGCACGGCCAGCCGCAGCACCTCGCGGTGCTGGCCCGGCCCGGTCGTCTGCGTCACGGGTGGCACTGTCCCACGGCCCGCCCCCCCGCGAAGTCAGGAGCACTTCGCACAGTCAGGGCCGTACTCGATCCAGACTCGGCGAGAACCTCCGGAGCGGGCGAACTGCTCCTGACTTCGAAGAGGCGGCTGGACGGCGACGGGGTGCCGAAAGGGGTGCCGAAGGGGTGTCGAAGCGGTGCCGAAGGGATGGCGGTGAGATAGCGGTGGGATGGCCATGGGCCGGGCCTGTGGATATCTCGCTGGTGGCGACGGCAGGTTCTGGCACGGTGGCCGGGTGCTTGGTCCCGCTGCCCCGATCCCGTTCGACGCAGGCATCCTGCGTCGTGGCCGGGACCTGCGTGCTGCAGGCGTGGAGCCGACGCGTGGCAGGTGGCACCAGGTGCGCAACGGTGTGTGGGTCACCGAGCACGAGTGGCGCCGGCTCACCCCTGAGCACCGGCACGCCGCGCTCGTGCATGCCACCGGGCTGTGCCTGGAGCGTGAGGACCCCGTGTTCGCGGTGACGTCTGCGGCTGCCGTGTGGGGGTTGCCGCGGGTCGAGCAGTGGCCGGATGCCGTGCGGGTGCTCGTCGCGACCGAGGCGCGTGGTCGCGGGTCGTCGCTCGTCCGACCGCACGTGGGCCGCGAGGCTGCCACGGTCCGGCACGGGGACCTGCGGGTGACGAGCCCGGCCAGGACGGTGGTCGACCTGGCACGCACCGGCACGCTGCACACCGCCGTCGCAGCGGCGGACCACGCCCTGCGACACGAGCTGTGCACGCTCGCCGAGCTCATGGCCGAGGTCGATGCCGTGCCGCCGCGCGTCCGCGGTCGGGTCGCAGCGCGTCTGGTGGGAGCCCTGGCGGACCCCCTCAGCATGAGCCCCGGCGAGAGCCTGTCCCGCGTCCAGATGTTCCTGCTGAACCTCCCGAGACCGCAGCTGCAGAGGGAGGTTCGTGATGCCGAAGGGCTGGTCGGTTTCGTCGACTTCGGCTGGGAAGCCGTGGTCGGCGAGTTCGACGGCAAGGTGAAGTACCGCGTGGCCGAGAACGCCACCCCGGCCGAGGCGGCGGAGGTCGTCTGGCGCGAGAAGCAGCGCGAGGACCGGCTGCGCCGGCAGTCGCGGGTCGCCCGCTGGACCTGGGCGATCGCCCTTGATCGCGGCAAGCTGGGTGCGTTGCTGGCGCAGCACGGCATCCGCCCGCTGCCCGCCAACGTGTGGGTCGACCTGGGCGCCCGGGCTGCGTCGTAGCGGTCGCAGGGCGGTCGGACCGACGACGCTGCGGGCGGCTCGGCCCGGCCGGGTGACGTGCGCGCGTTCTCTTGCGAAGTCAGGAGCACTTCGCCGGCGCAGGGCTCTTTCGCCCAGTCAGGGCCGTATACGCCCCTGACTGGGCGAAGTGCTCCTGACTTCGCGAAAACCATGGGAGGTGACGGTGTGGGTGGGGTGGGCGTCACAGGTGCTTGAGGGCCTCTCGCCTCGACAGGCCGCTCAGCCGGTCGCCGCGCGCCTCGACGAAGCCCCGCACCCACTCGGGCTCGACCCGCGCATGCTGACGCAGCGCCCAGCCGATCGCCTTGCGGATGAAGAACTCGCTCCCGTACCTCGATTCCTCGAGGTTGGCGTCGATGACGTCGCAGAGCAGGTCGAGGTCGGTCTCCTCGCGGTGCTTGAGCTGGGCGAGGATGGCGGTGCGGCGTACCCACAGGTGCTCGTCCACGGCATACGCACGCATCATCGGCGTCACGAAAACCCTGTGCCGCAACAGGATCGGCCCGACCCGGTCTGCGGCGACGACGTCGACGTAGTCCCACCACGCGCCCGTCTCGACGAGGTGGCGGTAGACGCCCAGCGAATGCGGGTCCTGCCACGCCCGAGCCGCCCGGTGACCGGTCAGTGCGAGCGCGGCGTAACGCTCCTCGCGGTAGGCCGCGTCGTCCCACAGTGCGCGCACGTCCGCCTCCCACGCCTCCCGCGACGCCGGCGCCAACGACGCGTCGGCGAGCAGCGGCCGCAGCAGCACCCGGAGCTCGGGCGAGGTGAGGCCGCGGTACGGCATCACCGACTTCATGTAGCGCTGCTGGCCGGCCGCCTTCTCGGGGTTGCCGGCATCGGCCAACGCACTTCGCACCGCCCTCACCAACGCCGAGTCGGGTGCCGAGGTGGTCCTCAGGGCAGCCATCTCAGCACCCAACTCGCCGGGGGAGGGGTGCAGGGATCAGGCCAGACCGAGGTGGGCGGCTTCCTCCCACAGTTCGTCGCGCACCTGCGGGTGGGCGGCGTCGCGGATGATGTGTCGGCACTGGGCCTGCTGGTCGTAACCCCACAGCTCGGCGATGCCGTTCTCGGTGACGATGGCGCTCTGCTGGAAGCTGGTGACCGGTTCGTCGAGCAGCGGCACGACGGTCGAGACGTCCGCCTTCGGGTGCCAGGAACGCAGTGCGATGAACGACTGCCCACCTGCGGAGTGCAGGGCCCCGACGATGAAGTCGGTCTGCCCGCCGAACCCGGAGTAGATGCGGGCGTTGATCCGAGAGGCGTTCGCCTGGCCGAACAGGTCGACCTCGAGCGCGGTGTTGACCGACGTCATCATTCGCTGCTGGGCGATCAGGCCCGGGTCGTTGGTGTGCTCGGTGCGCATCATCCGGACGCGGTGGTTGCCGTCGAGCCAGTCGTAGAGCTCGCGCGAGCCGAAGATGAACGATGCGGTGAGGGGGTGGTGCTTGTCGAGCGCCCCCACCCGGTCGAGCTCGAGCACGCCGTCGGAGAACATCTCGGTCCACACCCGCAGGCCACGGCGACCGGTGAGCGCGTTGAGCGTCGCGTCGGGGACGCCACCAATGCCCATCTGAACGGTTGCGCCGTCACCGACCCGGCTGGCCACCCGCTCACCGATGGCCGCGCTGTTCGCGTCGGGGGCCAGCGGGTCGTGCGCGGGCAGCGGCGCAGAGACCTCGATGGCCACGTCGACCGCCTCGACCGGGATCTGCGCGTCGCCGAAGGTGTACGGCATCTGGTCGTTGATGACGGCCACGACGCGACCGGAGCGCTGACGGCATCCTTCGATCGCGGCGGGCAGCACGTTCACCTCGATGCCCAGGCTGAGCTGGCCGTCGCGCGGCGGCGCGCAGTGCACGATGACGACGTCCGGCGGGATCCGACGCCGCAGCAGCACCGGCACCAGCGACAGCCGGCTCGGCACGTAGGACAGGTCGGAGTGTCGTCGCATGCCGGACCCCACGAAGCAGGTCTCGGCGGTGACGCCCTCGCGGTCGGGGATGCCCGGCGGCGCGTTGAGCGCGTGGATCGTGTACGTGTCCTTGTTCTCGTCGAGCGCACGCACCCCGGCCCACGGCACGCCGAAGTTGCCGGAGACGACGACCCGGGGCTTGCCCGGCAGGGATGCGAAGTGGCGGCCTAGCTGCTCGACACTGAGGGTCCTCATGGGCGTCATTCTTCCTTGGCCGCGCCGAACTTTCAGGTGAGGCTCTGCTGGCCTTTCCTCGAGCGACAGCCGGATGCCGCATTGCTGCGCAGGGTGTACAGCCTCAGGGGCTGGTGGGGCCTGTCGTGTACGTCAACGGGTGACCCTGTTGTGCACGGTGCCGTACTTGCACCACAGTCGGCCCATGTCCGTGTCGCAGGCCGCGCCCGAGCACGTGGCGGCGGGCGTGCCGGCGCCCCCACCCCACACGCTCCTCGAGGGCGCCGTCGGCGTCGTCACGGGGGCGTTCCTCGCCCCGTTGGGTCTGTTCGTGCTGGCCTTCGGTGGTGTCGAGGCTGATCGCCGCAGCATCCGAAGGGGGGCACGGATGCTGGCCGCGGCCTACCGTTGACCCATGTGCCGAAACATCCGACCCCTGAACAACTTCGCGCCCCCGGCGACGACGGACGAGGTGCGGGCCGCCGCCCTGCAGTACGTGCGCAAGGTGAGTGGCACGACCAAGCCGTCCACGGCGAACCAGGAGGCCTTCGACCGGGCCGTGGAGGAGGTCGCCGAGGTGACCGCGAGGTTGCTCGACTCGCTGGTCACGACGACGGCGCCCAAGGACCGTGACGTCGAGGCCGCCAAGGCCAGGGCCCGGGCGGCGGAGCGGTACGGGCGGGTCGGCTGAGCCCGCGCGCGCGCTCGAGAGATGCAGCTCGCGAGGCTGCTGGGACTGCTGCTCGAGCCGGTGGCGAACGGTGCCGCCACGGTGCTGTGACGCCGGTCATGTGGATCGTGACACGCCCGAAACTTTCTCGGCTCCACATGGGGTGGATGGCGTTCTCGCAGGTCAGCGGGCCGGCGCGCCGCGACGTGAGGCTCGGTCCACAGGGTTGTCCACCGGCTGTGCACATCGTGACCGGGCGTTTCGCACAGGTTGTCCCCCCCTCGTGCACAGCCGTTCGGCCGATCCGGCCGCCTGGGCTTGGAGGGCGGTGGCCGGTGCGCCTACGGTGAGCCGCGGTTGGTTGTCGGTGGGCTCTGGTGTGCTTCCCGCAGACCAGCCGGTCCGGACGCAGCAGTGGTCGATCGAGCCCGGCACAGCCGGACGTGAGGGGTTGAGCGGGTGTCCATCGCGGAGCTGAGCACGGCGTTCGGCGGGCCCACCCAGGGTCGCGCCGACGAGCGCGTGCCACCCCAGGACCTCCACGCCGAGCAGTCGGTGCTCGGGTCGATGCTCATCAACAAGGACGCCATCGCCGACTCGCTCGAGGCGGTCAAGGCCCACGACTTCTACCGCCCGGCGCACGAGCTGATCTTCGACGCCGTCCTCGACCTCTTCGGTCGCGGCGAGCCGGCCGACGCCATCACCGTGGCCGACGAGCTCTCCAAGCGGGGCGACCTCACCCGCATCGGCGGGCAGGCCTACCTCCACCAGCTCATCCAGGCCGTGCCCACCGCGGCGAACGCCGGCTACTACGCCGAGATCGTGCACGAGCGGGCCGTCCTGCGCCGGCTCGTGGAGGCCGGCACCCGGATCGTCCAAATGGGCTACGCGCAGGGCGAGGGCGACATCGCCGACATCGTCAACCGCGCCCAGGCCGAGGTCTACAACGTCGCCGAGAGGCGCGGCGGCGAGGACTACCACGTCCTCGGCGACATCCTCGACGAGACGCTGACCGAGATCGAGGCGGCCTCCGGGCGAACCGACGAGATGATCGGGGTGCCGACCGGCTTCCTCGAGCTCGACGAGCTGACCAACGGCCTGCACCCCGGCCAGATGATCGTCGTCGCGGCGAGACCGGCCGTGGGCAAGGCCCTCGCCCTCGACACGCCGTTGCCGACGCCCGCCGGGTGGACGACGATGGGCGCCGTCCAGGTGGGCGACCTGCTCGTCGATGCCCACGGCCGTCCCACCCAGGTCGTCGCCGCGACCGAGGTGATGACCGACCGCCCGTGCTACGAGGTCGAGTTCTGCGACGGCACCGTCATCGTCGCCGATGCCCAGCACCAATGGCTCACCGACACCCGCGCATCTCGCCGCTCGTTCCTGGCGGCTCGCGACCACCGGAACCGGACGCGGAGCCAGGGGACGTTCGCCGCGGTGTGCACCACCGAGGAGATCGGCGCCACCCTGCGGACGCCTGCGGGCGATAGGCGGCTCAACCACAGTGTGCGGCTGACGGAGCCGCTCACGCTCCCCGAGCGGACCGATCTGCCCCTGCCGCCGTACGTCCTGGGCGCTTGGCTCGGTGGCGGCACCTCAGCGGCGGCGCAGATCACCACGGCCGACGACGAGATCGTGATGTTCCTGGAGGCCGAGGGGCTTCAGGTCACCCCCCAGGCGTCCCCCATGCGGTTCTCGCTCACCCTTCCCACGCCCGGCGTTCTCGTTCGGAGCTGTGTCGTGTGCGGGGTCGAGTTCACGCCGCGGACCAGCCAGGTCAAGACCTGCGGCCGATCCTGCGGGGGCGAGGCGAAAGGCACACTCCAGGTCGAACCACGGTGCCCTGACTGTGGGGAGCTGTGCACCGGTTTGCGTCAGTGCCAGCGGTGCCGTGACGACCACGGAACCGTGAAGGCACTCCTGCGACGCGCGGGTGTGCTCGGTGACAAACACATGCCGATCGAGTACCTGCGGGCGAGCGAGGCGCAGCGACGGGCCCTCCTCGCGGGCCTGCTCGACACCGACGGCACGGTAACGGCGGGTGGATGCCCGCAGTTCACCACGACGAGTCAACGTCTGTGCGATGACGTGGCGGAGTTGGTCGCCGGTCTGGGCTACCGGTACGGGGTCTCCTGCAAGGCGGTTGGCGGCCGGTCCGAGGCCAGCTCCGTCGCCTTCACCCTGACCTTCAGCTCCGACGAGCCCGTCTTCCGGTTGTCGCGGAAGATGCAGCTCCACAAGGAGCGTGCCGGCCGGCGGTTCCAGCGCCGCAACTCGCGCTTCATCGTCGACGTGCGGTCGGCACCATCGGTCCCGGTGCGTTGCGTGGAGGTCGCCGACGACGAGCATCTCTACCTCGCTGGTCGATCCATGGTCCCGACGCACAACTCCACCCTGGGGATCGACATCGCGCGCGCGGCTGCGATCAAGCACAACCTGGCCACCGCCGTCTTCTCGCTCGAGATGAGCCGCACCGAGATCACGATGCGTATCCTCTCGGCGGAGGCAACCATCCAGCTCCAGGACCTGCGCAAGGGCCTGAAGAGCCAGGACCAGTGGAACAAGCTCGCCCGGATCATGGGCAAGATCTCCGACAGCCCGTTGTTCATCGACGACAGCCCGAACATGTCCCTCATGGAGATCCGGGCCAAGTGCCGCCGGCTCAAGCAGCAGCACAACCTGAAGATGGTCATCATCGACTACCTGCAGCTGATGAGCTCGGGCAAGAAGGTCGAGTCGCGCCAGCAGGAGGTCTCGGAGTTCTCGCGGGCGCTGAAGCTGCTCGCCAAGGAGCTCGAGGTGCCGGTGATCGCGATCAGCCAGCTGAACCGTGGCCCCGAGCAGCGCACCGACAAGCGGCCCCAGATGTCCGACCTGCGCGAGTCGGGTTGCCTCCCCGCAGACGCCCGCATCCTGCGGGCCGACACCGGTGCCGAGACGACGATCGGCGAGCTGTGTGCGAGCGGCGAGCGTGACATCTCCGTCTGGGCCCTCGATGACGGCCTGCGCTACACCAAGCGCACCATGACCCACGCGTTCTCTACCGGGACGGCTCTGGTCTTCCGTCTCACGCTGTCCTCGGGAAAGACGTTGCGCGCCACCGAGAACCACCCGTTCCTGACCTACTCAGGGTGGGAGCCGCTCGCGGCGTTGCGCCCGGGTGACCGCGTCGCCGTTCCACGCCACGTCCCCTCCCCGAAGGCCCTCACGGACTGGGAGGACGCACGGGTTGTCCTGCTCGCCCACCTGATCGGCGACGGTTCCTTCGTGCGCCGACAGTCCTTGCGCTACGCCAGCATCGACGAACACAACCTCGAGGCGGTCACGAAGGCAGCGCTGGTCTTCAACGTCGTCGCGGTGCGCGATGACGACCCCGCGGCGCGCGATGACGACCCCGCGGCGCGCTGCAGCACGCTGCGGCTGCGGGCGCCCTTCCGCCTCACGCACGGCGTCCGCAACCCGATCGCCGAGTGGCTCGACGAGCTCGGCCTGTTCGGTGCCCGGTCGCACGAGACGTTCGTGCCTGCCCCGGTGGCCAGCCTCCCGACGGAGCAGATCAGCCTCTTCCTCCGACACCTGTGGGCCACCGACGGATCCGTGACGGTACGTAAGGACAACCGTGGAGGGCGCATCTACTACGCCTCCACCTCGCGACGCCTCGTCGACGACGTGTCCCGCCTCCTGCTCCGGTTCGGCATCCAGACAGCACTACGGGTCACCCGCAAGGCCGGCCACCGATCGGGATACACGATCGACATCTCCGGGGTCGACAGCCAGCGCCGCTTCCTCCAGGAGATCGGGGTGCACGGCGAGCGCGGCGTCGCAGCAGCTCGACTGCTGGAGATGGTCCGGGCCACGACGGCCAACACCAACGTCGACACGGTGCCCCAGCAGGTCTGGGACGACGTGCGCGAGTCGATGTCCGCACACGGCATCACCACCAGGGAGTTCCAGGCCACACTGGGCGCCCAGTACTGCGGTTCGGCGATCTACGCGACCCCGCCGTCTCGCCCCCGGCTGGCCCGCGTCGCGCAGGTTCTGGGTGACGCCGACCTCGAGATGATGGCCGTCAACGACGTCTTATGGGACGAGGTCGTCTCCGTCGAGGCCGACGGGGTCGAAGAGGTCTACGACGCGACCGTGCTCGACTGCCACAACTTCGTGGCCAACGGCATTGCGGTGCACAACTCGATCGAGCAGGACGCCGACCTCGTGATCCTGCTGCACCGCGACCGCTCCGACCCCGAGCGCGACGGTGAGGCCGACGTCATCGTCGCCAAGCACCGCAACGGCCCGACCAAGGACATCGTGCTGGCCTTCCAGGGCCACTACTCGCGGTTCAACAACATGGCCCGCGACGGCGGGTTCTGACCTGTTTGTCGAGATGCAGTGTCGAGATGCTGTCGAGATGCAGCCAATCTTGCACAGCGACACCTCGTATGTAACATAAACGCCGCGTTATGGAAAAGGCGGAAGTTGCCTCACGCAGTTATGGGCCCCCCCGTCCGGGGCCTGGGAGCCGGGCCATGTGACTGAGCGCTTCAGCCCACCTCCGCGCTGGTCAAAATCGCGGGCAAGACGTGTCGACTCGGACTCGCCAAATGTGGGCGGCGACAAGTAATCATGGTCGGCACACGCTGGCGATCACCACAATAGAGAGAGCTCGTGGACTACAACCTCACCAACCTGGGTTCGCTGGACTTCGAGAACATGACGGCGGCCCTGTTCGAGCGCTTCCTCGGAGTGCGCGTCAGCCAGTTCGGCATTGGGCCTGACGGCGGACGCGAAGCGACGTTCCGGGGCGCGATCTCACGGCTGGGTGATGACCCGTTGGATTGGAGCGGGTACGTCCTTCTCCAATCCAAGTTTCGGGCAAGACCGTTGGGTACCTCGGCCGACCAGGACTGGCTCATTGGGACGGTCGAGCGTGAGCTGAAGGAGTGGGAGAGCCAGACGTCGGCCCGGCGCCAAGAAAACGACATCCCCGATTACTTGGTGATCGCCAGCAACGTGGTCTTGACCGCCGCGGCGGGGGGCGGCGGGATCGACCGGCTCGAAGCGCACCTGACAGCTCGAACGAAGGCCCTCAAGATGAAGGGCTGGATGGTGTGGCATCACGACAAGATCTGCCGGATGCTCGACAACTCCCGAGACATTCGGGCCGCCTACGGATCCCTGCTCACCAGTGGGGATGTCTTGGCCAAGTTGCACGAACTGCTCGAAGGCGAAGCCGCCAGCATCTCTGACGTCGTGCGCTCCTTCACGAGTGACAACCTGGTCCGCCAACGGCATGTCCGGTTGACCGAGTCCGGTGGGACCGGCAACCTCACGCTCGAGCAGGTCGGGGTCGACCTGCCCTGTGCTGCGGTGGCCGGAACCGACGAGCGCACCGCGGTCCGAGCACTCATTGACCTCGGTGACGCCGATCTACGCCCTGGAACCGTCGGTGGTCCTGACGCGACCTACTTGCTAATGGGCGGACCAGGACAGGGCAAGTCGACCCTGTCCAATCTGCTGGCCCAGATGTACCGGGTAGCGCTGCTCGAGGGAAACCCCGAGCGCAACGGTCCCCAGCCAGCTGAGATCATCGCCAAGAGCTTGGCCTGGGCGGCCCGGGAACGGATCCGACTGCCACGGAAGCGGCGCTGGCCGATCCGCATCGACCTAGCCGAGATCGATGCCGAACAGCCTCTGTTAAAGACCATCACCACTGTGGTCTCCGACCGAGTCGGTTATCGGGTGCCAGCGCCACAACTCCTCTCATGGCTTCAACAGTGGCCTTGGGTGCTCATCCTCGATGGTTTCGACGAGGTCGCCGCGGCAACGGCGCGGAGCCAGGTGTTTGACAACGTCACCGGGTTCCTAGCTCAGGCCGCATCCCGGCAGAGCGACTTGCTGACTGTCATCACCACCCGGCCACAGGGCTATGACAACGAGTTCGACATCCCAGGCATCCAGCACGTCCGGCTCGAACCACTCACTAGCTCGCAGGCGATCGCCTATGCCGGACGCTTCGCGCGCGAGCACTTTGGCGACGACGAAGAGCAACGCACTCGGGTGTTGGATCGGCTCGCTGAGGCAAGCCGCGAGGAGAACGTTGCCCGACTCCTACAAACCCCGCTGCAGGCAACCATCATGACCCTGCTGCTGTCGGAGCACGGACACGCGCCCCGAGATCGGTACCTGCTGTTCAACGCCTACTACGAGGCCATCTACAAACGAGAGGCCGCGAAGTCCAAGAGCGTCGCGGGCGACCTGAGCGACTACCGGGCCGAGATCCACCAACTCCACGAGCAGTGCGGGCTCGAACTACAGCGGCTGAGCGAGGGTTCCGGAAACTTCGATGCCACCTTGCCGGAGACGAAGCTGCGAGAGCTAGCGGCACTCAACTTCACCACCGCCGGGTACGGCAAGGAAGAGGCCGAGCATCTAGCCGCGGGTCTTGCCCGAACGGCCACCCAGCGCCTCGTGCTCCTAGTTCCTAAGGGGACTGGCATCGGATTTGAGGTCCGCAGCCTTCAGGAATACATGGCTGCCCGCGCCCTGACCACCGGAACCGAACCTGAGGCGCTGGCACGGCTGCAGACGATCGCGCCATCGGCGCACTGGCGCAACGCGTGGCTGTTCGCCGTGGGTCGCTTCACAACCGACCGACCGCACCTGCAACAACAGCTTCTCGACATGGTGCGCAACCCGGGTGCCGACCCGCTGGCCCGCCGGCTGGGGCTCGGCGTGGAGCTTGCCGCTGCCCTCAGCATGGTCGGTATCGGCGCGACCCGACCGGCAGTCCGGTTCGAACTGCTGGAGATTCTCTTAGAGGCCTTCGGGCTCCCGCCGCTGCCATTTGACATCTCCGAACCGCTCAGCGTTTTGGCCGGGGAGCGGCCGGTGCTGAAGGGCAGAGTCTTCGGCCAGATCAAACGCCTGGAAGAAGGCGAAGCTCCGGCCGACGCTGCGGCGGCGGCCTATCGCATCGTCGAGCCACTCTCCAAGGGCGATGGCCCTCTGGGCGTCGCCGCCCGACAGACGCTGCGGACGCTGCAGATGAGCGAGGCACAGAAACTCGCAGTTACCCGGCCATGGGTGACTCAGGGCCAACCCGAACCACCTGTCAGACAGGTCACCCTTGCCAGCTTCATCGACGGCGACGCCGATCTCTTGGCGCTAGTCGAACCCGACGAGGTCGAAACAGTCACGCCCTTCACCAAGGCGCTCCGTGCACGCAGCGTCGCGATCCTGCAGGCAGATCCCCGTGTAGTAATCGGCTCCGCCAAGAGAGGCGGTGAACGCACCGATCTGCCCTATCCCGCCGCTGACAACGCCCGGCTGGCCATCGTGACCGCCTTGGAGAGCATCAACGCACACAGCTGGGGAGCCGCCACCGAGATAAGCGATTCCCTGTGGCGCAATCTTCGCCGCCAGCCCGTCGGCGACAAGGTGTGCCGCTCCTGAAGATACGAGTGCGACGGCGCCGGGGACGTCCAGAGACCACACTGAGGAGGCGACCGAGGGCCACGCTCGACCAACATCACTTCCGCTTGCCGCAGTCATCTGCGGCACGGGGGTGGACCCTGTCTTGCTTGGCCACACAGTTCAAGTCAAGGCGCGCGTCATCACCGCTTCGTTCCCGATGTCGCGACCAAAGGTGCGAAACGGGCGAGGGCCCATTGGCGCTGCCCGATCGCTGTGGTCAACTGCTCGCGCTCTCGTTTCGTGACTCCCAGTCGGTCCCTCAACGACGTGAGGTCTTCAACTTCCTGCTGGAGCCGGGCCCGAACCCGGTCATGGGACTGCCTGCAACTCTTGCTGCAGAAGAGTCTCGGGCGCCCCAGGCCCTTGTCCTTCGGCCACGCAATCTTGCTGGCGCAGGAGGGGTTCAGGCAGCGGTACTCATCGTCGAGCGGCACGCAGACATCGAGCATTTCGATCACACGAGCCGGGGATGCTCCCGGGTCTGCGGCCATTAGCGCATTGAGCGTCCGGGTCATGAGTACTTCTCGCGGTTCGTGGCGCTGGTCAGGCGCCTTCTGGGTGGCGTTGCTCACCTTAGTCCTCCTGAGTCGTATCTTCCCGGCCGTCCCCAAACCTACGGGAAGATATGACGAGCAGCGTTGACCTGCGCGTATTGACGGTGGTTGACGAATCGCAGCAAGTGACTCGGGTGATGTGTCGGCGTGCATCGCTTGAGCTCATCTCACCCTGGGAACCTACGACTCAACTTTGGTCCCCAGCGCTCTTGCCCTGCCGCGGGCGTTTGAGTAGCGTTCGCCCTAGGTCCGGAGTGGAAGCCTGCGCCCGACAAGAGTGAGGGCGCATCGGCTGGTACCCGATACGCCCTCTGCGACGGACCCGATGCAAGTTGGGACAAGCGAAGGACCGTCATGGGTCAGTCTATGGATGCCGCGCGCCCGCGGCCAGCCTCAGTGGGGCGGGTGACGACGTGGACCTTTCGGCTCGCCGGTGGCCCCACGGCGTGGGACTGGACGCTCGGGCCGCCTGATCCCCGGGCTCTCCTGTCCATCCGGACTCCGAGGTCGACGGAGAAGAGCCGCCACATCCCAGTGCAGGCCCACTCGGTGACGCTGAGCGGGTCGATTCGGGTGGAGTCGGGGCTCGAGCATGATCTGGTGCGGGAACTCGACAGAGACCCGAACGTCGTCTGGATGGTCTCCCAGCCGGTGCGGCTGTCACTGGCCACTGCGCACAGCAAGGCTCGAGTGCACACCCCCGACCTGCTAGTTCTCGATCGTGATGGCGCGGTGACGATCTGGGACGTGAGGCCGCCGGAGAAGCAGGACGAGAAGTTCAACCTGGTTCGTGACCTGACGAAGGCCGCCTGTGAGCAGGTGGGGTGGGCCTACCGGGTCTACGGCGGCGCGCCACCGGTGCACCGGCACAACATTCGGTGGATCACCGCCTACCGCAGACCCATGCCGTGGTACCCGAACGCCCGCGCCGAGCTCCTCGCGATCTGCGCCTCGCCCGGCGCCACGGTCGGCAGTGTGCTCGAGGCCGACCGTGGGGCCGGCCACCTGACCAGCGCCATGTGGCACTACGTCTGGGCCGGGCTGCTGCGCATCGACCTCGATCAGCCGCTCCACCGCGAGTCACCCATCGCCGTCGCGGACCGCGACCTTGACTGACGCCATCGTCGTGCTCACCGTCGGCGCCCGCATCCTCACGGCGGACGGCTACGCCGTTGTGACCCAGCTCGAGCGCCATGGTGTCCGGCTGCGCTTCTCGACCGGGGCCGTGCGCTCGGTCAGCTACACCCAGATCGAGGCGCGGACAGTCGGCGACGACGTGCAGTCCGTCCACTCCTCGCTGTCCCCGTGGTGGGAACAGCTCGAGTTGGCGGTCCAGCACAAAGCCCTCTTCAAACAGGAGTGCGTCCTCGAGGCGCGCACCGGTTTCCGGTTCGGGCTGCGCGAGCTGGCTCAGCCGGGTGAACCGTTCTCCCCCTTCGGTGATGAGTTCGGGCTGAGCCTGACTGCCCGGTACAAGGCGATGAGCAAGGTCGTCAGCTTCGAGCGTTCCGTCGACAGGGCCGTGATGCGGCGGGTCTACGACGGAGAGCTGAAGAGCCATCGCATCGCGCTGCGGACTCTGCAATGGTGGGACACCCTGTGGGTCGAAGGCGGGCTCCGCGCTCTGGTTGACGGGCGGTCCATCAAGGACCGGCGGGGATTCGAGGCGCTAGACCCCGAGTTCCGTCGTGTCGCCCTGGAGAAGTTCGCGGAGTACGACGGGTCCAAGAGCCGGCCGAACCTTCAGGAGATCGAACGGCAGGTCCGCGTCACCCTCAAACAGGCCGGGGTCACCGCACCGCACCTGCCGGACCGACTGACCCAGGAGTTCCTCAGCTACCACTGGAAGGCCGCCGGCTCCTCGGTGCGTGCGCAGCGATCCAAGTCGCTACGTCGGGTCTCGGGCCACGAAAGCTACCCGGCCCATCACCCATCCGAACTCGGCACCGACCTCACCTTGGCCAACAACTTTGTCCTGGACCCTCTTCGGGAACGCGCCATCAACGTCGAGGTCGGCGTCATCCACTCCATCGCCACACGCGTCATCCACGGCATCCGCGTCTTCCCCCGCGGCGCACGCGGCATCGACGCCGGGCTGCTGGTCTACGACGCGATGCGCCAGTTCTCGATGGTCGTCGACGGCACGACCATCGACGACTTCCGGTGGTGCGGCATCCCGGAGTCCCTCGACCTCGGTGGCAACCCCGTCCACATCGGCAGACGTCCTGCCGCCAAACCCGACCCAGCGATCCAAGGGGTGCACTACCTGCCCGGGGTGGCACCCACCTCCCTGCGCAGCGACCACGGCAGCATCTTCGTTGGCGAGCACTTTCGCGCGCTGCTGGACCAGTTCGGCATCGAGCTGCGCCTGTCGCGGGGGAAGAAGCCCACGGACAACCCGCACTCCGAACGCAAGATGGA
>Ga0105047_10007565_pt1 | contig 18289 bp, 15 predicted proteins | sample MAT04_FD_78384 | JGI IMG/M metagenome (GOLD analysis project Ga0105047, IMG submission 78384) | Freshwater microbial communities from Lake Fryxell liftoff mats and glacier meltwater in Antarctica - MAT-04 (megahit assembly) | ecosystem: Environmental > Aquatic > Freshwater > Ice > Liftoff... | reverse complement strand
CCGGCAGCCCCGTCCACCGCCGTTCTTTCGAATGCCGATTCGAAGCGGGCCAGTCCGGATCGAATCGGGTTCCGGGCGAAACAACGAGTTGGTTGCGGACGGGCCGTAGGCTCGACGATCCCATGAACTACGCCGACGCGCTTCGTTTCCTCGACTCCCACATGAACCGTGAGGCGGTGCCGTCGATCGCCGCCGGTCGGATCGACGACCTCTCGCTCGAACCGATGCGAAAGCTGTTGTCCGTACTCGGCGACCCCCACCGGGCCTACCCGGCCGTGCATGTAACCGGCACCAACGGGAAGGGTTCGGTGGTCCGCATGGTCGCCGAACTTCTACGGTCGTCGGGCGTGGTGACCGGCCGCTACACGAGCCCGCACCTTCAGACCATCAACGAGCGGTTGTGGTGGAGCGGCGACCCGATGGTGCGGCTCGACAAGGACGGCGATCAGGTTGCCACGGAGGGCGGGTTGCTGCCAGGCATCATCTCCAACGACGCGCTGGCTGCCATGCTCACCGACTTGGCCCAACTCGAACCCCTGAGCGGCGTCACGCCCTCGTGGTTCGAGACGTTCACCGCTGCCGCCTTCGCGTGGTTCGCCGAAGTTCCCGTCGACGCCGCTGTGGTGGAGGTGGGATTGCTCGGTCGGTTCGATGCCACCAATGTGATCGAGGCACCCGTCGCGGTAATCACCAACATCGGCGGAGATCACACCGACTTTTCCGACGGCTGGCGGGAGAAGGTGGCATGGGAAAAGGCTGGCATCGTGCACGAATCCTCCTTTCTGGTGCTGGGCGAGAACGACCCCGAGTTGCTGCCAATCTTCACCGAGGTGGCGGGCGATCGGCTGTGGCGCCTCGAGCACGATTTCGACCTCATCGAGAACAGCGTTGCGGTCGGCGGACGCATGGTGTCGATCCGTACCCCGGGGGGTGTCTACGACGACCTCTTCGTGCCGGCCCACGGCGCCCACCAGGGCGACAATGCCGCGCTCGCGATTGCCGCGGTGGAGGCGTTCTTTGCCCGGCCACTCGATGAGGCGGTGGTCAATGAAGCGTTCGAACGAGTACGGCTGCCGGGCCGGTTCGAAGTGGTGGCCCGGAATCCGCTGATGGTGATCGACGGCGCCCACAACGCGGAGGCGGCGGGGTCGGTTCGGGAAACCCTCGACGACGACTTCGCAGTGCGCGGTCGAAGGATCTTTGTGATCGGCGTGCTCGACGGTCGTGATCCGCGTGCCTTCCTCGAAGCGTTGGACGTTTCGTCGGCCGACCTGCTGGTGGCTTGCGCTCCGGCGTGGCACCGCGCCCTGCCCGCCGAACGTTTGGGCGAGATCGCCGAAACCTTCGGTGTGACGGTGGAGGTGGTTCCATCGGTGGTGCACGCCGTCGCCCGGGCCCAGGCTTACGCCGACGCGGAAGACGTGATCGTGATCACCGGCTCGTTCTACGTCGCCGGCGAAGCCCGCAACGCGCTGGGTCTCCCCCCGGCGTAATCCGACTGGCGGCTGCGAACCGCAGCCGCGTCGTCGTCGTGCCTGCCATCCGTGTTCGACCCTGGAGTGCCCTCGGCTCGGTATCAGCTCGAGGCGGACGCTCGAGTTGCTGCGGTAGATTCATGCCTCCGACGACCAGGGAGCATCCGTGCACGAACCGGCAACGACCACCGACGATCTCGTCCAGCGCCTCGACGCCCTGGAAGCCGAGACGGCACGACTACGGCTCGCCCTTGCCGAGCGTGCCGAGTCCGAAGCCGGGCCCTCAGCGCGCCCAGAGCGCGAGTCGATGCGGGTGGCGACGGCGGATGCCCCCCCAAGCGGAGCCCTCACGGGCATCGACGATGCAGTCAGAGATCGGCGTTCGCTCCTGCGGGGCATCGGGGTGGCGGCGGTCGCAGGTACGGCGGCCGTGGTGGCCTCGGCGTCGCCAGCGGCGGCGGCCGATGGCGACCCCATACTCATCGGGCGATCGAACGTGCAGCCGCTGCTCGCCGGCACCGAGCTCCGGGCCACGGGCGGTCAAAACTGGGACCGCAACATCCTCACGGTCAGCGACGATAGCAACGCAGGGGTCATCTCCTTCTACCCGTCGGCGGTCTCGGGGTGGGGGCTTGGCGACTCCGTCAGCAACGGCGTCTACGGCTACTGCAGCGCTGACGGGGGGTACGGCGTCGTGGCCCTCGCGCAGGGCGCTGGAAAGGGCCTCTACGCCGCAGGGACCATTGCCAACCTCGAGCTCGGTGCCGACGGCGCCGCACCTGCGGCGAGGGTGGAGCCCCATGTCGTCGGAGACGTCGTGTTCGACGGGGGGCATCAGCTGTGGCTCTGCGTGGCCAGTGGCTCACCGGGCACGTGGCGGCTCCTGGCTCGGGCGGGCAGCGTCACGGCCCTCACCCTTCATGATGCGCCGAAGCGGGCCTACGACTCGCGACCATCGGATCCGCCGCTCACGGTGGCCAAGGGCAAGCTCAACGCCGGCCAGTCCCGCGATGTGGACCTCAAGGTGGCCAGCGGTGTGCCCGCGCAGGCCACCGCCGCGCTGCTCAACGTGACCTGCACCGGAACGTCGACTGGCGGGTTCCTCCAGATCTACAAGACCGGTGCACCGACGCCCGCGTCGTCGTCGATCAACTGGGATCACGTCGGCACCAACGTAGCCAACAGCATCACCGTGGCGCTCGACTCGGAGCAGCGTTGCACCGTCCGCTGTGGCGGCACCAACGCCGCCACCGACGTGATCATCGACGTCGTCGGCTACTACCTCTGACCTCACGCCTACCGAGACGCCCGTTCCGAGACGCCCGTTTCGAGACTCGCGGGGAGTCGCGGCCCCATCGTTCTGGCCGGCTTTGCCCCGAGGTTCTCGCCCGGCAACGCCTGGGCTCGTGCCGGTGCCGACGCGATCGCGGCGATGTCGACGGCGCGGGGTCGCTAGTGCTCCAACCCGGAAGTAGGTCGCGCCTCTCGCCGGCCAGCTTCGGCTCTCGCGGCGTCCTCGTCCTCGACGAACGGATCAAGTGGGCCTTCGTCCTGCGTCCTTGCGGGAGACGAACCGTGGCTCGCCGCCCTGGGGGCGACACTTCCGCGTTGCAGCTCGAGTGGTGATCGGGGAATGGGAGGGGGGTGGTATGGGGAGCGACGGGGAAGGTACGGAGAACCGCGGGGTACCGGCCCGAGCGTTCGCCTGCGAAGCACATGCCCTCGTAGTGTGCCGCCATGAGCAACCGCACTCTCGTGATCTGCAAACCCGACGCCGTCGAGCGTGGCCTCATGGGCGAGATCCTCGGCCGTTTCGAGCGGCGGGGGTTTCGCGTCGTGGCCGCATCCTTACGGACCGTCGATTCGGACCTCGCGGCGGCCCACTATGCCGAACACGCCGGGAAGGACTTCTACCCGCCCCTCCTCGAGTTCATCACGCGGTCGCCGGTGTTCGCCGTTGTCCTCGAAGGTCCGGCCGACACGTGGCAGATCGTGCGCCACATGATGGGGAAGACGAACTCCGCCATCGCCGAGCCGGGAACGATCCGTGGCGATCTTTCCACGGACGGGCGAGAGAATCTGATCCACGGCTCTGATGGTCCGGAGAGCGCCGAGCAGGAGATCGCCCTCTGGTTTCCCGGCTTGAGCTGATCGGCGCTTCGCCCAAAGAATCGGCTCGTGGTGGATCCGACGCCCCCGGATTCGGGCGGCATCTCCACCAGAACGGAAATCGTGGGGCTGGGATGCGATTGCCACTCCCCCGACTGTTGCATTTCTGTTACGAAACGATAGGGTGGGGACCGTCAGCAGAGCCGGGTCGCATGACCTAGTCTCGGCACCAGAACGAAATCCGCTCGCCCCCGGTCGGCAACGACGCCACCAGCCAAGGATCGGCGGCGAGCAGTCCGACACGCATCGAACCTGGGTCAGGGCGACACCGGGTTCCCCAAAAAGACCAAGGCCACCCTGTGCTTTCGTCACTGAGTTCCATCATGGGCCGCGATATGGCGGTCGACCTCGGGACCGCCAACACCCTCGTTTACGTGCGAGGCGAAGGCATCGTCCTCAACGAACCGTCCGTCGTGGCGGTGAACGTGCGCGACGGCAGACCGGTGGCCGTGGGCCATGAAGCCAAACGTATGATCGGGCGCACGCCGAGCCACATCCAGGCCATCCGGCCCTTGAAAGACGGCGTCATCGCCGATTTCGACATGTGCGAGAAGATGCTGCGCTACTTCATCCAGAAGGTGCACCAGCGTCGCTGGGCCAAGCCCCGCATGGTGATCTGCGTGCCGTCGGGGATCACACCAGTGGAGCAGCGTGCGGTGCAGGACGCGGCCGAAAATGCCGGTGCCCGGCGGCCCGCCTACATCATCGAGGAGCCGATGGCGGCGGCAATCGGCGCGGGCCTCCCTGTGCAGGAGCCCACCGGCAACATGATCGTCGACATCGGCGGCGGCACCACCGAAGTGGCGGTGATCTCACTCGGTGGCGTGGTCACCAGCCAGTCGATCCGCACCGGTGGCGACGACCTCGACGAAGCGATCATCCAGTTCATCAAGAAGGAGTACAGCCTGGCGCTCGGCGAGCGCACAGCCGAAGAGGTGAAGATCACCCTCGGTTCGGCGTGGCCGCTCGAAGAAGAGCTCTACGCCGAGATCCGCGGTCGCGACCTCGTCACCGGCCTACCCAAAACCATCGTCACGTCCACCGAGGAAATCCGCGAGGCCCTTGAAGAACCGGCGGCGGCCATCTGTGACGCCGTGAAGACCACGCTCGACAAGACACCGCCCGAGCTCGCCGCCGACATCATGGAGCAAGGCATCGTGCTCGCCGGCGGCGGTGCGTTGCTCAACGGGCTCGATGCCCGCCTGCATCACGAGACGGGCATGCCGATCGTGATCGCGCCCGACCCGCTCTACTGCGTGGCCATCGGCTCGGGGCAATCGCTCGAGGAGTTCGAGGCGCTGAAGGGCGTGCTCTTCTCGTCGTCGCCGAACTCCTAACGTCGCTGCCGATGGCTTTCCCCCGCCGCTTCGGACGGCGTCGCGTCACGCTTGTGCTGCTGATACTCACCTCGGTGCTGCTGCTCACACTCGATGCACGCGATTTCGGTCCGATCAACGGTGCCCGGTCCGGCACGATGGGGTTCTTTGCACCCGTGGGGGACTTCTTCGGCACGATCACACGCCCGGTGGCCAACATCTGGAACGGCGCCTTCTCCTATGACGAGCTCGAACGGGAAAACCGGCAGCTTCGCCAGGAGCTTTCCGATCTCCGCAGCCGCGAGGTGCAAGACGGCCTGGCCGTAAAGGAACTTGAGCAGTTGAAGACCTCGCTCGACATTCCATTCGCCAACGGCATGCCATCGGCACGCGCCCGGATCGTGTCGGGGGGTATCGCCAACTTCGACGACACGGTGCAGGTGGACAAGGGGTCGAGCAACGGCATCAAACGAGGCATGGCCGTGGTGAGCGGCGCCGGCCTGGTGGGCACCGTGGTGGAGGTGGCTGATGGCTTCTCGATGGTGAAATTGATCACCGACCGAGACGTGCAGGTTGGGGTAAAAGTCGTGGAGAAGCAGGGGTTCGCCATTCTCAACGGTCGGGGAGATCCGCACCGGCTGTCGGGTGCGGTGAACAAGGTGAGCACGATCGAGGTGGGCGACGTCCTCGTTACGAGCGGGGTAGAGGGCAGCCGCTACCCCGAAGGCATCCCGGTGGCGCGGGTGGCAGCGATCACCCTCGACGAAATCGCCGGTAAGAACGACCTCGAAGCCGACGTGCTCGTCACGCTCACGGATCTCGAGTTTGTCAGCGTCATCCTCGTTGGCGGCGCGTGATGGACCCCCGGGTGGTGGCGCGTGTGGGCTTGGTGATGGTTTCCGCCGCAATCCTCCAACGGGGGATCTTCGCCGAGTTCCGGGTGTGGAACGTCACGGCCGATGTGCTCTTGCTCGTGGCGCTCGCCGCCGCCATGGTGGCCGGCCCGGAACGAGGCGCCATCGTGGGGTTCGCGGCCGGGTTGCTGGTCGACCTTCAGGTGCACCGGCCGTTCGGTATCACCGCCCTCACGTTCTGCCTCGCCGCCTACCTGCTCGGGTTCGGTGAGACCCTCGTGGTGCGTGGCACCCGAACCTCGTTGATGGTCACTGGATTCGTGGCCACCGCGTTGGCTCATGTAGGCCTGGCCGTCCTAGGAGAGTTGGTTGGCGTGACCGCACCGTCCCCGGCCCGCGTGCTCACCGTCGCCGTGGTAGCCGGCCTTTGGAACGGCCTGCTCACACCTGCCGCTGTTCGCGTGATGAGATGGGCATGGCAGGGTTCGCACAGTCTTCGGCTGGCCCACCGCTAACTCGTATGGACACCGACTCCCCCCAGCTCCGGCTCGGCATCCTCGCCATCACGGCGGTCTCGCTGTTCGGCGCCCTCTTCGCCCGGCTGTGGTACCTCCAAGTGATGGCGGCGCCCACCTTTCAGGACGTGGCCACCCAGAATCGCGAGCGGGTGATCTACGAAGAACCGCGCCGAGGGCGCATCCTCGATCGCCATGGCCGAGTGGTGGTCGACAATCGCACGTCGCTGGTGCTGGCCGTGAATGTGAACGACCCCTCGCTCGCGAAACCCGAAAGGAAGACGGCGCTGCTGCGATCCGTAGCCCAGGAGCTCACGCGAGTGGGCAAGCCCACCAAGGTGGCGGGGCTCGAGCGCCGGCTCAACGACACGCAGTACAACCCGCTCACGCCGATCCCATTGGCGATCGACATTCCCGAGGAACTGCAGATTCATGTGGCGGAGCACCCGGAGGACTTTCCTGGTGTGGAGGTGCGACGGGAATCGGTTCGGGCGTACCCGAACGGGGGTATCGCCGCCCAGGTGCTCGGCTATGTGGGGCGTATCGGCCGGAGCGAGTTGACGGCTCGGCAGGGAACCGATGCTGAACCGATCGACGACCCCAAGCACTACCAACCCGACTCGCCCTACGGGAAGGCTGGCATCGAACTTGTCTACGAGAACGACCTGCGCGGAACCCCGGGGGTGCGCCGCGTGGAGGTCGATGTGAAGGGGCGGGTGGTGCGCACCGTGGAGTACGTGCCACCCATTCCCGGGAACGATGTGCAACTCACGCTCGACACCGACCTCCAGAAGCTGGCCGAAGACGCACTTTCTCGGCAGCTCGACACCGTTCGGGGCGCCTACACCACGTCCGGCGTGCGGCGGGCTCCGGCGGCGTCGATCGTGCTCACGGATCCCCGCGACGGTGGCGTCATTGCTATGGCGTCATACCCCACCTACGACCCCGAGGAATTCGTGAACGGCATCTCCTCGGAGAGGTACGCCGCCATCACCGGCGGTAAGGACTCCGAGAACCCGTTCATCAACCGAGCGATCGCTGGCCAATACGCCCCGGCGTCCACCTTCAAGTTGGTGACCTCGTATGCGGCGCTGCAAAGCGGGATGATCACCGCCGCCACGTCGTTCGGCGATCCCGGCTTCTACAACCTTCGCAACTGCACGACGGGGGCGACGGGCTGTCAAAAGACCAACGCCGAGAACAAGGCCAACGGCACGATCAGCTTGGCCACCGCGCTTACCGTGTCGAGCGATGTGTTCTTCTACAACATCGGCGACACGTTCTACTGGGAGGCGAGCAAGTACGGCGACGGGCTGCAAAGCGCCGCCCGATCGTTCGGGTATGGCACCGACACGGGCATCGACCTCCCCGAAGAGGCCGACGGTGTGGTTCCCGACCCGGCATACCGGAAGCGGTTGTACGACGCCATGAGCCCCGAGGAGCAGAAGAACGGCAGTCCGGTGTGGGTGCCGGGAAACACGGTCGACCTCTCCGTTGGCCAGGGATTCACCCTTGCCACACCACTGCAGATCGCCAACGCCTACGCCACGTTCGCCAATGGCGGTACCTTGCATCAGCCCCGTGTTGCCGCTCGAGTGCTCAAACCCGCAGGTGATCCATCGGATCCCAACGCAGTAGTCCGCTCGTTCGATCCAAAAGTCACCTTCACCGTGCCGATCCCGACGTCCACCGCCGCCCCGATCCGACAAGGGTTGCTCAACGTGCCGGAATGGCGGTTACAGGGTACGGCGGGGAACGCCTTTCAAGGGTTCGACACCACGACGTACCCGGTCATTGCCAAGACGGGAACGGCGGAGGTCGACCGCAAGGCCGACTTCGCCGTGTTCGCCGGGTGCGGCCCCGATCCGCGGGCCGAGCTTTGCGTGGCCATCGTGATGGAGGAGGCCGGCTTCGGTGGTGAGGTGGCGGCCCCCGTGGCCCGGCGCATCTTCGATCACGCGTCCGGTCAGGACGAATTGCCCGACTATGAGCCGTGGGTTCCTGGGTTCGCTGTCGCCGTGGCGGGGACCAACTGATGGCCACCGCGAGCCCCACGGCCAGTTCCAAGGTCACCATTCACGGCCGTTACGGCGACCCTTCACCGTGGTGGCATGTCGATCTCACCATGGTCGCCACCACGATCGCAATCGCGTTGATCGGTATCGCGATGGTGTTCTCCGCTACGAAGGGCAACGGGGCGGTGGCCGACACGTCCTACCTCAAACGCCTGCTCCTGTTCATGGGGATCGGTGTGGTGGCCATGATCGTCGCGTCGCTGGTGGACTATCAGCGCCTGCTGGCGTGGTCGTGGGGCTTCTACGGCGTATTGATGTTCCTTCTTGTGGCCGTACTCTTCGTTGGGGTCAACGAGAAGGAGAAGGGGTCGAAGGCGTGGTTCGGGTTCGGGCCCTTCCAGATGCAGCCAGCCGAGTTCGGCAAACTGGCCGTGATCCTCGTGTTGGCCAACCTGCTCGGGCAATGGCGAGCCGATGTCGATTTGCGCCGTCTCGGTCTCCTGATCGCCGTCCCCGGCGGTGCCATGGTGCTCATCATGAAACAACCCGACCTCGGGATGGTGCTGATCTACCTGTTCATCGTGATGGGCATGTTGTTGGTGGGCGGCGTCAAAGCCCGTCATCTCGTGGGCCTGATGGCCGCCGGGGTGATCGGCGTGTTCGGTGTGCTCAACAGTTCCGTGTTGGCGCAGTACCAGAAGGACCGACTCACGTCGTTCGCCGACTCCAACAACAACCTGAAGATCTCCTACAACGTGGTGCAGAGCGAGACCACGATCGGCTCGGGCGGCATCACCGGGCAGGGCTACGGACGCGGTAGCCAGACGCAGCTCAACTTCGTGCCGGAACAGGAGACCGACTTCATCTTCACGGTGGTGGGAGAGGAGCTCGGTTTTGTTGGGGGGGCCACGCTCCTGCTGCTCTACGGCCTACTGAGTTGGCGGATCTGGCGGGTCGCGCAGCTCGCTCGCGACCGTTCCGGGCAACTCATCTGCGTGGGTGTCATGTGTTTCATCGTGTTCCAAGTCTTTGAGAACGTGGGCATGGCGATGCGCATCATGCCGGTAACGGGCATTCCGTTGCCGTTGGTGAGCTACGGCGGTTCGAGCATCCTCACCACGTTCATCGCCCTTGGCCTGGTGCAGAACATCCACATGCACCGCTTTCGGTAATCGAACTCAGGCCCGAGTGGCCGTGGGGAGCGGATTGCGAGGGACGAGCAATCGAGGAGCCACTGGAGCGGGAAACTCAGGCCCGGGTGGCCGTGGGGAGCGGATTGCGAGGGACGAGCAATCGAGGAGCCACTGGAGCGGGAAACTCAGGCCCGAGTGGCCGTGGGGAGCTGGCGTCCTCGTCCACCGTTGGCGAACGAATGTCGGGTTCCATCCGTGTGCGGGGAACGGTACGGGGGAGGGGCGTGGGCGTCCGGTAGAGTTGCGCGCTCATGGACTCGATCTGGCCGCAACTCGAACGTTTGCTACCACAGGTTGCAAAGCCGGCGCGTTATATCGGTCTGGAGGACGGGGCCTATGTGGCCGCCCGGTCGCCGCAGAAGGCCGGCTGGCTGCTCATCTACCCCGATACCTATGAAATCGGGCTCCCGAACCAGGGTTTGCAGATCCTCTACGAGATCCTCAACGAGCGTGACGACGCCTTCGCCGAGCGCACCTACGCCCCCTGGACCGACCTCGGCGCCCTGCTCCGAGCGAATGGGCTTCCCTTGTTCTCGGTCGACTCCCACACGGCCGCAGCGTCGTTCGATCTACTTGCCTTCAACCTGTCGGCCGAGCTCGTCTATACCAACCTGCTCGAATGCATCGACCTCGCCGGCGTGCCGGTACGGGCGGCCGAGCGCCGCGCCAGCGATCCGCTTGTGGTGGTCGGGGGTCATTGCACCTACAACCCCGAACCGATCACCGACTTCGTCGATCTCGTGGTGCTGGGCGACGGCGAAGAGGTGGTGTCGGAGATCTCGGTGGTTGTAGCCGAGTGGAAGGCGTCTGGACGCGGTGACGACTCCCGTGCCCACGTGCTCCGTGAGTTGTCGCATATCGAGGGTGTGTATGTGCCTTCGATGTACGACGTCACCTACGACGGACCAGCGATTCGAGCGGTCACCCCTCGTTATCCCGACGTTCCCGAGCGGGTGGAGAAACGAACGGTCGCCGATCTGGGCGACTGGCCATACCCCAAACGACAGCTGGTGCCGCTCACCGAAGTGGTCCACGACCGGCTCAACGTCGAGGTGTTTCGTGGCTGCACCCGAGGCTGCCGGTTCTGTCAGGCCGGCATGATCACCCGACCGGTTCGGGAGCGTCCAGCCGATCAGGTGCGCACGATGGTGTCCGAAGGCCTTCGGCGCACGGGCTACGACGAAGTCGCCCTCACCTCGCTGTCCACCGCCGATTTTTCGGGTATCGAGCAGGTGGTGGCGGCCACGGTGGCCGATCAGCCCGACGGCAATCAGGTGAGCGTTTCGCTTCCGAGCCTGCGTGTGGATGCCTTCACGGTAGGCATCGCCGCGGAGATCCAGAAGGCCCGTCGTACCGGCCTCACGTTTGCCCCGGAGGCGGGCACCTGGCGCATGCGGCAGGTGATCAACAAGCTCATCACCGAAGAAGATCTCTTCGCCGCCGTCGACTCCGCCTACTCCCAGGGTTGGCGGCGGATGAAGCTCTATTTCCTCACCGGGCTTCCCACCGAGACCGACGTCGACACGCTCGGCATCGCTGATCTCGCCCGTCGTTGTCTGGCGCTGGGCAAAAACCATCACAGCTCGCCGAGCGTCACCATCTCCGTGGGCGGGTATGTGCCGAAGCCGTTCACGCCTTTCCAGTGGTTCGGGCAGAACACGCAGGTGGAGCTACAGCGCAAGATCAACCTGCTGCGGGACAACCTCCGGCGGGATCGCGGCGTGGCCCTCAAATGGCACGACTCCAAAGCCAGCGTGATCGAAGGACTGATGAGCCGTGGTGATCGTCGGCTCGGGCCGGTGATCGAGGAGGTGTGGCGCAAGGGCGGCACGTTCCAGGAGTGGAGTGAGTGTTTCGACTTCACCAAATGGACCGATTCCCTCGAGGCGCACGGTCTCTCGCTCGAGTGGTACGTCTACCGCCATCGTGAGGAGCACGAGGTGCTCCCGTGGGATCATCTCTCCGCCGGGTTGCACAAAGATTTTCTCTGGCAGGATTGGCGAGATGCCCTGGCCGAGGTGGGGTTGCCCGATTGTCGCTGGACACCGTGTTACGACTGCGGTGCCTGCACCGGCTACGGCATCGAGCATGTGGTGGCCTCGGCCACGCCGCCGGCCGGGGGAAGCCAGGGAACCGGCCAGCAGCTCGTGTTCCTCGGGAGAAAACCGGAGACCGTGGGCGCATGAGGGTGCGGTTCCGGTTCACCAAACTCGGCAAAGTGCGATTCGCGAGCCACCGAGACGTGGCCCGCTTGTGGGAACGGGCGCTTCGGCGGGGGTCGCTGCCCGTGGCCCTCACCGAGGGTTTCTCGCCCCGCCCCAAAGTGCACTTCGGACTCGCCCTCTCCACCGGACACGAATCGATGGGGGAGTACCTCGACGTCGACTTCCGCCCCGACGACGTTGGCGGTTTGGTGATCGAAGAGCTGCCTGCGCTCCTCTCGCCGTTGCTGCCACCAGGCCTCGAAGTCACCCTCGCCGCCCTTGCCGACCGCTCCGAGGACTCGCTCCAGCAAGCGGTCACCCTTTGTTCTTGGCGGATCGAGGTACCCGATCTCGACGCCGACCACCTCGCTCAGGAGGTGGCGAGCTTGCTCGCCCGTTCGTCTGTGGAAGTCACACGCGAGCGAAAGGGCAAAGCTGTCACCGACGACATCCGCCCCTATGTTCACCTGCTTGAGGTGGCCGATGGCGTGTTGTACGCAGAACTTGGTACCCAACCCCGCGGGCTCCGGCCCGGTGAGCTGCTCGCCGCCTTCGAGGCGCCGGCCACGGAAGGGTTGGTGTGCCGCACCCACCAATGGATCTCCACCGACGGGGCGCGCCGCGAACCTCTCGCCGCCGCCTGATAGGACCCCAATGTCCGACTCGCTCGACCAGTCACGTTCGCTCGACTCTGCCCCCAATGCTGGTGCTGAAGCAGTGCCATCCGGCCCCGCCGGCCCGGCCCCGGCCTCGCAAACTGGCGATCCCGATGGCTCGGGTGGCCCCCCGGCGACCTCATCGGAGGGTCCCGCCGATGCCGCGGGTGGAGCGGCCAAGCGCCGGAGGGGGTCCCGCGGCGGACGCGGTCGGGGGCGATCGGGCACCGACGAGGGCGCGGCGTCCGACGGTGGGGGCGACGACGGCTCGGATGCCACCACGGCCGACCAAGACGCCCCGCTCGCGACACCCGAAGCGTCACGGGGCAAGCCGAGGATCGGCGATACTCGGCCGGCACCTGCCCTGGAATCCAACCCGACAGCTACTGCTCCATCCGGCACGACGTCCCGGAAGGCCAGTAGCGACACCAAAGATTCGGTCGGCGGGGGATCAGCAAGCGGGCAGGCGGCAACGAACCCCAATCGTCGTCGGCGGGGTTCCGGCGGTGGGGGAGGGCCAAAAGGTGGTGGTTCTGGCACGGTTCCGAACGGCGGAAGTCAGGCGTCGGGTGGGCGGCGCAGCGCCGCCGGCGCGGCGGCTGCGGCAGGCGAGAGGGGATCAACCGGGGGTGGTGCTCGCCGAGGCGCCACCGTCGTTCCCGTGCACGGCACCACCGATCTCACCCCTGTGGAGCTCGGCGACGATGAGCTGAACCGTAGAAAGGGCCGGGAGCGCAAAGGCCGACCCGTCGGTCGGTACCTCATGGTGGTGAGCGTGAAATCCGGCGCCACGCAGATCTCGGTGCTTGAAGGCCGCAATCTGATCGAGCACTACGTGTCACGACCGGCCGACGACGTGTTCCAGATCCACGGGAACATCTACCTCGGCAAGGTGCAGAACGTGTTGCCGGGCATGGAGGCGGCGTTCATCGACATCGCCACCCCCAAGAACGCCGTGCTTTATCGCGGCGATGTGCAATACGACAAGGACGACGTCGATGGGGGAGCGTCGCAGGGAGGCGGTCAGCTCAAGATCGAGCAGATCCTGCACGCCCGTCAGAACTTGCTGTGTCAGGTCACCAAGAATCCGATTGCCCACAAGGGAGCACGTCTCACCCAGGAGGTTTCGATCCCGGGCCGATTCGTGGTGTTGATCCCGAACAGCAACACCTACGGCATATCCAAACGTTTGCCCGATGCCGAACGCAAACGTCTCCGTCAGATCCTCGACCGAGTTCGCCCGAAGGGCCATGGGCTCATCGTGCGCACGGCAGCGGAGAACGTCACGGCAGAAGAGATCGAACGAGACGTACATCAAATCGCCGACCAGTGGCAACAGATCGAAAAGCTCGCCAACACGGTGCAGGCTCCGGCCTTGCTCTACCGGGAGCCCGACATGGCGGTGCGCATGATCCGGGAGGAGTTCAACCAGGACTACCGCGGCATCGTGATCGACGACCGCAAGCTGTTCGACGAGATCCATGCCTATGTGGCGGCCATCTCCCCGGCGCTTGCCGATCGAGTGCAGTTCTACGACCCCGCAGTCGAGCCGCTCACGATCCACGAGCGGCACCACGTGCATGAGCAACTGATGAAGGCGGTCGACCGCAAGGTGTGGCTGCCGTCCGGCGGGTCCCTGGTGATCGAGCACACCGAAGCCCTCACCGTGATCGACGTGAACACCGGCAAGAACGTGGGCTCGTCGAGCCTGGAAGAGACCGTCTACATCAACAACCTCGAGGCCGCCGAGGAAATCGCCAAACAGCTCCGCCTGCGCGACATCGGGGGCATCATCGTCTGCGACTTCATCGACATGGAGATCGAGGCCAACAAACGGGCGGTGATCAAGGCCTTCCGGGCCGCGCTCGCACGCGACAAGACCCGCACCCAGGTGTTCGACATCTCCGATCTCGGGCTGGTGGAGATGACTCGCAAGCGCATCGGCGAAGGACTCCTCGAATCGGTGTCGATGTTGTGCGCGACGTGCGACGGCCGCGGTGTAGCGGTCGACGCCGACCTGCTGGCCTGACCCCCCTTCTTCGGGTTCTGGTCTCCCGTTCGCATCAGAACTGACGCGAACGGGAGACCAGAACGCGAAGTGGGGGGTGCGCGATGCGTGCTTTTGGTCGGTTGCCGGTCGCCTCTGTAGGATTTCGCCCTTATGTATGCCGTGATCCGCACCGGTGGGAAGCAGTATCGAGTGGAAGAGGGCCAACGTCTCAACGTTGAGCTCCTCGGCCTCGACGCTGCCGACGACGACGCAGCTGTCCAGTTCGAGCCCATCTTGGTGGTGAACGGGTCCACCGTGCTCGCCAGCCCGGCCCAGCTTGCCGGCGCCTCCGTGTCGGCGAAGGTGGTGGGTGCCGCCAAGGGCCCGAAGATCACCGGCTTCACCTACAAAGCCAAGGCCAACCAGCGCACTCGTTGGGGCCACCGTCAGAAGTACGACCTCATCGAGATCACCTCGATCGCCACCGCCTAGGAATCTGTCATGTCAAAGACCAAAGGTGCCGGTTCAACCAAGAACGGGCGCGATTCAGAGAGCAAACGCCTCGGTGTAAAACGCTTCGACGGCCAAGAGGTGCGCCCCGGCACGATCATCGTGCGCCAGCGTGGCACCCGGATCCACCCCGGTGAGAACGTCGGACGAGGCGGAGACGACACGCTGTTCGCCCTTGCCCCCGGCAAGGTGAAGTTCGGCTCTCGCAAGGGGCGCAAGCTCGTCGACGTCCTGCCGTCGTCAGCGGTAGTGGCCGAGTAGTTCCGAACAACACCGCAATCCTCCCCCGTGCCAGCCACTGAGGGAGATGAGCGCCTCGGCCACCCGGGGAGAACGGTGGCGAGCGCAGTCGTCGCAAGTGGGGTTGGTGGCATGCTTCGGAAGGATGGGCTGCTCGCGGAGCGACGGCGTTGCGGATTTTTCAGTGCCTTCACTGCCCTTACGCTCACTTCTGTGGCGGGCTCTCGCCGTGTACGTACATTTCTCCGAGGAAAGCCTTGTACGTACGTACGCGACTGTGGTACAACGGTGCTCAGTACCACGTTTGAACTCTGGATCGATCCCGTGTGTACGAGCTGAGGAGAGCGACATGGAGCAGAAGCGTTCGGTGCCACGACACCGCATCATCGGGGAGCGAGGCGCCACGCTCGTGGAGTACTCGCTCGTCTTCGTGTTCCTGGCGGTCGGCTCGATGGGCGCCGCCCAGTTCCTTCGGGCCCAAGGATCTAGCCAGGTCTCGAACCAGTCGAAATGCGTTTCCACGCGACCCCCTCCACCTAGTTGTCAGATCCCCGTCCTCACCACGACAACAACCCTCTCACCGCCGCCGCCGCCACCGCCGCCGCCACCGCCACCGCCACCACCACCGACTCCGGCGTGGGGCACCGGTGCCTCCGCTCCAGCGATTTCCTATGTTTCGGTGGGAGCATACGAGGACGTCACGTACTCGGTTTGGCTGACCCAAGGGGGCTCTCCAGCGGTCAATGCCCGCCTCACCGTCACGGTCACTGAGTTCGCTCCCGGCCTGCCCGTGACCGGGAGGAGCTTCACACTCGTTTGTGTGACGGACGGCGCCGGAAAATGCACCTTGACCCACCGCACGGGCTTAACCGACGTTTCGAAGGTCACGATGCAGGTTGCCAGCGCCGACACAACCCCGCCCCCATCGAGCTTCGCAATCACCTTGAAGCAGGTAGGACCGACCCTGCCATGAGCAAACGAGTATCAACCACAAGCAGTCGTGATCGACGCTGCATTGGCGACTCCGGCGCTGCGCTAATGGAGACGGCGATCATCGCCCCCGTGTTTCTCTTGATCGTCCTCGGAATCATGGAATATGGGTTGATTTTCCGGGACTTCCTCACGCTGGGCGACGGCATCGCCGACTCTGCCAAGTTCGGCGCGATCCAAGGTGGCTCTGTCACCAGCACGGGTGATACCGGCGACTACACGATGATGAATCTTTTGCGGCAGAACCTCGCCGCCGTGCCGTCAGCGTGGGTCACGAAGGTGATTATCTATCGTGGCGTTCCACCAGTAACTCCCAATTTGGCTCCGTTGGCCCAGGTTCCAACCGTCTGTAAGGAAGGCACCGTCTCTTCCACGGCGTTCAAGTGCAACGTCTATATCCCGCAAGAAGCCTTTCGCGAGGTGCAGAACGCCAACGGCGCCTACTTCAAGTGTGTACTGGGCTTGGGCGCCGCCTGTGGCTGGGATCCAATCACGCGGAAGAACGGACCCAAGAACGCCGACATCGAGTATGTCGGCGTGTACGTGAAGCTGGTTCGGTCCATGCCCACCAAGTTGTTTGGATCGACCTACACGCTTGAGCAAGCCAATATCCAACGGATTGAACCGGGGGAGCTCACATGATCACCGCTACAGAACTGCCGCTTGGCTCGGGCCAAGACCTACCCCGGCTCCACGGCGACCATGGCGGGGCGGTGGTGGAATTCGCCATTGCTTTGCCGATACTCATCTTGCTGTTCGTCAGCGTCGTCGAGTACGGGATGGCCTACGCACAGGTGAATCAGTTGGAAGCCACGCTGCTCGTCGCCGCTCGAACCATCGGCCAGCAGCAAAACGGTCGACTCGCCGACTATCAGGGCCTGCAGGCGCTCTCCGCTGGCTTGGCTGGCATGCGAGGAACCACCGTGGAGCGTGCGGTGGTGTGGAAGGCGAACACGTCGACCTCACCTGTACCGCCCAGCGGAGTGTGCTCGTCCACGAAACCTGCGTATGGCAGCACCACCACGGCCGGGGTGCTGGGGTCGTGCAACATCTATTCACGGGCACAGATCAACACCGGTTCGTTCGCCGGGTTCCCAGGTGGGAGTTCGACGGCAGCCACGTGCACGGGGGGATGGGACTCCAACTGGTGCCCCTTGAGCCGAGTGGTCAATGAAGGCTCAAGCGACTGGGTTGGACTGTGGGTGGAGATCAAGTACACGTCGCTCACGAAATTTGTCCCGAACGGAAATCTCACGATGGCCCGAGGGGCCGTTTATCGTGTCGAACCCCCCTACATCGGCGGTTGAAATGACTCACAATCTCGACTCCAGCGATATCCCCACTACGCCACGGGTCCGGCGCGACTTGGGCGGAGCACTCCGCGACGATCGTGGTTGGGTGCTCGCGCTCACGGCCCTCCTGATCATCCCGCTCATGGCGTTCACGTCGTTCGCCGTTGATTTGGGTGCATGGTATTCGCAGGCTCGCAAACTCCAACGTGCGGCTGATGCTGCATCCCTGGCCGCCGCCCCCCTCCTACCAGACACCGGCAAGGCCAAGCAGGCTGCCGTGCAATCGCTGATAAAGAACGGCATCTGCACCCCAGCGAGCACGGTCACCGTTCCCGCTAGCTGCACTCCTGCCACCAACCTCGCAGTGGTCACAGCACCTCAGCCAGGATCCACCACCAAGTATACGGTGGACGTGCAGGACACGAAGGCCACGCAGTATTTCAGTCGGCTTTTCACACCTACCGGCGTCGACATCACCCGGCGCGGAACCGCAGAGCGAATCAAACCGGTTCCGATGGGGAGCCCCCGCAACTTCCTTGGCACACGAAACATTTATGCAACGGAGCCGGAGAACTTCAATCTTGCTGTGTCTGGCTACTGCACGAAACAAGAGTTTGGCGACCGAATTGCAGTGAATGCTGACAATACGGGCAGCGGGGCCGCACATAGTTGCGTGCCGGGTAGTCCGAGCTATGTCAAGCAGAATCCCGAGTACTCCCCTGATGGCTATTTCTATGCGGTGGAGTTTGCGGCGCCGGTAGCAGGCACCTATTCAGTGCAGTACCGCATCCGCTGCAATGCTTTCGGCGGCACACAGCGCATTACATTTCGGGACAAGAACTCGAACGATCCGCTCGCCGCTACCGTGCT
>Ga0105047_10007564_pt1 | contig 18290 bp, 9 predicted proteins | sample MAT04_FD_78384 | JGI IMG/M metagenome (GOLD analysis project Ga0105047, IMG submission 78384) | Freshwater microbial communities from Lake Fryxell liftoff mats and glacier meltwater in Antarctica - MAT-04 (megahit assembly) | ecosystem: Environmental > Aquatic > Freshwater > Ice > Liftoff... | reverse complement strand
GCCATCGCGATCAGTTGCATGGGCGGCATCGGAATGCTCTCCGTTGGCGTGCTTGGCGGACCCGGCCTCGGTTACGGCAAAGATCGTTTCTCCGGCGAAGCCCTCAAAGCTACAGACGTTGCGCTTTATGAAGAGTACAAGGCCAAGCAGCCTAGCAAGTTCCTGAACATCGAAAGCACTGCAGCCTACGGTATCGATGGCCAGAAGATGGAAGAAGCCCGGGATGCAAAACCACGCAGTGAAAAGCAGCAGAAGGTGATTGAAGCCGGACAGGCCGGTGATCGGAAGACGCTAAAAATGGACTCCTACATCCCGGTAGCCATGGCAGTCATCTACCTGCTCGTACTGCTCTACTTTAAGTCCATCGGCGGATACAAACCGGTCACGATCGACGAAGTCGCCACGGGAACAAGCCCGCCACAGAATGAAACCGTTGACACTCATTAAGCCGGCAAACGTCTGAAGACTCAGGAGCCCCGAAGCACTTGCTTCGGGGCTTTTTTGTTAACGCTTTCAATCCTGAAACAGGCAGGCAGGATGCCTGCGCTACCGGTAAAATTTCTCAATTTTTCTACGCGAAAGCTCATGTTACAACAGTGTAATATTCAAAGGCGATTGCTTCCCAGATTTCCCTCCCCTTGAGGACCGATAATGCGTCTGTTGATCATTCTTTCCGTCCTTTTTGCGCTCACCGCCGCAGCCGGCGAAAAGATTCCGCACGCGCAGAAAGAGCCGCCCGGTCCGGCGCTTACGGCGCAAGAGGCCATGGCGAAGATGATTCTGCCTGAAGGTTTCAAGGTGGAGCTCTGCGTCAGCGAACCGGAGATCGTCAATCCCACCTCGATGACCTTCGACGAGCGCGGCCGAATCTGGATCACTGAATCCATCGAATATCCCCGCCCATCCGCCGGCCCGGGAAAAGATCGCATCAAGATTCTCGAGGACACCGATGGCGATGGCAAATATGAGAAGGTCACGATCTTCAAAGACGGCCTCAACATTCCCTGCGGCGTGGTGATGGGAAATGGCGGCGTCTACGTCACCAATTCGCCCGACGTTCTTTTCCTGCAGGACACCGACGGCGACGGTGTCGCCGACAAGGAAGAAGTCATCCTCACCGGATTTGGACGGAGCGACCGCCACGAACTTCCCAACAATCTGATCTGGGGTCCCGACGGCTGGCTCTACTTTATGAACGGCGTTTTTAATCCGTCGACAGTCGTCTTCGACGGCAAGACACACAAGCTGACCTGCGGCGTTTTTCGGTACCATCCCAAGTGGAAAAAATTCGAAGTCTTCGCCGAGGGCAGCAGCAATCCGTGGGGCCTGGATTACAACCTGCAGGGCGATTGGTTTCTCACCTGCTGCGTCATCGACCACATGTTCCACATCACGCAGAGCGGCTACTATCACCGCCAGGGCGGGCAGTATCCGCAGTTCATGGAAAAGCAGCAGAGCTATTCGAAATCGATCGTGACGCAGAAGCATCAGCAGGCCGCTTACTCGGGGCTTTGCATTTACAACGCGGATGTATTTCCGGAAGAATATCGCGGCCGGTTTCTGATGGGCAATCTGCATGGAAGCTGCCTCAATTACGACGTCGTCACCAAAAACGGTTCGACCTACACGCAGAAGGGCGCGCCTGATTTTCTCTCCGCCAACGACAAATGGTTCATGCCGGTCGCGCAGAAAGTTGGCCCCGACGGCTGCCTTTATGTGATGGATTGGTACGACCGCTACCACTGCTACCAGGACGCCAACCGCGATTCGCCGGGCCTCGACCGCACGCGCGGGCGCATTTACCGCATCAGCTATAAAGACGCGCCGCGTTCGAAGCCGTTCAATCTGGGCAAGTCAACTAAGGAAGAGCTGCTCGGATTTCTAAGCAGCCCCAATGTCTGGTGGCGGCGCGAAGCGCAGCGCCAGCTCAACGAAAAGTTCGTCGACGCGCCGATGATTGCGACGCTGCAGAAGATGGCGCTTAACGATGAGGACAAAACGCAGGCGCGCATTCATGCGCTCTGGCTGCTCTGCAGCCAGCCCAGCCTGGATGCGGATTTCCACATGAAACTGCTGACGCATGCCGACCCGGTCGTGCGAAACTGGGGCGTGCGCGCCATCGGACAGAACGGAAAACCGGTAACGGCAATTTACGAAAAGCTCAAGGCACTCGCCGCTGACCCCGCGCCTGAAGTACGGCTGCAAGTGACCGTGGCCGCGGGCCGCCTGCTTGAAGCCGATCCGCTGCCGGTGCTTTTTGCGATGCTCTCCAACATCGAGAATGCCGCCGATCCGCTGATCCCGCACATCGTCTTCAATAACCTGCGCCCGCTTGCGACCCTGCGCTCAACCGAGATTTCGGAGTTCCTCGAGAAGAAGGAGATGGCGGCTGTGTGGGGCACGCCGAAGAAGAATGTAATCAGCTGGATTACGCAGGTGATGAACGCGACCAAAAACCCCGCCACGTTTGTTGCTGATATCAAGAAGCAACTCGCCGCGCAACCAGTTGATGAAAAGAAAATCGCTGCCGCACTCTTCTCGGTCATCGACGCGTTCAACAATGCCAGTATGAAGAGCACTGACCGCACCAGGCTTTTCGACGAGGGCGCGCGCGCGGCCATCGGCAAGCTGGCCGCCGGAAACGGCGACGCGCGACTGCCCGCAACCATCGTGGCTCTCTGGTGGAATGATCCGCAGGCGTTCAAACCCGCTGTTACGGTCATTGCCGACCTCAAGGCCGAAGTGCCGGTGCGCATCCAGTTGATCAAGGCCGTCTCTGAAAGCAAAGAACCCGCCGCGTTCGAAGCCTTAGCCGCCATTGCCGCGGAGTCCGTCGGCCCGCAGAGCGTCCGCAAGGAGGCGCTCGAGGCGCTCGCTAATTCAGACAATCCGAAAGTGACCTCTGTCTTCCTCGCCAGCCTGAAGAACGCTCCGTCCGAATTGAAGGCAATCATTATCCGCGGCCTGATTCGCAATGCCGCGTCGGCCAACGCGCTGATCGAAGCGATGGAAAAGAAAGAGGTGCCTAACAGCGAGCTCAACAGCAATCACGTGCGCCAGATTCTGGAGCTCAAAGATCCGGCGCTCTCGAAGCGCGTCGTCGCCGCATGGGGAACTGTGCGCACCGATCGCGATCCCGAGCGCGTCGAGGTGATCAAGAAGATGCGGGCCGTCGTGGCCGGCAAAAAGGGCGCCGCCGTCGCGGGTTGGAAAGTCTTCGAAGCCAAGTGCCAGCAGTGCCACACCATCTACGGTAAGGGCGCCGACGTCGGCCCCGATCTGACCGGCGTGGGTCGCCAGACGCTCGACGCCGTGCTGACCAATGTGCTCGACCCGAATTTGGAGGTCGGCAAGCCGTATTATCAGTACATCGCCAAGACGAAAGACGGCAAGATCATCACCGGAATTTTGGCTGAAGAATCCGATCAGCGCGTGGTATTGAAACGCGAAGGCGGCATTTTGGAATCCGTCGCGCGCGGCGATCTGGAGAAGCTTGTTCCGCAGACGCTCTCGCTGATGCCTGAAGGGCTCGAGAAGAATATGACGGAACAGGAGTTCGTCGACTTGGTGGAATTCATGCTGACGACCGCGCCGCCAAAGCGCTGAGATGGGTGGGGCAGACATTTCTGTCTGCTCCACTTTTCCGTGAAGTCTGCTCCGCTTTTGTGGTTAATGCGCGCGATGAAAGAGGACGACCTGCACGGTTTTGAAGAGGATGCGCAGGTCGAGTTCCAGCGACCAGTTTTCGATGTAGTAGAGGTCGAGTTTTACCATCTCGTCGAAGGTCAGTTCGTTGCGGCCCGAGACTTGCCAGAGGCCGGAGATTCCGGGGAGCACCTCGAAGCGGCGCAGATGGACGGGCTGATAGTTGTCAACTTCATACGAGATCGGCGGACGCGGCCCGATCAGGCTCATGTCGCCACGCAGCACGTTCCAGAGCTGGGGCAGTTCGTCAATGCTGAACTGGCGCAGGAATCGGCCCAGTGAAGTGACGCGCGGATCGTGCGTGATCTTGTAAACAGTGCGCCCTTTTTCGTCGCGCGCGCCTTCGGCGGCGCCGGCGATATATTTCTTCAGGTAGTCCTTATGCTGCTCAACGCTGGCGCCGCTGTCGGAGCCGGTCTTCATTGTGCGGAATTTCCAGAATTGAAATTTGCGGCGCCGGTATCCGATGCGCTCCTGCGAATAAAAAACGGGCCCTGAATCGCTGAGCTTCAGCGAGATGAATGTGAACAGAAAGATCGTCGGCGCCAGCAGCAATAAAAGCACCGCCGAGACCGCGATATCGAAAAGTCTTTTGCAGAGAAAATTAACGCCTTCAATCCGCGATCCGCGCATGCCCAGGATTGGAATGTCGCCGGCCAGCGTCAAGTCCATGTGATCGAGCAGCATTTCGTAGACATCGGGGACCATGCGAAAACGGACGTGCGAGCGGTAGCAATCTTCGGCCAGTGTTTTTAACAGCGCCTGCGGCGCATCAGGCATGGCAACCACGACTTCGTCGCAGCCTTCGCTGGTTGCGATCTCGGCGAGTTGTTCCGGCCTGCCCAGGAATTTCAGCGGATAAATGCTGCCGGCCACAAACGTCGCAGACTGTTTTGAAAATGCCGAAGTGGGCTCCAGCGTCCCAACGACCACGTTGGCGCCGCGACGGTCCAGCGTGCCGGCGAGCTCCTCGGCCAGCGCGCCTGACCCAACCATAAGAATGCGATTCTGGCCAATGCCGTGGCGCGACAGAAAACGGAGTGTGAGCCGATAGAGTGCCCGCCCGATCGCCAGACAGAAAATACTCGACGGCAGGAAAAGGACTGAGTACGCGCGCGAAAACTGAAACTGGTTATCTTCGTGAACGCCGCGCACATAAAAGCTGATCGCCGCCAGCAGCACGCACGCAACCAGCGCCGCGGCGCTGAGCCTGAAAATTTCCGCGCTGCCGTCTTCGGGCGCAGAGTACAGATCCATCTCCCGCAGAATCAGCCAGAAAATGGGGAGCGCCACGAACATGGCCAGAAGGTAGGGCTGTCCCGGCGTCCAACCCGTGGTGAAGGGATGCCATGCCGAGTGCATTGCCAGCCAGGAATTCAAATCAAAACGAAGCCACCAGGCAAGCTGCATCGCCAGCAGCACCATCAGTCCATCGCACAGAGCTAAACTAAAAGCCTGCGTTCGCAGACGTCCTTCTCGCATCGGCACCCATCCGGAAAGTCACTGCATTGTATCGGGTTAGTGATACAGCGATAGGCGGCAGTTCACCGGATTTTAGGAATTAAAGGAGTGTCCGATAACCTTTTATTGAGTCCAGTGTGGATAAAGAAGATTTGAAACGATTTCGTTTCAAGTCTTCTTTCCCTTCATTAACAACACTAGACTCAATATTTGATTGTAAAACCATAAATATCGAGATCGCGCTCGTGGTTGTCCATGTCTGCGATGCGCGGTAGATGGCCCCATAACGCAAAACCGTTGCGCGCAAATAGCCGCACGCTCGGTTCGTTGTGAGCGAAAATGAAAGCCAGAAGCGATTTAAATCCGAGCTGCTTCGCGCGATTGAGCAATTCAAGCGTCAGGTTCTGGCCGATGCCTTGGCGCGCGTATGCGGGATCAATATAGACCGCCACTTCGGCCGTGCGGCGATACGCGGGGCGGCCGTAAAATGTGCTCAGCGCGCCCCAGCCAATTATTTTGCAATCGATCGCCGCGACTATAATCGGATACGTCTGCGCTCCGTGCGCCGTGAACCAGGCTTCGCGCGATTCGACCGAGACGGACGTCAGGTCCGCGGTCGCCAGTCGTCCAGGAATCGCCGTGTTATAGATGGAAACTATCGCCGGCAAATCGGCGTGTTCCGCGTTGCGAATGAGCGGCTGGCTCATTTTGGCGAATCCTGTGGTAGCGGAGTGGGGCGGAAAAGAATGTGGAAGAGGTTGCCTTCGGGATCGCGATAAAACTGAACGCGCGCGCCAAACGGAGCGGCGCGCTCCTCTCCTTCCAGCTGCGCGCCGGCATCGCGGAGCTTCTCCGCGGCCCGATCGAAATCGCTCACGAGTATTGCTGCGTGAATCCAGCCTGGCTGCGAATTATTTCGGAAGACGGGCGCTCTGGAATCGGACGGAATAATCTCGATCATCGGGCCGTTGCCAAGCTGCATCATAAATGTGCGCGGTTTGTCCGGACCATTGTCGAAGCTGATGCGCGTCTGAAAACCGAGCGTGCCTGCGTACCACTCGGCGAGCGCCTGCGGGTGGCGCGATCCCACTGCGATGTGTTCGATGCTCAGAAAAAGATCCATGCGTTGAATTCCTTGCCGGCAGGCTGTACGCCTGCGCTACTTTTACCAGCCCACCGCGCAACCGTCTTTGCGCGGGTCACTTGCACCTTCCAGAATTCCGCCGGGCAGAACGCGCAGCGCCTGTGCTCCGCCGAACGGGCCCGTGTCATCCACAATTTTGTGCCCGCGCGCGGCGAGCGCCTCGCGAATATCGGCGGGGAAATCGTTCTCCAGAGCGACGAAATTTTCGGTCCGAAAATCAAAACGCGGCGCGCTGACGGCCTCCTGTATATCCATATCATGCAGCATCAGGTTGAGCAGAACTTGAACATGCCCCTGCGGCTGATGATGCCCGCCGGTCACGCCAAAAGCCATATAGGGCGAACCCTGCTTCATAACAAATCCCGGCATCAGCGTATGGAACGGGCGCTTGCCGGGCTGCATTTGGTTGGGGCCGTCCTGCACGGAAAAAAGTGAGCCGCGATTTTGGAAATGAATCCCGGTGCCGTCGGCCACAATGCCCGAACCCTGGTAAAGACTGCTGATCAGTGAGACCACATTGCCTTCGGCATCAGCTGTGCACACGGAGACCGTGTCGCCGTGCGCCGATCCGATCAGCGTTGAGGGCCGCGAGATCGCGTGCTCCATATCGATGCTCATTCCGATATGCGTGGCAAATGTCAGCGAGAGAAGTTGCTCATTCGGCGCCGGATTCTTCGGATCGCCAACGTGCGCATCGCGCTCCGCGAAGGCCAGTTTGATCGCTTCGATACTGGCATGCACAAGACCGACCCAATCGTCGCGCAGCTTTTCCAGGTTCAGACTTGCGAGCACATTCAAGGCGATCAGCGCCGTCAATCCCTGCGTGTTGGGCGGCATTTCGTAAATGTCGAGCCCACGAAAAGCGCACTTCTGCGGCGTCTGCCAGAGCGAGCTGTGCTCTGCGAAATCTTCCTTGGAGAAGAAGCCGCCGCTGCTCTCGCTTGCGCGCACAATCTGCTCGGCAATTTCGCCGCGATAGAACGCATCGGCGCCGCCCGTGGCGAGCGCTTCGAATGTCTTCGCCAGATCGGACTGCGTGAACACGTGACCGTAGCGGACCGTGCTTCCGCCGGGCGTGAATATCTGGCGGGCGGCCTCATTCTGCAATCGCGGCGCGACGTTCTGCATTTCGCTGGCGATGACCTCGGAGAGCGGCACGCCTGCGCGGCAAAAGTGGATTGCGTCTGAAAAAAGATCTTTCCATGCCAGCTTTCCGTCGGCCTGATGCATCTGCCACCAGCCGTCCACGCATCCCGGAGCAGTGACGGATGGCCATCCGAAGTTGGGGACGAACGTCTGGCCCTTGCGCGCAAAGGTGCGCCACGAGAGATTGCGTGGGCACGCGCCGGAGCCGTTCAAGCCTTTGAGCTTGTTCTCTTTTGCCGACCAATATAGAGCGAACATGTCGCCGCCAAGGCCCGTGCTGAGCGGTTCGACGGCAGCCAATGTGGCGCTGGCCGTGATCGCCGCATCAATGGCGTTGCCGCCTTTTTGGAGAACCACCAGAGCGGCGGCAGCGGCCAGCGGCTGACTGGTGCAGACCATGCCGCGTCGCGCCAGAACCGTGGAGCGTCCCGGCCAGAGTCCCGGCCGCATCAATCGAGTCACAGACATGCGATCACGTTAATCCAAAACCTGTAATGCAAAAGGCAAAAGTAAAATCGGTCAAGGCGGTAAACATTCAGTGGTGCGGGCCTCTGCGCCCGCACGAACGCCACTCCAGTTTCTACGGGGCAGAGACGCCCGCGCCACTACCGGTTACTCAAGGCGCGGGCTTTCGTCTTGCGGATGAACGACTGGCGTTTGAACGGATGCGGCGGGCGCCGGCGCGGAATAATTCATGCGCCAGATCTCGCAAAACTCATCGTCATAAACAGTCGTGGACATCTGCTTAAGGATGCGTCCGTATCCGCGCGGAATTTCCGCCGGAGGGCCGGGCGCAACCACGGGTGCGTGCTTGCGCCAGAGCACATACTCCGGGTGAAGTGTTTTCAGCGCGCGAACATAACTGTTCTTCGACACAGGCGAGCCAAAGGTGCCGCGCTGCAGAACGAGAATGTCATCGAGTTCGTTATTCGAAAGCGCCAAGCCGTGGATGATTTCAGTATGCACGCGGCGCCGGCGGCCGATCATTTGAAACAGATCGCTGTTGCATTGAAAGGCCATCATCAGCAACGATAACCGTTCGGGATCGTCAGGAATGTTTTTCCAATCATAGCCATCATCGACAAGAAAGAGCGCGTTGGCCGGTGTGTTCGCCGCGACCCAGCGGTAGGCCGGAAAGCAGACTTGATCTGCCAAAATGCTGCGCGTCTGACCGGGCAGATAACTGCCGAAGTCGTAGCGGATGCTCTGCGCGATAACCGCCAATGCACCGGCGAGACTGACTACGATCAACACCGCCGTTGCGCGCAAACCGCTACGCATGCAAAGCTTTCCGCGCCAAGCGAGGCTGCGTTCTCCCAGCCAGAGCATGCCTGCGGTCAGCACCGCGATCAGATAAAAACATCCGAAGCGGTCGCCCATCAGCATCTCTTGTTGAACGGGCCGCAGAAGTCCGCAGATGAACGGCAGCACCGCGAGCGCCGCCGCCATGCTGAAAAGAAGCACCCGGAATTTGACGGTTCTCCAACCCAGTATCGCCACGACCGCAGCCAGCGTCACATGCGTCAGCCACTCCGTATGAACCATATAAGGGATGTTTGGAAAATAGCGTCCGAGCAATTCCCGGTATGCCGGCAGATTGCTGTTGTGCGCTGTCAATATCGCCCAGGGAGTCAGTCCAAGCGCCACTGTCGCGGCGGTCGCGAGCCAGATTCGCGGCTGAATCTGCCGCGTGAACATCAAGTAGAGGAAGCCCATGGTCAGAGCCATCGCCCAGGGTACCGCAATGTAGATTCGCAGATAAACCATCGCGACCGCTGCCGCAGCCAGCGCACAGGCGGAGGCCACCGCGGGTCGCTTGATGAAGCGCACGTACAGCCACGCCAGCAGTGCGGAAATAAAATATTCCACGTTCGTCGGGATGCGATTGATGCAACCGAAGAGCGGCACGGCGCCGGTGGTCAGCGTATATCCACAATAAAGGAGCGGCAACGCCGCCGCGGCGCAGGCCATGCGCAGCGGGACGCTCCAGGGTGGACGCACGCGCGGAAGGGCCTCTCGTGCGAGGAGGTATAGCAAGCCGAGCAGAAGTACCGGTGTGAGCAGTCTCCAGCCCCACACAAAAACCAGCACGTCGAGTCCGGTGACGGAAAGAAAAGCGCGGCAACTGTCTTCAAGAAAATAAGGCGACCAGATATTCGGATTGCAGATGCCATTGACCGGATTGGGCCGCACGGCGCCAGCCAGCAACGGCTGAATGCGCTGCGCGTATGTGTATTCGTCGTTGACGTAGCCGAACGTGTAGGCCGAGCACTCCGGGCCGAAGGCGAGTCGCGCGGCGACGATCCATGCGGCCGAAATCTGGATACAGAGGAGTACGGCAAGTCCCAGGCAGACGCTCTTCGATATCGCACGCACTCGATCAGACAACGGGTTATCGCGCCTCCAAGTACAGAGTGACTCGGGCAGACTTCAATGACTGGTATCGTAGCGCACACACTATTTGCTGCCATCACATTCGACGCGCCTAGTGAGTCCAGTGTGGATAAAGAAGAATTGAAACGATTCAACTGCCAATCGTTTCAATTCTTCTTTCACTTCATGAACAACACTGGACTCAATAGTTCATGAGAAAAGTTTTTACTCGAATAGACATTCGCCAGCGGTGTACCGTTTCCAGATAGCAGCGCAGATATAGGAGATGCATATGAGCCTCGACACTTCACGCCGCACTTTCATTAAGGGTACAACTGCGGCCGTGGCCGCGACGATCGCCACTCGCGCGTGGGCCGGCGGCGGCGAGACCTTGCGCGTCGGACTGATCGGCTGCGGCGGGCGCGGCGCGGGCGCCGCGAAGCAGGCACTGATGGCCGACCCCAAGACGAAGCTCACCGCGATGGGTGATGCGTTTCCCGATCGCCTGGAATCCAGTTTAAAAAGCTTGAGCAAAGAAAAAGAGATCGCCGAGCGAATCGATGTGCCCGCCGAACGCTGCTTCACGGGTTTCGACGCATACAAGAAAGTAATCGAGCACTGCGACGTGGTGTTGCTCGCTACGCCGCCGAACTTCCGCCCGCTGCATCTGCGCGCCGCCGTTGAAGCCGGCAAGCATGTCTTCGCTGAAAAACCGGTCGCTGTCGACGCGCCGGGCGTGCGCAGCGTGCTGGAATCCTGCAAGCTTGCCGAGGAGAAGAAGCTCTCCGTCGTCTCAGGCCTGTGCATGCGCTACGATGGCAACATCCGAGACACCATTTCAAAAATTCACGCCGGCGCCATCGGTCGCATCATCGCCATGCAGGCCAATGATTATCGCGGATCGATCTGGGTGAATCCGCGCAAGCCCGAGCAGAGCGACATGGAGTACCAGATGCGCAACTGGTACTACTTCACGTGGCTCTCGGGCGATTTCAATGTCGAGCAGCACGTTCACATGCTGGATCTGTGCATCTGGGCCATGGGCGACAAATATCCGGCCAAGGCCGTCGCCACCGGAGGCCGCATCCAGCGCAACGCGCCGGAGTTCGGCAACATCTACGATCATTTCGCCGTGACCTACATGTACGAGAACGGCGTGCCGTTCCTTGCCACCTGCCGCCAGCAGGGCGGCTGCAAGAACGACATCAGCGCAATCATTCACGGCACCGAAGGCCGCGCCGAATTTTCAACGCGCGGAAGTCAGATCGTTAAAGCCAGCGGCGAGGTACTGCGCGACAAGACGGTTCACAAAGACCATTATCAGATCGAGCACGACGAACTCTTCGCGTCGATCCGCAACGGCAAGCCGATCAACAACGGCGTCTACATGTCGAACAGCACGCTGCTGGCGATCCTCGGCCGCATGGCTGCCTACACCGGACAGGAACTCACCTGGAATCAGGCCCTGAATTCCACGCAGAACCTGACCCCGCCGCATTTCGATTGGAAGCAACCGCTGCCCGAAGCTCCGGTTTCAATTCCCGGCAAGACCAAATTTTCGTGAGCGGGTTTGAGGGCTGGAAGAGCTGAGGTTCCGAGACCGCAACGTCCTCGCCCCTAACTATACTAAAACGTTTAGCGGGTGCGATTTGTCCGAAGATTCCGGCAAGACATTTCAGGACGCTATTCGGCATCGTCAACTTGTTCTGTTGAAACGCTTTATAGGGTCGATGACGTCTGGATATTTTCAAAAATCTGCGTCACTCGCGCAAGCAGCACATTGCTCCACGTGCAAATGCTTCGTAAACCGTGCCGGTCATCGTTTGAGCCTCGCGCGAATGCGGATAAACAATTGGCAGAAGAAGACAGTGACGAGGACGATCTCCAAGGAAAAAAATTCGAATCCAGGCATCTCCCCAGTGGATTCCGTCTGAACGGCTTTTCCGCTGTTCTGTCGTGAGGCTTCTCGGTATAAGGAACGATCGCGGAGAGGCTTCTGTTATGGCGGACGAGACGGTCAAACCAGCGGCTGCGGGGGCTCCGCCTCCTTCGGGTCGCATTCAGGAAGTCAATGGCTTCCAGATTATCGGCAAGATCGGGCAAGGGGCGATGGGCGCTGTGTACAAGGCGCGCCAGATTTCGCTCGACCGTATCGTGGCGCTCAAGATTCTCCCGCCGTCCATCGCCAAAGATGTGAAATTCATTGAACGCTTTCAACGTGAAGCTCGGGCTTCGGCGCGGCTGAATCATCCGCATATTGTACAGGGCATCGACGTCGGCAAGGATCCGGTCAGCGGGCTGTGGTACTTTGCCATGGAGTTCGTCGAGGGCGCGTCGCTTAAGGATCTGCTGAAGAAAGACGGCAAGGTTCCGGAGCAGCGCGCGCTCAAACTGGTGCGCGAAGTGGCTCAGGCGCTGGAGTGCGTCGACGCCAACAAGATGGTGCACCGCGACATCAAGCCCGACAATATTCTGCTGACGCAGCGCGGCGAATCCAAGCTCGCGGACTTGGGACTGGCCAAGCAGACGAACGACACGGATGCCAGTCTGACGCAGGCGGGCAATGCGGTTGGCACTCCTTATTACATGGCCCCGGAACAGTGCCGCGGCGAAGGCGATTCGCTTGACATTCGCTGCGATATTTACGCGCTAGGCGCGACGCTGTTTCATCTGGTCATCGGCGAGCCGCCGTTCACCGGCGCGACGGGCGCGGCGATCATGGTCAAGCATCTGACCGAGGCGCCTCCGAAAGCAAATAAGGTCAATCCGGCGGTCAGCGAAGCCTGCGGTAAGCTCATCGAAAAGATGATGCAGAAAAAGAAAGAGCAGCGCGTGCAGTCGCCGGCGCAACTGATTCTGGACATCGATAAAATTCTGCAAGGCAAGGCCGAAGGCGAGAGCGGCACGCGGCCGGCGATCCGGACGACAGGACCGCGCACGCCGGTCAGCGCGCGCATGCCGCGCGAACGGAGCGCGACGGGCTCTGGCGCACTTAATAATGTGATTGCGATCGTGCTCTTCGTGGTCGTGGCGGGCGGTGTTGCCTATTTGGCCGGGCGGAAAAAGCCTGATCCTGAACCGTTGAAGACGGTTGCGGCAGTGACTCCCGAGCCGGTGCCAATACCGGTGCCGGTGCCGGTGAAGAAAAAGAGTGATGTGCCCACGCCGGTCGCGTCGATTGCAAAAAAGACGCCTGACGATCCGCCTGTTCTTCCGGCCACTTCGGAAGCAGTGAAGCCTGTGCCTGAGACGGCTGCGGTCGAAGTGCCTGTTCCAATTAAACCGACTGAGACTGCGCTGCCGAAGCCGGAGACGGAACCGCTCGTTGTGCCGGTGGTGGTGAAGCCGGTCGAGCCCGCGAAGCCTGCGGGGCCCGATCCGGAGGTTTTGCTGGCTCGCGCGAAGTTCCTGATTGAGATGCAGCGCCGCGCCAGGAGTTTTGATCTGACGCGTGTTGAAAAAGAGATGCGCGATCTGGCCAGCGGCAAAGAGTACGCGCCGGCCAAGGCCTTGATCGAGACGGATTTGAAGGACCTGGAGAATGCGATCCGCTTCGAAGTCTCGGGGCTTGAAGTACTCGGAAAAGGGAAGGGGACGCTCGACCTGCCCGAGAACCATGCGCTGCGCAAGATGGGCGCCGACAAAGTGAAGATTGAGAAATACGAGCCGGGCAAGGGGTTGTTCGTGAAGGCCGGAAGCGCCAGCACCTCGCTGCCGACGCGCGATCTGCCGCCAAAGACGATTGTGGATGCGGCGCCCCCGGCGGCGGATTCTGGTGCGTTGAATTATTTCCTGATCCGCGGCGCTATGGCCGAGGCGCAGAAACTGATACCGATTATTCCGGAGGCCGAGCGGGCTCGCTTTGAAGAGAAGATCAACCTGATCAAGATTGGCGATGTGGAACTGAGCGCGCGCGCGGCGTATGTCAGCATCGCCGCACTGACCAAGCCCAGCCAGGCGAAGATTCTGCTCGAGAAAATTGCGGCATTTGAAAAGCAGTATCGTGATACGCAGTTTGCTCAGTTGAAAGCGGCTGAGCTTGCCGCCAGCCGCGAATTTGCGGAAGACGCGCTCAATCCGCTGCGCGGAGTGTTCCATGCGTCGGTCACGAAGATTCTTCCAAACGGTTTCGTCGAACTGTTCTACGATTTTACGACCGACGAACAGCTTAAGGATTTCGGCTGCGAGCACGGGAAATTGAGTATTGAAAAGGGCTGGATAAAGGTGCCGAAAGGAGGCGAAGAATTTTCCCAGGCGCGCCTCCTGGCGCCGCTGCTCGAGATTAAGAAATTGCATGTCACGGGCAAAACGTTGATGCCACTGGGTGGCGACGGGTCGGACCGCTTGGGCATTTATTTTCTGCTCCCCGGAACCGTGGACGGCAACAAGACTCCGCGACTGCTCTGCCGAATCTACAACAAGATGCCGCATCTGGAATATTTTACTGGAACTCCAATTATCGGAACCACGGCGCTGGATTGGTCGACGGACGTTCTCTTTCAGGCGGAAGGAGCGAATGGAGAACTTAATTGGACCGTGAACGGAACGAAACTCGGCAAGGTGATATTGCCTGACAAAGCCATCGGTGGAAATATCGCGCTGATTGCCGTTGATGGCAATCATGTCTGGAAAGAACTGCGCTTGGTCGTTAAGCCCGATCCGGCGTGGGTCCAAAAGCAGAAGGGGAATTGAAGGCGCCAAAGGCAGGGAGTAAGCGCACGTGCAGAACGGCTAAAATGCACCTGTGCAAAAGTTTATACGCGCAACGTTTGAAATCTGAACAGTTGTCGCAGTCACGGCACTCTGTGTCGAAATTTGCAGGACTTGATCAGACTTGTGCAGTGTCCAAAATCCGTAAAAAGTTGGATTCTTCACAAAAAATTAAGCGCTATAGAGTATCGTGCGTTTTTCCAGATCTTAATACCCACTAATAAATTTCCGGCTCAGTGTTTGCTTTAATATGCGCTTCATCCCGTTCCGATGTAATTTGTTACAGGTGCATCCATCTTGAAGACGCTGATCGTTCGGTATAATGGACTAAATCTGAAGCAGATCGAAGACTCGCTGCTGCAGCGTGGTCATCAATTGACGCATTGCGTCAACTCGTTAGCTGCATTTAAGGCCTGCCGCGATGAGCTCTTTCCGCTGGTTGTGATGGAATGGCATGGCAACGAGACGATGCACCTGTGCAAAGATTTACGCGGGCTGGATTCGACTTCGAGCAGTGTTATCGTCGGCGTGACCACGGAAGGCGGAACTGAAGTGCAGGACGCTCTGGATGCCGGCTTCGACGACTGCGTTCGGATGCCGCTCGAGAGCGGCGCGCTCGACCGGCGATTGGAGATGGCCGAACGGCTGGCGGGGTCGATTGCCGATCGGCGGGGACTTGAGTTGGCGCTGCAAAAATCAGTCTCTCGATTCTCAGACCGTTCGCAGGAGTTACGCCAGAGCCGCATCGAGATGGAGCGCGAACGTGCGAGCCGGATGGATCTGGAACGGCGCCTGCTTTTGAACGATCAGCGCCTTCAAGAACTGACCTGCAATCTGCCGGGAATGTTTTATCAGATCCGGCGCCGCTCCGACGGTGCGGCGATTGAAATTCCGTATATCAGTGCGGGCGTGCGGGAGTATATCGGGCGCACACCCGAAGAGGTGATGGCCAATCCGGCGCTGCTGCTCGATGCGATTCATCCCGATGACAGCGCGGAGTACAACGCAAAAATCCTGAGCGCCATTCGCACGCTGAAGCCAATTCAGCTCGAGTTCCGTGTCTTATCTGAAAGCGGGCAGATTCGCTGGCTGCGCGTCTCCGCCCGCGTGCGTGCATTCCCCGGCGGCGAGACGCTCTTTACCGGCATCGCGATTGATATCAGCGCCCGCAAGCTTGCCGAACGGACGCTGCTTCAGACCACCGCAGAACTGAAGACCATCTTCAAAGCTGTGCCGGACATTTATTTCAGGCTCAACCGCGACGGTGTGATCCTGGAGTATCATGCCGGCAAGCAGTCGCTGCTTTTTACGGCGCCGGAGAATTTCCTGGGACGCCGCATGGCGGACGTCATGCCGGCAGACGTAGGGCGCCGGTTTCAAGATGCGATTCAGTCCGTGCGCGGCGGCGAACCGGCCGATTTGGAGTATGGGCTGCGCATCAATAACGAAATCTATTTCTTTGAAGCGCGCCTGATTCCGCTGCTCGAGGCGGACATCATGGTCATCGTGCGCGATATTACTGAACGCAAAGTGAGTGAGCAGGCGCTGCAGCAGGCCGAAGCAAAATACCGGAGCATCTTCGAGAATGCCGTCGAAGGCATTTTCCAGACTTCGCCCAGTGGCCAATACTTGAACGCCAATCAGGCGCTGGCGCGCATCTACGGATACGAATCGCCAGTGCAGCTCATCGCCGCCGTCACGGACATCAAGCAGCAAGTGTATGTAGACCCGGACCGCCGCCCTCAGTTCGTGGCGGGGCTTGAGAAGAGCGACGCGGTATACGATTTCGAATCTGAGGTTTTCAAAAGAGACGGGAGCCGGATCTGGATATCTGAAAATGCGCGCAGCGTGCGCGGCTCGGACGGAACGCTTCTTTATTATGAGGGAACGACCGAGGATATCACCAGCCGCCGCTACACCGAAGAGGCGCTGCGCACCAGCGAGTTGAAGTACCGCACGCTGATACAGACCATGAACGAAGGGCTGCTGATCGTGGCCGAAGACGGCGCGATTCAGTTTGCCAACGACCGCATCTGCAATCTGGCCGGCTGCACCATTGGACAGCTTCTGGGACGGCCGGTTCGAGAGATTTTTGCCGACGAGCGCGACGCGGAGTTGTTTGTGCAAGCCTGCGCGGCCAGCCAGCAGAGCAGCCAGTTTGAAGCGCCATTGAAGACGCGCAGCGGCGGTGCGACATGGGTGCTGGCCAGCGTGTCTCCACTTTCAGATGCCGGCGGTTCGCAGCGAGCCTCGATCTGTATCCTGACCGATATCAGCGTACGGAAAGATGCCGAGCAGCGGATGGCGCGCGACGCCTTCTACGATGCCTTGACGGGATTGCCCAACCGCGCTCTATTCATGGACCGCCTGGGACAGACGCTGGACCGTGTGAAGCGCCGGCCCCAGGATATGTACGCGGTGCTCTTCCTGGATCTGGATCGCTTTAAAGTCGTCAACGACAGTCTCGGGCACATGATGGGCGACAAACTGCTGACTGAGGTGGCACTGCGCCTGCAGGGCGTGCTGCGCACCGAAGACACGGTGGCGCGCATGGGCGGCGACGAGTTCACCATCCTGCTGCAGAACGTCAAAGGAATAGGTGAAGCGACGATGGTCGCGGACCGCATTCAGAAGGAATTGCTGCGCGCTGTTTGCATCGACGGGCATTCGATGTTCACGACCGCGAGCATCGGGATTGCGATGGGCGACCCCGAGTACGAACGTCCGGATGTGGTGCTGCGCGATGCCGACATCGCGATGTACCGGGCCAAGAAAAACGGCAAGGCGCGCTACGAAATTTTCGACCGCAGCATGCATGCGGGCGTGATGGCGCAGCTTCAATTCGAAACCGATCTGCGCACGGCGGTGGAGACGCTGACGCAATTCGAAGTCTACTACCAGCCCATCGTGGCTCTGGATAGCACCACCATTTGCGGCTTTGAAGCGCTGGTGCGCTGGAATCATCCGCAGATCGGATTGGTCTCGCCCACCGAGTTCATTCCGCTTGCCGAAGAGACAGGTCTAATTGTAGAGATCGGCCGATTTGTGCTCGAGGAAGCCTGCCGGCAGGTGCATCAATGGAATTTGCAATTCCCCGACCGCCCCAATTTGCAGATCAGCGTCAATCTCTCTGGAAAACAGTTCCTGGCGCGCGACCTGCCAGAGCAGGTCCGGAACATTTTGCAGAAGACAGGATTGGATCCGTCGATCCTGAAGCTGGAGATCACCGAGTCGGTGATCATGGATCACCTCAAGGCCACCCACAGCATGTTCGACAGTCTCAAGGCGATTGGGGTGGCGCTTGCCGTCGACGATTTTGGCACGGGATATTCCTCTTTGAGCTACCTGCACCGCTTGCCCATCGACGTGCTAAAGATCGACCGTTCGTTCCTGCGGCAAATCGATAAGAAGAAGGCTGCGATCGTGCGCACAATTGTGAACCTGGCCAGAGATCTGGAGATGGACGTGATCGCCGAAGGCGTGGAGACTTTCGAACAGGCCGCGCTGCTGGTTCAGTTGGGATGCAAGTTTGGGCAGGGTTACGCATTCGCCAAGCCGGTCCCGGCTGCTGCTGCGGAGAAATTACTAAAGAACGGGCTGGTTTTGCTGCAAAGCACGCCAGTACAGGCGTCTTAACTGCTTCTTCGGAAAAGGATTGCAATTGTTTTGACGGGTGATAGCCTTTATTCAGAAGTTTTTCTGGCTCGGGATGTTCCCATGCCGATCATTCATTCAGATCAGTCGAGCGGGT
>Ga0105047_10007562_pt1 | contig 18291 bp, 10 predicted proteins | sample MAT04_FD_78384 | JGI IMG/M metagenome (GOLD analysis project Ga0105047, IMG submission 78384) | Freshwater microbial communities from Lake Fryxell liftoff mats and glacier meltwater in Antarctica - MAT-04 (megahit assembly) | ecosystem: Environmental > Aquatic > Freshwater > Ice > Liftoff... | reverse complement strand
GCGGCGTGGGCCTCCACCGCGACCACCCGAGCCACCCGCTCATCAGCAGTGAGCTCGCGGGCGTCGCCTGAAGCCATCACCCCCATCGCAAACCCCACCGGCAGTGGAACCGGGAGCTCATCAGCCCGCTCTTCATCATCGCCGTCACCGGCGGTTTCTGGCTCCTTCAACTCTTCGAACATATGTACAGTCTATCGGTCGAAACCGACACCAAAGCCCAAAACCCGACTTACCCACAACCCAATCTCAAGATTCTTTTCGACGTGCAGAATCTGGATGAAGCGGCGCCGATGGATGTGTCAGATCAGTCCTCTTTCGATGGGGACAAGTCAGCGGTCAACCGGTGGCGATACATTTGTCTCAGGAGAATCCGTCAGCGACGAGGGGTACCAATTCATGGCGAGCAAGGACAGCTTCGGGTCCAAATCCACCCTCTCAGTAGGGGAAGCCGACTACGAGATATTCCGGATAGACGCCGTTGTTGGCTCAGCGAAGCTGCCCTTCACGCATAAGGTGCTCCTCGAGAATCTGCTGCGTACCGAGGATGGCATCAACGTCACAGCTGAGCAGATCACTGCTCTTGGGTCCTGGGACGCATCGTCTGAACCCCACGATGAGATCCAATTCAGCCCAGCGCGCGTCATCATGCAGGACTTCACCGGTGTTCCGTGTGTAGTCGACTTGGCTACCATGCGCGAGGCAGTGCGCGAGCTAGGTGGAGACGCTGGCAAGATCAACCCGTTGGCCCCTGCTGAGCTCGTCATTGACCATTCTGTAATTGCCGACTTCTTCGGAACTCACCAAGCACTAGACCTCAACGTGGCTCTCGAGTACGAGCGCAACTCCGAGCGTTACAAGTTCCTCCGTTGGGGCCAAAGCGCGTTTGACGAGTTCAAGGTCGTCCCGCCCGGCACTGGCATCGTTCATCAGGTCAATCTCGAGAGCCTCGCGCGCGTCGTTATGACTCGCGACGGTCAGGCGTACCCGGATACGTGTGTGGGTACCGACTCCCACACCACGATGGTCAACGGCCTCGGTGTCCTCGGCTGGGGCGTGGGCGGTATCGAAGCTGAGGCGGCGATGCTTGGCCAGTCTGTCTCGATGTTGATCCCTCGTGTCGTTGGCTTCAAACTCACAGGTGAGCTGCCGGAAGGCACGACCGCCACGGACCTAGTACTCACAATCACCGAGCTGCTTCGTCAGCACGGAGTTGTCGGCAAGTTTGTCGAATTCCACGGCGACGGTGTCGGTGCTGTCCCTCTTGCCAACCGCGCGACTATCGGGAACATGAGTCCGGAGTACGGTTCCACGGCAGCGATCTTCCCAATCGATGATGAGACGCTTAACTACCTGCGCTTGACGGGTCGCGAAGAAGAGCAGATTGCCCTAGTTGAGGCGTACTGCAAGGAACAGGGGCTGTGGCACGACCCAGGCCATGAGCCTGTCTACTCAGAGAACCTTGAGCTCGACCTGTCCTCTGTCGTCCCGTCGATCGCTGGACCCAAGCGACCACAGGACCGCATCGTTCTCACTGAGGCTAAGGACGCCTTCCGCGCCGCAGTTCTCGACCACGTTTCTGCATCGAGCTCGGCACTAGACAAAGCTGATGCGAACTCCTCGCCCGCCTCGGACCCGATCGCCCCTGGTACCGACGACGATAATCACAAGCCGCAGGCCCCGGCTCTCGCTGAGCTTGGCCGACCGTCTCATCCAACGGAAGTCGTGCTCGAAGACGGCACTGTCACCGAAATCGATCACGGTGCAGTTGTCATTGCCGCGATCACATCGTGCACAAATACATCGAACCCGTCAGTCATGCTCGGCGCTGGATTGCTCGCAAAGAAGGCCGTTGACAAGGGCCTCACGAGCAAGCCGTGGGTCAAGACCACTCTGGCGCCGGGGTCGAAGGTCGTTACCGACTACTACGACAAGTCCGGGTTGACTCCCTATTTGGAGAAGCTTGGTTTTGACCTCGTGGGCTACGGCTGCACAACCTGCATCGGTAATTCCGGACCGCTCCCAGCGCCAGTCTCGGCCGCTGTCAACGACTCTGACCTCGCAGTTGTCTCGGTGCTATCGGGCAACCGCAACTTCGAAGGTCGGATCAACCCCGATGTGAAGATGAACTACCTTGCATCGCCGCCATTGGTGGTCGCGTACGCGATCGCTGGCACCATGGACATCGACCTAGTCAACGACTCCCTTGGCAAGGATCACGACGGTAACGACGTGTTCTTGCGTGACATCTGGCCAACCGCGCACGAGATCGAAGAGACGATCCTGCAAGCAATTGATTCGGACATGTTCACCAAGCGTTACGCCGACGTCTTTGCAGGCGACAAGCATTGGCAGTCCCTGGAGACTCCCAGCGGCGATTTATTCGCCTGGGATCCCGAGTCGACTTATGTTCGTAAGCCCCCGTACTTCGAGGACATGGCGATCGAGCCGTCTCCTGTCTCAGACGTCGAGGGTGCACGGGTCCTGGCACTACTCGGTGATTCGGTTACGACTGATCACATTTCGCCCGCCGGTAATATCAAGGCCAATAGCCCGGCAGGTGTCTACCTGGCTGAGCACGGCGTTGATCGCAAGGACTTCAACTCCTACGGCTCGCGCCGCGGTAACCATGAGGTGATGATTCGCGGAACCTTCGCAAACATCCGACTGCGTAACAAGCTCGTTCCTGGAGTCGAGGGTGGTTTCACTTGCGACTTCACCAAGGACGGCCAACCGCAATCGAGCATCTATGACGCTGCTGCTGCGTATGCGCAGGCAGGAGTCCCACTCGTCGTTATCGCAGGTAAGGAGTACGGCTCGGGTTCATCACGTGACTGGGCGGCAAAGGGAACCGCGCTCTTGGGCGTCAAAGCAGTCATTGCCGAGTCCTACGAGCGCATTCATCGGTCCAACCTGATCGGTATGGGAGTGCTACCGCTGCAATTCCCAGACGGACAGACAGCAGAATCGCTCGGTTTAACTGGCGAAGAAACAATCTCGATCACTGGTGTCACCGAATTGAATAGTGGAACAACGCCGAGCGTGTTACCGGTAGTTGCCACCGCACCAGAAGGTTCAACGACCGAGTTTGACGCGCGATTGCGTATTGACACTCCTGGTGAGGCCGACTACTACCGTAACGGCGGAATTCTGCAGTACGTCTTGCGCTCGCTGCTGGCCTGAGTTTGGCGCCACGAGGCTTACACTACGTGGGTAGGGTAGCCGCCGCGTTCCACTATCGCGTTCCACTATCGCGTTCCATCGTCGAGACCAGGGAGTCAGTTCATGAGTCTGCTCAATGGGATCAGTGGCCCGCGTGATCTCGATCAGCTATCTGCTGACCAGCTTGAGCAGCTTGCCGGTGAGGTCCGTGAGTTCCTCGTCGAGAAGGTCTCTGCGACGGGCGGGCACCTTGGCCCCAATCTTGGAGTTGTCGAACTGACCATCGCATTGCACCGAAGCTTTGACTCTCCGAACGACCTGATCTTGTGGGACACCGGACATCAGTCCTACGTGCACAAAATGCTGACTGGCCGCTGCGGTCAGTTCGACACATTGCGCCAGACCGGGGGACTTTCCGGTTACCCGTCGCGCGCCGAGAGCCCACATGACGTCATCGAGAACTCGCACGCCTCGACGGCTCTGGCTTACGCCGATGGCATCGCCAAAGCCTGGTCCCTGACAGACGACTTGAGCAGGGGGGCCGATCATGGCCGCCATGTGATTGCTGTGGTGGGCGACGGTGCGCTCACTGGCGGTATGTCGTGGGAGGCACTGAACAATATTGCGGGTAGCAAGCGGCAAGTGATCATCGTGGTCAATGACAACGAACGTTCTTACGCTCCGACGATTGGCGGGCTCGCCAATCACCTAGCGACGCTGCGAACGACAGAAGGGTACGAACGATTCCTGAGTTGGGGTAAGAGAGTTCTGGGCAAGACCCCCGTCGTCGGAGGCCCTGCCTACGAGGCTTTGCACGGGATGAAGAAAGGCGTCAAGGACATGATCGCCCCGCAGGGGATGTTCGAGGATCTTGGCCTCAAGTACGTCGGCCCAGTCGATGGACATAACATCGCCGAATTGGAGTTCGCTCTAAGTCGCGCAGCTGCGTTCCCTGGACCTGTGATCGTTCACGCGATCACAGATAAGGGCCATGGCTACCGACCGGCAGAGCTCGATGACGCCGATCACTTCCACGGGGTTGGCATTATTGACCCGCAGACAGGTTTGCCGGTTGTCGATGGGCCTTTGAGCTGGACCAACGTGTTCAGTGAAGAGCTAGTCAAGATTGGTGCCGATGACGAGAGGATCGTCGCGATCACAGCCGCGATGTTGGCGCCCACGGGCTTAGACGCATTTGCTAGTGAGTACCCCACGCGAGTTTTTGATGTGGGCATCGCCGAGCAGCACGCGGTGGCATCGGCATCGGGAATGGCTTTCGCCGGGCTGCACCCAGTTGTCGCTATTTACTCTACTTTTATCAATCGTGCCTTCGATCAGGTTCTGATGGATTGCGCCATGCACAAGGCTGGAGTGACCTTTGTCCTTGACCGTGCTGGGATTACCGGCCCAGATGGGGCTAGTCACCACGGGATGTGGGACCTTGCGCTGCTGGGAATTGTTCCCGATTTGAAGATCGCGGCACCTCGTGATGCGACTCGATTGCGCGAATTACTTGGTGAAGCGACTGCCATCAACGATGAGCCCACTGTGTTGCGATTCCCGAGCGGCGCGGCACCCGTGGACATCGACGCCCTCCGGCGCATTGGTGGCACGGACGTTTTGGTGGACGACCCTAACCCCGATGTGCTGATCGTGGCAGTCGGCTCGGTTGCGCCACTATGCGTAGAAGTAGCGCGGGAACTCACTGGGGCGGGGGTCCGTTGTCGAGTTGTTGATCCGAGGTGGGTGTCACCGTTGTCTGACCAGCTCGTGGAGTTCGCGCGCGACGCGCACCTCGTCGTCAGCGTCGAAGACGGGATTCGCACATCTGGTGTGGGTTCCCGGCTTGCCCAGGGTTTGCGTGACTCCGGCGTTGCAACACCGACCAGCCAGATCGGACTTCCAGCGGGCTTTTTGGCGCAAGGCAAGCGGGCCGATGTGTTCCAACGAGTGGGGCTCGAGGCGTGCCAGATCTCGGCGAAGATTGGTCAGCTCTTGGCCGAGCCGTCAAACTGAGCACCATGAAATTCTGCTAACAGGCAGCCAACCTGTGGTCGCGTGGTTACTCTGAGTTGTGGAACGCCCGCTGGGCGTTGACCTAGCCCCCACTCGAACGGCTTATGTGACGTGAAGACGAAACCGCCGGCAACCCCAAGGCAGTTTGTGCTGCCCTCGTGGGTGATGACGCCGTGGTTCGGTTTGTTCGCATTTGCGCTCAGTTATGGGGCGATTGACGTAGCGCAAATGCGTTATACGGGCAGCGCATTGGGCCTGGTTCCTTTCAACATCGCAGTTGGCTTTGCCGCCGGTGTATTGGTGCGAGCCCCGCGGGACTTGTGGTTGCCGATCCTCGCGATTCAGGCGGCGCTCGGAGTTGGGGTCGGTATCCTCAGCGGTCAAGCACTGAGCGTGGAAGTGGTCTGGGCACTGCTGGCGGCGATACAGAGTTGTCTGGTTGCGTACTTGGTCGGACTGCTGCGTTGTCAGAGAATCGTCCGGTGGGAGCAATTGCTCAAATTCTTTGGCATTGCAGCAGCGGCCGCGTTGATTGGGGCTAGCGCTGCATCACTGGCCGCGATCGGTGCAGGGCTGCCGGTGGGTTCGACATGGCGGGTCTGGTGGGTCGCAACGGCCGCCGGGGTCACTCTTGTCACCCCCGTGGTCCTGGCAGTGAGGATTCCCAGGTTTCTTCCCGGTCGGCGAAACCTGGTCGAATTTGCAGTTGCCGGGCTGTTGTGTGTATCGCTGAGTGCTTTGATCCTCGGCTCGGAGTACGCAAGTTCATTACGGGCCTGGGGTGCCCAGTACCTACTGATTCCACTGATGCTGTGGTTGGCAGTGCGCTTCGGCGTGCTCGTCACTGCGATCGCGTTCATAGCTGTGGACTTTGCAGCGATCATCGTGACTAGCGCGGGCTTTGGCCCGTTTGTGATCCATGGAGTCGGTTCCTCCTCATTCGTGACAATGCAGCTTGTGATGATGCTGATCGGGCTGGCGATTTATTCAGTCGGGCTGAATGAGGAGAATCGTAGAATTAGTGATTCGCGCCTGACGGCTACCAGGGGGCTCATCGATTCTCTGCTTGCCAATAGCGATGCGATGATCTCAGTTCGTGAATACTCCGACAACGCGCACGGCAGGTACACGGTCGCTAATCCTAAGTTCGCTCGGTCAATAGGCCGGGAAGTCGATCAAGTGGTCGGCCGTACCGAAGCCGATATCTTCCCTGATAACGATGCGAAGCGGGGTGTCAGGGAAGATCTGACTGTTCTGGCATCTCGAAAGTCGCAGGTCTTCATCACTCGTTCACATGTTGTGCGCAACTCCCAGCCAGAGTCGCGCGTTCAACTGGTAACGAAGTTTCCGGTAGTCGATGCCGCAGGCAACACCCGTTCGGTCGGTTCGATCGCTCTGGACATCACCGAGCACCGACGTCGCGAGCAGCTAATGCGTTTGACCTTTGATCAGTCGCCGGTTCCGATGGTTCGACTCGCATGGATCGATGGGGTCGCGGGGGAAGTGCTTGACGTCAACCCTGCTGCGGCCAATTTGCTTGGCCCGCCGGTCCCGGATTTGGTCGGACGAACACTGGATCGCTTCACCCACCCCGAGGAGCGGGGAACGGCCCTGGTGCCTGCCGACTCACCTGGTCAAGCCCGACGCCGTGAGGTTCGCTTGGTGCATTCTGATGGGCACGAAATCTGGGTGGCAATCACTGCAACTGTCGTCGAATCCGGCCCCGAGGGCGGAATCTCTGAAGCCACGGACGAGCCCTTCGCGCTGGTGGTCCTAGAGGACATCACAGCGCGCAAAGTCGCAGAAACCACCTTGACTCATCAAGCGCTTCACGACGCGTTGACAGGCGTGCTTAATCGTTACGCCCTCGTCGACCGCCTCGAAAGCGCGCTCAATCGGCTCTGGCGTGACAGTTCCTACGTTGCGGTGCTGTTCTGCGATCTCGATGGTTTCAAGAACCTCAACGACACCCTGGGCCATCGCGCTGGCGATCAAGTGCTCGTCGCAGTTTCGGAGCGTCTGCGCACGATCATGCGCCCGCAGGACACAGTTGCCCGCCTCGGTGGCGACGAGTTCGTCCTTATCTGCGAGGACCTGCCATCCCCGGCTCTGGCGCGAGTCATTGGTGAGCGTATTCGTGAAGCGATGCGTGTGCCATTCACAGTTGATGGCCGCGACTATGGCATTACCACTTCTGTTGGCATCGCTACAACGATCGATCCGAAGACTCGCACCGAAGATCTATTGCGCCGGGCCGACCTAGCTATGTACCGGGCAAAAGACAACGGTCGCAACCGAGTTGAGTTCTACGTTGAGGAACTCGAGGTTCGCGTTGTGGAACGAGTGGAAGCGACCGAGACTCTGCGCCGAGCATTGCGTCAAGATCGCATTGTTGTCCATTATCAGCCGATCTTCGACCTAGTGAGCTCGCGGGTGGTCGGCGTCGAGGCACTCGCACGGTTGCGCGGTGAGGACGGCGCGCTCGTGCATCCGAGCTCGTTCATCGCTGTGGCTGAGTCCAGTGGACTCGTGTCGCCGATGGGGGAGAGGGTGCTTGATATTGCCCTCGATCAATTGCAGGAATGGGCAGGCGATGGGCTGCAGGTGCAGCTCAACGTGAATGTCTCTCCAAGGCAACTAGCCAAGTCGACATTTGCCCCGGCCGTTTTCGAACGACTCGTCACCCGTGGACTAGCACCGAAGTCTCTGTGTCTGGAGATCACCGAAGGCGCAGCTGTAGATGCGACTGGCCCCACCTTGATCACCCTGCGACGGCTGCGCTCATACGGCGTGCACGTGGGAATCGATGACTTTGGGACTGGCTATTCCAGCCTCACGACGCTGAAGTACCTGCCAGCAGACGTGTTGAAGATTGACCGCTCCTTCGTTGAAGGCCTTGGTACCGATCCAAGCGACACAGCTATCGTCGGTGCGGTCGTGCGGGTAGCACACGAACTCGACCGACTAGTTGTGGCTGAGGGTGTAGAGACCGCCGAGCAAGAAGCGCTACTCCGACAGATGGGTTGCGATCAGGTTCAAGGATTTCGTTATGGCAAGCCTATGAGTGCTGAAGCGTTGAGGGAATTGCTTGTGAATGCGCCGCTGACGATGCCGAGCCCGCGGTCATTGGATCTGACAGACTTAAACCGGGTTGAGTAGTCCCAACCGGTGGAATGAATGCCGGTGCCAGTGTGGCTAGGCGGACTTGCCAGCAGCGTTGACGGCGGCGCGATTCTGTTTTTCACTCGCTCCACCGTCGGTGGTCCAGAAGTACGGCATCGGGTCGGTGTGCTTGCCCTTTTTGAGTACTTCGAAGTGTAGGTGTGGGCCCGTTGAGTTCCCGGTGGAGCCTACCTTGCCGATTTCCTGGCCGAGTTTAACGCGTTCGCCCTTCTTGACGCTCACTTTGCTCATGTGGGCGTACATCGTGCTGATGCCGTTGGCGTGCTTGATGATGACGTGGTTGCCGTAGGGCCCTGTCGAACCGACCTCTTTGACGGTTCCCGCCAACGCAGCAGTTACTTCCGACCCTTGAGCTGCGCCGAAGTCCATGCCCGTGTGGCTACCCGAACTCCAATTCCCACCACCAGCGCCGTAGCCGGGGCCTAGCTTGAAGTCGGTGGCTGGCACAGTCATCTGGCCGCTGTCGTGCTCATCCGCAGCCGGTGCGGCAATCGTCTGTGTGGCGGCCTTCTGAACACCGGCCTGCAGGGTTTTGCCGTCACTGATCGGGTCGACCTTAGGGTGCAGGGGAGCGCCGACTGAGCTCCCGGGCGCATCGGGAATCGTCTGGTCCGAGGCTGCTGCTGGGGCAGCAACTGCACCGGTTGCTGCGACTACCACGCCTGCTGTCGCGGCCGCCGCCGCTGTTGTCCGCACTCCAGTGTGAGTTTCCATACGGTCCTTGAGGCCACCGACATAGTCAGCGATAGCCGCGCTCTGGGAAGCGATGATGCCTTGTTTGCGCTGGGCCTTGCGGGAACGTTGTGCCCGGCGTTTAGCTGCCTCTTGTTTTCGGCCGTGCTTCTTGTTGCCCATAGCTCTGATGCCCCTTGGCTCGCTGTTCGACCTTCAGCTTCCCGAGGTTGATCCTCCTCCGCAAGGTCACGTTCACCTATCTGCCGCGAAAACGCCAGAGCGGCGAGCTCGACTAGGTGTCGAGACCCCCCCCTCTTGACTACAACATGAAGGAGGCTAAGCCGGTACCGATGCAACCCCAGGCTCGAGGAAGCGCTTTCCATTCACCCTCTCGGACACGCCTTCGCGATCCAGGAACGGGGTGATTCCACCGAGGTGGAAAGGCCAGCCAGCGCCCATGATCATGCATAGGTCAATGTCCTGAGCTTGCGCTACGACTTCTTCATCAAGCATGAGCTGGATTTCTTCGGCCATGGCATCAAGAGCACGATCCCGGACCTGCTCGCCTGTCAGCGGGGCATCGCCTTGGATGAACAACGCAGTGACTTCAGGGTCGATCTGCTTACTGCCGGTGTCCCAAGACCAGATAGCAGTCTTGTTGGCCGCGACCAGGCGCTTCATGTTCTCCGAGACATAGAAACGATCGGGAAATGCGTCCTTCATCGTCTCGGACACGTGGAATGCCACTGCCGGTCCGACAAGGCTCATGAGGATGAACGGACTCATCGGCAAGCCGAGGGAATCCAACGCGGTGTCAGCAGTCTCGAAGTCAGTGCCCTCGTCAACGGACTTGGTTACCTCACCCATGAAGCGGGTGAGTAAGCGGTTCACGACGAATGCTGGAGCATCCTTAACCAGAACGCAGGACTTCCTCAAGGCCTTGCCTGTGGCGAATGCAGTTGCCAGCGTGGCGTCATCTGTTTTCTCGGCGCGCACGATCTCCAAGAGTGGCATGACAGCGACCGGGTTGAAGAAGTGGAAGCCCACGACGCGCTCCGGGTGCTCAAGCTTGCTCGCCATCTCGGTTACCGACAACGAGGAGGTGTTGGTAGCCAGGATGCACTCGGGGCTGACTACTGCCTCGACCTCGGCGAACACCTGTTGCTTGACCTTGAGGTCCTCGAACACGGCTTCGATGACCCAGTCAGCGTCGGAAAAGTCGTCCTTGCTGACTGAACCGGTGATCAAACCCTTGAGACGATTTGCCTTGTCGCCATTGACTCGGCCCTTGGCGAGCAGTTTGTCGATCTCGCCGTGGGCGTAGCCCACGCCCTTATCAACGCGCGCCTGGTCAAGGTCAGTCATAACGACAGGGACCTGAAGTGACCGGGCGAACAGCAACGCCATCTGACTGGCCATGAGGCCAGCACCGACAACTCCGACCTTGGTGACCTTTCGAGCCAGCTTGCGGTCAGGCACTCCGACCGGGCGCTTGGCGCGCCGCTGGACAAGGTCAAACGAGTACAGACCCGCACGCAACTCCTCGCTCATCACTAAATCGGCGAGCGCCTCATCCTCGGCAGCGAAGCAGGTCGCCTTGTCGGCGTCCTTGGCCAACTCGATGAGGTCTAGCGCCCGGTGAGGCGCAGGGGCGGCCTCGCCAATCTTGGCCTTGGCATTCGCCCGACCGGCCGCGACTGCGTCGTCCCATGCCTGGCCCTTGTCGACATCTTCGCGGTCGAGGGTGACGTCACCGTTGATGATTCCAGCAGCCCAGATCAGCGACTGCTCGAGGAAGTCAGCAGGCTCGAAGATGGCATCGGCGATACCGAGATCGAAGGCTTCCTTGGCCTTGAGCATGCGGTTTTGGCTCAACGAGTTCTCGATGATGACCGAGACGGCCTTTTTGGCGCCGATCAGGTTGGGCAGAAGGTAGGTGCCACCCCATCCTGGAACAAGCCCCAGGAAGCACTCCGGAAGTGCCAACGCAGCGGCACCGGAGGAAATCGTGCGGTAGTTGCAGTGGAGGGCGATTTCTAGTCCGCCGCCCATCGCCGCGCCATTGACGAACGCGAATGTGGGGACCCCGAGTTCGGAGAAACGGTTGAAGACGCGGTGACCTTCCTGGCCGAGCTTAAGCGCATCGCTGCGGTCCTTTGCCTGCGGTACGGCAGTGAGGTCCGCACCGACGGCGAAGATGAATGGCTTGCCGGTCAAAGCGACTGCGACGAGGTCCTTGCGGGCAGCGACTTCATCGAGGGCGGCATCGATGGATGCGAGTCCACCGGGGCCGAATGTATTCGGCTTGGTGTGATCGAACCCATTGTCCAAAGTGATGATCGCGGCTGGCCCGGCACCGAGAGGTAGCTCGATGTAGCGGACCTTGGCGTTGGTAACGACTTCGTCGGCAACTACTGGAGTTTCTGACATGGTGATCTGTCCGCCCTTACTTATCGCCGGAGTAGTTGGGGTTTTCCCAAATGGAAGTGGCGCCCTGTCCTAGGCCGACACACATGCTGCTGATGCCGTAGCGCACCTCTGGGTGTTCTTCGAAGTCGCGGGCCAAATAGGTGAGGAGACGAACGCCGGAAGATGCCAGTGGGTGACCGACAGCGATCGATCCGCCCATTGGATTGACTCGCTCATCATCGTCAGCGATGCCGTAGTGATCGAGTAGCGCTAGCACCTGTACGGCGAAGGCTTCGTTGAGCTCGAACAAGCCGATGTCATCGATGCTCAGACCAGCAATGCGCAGGGCCTTTTCCGTTGCTGGGACTGGGCCGACGCCCATGACCGCTGGGTCGACGCCAACGAAGGCGTAGGACACCAAACGAAGCTTCTTAGTCAAGCCCAGTGCGTCGGCAGTTTCCTCAGCGGCGAAGATCGCCCCAGTCGCGCCGTCGTTGAGACCGGACGCGTTGCCGGCGGTGACTCGACCATGCGGGCGGAACGGGGTCTTGAGTTGACCAAGGCCCTCAAGTGTCGTCTCGGCGCGGGGAGCCTCATCGGCGGTAGCCAGGCCCCAGCCAGCTTCAGTGGTTCGGATCGCGACGGGTACTAGGTCCGGCTGAATTTTGCCATCGGCGTAGGCCTTGGCTGTCTTCTGCTGTGACGCGAGCGCGAACTTGTCGGCCCGCTCCTTGGTCAACTGCGGGAAGCGATCGTGCAAGTTCTCCGCAGTCATACCCATCTGCAGTGCCTCGGGGTTGACGATCTTCTCGGAGATGAATCGGGGGTTGGGGTCAACACCCTCACCCATCGGGTGGCGGCCCATGTGCTCGACGCCACCGGCGATGGCGATGTCGTAGGCACCGACGGCAATATTGGCGGCCACAACGGTGGCGGCTGTCATTGCACCTGCACACATGCGATCGATCGAGAAGCCAGGAACTGTCTCTGGCAAGCCAGCGAGCAACGCAGCTGTACGGCCAAGCGTCAGGCCCTGGTCGCCGATCTGGGTGGTGGCTGCAATCGCGACCTCTTCGATCTTCTCAGGGGCGACATTGGGGTTGCGGCGCATGAGCTCGCGAATGACCTTGACGATCAGATCGTCGGCGCGCGTCTCGGCGTAAATGCCCTTGGGGCCGGCTTTGCCGAACGGGGTACGAACGCCATCGACGAAAACGACGCTTCTTCCGGACAGAGTCATATGTCCTCCAGCTCGCAGTGAGGAGGGCACAGTGGTATGCCCGTCCGAGTACTATGTTACTGGCCGGTAACAGGCGGCTAATCGGGGGGCGTGGATTGCGTGAGTGCTTGATAGATCGCCTCGCCGGTCAAGTCAGCTTGCCAATTGCGAGCCCCATGGTCGGTGAGGAAGTTCTTTACCGAATCGACGTCGTCTAGCGGCGGAGGACTCCAACAGAGCCGCCGCAACGTGTCGGGGGTCAGGATGTTTTCAGCAGGAATGCCCAGGTCATCAGACATCGTTGTGATGACTTCTCGAGCGGCTGCCAGCCGGGCCGCCGCTGCTGGGGAGCGGTCGTTCCAAGAGCGTGGAGGCGGGGGTCCGTCGTTGGCCGCGCCAGGTTTTGGGAGTTGGTCAGTCTCAGTTGTGAGGGCGCGCTCCACAGCATCCCACCAGTAATCGATGCGGCGTTTGGTGCCACGGCCCTGATAGTTGGGCAACGCCGCGAGCTCGGCCTTGTTCTTCACCTTCGCCAGCGCCGCCGCGGCGATTGCGGCATCAGGTAGCACCCGGCCACCTGCAATGTCGCGCTTTTCGGCGAGGTTGTCTCGAGCGATCCACAACTCGCGAACGATTGCGAGCTGCTGTGGACTGCGGGCCTTGTGGATTCCCGATGTGCGCCGCCACGGTTCTGCTCGGGTCGGCTTCTGTGGTGCATGCAGGACAAATTCGAACTCCTCCTGTGCCCATTCCCAGCGATCGAGGTCGTGCAGATCCTGTGCCAAACGACCACGCAGTTCGAGGAGTAATTCGACGTCGAGGGCAGCGTAGCGAAGCCAGGAATCCGGCAGCGGCCGTGTCGACCAGTCAGCTGCCGAATGCTCCTTGGCCAGCGAGACGCCTAATTCGCTCTCGGCTAGTGCCGCGAGCCCGACTCGTGGTTTGCCCAGAATCCGAGCGGCGACCTCGGTATCGAAAATTGACTCCGGCACTAGACCAATCTCAGCTAGACAGGCAAGGTCTTGGGAAGCGGCGTGGAAGATCCACTCTTCCCCACCAAGTGCTGTCGCTAATTCCGTGAGGTCGCCAAATCCTATGGGGTCGAGCAGGTGGGTCCCGCTGCCCTCACGCCGAACTTGAACAAGGTACGCACGTTGGCTGTACCTATAGCCGCTCGCCCGCTCGGCATCCACCGAGATTGGACCTGATCCAGCTCTGATGGCAGCGATCATCTGGGCCAGTCGCTGCGTGGTATCGACGACTGGCGGGACGCCGTCTGCGGGTTCGGTGAGTGGGACCGGCTGTGGATCGAGGCTGGTGGCGGGATCAGCTGGTGGAACAGAGTCGGCCGAGGTCACGTGGCCCAGGTTATCGACCGAAGTGGCCAATTCCGTGCAAGCTCGCGCCGAAGGCACAAATCGGCAGTAGCTGGCCCGCCCCTGGTTGACCATGAAGTAGCCTTGCCCTAGATACCTGGGGGAGGTCTCGTTGTGCAGATTCGTAAACCACGCGTTCGCGTGATCGTTGTTGCTGTTGTTGCATTGATCGCGGCCATGATTGCCGTCATTCCGCGGGTTTCTGCAGCCACGGAGGTACACATCACCGCCGCAGGGGACTTCGGTGCTCGAGCGACCACGGCGCAGGTCTTGGACAAGACTGCTGAGCTCAATCCGGATGCTGCCCTGGCGCTAGGCGATCTTGCCTACGAAGACCTGTCACCGGAAACTGCTTGGTGTGACTTCGTCAAGGCCAGATTGGGCGAGGGGTTCCCGTTTGAACTGATCTCGGGGAATCACGAGAGCCTCGAAGTCAATAACGGATCGATCAACAACTTCGCGTCCTGCCTTCCTAACCAGGTGGCCGGCGCGGTCGGAACTTATGGCCGCCAGTACTACCTCGACTTTCCCAAGATTAACCCCCTTGTCCGGGTCATTCAGGTTTCCAAGGACCTCACGTTCGAAAGCGGAAAGTGGACTTATAGCAAAGACGACGCGCGCTACAAGTGGCTTTCAGATGCCATCGATTCTGGGCGCGCCAAGGGCGCCAAGTGGACGGTGGTGACTACCCACATCCCGTGCTTATCGGTGGGTTCGTACGGTTGCCCTACCGATCATGCGCTTTACGACATGCTGGTTAGCAAGAAGGTCGATTTGGTGTTGCACGGCCACGAGCACTCTTACATGCGCACTAAGCAGCTGCGCACTGGAACTGCGGGTTGCCCAACGCTGACTGTCGGTGGGTTTGATCCCGACTGCGTTGTGGACTCGGGGAACAGTCTCGTCGCAGGGGCCGGGACTGTGTTCGCCACGGTTGGCACAGGCGGAATGGATCCTCGGGCCCTGAACCCGTCGGATCCAGAAGCCGGCTACTTCGCTAAGACATTTGGATTGAACCAGGATCCAACAACAGGACTATTGGATCTGCGGTTCACTGATTCGACACTGACGGCCGGGTTTGTAGCGACAGCGGGGGCAGGCAAGGATTCGTTCATAATTACTCAGGGAGCACCTCCGGCAAACCAGAACCCCGTTGCCAGCTTCACCAACCAAGTCTCGGGACTGTCAGCCACCGTTGACGGTTCTGGTTCGGCCGACGCTGATGGCACCATCAGCAGCTACAGCTGGGATTTCGGAGATGGTGAGACCGCAGCCGGTGCCAAACCGCCTGCCCACGACTTCGCAGTCGCTGGTACCTACAACATCACGCTGACAGTTACCGACGACAAGGGAGCTACGAATACAGCTGTCAAACCGGTTGTCGTCACTTCAATCCCACCCCAAAACACGCTTGCGCAAGACTCATTTGCCCGGACCCTTGCCACGGGCTGGGGACCCGCGGCAATCGGTGGAACATGGGCGGTCTCCCCGGCTGCTGCCTTCGCGGTCACCGCAGGCCAGGGAACCATTAGTTCTCCATTGGCAGCTGGGCGCTATGCATCTTTGCCAGGCGTATCTAGCGATGCCACGGACCTCGCGCTCACACTGTCGGTTGACAAGGTGACCACAGGCGGAGGCCTGTACGCCTCGATCACTGGAAGGTCGACCTCAGCCGGAGACTACCGGGCTAAGGTCCGTTTCAGGCCTGATGGCAAGCCATCTTTGGGCTTGGTGCGGACAAATGCTGCGGGTGTTGAAACATCCCTGAAATCCGAGACTTTGGCCGGAGCACTTACCTACAGCGCCGGTGGGAAGGTCCGGGTGCGTCTACAGGTTACTGGCAGCGGAACAACAACCGTTCGGGTCAAGATTTGGAAAGCTGGCGACCCCGAGCCAGCGGCTTGGCTTCTCAGCGCGACTGACAGCACTGCTGGGCTCCAGATCCCAGGCGCAATTGGGCTGTTCACCTACCTATCGAGTACCGCGACGAACGCCCCTGTCACGCTCTCAGTCGATGACTTGGACGTGATCAAACCCTAGGTCAGGCAGTCTCAGCGAACGAGTCCAGAGCGCATGGCCAAGGCGACCATTTCTGCCCGGTCGCCAGTCCCGAGCTTTCGTGCAATCCGCGCGAGGTGGCTCTTCACAGTGAGTGCTGAAAGTCCGAGCTCTTCGCCGATGCCTTTGTTGGATCGACCTTCCGAGACTGACTGCAGAACTTCGACCTCACGCGAGGACAGTTCATCCGGGGCTGTGCGCGCCCGACCCCGCTGCATGGGAATGACGTTGCGAGGCATACCCGCTAGGCCGGTGCGGCCGCTGACCACGAAACCGCGAATCCCGGCGTTGAGCGCCGCCTTAACGGCGAACGCATCATCGCGACCAGTAAGAATGACAACTCGGCGCCAACCGAACTTCTTCAGCTCGGCGATCATCGGCAGGATCGGACCTTCAGCGCCAGTGCCATCGACGATGCAAAGATCGTGGGAGCCGTCAACACGACCTTTGGTCATAGCCTGGGAATGGCTCGAGCATTCCAGGACGCTGCGGGCGCCGTACTGGCGTAATCGGTGCGTGAGGGTAGCCAACCGCGTACTTTCCGAGGACACGATCAATGCTGTGAAGCGGGACCGAGCGGGTGCGATCGGCGTTGTTGTGGCGGTCCTATCGACCAATGCGACCACTGTGCCTCCAAAGTTGGCGGGTCATAGCTACGGCCCGTGAGAGCACGGCGCTGCAATGACACCTGTTTGGGTTATCGGCGGCGTGTCGGTATTACTTGAGGGCCGAATGGCCAGGTTTTGGGTCAGCCGATTGGACATTGAACGGGCCCAGCGTCAATGAGTAGTGGCGAGACAGTCGGGGCCGAAGGGGGTTAGCGGCGAGTTGAAATGGTTGAAATACCCGTCGCAGTGGGTGCTAGCCCGCAGGCTGAAGCAGCGAGCAAAGCCCACGCCGTCGCATGCGGGACAAGGTCCATCTCTTTGGGAGTCCACGATGCACGAACCTGCAGGCGACCCTCGGGCTCGCGCTCATCCATGACTCCGAAAGAGCGTGAGTTGATTTGCGTGACGGTGCCACCTAGGGCGTCAGCCGTTGCATTCGCTTCCTCAAGCGCTTCGACTAACCAGTCCCAACCGACTTCGGGCAACACGGGGTCAGCTGCGACCTCCAAATCGACATCGGCGTCGATATAGGCAATGACGCGGGTGGTGCCTTGCCACGAAGGTTGCCCTGCAGGGTCGTAAAGGATGACCAGTCGGCCTGAGCCGACGGCCACATCACCGAGGTCGATATCCACGGTTTGGGCGAAGGCCTGCGGTGCGAGGCGAACAGGAGCTGGTGCCTCGGTAACTTCGAATTCTCCGCGGTACAGCATCCGTCGAAGCAATTCACATTCTCGCGCGAATGGCCCCGATTGGGGTGCAGAGGGCGTGGTAGCAGACACGCCCTCAGCCTACGTCCGTATGGTCAGCAGGTGAGCGCATTGCTGGCCCTGCTTTCAAGCGTGTTGTGGGGGACCTCCGATTACATGGGCGGAACCCTGTCTCGTCGGCTTCCTCCGCTAGCAGTAGTCGCAGTTAGCCAGGCGTTCGGTTTACTACTTATGGTGGTTGTCGTTTTGGCAACCGGCTCGTGGGGCTCCCCTGGGGGCTACGTGGGTTGGGCGATTCTGGCGTCGGCCTCCGGACTCACTGGGCTGTGGGCGTTCTATACGGCGTTGGCAATGGGGACGATGGCCATCGTGTCTCCTATCGCTGCGACAGGAATTGTGGTTCCGATCATCGGCGGAATGTTGGTGGGGGATACTCCTGGCGCCATTGCTTGGGCCGGGGTGGCCACTGCGATCATCGGCTTATCCCTTGTCCTGATTCCGCAGAAAGAGGAACTCGATACCGACGGGCCTGCTGCTGAGCTCGCCGATTCCAGGCCGGTCCCGCACCCACGCGATCATCGGCGTTCGATCGCATTGGCATTTGTTGCTGCTTTGATGTTTGGGACCTCCCTGGCTGCGATTGCGCAGGGATCGTTAATCAGTCCGGTGATGACTATGTTCTCGATGCGTGTGTTCGCCTGCATCGTGTTGTTCACAGGCGCACTGATGGTGCGCAGCCTCGGTGGGTTCGGGCGTCGTGACTTGCCCGCCGCAGCACTGATCGGATTCTTCGACGTCGGTGCCAACCTGGCCTATGGTCTATCGGCACAAGGCGGATCGCTGGTTATCGCAGCGGTGCTCGGATCCTTATATCCGGT
>Ga0105047_10007561_pt1 | contig 18294 bp, 14 predicted proteins | sample MAT04_FD_78384 | JGI IMG/M metagenome (GOLD analysis project Ga0105047, IMG submission 78384) | Freshwater microbial communities from Lake Fryxell liftoff mats and glacier meltwater in Antarctica - MAT-04 (megahit assembly) | ecosystem: Environmental > Aquatic > Freshwater > Ice > Liftoff... | reverse complement strand
GCGGGCTACGGTGCGAGCGCCTTGGGAGCGGCCCGGCGGCGCCATATAAAACACCTCCGCCCTGCGGGCTGCGGTGCGAGCGCCTTGGGAGCGGCCCGGCGGCGCTCATGACCGCGCCTCCTGCGATGCTGGCGGTTGCAGCTTTTCCATCGTCAGGCACAACAGAACGGCCGCGGCGATGGCGGCGATGATGTTGAGCTTGAGCGGCAACGCGAACGCGGCCACGCCCACGGCACCGGCCACGGTGGCAGAGAGGATGCGCAAGCGCGTGGTGGCCAGCGAACACAGGATGCCAATCAAGCACAGGATGCCGGCGAAACCCAGGCCCCAGGCTTGGGGGACGAAATTGGCCAGCGCCACACCGACCAGGCTCGAACTGATCCAGGCACCCCAGTTCATCAGGTTGCTGCCCGCCAGATAAGCCTGCTCGGCCAGCTTGCCGGCCGGGTCCGGCGACGGATGCGGATAACGCCGCACGAACATCACATAACTCAGGTCCGCGGTGAAATAACCGGTCATCACCCGCTGCACGGCCGGCAGGTGCGACAGGTAGTGGTGCAGGTGCAGGCTGAACACGACAAAACGCAGGTTCACGCAAAAGCCAGTGGCCCAGATCACCCACAACGGCGCGCCGGCCAGGATCAGTGGGATCGACGCCAGCTGCGAACTGCCCGCGAAGACAATCAACGCCATCAACAGCGACTCCACCAGGCCGATGCCTGACTTGACCATGGCCACCCCGGTCATCAGGCCCCAGGCCGCGATGCCCGGTGCGGGACGCGTGAAATCCCGGATACCGACCAGGAACTCCGGATGGCTATAGTGAGCCCGCGCGAAGAACATCAGGCGTCGTTGTCCTGGCCCAGCCGCAGACCGACAGCCAGTGCCTGGCCGCGCAGGAAATCGGCTGCCTCCAGGCGTTTACCGCCGGCGCGCTGCAACTCCAGCAGTTGCAGCGCACCTGCACCGCAGGCCACTGCGATGCCGGCCGCGCCGACCGCGACCACGGTGCCCGGCGGCGCGCCCTGCGGCAAGGTTGCTGATACCAGCCGCGCACGCCAGACCTTGATCACATCCGCGCCCAGCGTGGTCCAGGCGCCCGGATGGGGGTTGAAGGCCCGGATACGGCGCTCGAGCTGAGGCGCGCCGGCGGTCCAGTCGATCCGGGCCTGCGCCTTGCTGACCTTCTCGGCGTAACAGACGCCCTCGATGTCCTGCGCCTGTGCCGGCAGGGCGCCGTCGGCCGCCTGCGCCTGCGCCAGCGCACGCACGATCAGCTCACCGCCCAACCTGGCCAGGCGATCATGGAGTGTGCCGCTGGTGTCGGCCTGCACACCCTCATGCTCGATCGTGATCGATTCCTGCAACAACACGCAGCCGGTGTCCAGGCCCACGTCCATCTGCATGATGCAGACCCCGGTTTCACGGTCGCCCGCCTCGATGGCGCGGTGGATCGGCGCGGCACCGCGCCAACGCGGCAGCAGCGACGCGTGGATGTTCAGGCAGCCCAGGGCGGCACCGCCGTGCGGGCCGGGTTGCGCCATCGCGTCAAGTACCCATTGCGGCAGGATCAGACCATAGGCTGCCACCACCATGGCATCGGCCCGCGCGCCAGCCATCGCCTGGCGTGCCGCGGCGGCATCCTCGGGAAAGCGAGCGTCGAGCCGCAGGCTGCGGGGCTGACACACCGGTACGCCCAGCGACATCGCCAGCCGCTTGACCGGCGACTCCTGCAACCGCATGCCGCGCCCGGCAGGCCGGTCCGGTTGGGTGAGCACGAGCACGATCTGGTGGCCGGCCACCCCGAGCCGTCTCAGAGCGACTGCGGCGAACTCCGGTGTGCCGGCAAAGACCAGTCTCAAGTCCGCTCCGCGCGCTGGAGCTTGCGCATCTTGCTCTTGATCCGATCGCGCTTGAGCGGGGACAGATATTCGACAAACACCTTGCCCAGCAGATGGTCCATTTCGTGCTGGATACATACCCCCAGCATGCCCTGCGCCTCGAGCGTGCGCACAGCGCCCGAGCCATCAATCGCGCTCACGCGCACGGCATCGAAACGTTCCACGCCGTCGTAGATGCCCGGTACTGACAGACATCCCTCTTCGTTGACATGTTTTTCGCTGCTGGTCCAGACGATTTCAGGGTTGATCAGCACCAGTGGCGCGTCGCGTTGCTCCGAGACGTCCATGACGATCAACCGCTCATGCACATCGACCTGGGTCGCCGCAAGACCGACACCCTTGGCGTCATACATGGTCTCGAACATGTCGGCGATCAACGCCTTGATGCGCGCATCGACCTGCTGCACCGGCTTGGCGACCTTGTGCAGCCGGGGGTCGGGATAACAAATAATGGGTAACAAAGACATGGATTCTCTTCAAAGATGTCGCTATTTTCGCTAATTTAAGGTACGCCGTCGCGCGCGCGTGACAGAAAACGTTGCCCAATCAAGGACTTGAGCGCAAAATCGTGCGTGATTTATCAAGAAGCTCCCGACCCGGCTCTTTTGCCGTCGCAGTGGCCGGGGAACCTGACGGAGCCACCATGATGCAGCAAGCAATGACCACGAAATTGTCGATCAATTCCAAACGCACCCTCACCGCGCTGGGCGCCGCCCTGGTGACGTGGCTCGCGCAACCGGCCTGGGCCCAGAATTTCCCGATCACGTCCGGCCAGCGAGCGACCGCGAACCAGGTCGCTCAGGCTGGGGTGCCGCTGAGCGAGATCGCCGCCGACGCACCCGACAGCTACCTGATCAAGCCGGGCGATACCCTGTGGGCGATTTCCGGCCTGTTCCTCAAGAGTCCGTGGCGCTGGCCCGAGTTGTGGGGCATGAACATGTCCGACATTCGCAATCCACACCTGATCTATCCCGGTCAGCGCCTGGTGCTCGAACGCAAGGATGGTCGCGCGATGTTGCGCATGGCGGGCAGCGGAGCCGCAGGCAGCGACGCGATCCCCACCGAGACGATCCGGGTTTCGCCACGCACCCGCTACGAAGTACTCGACCGCGGCCCGCTGCCGGCCATCAAGGCCAGCCTGATCGAGCCCTTCCTGGCCGAACCGATCGTCGTCGATGCGGACGGCTTGTCGAACGCGCCACGCATCGTCGCAGCGCAGGAAGGGCGCGTGTTGCTGGCGCGGGGCGACCGGGCCTATGCGCGCGGCCAGAACGGCAACCCGATGCTCGACGCTCCGGGCAAGCAGCAGGAGTTCCGGGTGTTTCGCAATGCCACCGCGCTCAGGGATCCGGCCAGTGGCGAGATCCTGGGCTACGAGGCGCAATATGTCGGCAAGGCCTTGCTGGCGCGCAGCGAAACCAGCAGCGAGATCACGCGTGCCAACGGCGATATCGGAACGGAAATCACGCCTGCGACCATCGACATTGTTTCAGCCAAGGAAGAAATGCGGGTCGGAGATCGCCTGTTGCCCGAGCCACCCCGCGAGTTGCAGAGCTACACGCCGCGCGCTCCGGCGGCCGGCGTGCTGGGCCGGGTCGTTTCGGTCTACGGCAGCGCCGTGGTCAATGCGGCCCAGAACCAGGTGGTTGCGATCAGCCTGGGCCGGCGCGACGGCATTGAGCCCGGCCACGTGATGGCCATCCTCAAGGACGGTCAGCGTGTCGTCGACAAGACCGACGCCACCCGGCCCATGCTCAAGCTGCCGGATGAGCGCAATGGCCTGCTGATGGTGTTTCGCACCTTCGACCGTGTTTCCTATGCATTGGTACTGGACATCACGTCGGCGGTCAATGTCGGCGATCGGCTGATCAGCCCGCTCTGACGCGCGAACGCGCGAACTGACCGGCCGGTTCCCTACGCCGGGAACCACGACGCGCTACCGGTCGACACCATCTGCCAACGCTCGCAGGCCCCGCATGGATCGACAAGAACTCACGCTCTGGTTGCGCCTGGTATCCACGCCGGGTGTCGGCAATGTGACGGCCCGCGCCTTGCTGACCCGGTTCGGTCTGCCCGAGACCATTTTCCAGCAGCCAACCGCGGTGCTGCGGGATGTCGTGGGCCCGACGGTGGCCATCGCGCTGTCGCAGCCGCCAACCGATCTCGAAGCGCAGGTGCAAACAACCTGGGACTGGCTGCACACGCAGCAAAATGGCGCGGCGCAGGACGGCGACAAGGCCGTGATCACCCTGGCCGACCCCCGTTATCCGGGCGCTTTGCTGACCATCGAAGACCCGCCGCCGGTGCTGTATGTGCACGGCGCAACCCGATGGCTGGCGCAGCCGCATTCGACTGGAGAACCCGCCACCGGCCCCATGCAGCCCCCGCCAATGGCATTGGACCGGTGCGTGGCCGTGGTCGGCAGCCGCAACCCGACGCCGCAGGGAGCACTGACGGCGCGGCAGTTCGCCCATGCGCTGGCGCAGGCAGGCTTGACCGTGGTGTCCGGACTCGCACTGGGCATCGACGGTGCAGCCCATGCGGGCGCGCTCGATGCCCGCCAGGACGACACCATCCAACCCTCGACCGTCGCGGTCGTGGGTACCGGCCTGGACCGCGTCTATCCGAAGCGCCACCTGGAGCTGGCCCGGCGCATCGCCCGCCACGCGCTGATGATCAGCGAATACCCGATCGGTACGCCACCCATCGCAGCGAACTTTCCGCGCCGCAACCGCATCATTTCCGGGCTGTCGCACGGCACGCTGGTGGTCGAGGCAGCGCTGCAGTCGGGCTCGCTGATCACCGCACGGCTGGCGGCGGAGCAGGGCAAGGAGGTTTTCGCCATACCGGGCTCCATCCATTCCACGCAGTCCCGCGGTTGCCATGCGCTGATCCGCCAGGGAGCCAAACTGGTTGAGTCGGCGCAAGACGTGCTCGAGGAACTGCCGTGGCACCCGCAAGCCGGAGCCGCCCGCACTGCTCTGGCCGCGGCTGACACTGGCGCGCCTGCACCCGCGCCACCGCCAGGCACGGACGCCGCATTGCTGCAGGCGCTGGGTCATGACCCCGCCAGCCTGGACGCGCTGCAGGCCAGGACCGGACTCGACACGGCCCGGTTGCAGGCGCAACTGATGGCGCTCGAACTCGCGGGCCAGGTTGGTCGCCTGCCCGGTGGGCTGTTCCAGCGGATCGCCGCAGTCTGAGCCGTTGCGAACGCCGCTCGGGACGGACCGGGATGTGCGCTATATTGGACATATGTTTGAAGTGCTGGTTTTCGTCTACGAGCATTACTGGCGCGGTGATGCATGCCCGCAGTGGAACCAGCTCGAGCGCAAGCTGCATGCGGTCGGTTTCGAATCGTCGGAGATCAAGGACGCGCTGCACTGGCTCAACGGGCTGCGCCAGGCAACGCGCAATACCGAAAGGCCGCCGTCGGCTGCCGATTCCGACCGCGCCGCGTCCCGACCCGCACCACCGCTCATGCGAGCCGGGCCGCCTCCCAGCATGCGGGTGTTCTCGGTGGCAGAACAGAACCGGTTCGGCTCGCAGTGCCTGGGCTTCATCCGCTTCCTCGAAGGCGCGGCGGTGTTGCCGCCGCACATGCGCGAAATCGTCGTCGATCGGGCCATGGCCTGCGGCTACGGGGAACTGAGCCTGGAAGACCTGAAGATCATCGTGCTGATGGTCTACTGGAGTTTTGGCGAGGAACCCGACGCACTGGTGCTCGACGAGTTGTGCGACGACGCGCGCGACCGGATCGCGCATTAAGCTGCGCGGCCCGGCCCTCAAATCGACGGTGGTCGGTCAGCCGAGTAGGCGCTCCGGATTGGCCTCGAGCTTGGCCAGCGCATCGCGCGTGGCGCGCACCGTCAAGGCTTCTTCTTCCTGCGGCAGCAACAGACCGGCCTGGAGATAGGCGGCCAGACGTCCTGCCTGGATCAGGAAGCTGTGGCCATCGACGGAGGCGAACAGGTTGAGCTGCTTGCGCTCACTGCGCCAGGCGAATTGCACCTTGGTGACCCGGTTGTTGTGGTCCAGCGTGAACCAGGAGCCCAGCTGGAGCTCGTTGGCCCAGGCCAACATCGCGTTGCTGGGTTTGGAGCCGCCGTTGGCCACCACGTCGATGGTGGCCGGATCGATGCCGAGCATCAGTTCGATGCTCTCGGCATCCAGTGGCAAGTCGCCCATGCCGTCTTCACTGACAAAGTCTTCCAGGTTGGCCAGCCGTTTGGCCAATGCCTCGATCTGGGCTGCGGGAATGGCGTCCGTCTTGGACAGGAAGGCGTCGGCCAGCGTATCGCTGACCGTCTTGATATGGATGTCCTGCTGGCTCGGCGCCATGCCCAGCAGCGTCATGCCGGAGCGCAGGCGCTGCAACAGCTTGGGCAGGTTCTGGATCACCCGCGCCCGATCGGCCCGGTCGGGCTTGGCGCTGGCGGCCCAGACCAGGTCGGACGAGGTGCGCTTGAGCTCCATCGTATCCACATGCTGCGGCCCCTTGCGCACCGCGGCCACCGCCAGCACCTCGGCCCAAACCTTGAACAGGAAGGTGCGAATCTCCTCGCGCACCGGAATATCCTTGAGCATGTTGCGCATCTCGATCGTGTACTGGATCGTCAGCGTCTCCTTCTGCTCGACCTGCTGCGCAACGCTGGCTACCTTTTGCGTCGCGCCACTGCCAGCGAGGAACTTCTGCAGGAACTTCTGGAATTCGGCGTAGACCAGTTCGTAGACTCGCTTGCCCGTCTCCGGATACTGCTCGATCACCTGTACGACGCGCTTGATTTCCTTTTCGAGCGGACCGCCCTGAATACCACTGGCATCGAAGCCCATCACGCACGAGCCCATGCGGTCGATCAGCTGTCGCGCCGGATGATTGGCCGAGCCGAAAAAGTCGGGTTCCGCCAACGCCACTCGCAGCACCGGCATCTGCAACCGTGCAAACCACACCCGGATCCCCGGCGGGATACGGTCTTCCTGCAAGATGGACTGGAACATCAGCGCCACGATCTCGATCGTGGCCTTCTCGCCCTTGGTCTCAGCCTTGTGCTTGAGTTCGGCTGTCTGCAGCCGCAGGCGACCGGCGATCTGCGCAACACCAGCTGCGGTGTATTCCTCGAGCATCGTGGCCGAGTCCCCAAGCGCCGGACCAGCGCCACGGCGCGGTGCCAAGGCGGCGGCGAGCGCCGGCGATGCCGGCTCGTAGGAGGTGCCGTCGAACTCCGGTCCGACACGCCCCACCAACAAGCGCTTGAGCTGGCCCAGTACACCCTGTGCCCGGCTGGCTGCGCGAGCCAGGGGCGTGGACGAGGTCATCATCCGGGTCTCGTCATGGGCCATCGAACCAGCCGCACGGGCTCCGCTGGCAGGGATGAAACCCGCTTGCTGCTGACTACGCCGGCCCACACTCTGGTCGTGACCACTGGCGCGGGCATCACCTTGATGACCGCCCCGCCGCCCATCGCCGGATGCGGCTGCGCCATAACCGCCGGAGTGCAGTGGCTCAGGCCCGTGGCCGCCCGTGCTGCCAGGATACTCACTGGTCGGACCGGCCATGTCGGACGTACGCCGGGTAGTCGGAAAGGCAGGCGGTGTGCTGGTCTGAGGAGCTGTGCGCTTGACCCTGTCCTTGAGTTCGATGGAGGGCATCACGCCCTTGTCGATGAGTGAACGATTGCCTTTCTGGTAGGCACTCTTGAGCCGCTCGGACAGCAGAGCCTGGACGACGTCATTGACCATCGGCCAACTGCCGGTGGGCATGCCGCTGGCCGACCATTCCTCGACCAGGGTCAGCAGGAGCACGTCCGGTCGCAGGATGTCCTGCCGAACCAGATCCTCGGAATCCTCGAGGTAGCGGATACGCAGACGCAGGTCGTCCAATTCGGCGCTGACCTTGTCCATGACCCTGAGCACCAGGCGGGATGCGAGGATCTTGTTCTCGACCACATCATTGCCGACCAGCGACAGCCCGTCCAGTTCGCGCGAGGCGTCTGTTTTCGGCTTCGCCACAGGCGCCAGAGCTTCCCTCCAGGCGCTGGCTGTCGCGTCTCGCCACTGGTCCTTGTGCCGCTGGTAGAAATTCCAGGCATCGCGGCGGGCCTGCATTTCGCGCGACGGCGCCGCCTCATCCATCAACATGCGCAGGCTCTGCTGCACTGCGGGGACGACCTCCGCCATGGCCTGTACTGCGTCTGCAACGAATTGCTGCCTGATTTCAGCCGCCAGGCGCCGTCGTTGAATGGAGAAGGACGCGCTCACCATGGTGTCAGGGCCCGGTCACACGGTGGCCCCGGCGTTCGGGTCGTTCGGATCGAGTCCTTTTTGCGCGCCTGGCTTGACCATGTCTTCGCGCCGGATGCCAAGCCACATCGCCACGGCTGCACCGACGAAGACCGAGGAGTAGATACCGAAGCAGATCCCAATGGTTAGCGCCAACGCGAAATAAAACAGCGTTGGACCACCAAAAAGCAGCATAGACAGGACCATGATCTGGGTAGAACCGTGCGTGATGATAGTACGACTGATCGTGGACGTGATTGCGCTGTTGATGATCTCGACCGTGTCCATCTTGCGGTAGCGGCGAAAATTTTCGCGAATCCGGTCAAAGATGACGACCGACTCGTTGACGGAGTAACCCAGCACCGCCAGCACCGCCGCCAGCACCGCGAGCGAGAACTCCCACTGAAAGAAGGCGAAGAAGCCCAGGATGATGATGACATCATGCAGGTTGGCCACGATCGCGGCCACGGCGAACTTCCACTCGAAACGCACGGCGAGGTAGATCATGATGCCCACGACGACCATGGCCAGCGCCTTGAGTCCGTCGGTAACCAGTTCCTCGCCCACCTGCGGACCGACAAACTCCTGCCGACGCAAGGTCGCCCCTGGATCGGCCACCTTCAACGCCGCGAACGCCGTCTCGCTTTGTTGCGCGGAACTGACCCCTTTTAGCGACGGCAACCGGATGATCACGTCCTGCGCAGTGCCGAAGGTCTGCACCTGGATGTCGGTGTAACCCAGAGCGGCAATGACCGAGCGCACCTTGGGAACGTCGGCCGGCTGCGAATAACCGACTTCCATCACGGTACCGCCGGTGAACTCGACCGACAGGTGCAGGCCACGGCTGAACAGGAAAAACACCGCCAGCAGGAAAGTGGTGATCGACACCGCATTGAGCGCCAACGCATGTCGCATGAACGGAATGTCACGGCGAAACTTGAAGAATTCCATGGCTCAACCTCCCTGCCCGGAACGGGCCACGTCCGAGCCGCCATCCGGACGCCACACGGTACCGATCGACACGGCCTTGAGTTTCTTGACCCGTCCGTACCAGAAGTTGACCAGGCCCCGCGAAAAGAACACGGCCGAGAACATGCTGGTCAGGATGCCGATGCAGTGCACCACGGCAAAACCGCGCACCGGTCCGGAGCCGAAGATCAACAAGGCGACACCAGCGATCAGCGTCGTGACATTGGAGTCGAAGATTGTGCCCCAGGCGCGTTCGTAGCCGGCGTTGATGGCCGCCTGCGGCGATGCCCCATTGCGCAGTTCTTCACGCACCCGTTCGTTGATCAGCACGTTGGAGTCGATGGCCATGCCCAGCGCCAGCGCCATCGCGGCCATGCCGGGCAGCGTCAGCGTGGCCTGCAGCATCGACAGCACCGCCACCAGCAGCAGCAGGTTCACGCCCAGCGCAACGCTGGAGAAGATGCCGAACATCATGTAATAAACACACATGAAGGCGGCAATCACCAGAAACCCCCAGGTGACGCTATTGAAGCCCTTGGCGATGTTCTCGGCGCCCAGGCTCGGGCCGATCGTGCGCTCTTCGATGATTTCCATTGGCGCGGCCAGCGAACCCGCGCGCAGCAGCAGCGCGGTGTCGTTGGCCTCGGTCGTCGTCATGCGGCCCGAAATCTGGACTCGGCCGCCACCGATCTCGCTGCGGATGACCGGCGCCGTGACAACCTCGCCCTTGCCTTTTTCGAACAGCAGGATGGCCATGCGCTTGCCGATGTTCTCGCGCGTCACATCCCGAAAGATCCGCGAGCCCTTGGCATCAAGGTTCAGGTGCACCGCGGCTTCCTGGGTCTGGTTGTCGAAGCCAGGCTGGGCGTCGGTCAGGTTCTCGCCGGTCAGGATGACCTGCTTCTTCACGATCACTGGCTGGCTGTTGCGCTCGAGGAAACGCTCGGAGCCGAACGGCACCGGACCGGTGCCAGCCTCCGCTGCCTGGCCTTCAGGACTTTCGTCGACCAGCCGCACCTCCAGCGTGGCGGTTCGGCCGAGAATGTCCTTGGCCTTGGCGGTATCCTGAACGCCGGGCAATTGCACGACGATCCGGTCCAGCCCCTGCTGCTGGATCACCGGTTCGGCCACGCCGAGCTCGTTGATCCGGTTGTGCAGTGTCACCATATTTTGCTTGAGCGCCTGCTCCTGGGTGGTGCGGGCCGCGGCTTCCCGGATCCGCGCCGTGAGCTTGAACTCATCACCCTGGGGCGCATCGACGGTCTGCAAATCGGCAAACTGATCGGCAATGACACTCTTGGCCGCATCCAGCGTTGCCCTGTCGCGGAACATCACCTCGATCGTCTGGCCGTTGCGGCTGATACCGCTGTGGCGTACGCTCTTTTCACGCAATGCGGTGCGCAGATCACCCGAAAAGGATTCGACCTTGCGCGTCAGAGCCGCGTCCATGTCGACCTGCAGCATGAAGTGCACGCCGCCGCGCAGGTCCAGCCCCAGATACATCGGCGCCGCGCCGATGGCAGACAACCAGGATGGCGAGCGCGACAACAGGTTCAGCGCGACGACGTAAGGCGGATCGGAGGGGTCGGGCACCAGCGCCTTCTGGATCGCGTCCTTGGCCTTGAGCTGCTCGTCGCCGGTGCCCAGGCGTACCTTGATCGAGTTGCCGTCGAATGCAATCGCCGCCGGGGTGATGCCGGCAGCCTTGAGCGCGTCCTCGACCCGGCGCTGGGTGCCGGTATCCACCTTGATCGTGGCCTTGCCGGACGACACCTGCACCGCAGGCGCCTCGCCGAAAAAGTTAGGCAGGGTATACAAGGCCCCCACCAGCATCGCGATCACGATGACCACGTATTTCCAGATCGGATATCGGTTCATGTTTGGACTTCTCGCGGCGGACAATGCCGCGCAATCCCGGCCGCGCCGGCCGGGAGGGGATTACTTACTTGACCGTACCCTTGGGCAGCACCTGGACCACGGCACCGCGCTGGACCTGCACCTCGACCCCATTGGAGATCTCCACCCCCAGGTAGTTGTCGCCGAGCTTGGACACCTTGCCCAGCACGCCACCCGAGGTGACGACTTCGTCGCCTTTGGCCAGGGCCTCCACCATGGCGCGATGCTCCTTCTGCTTCTTCATCTGGGGACGAATCATGACAAAATAAAGCACGACAAACATCAGCACCAGCGGCAGCATGCTCATCAACGATGACTGCATGTCTGAACCGGCAGCGGCCGGAGCGGTTTGGGCAAATGCGGAAGATATAAACACAGGCAGCTCCGATGAAAGCGAAGGTTGGGTCCGAGGCGCAGCGATGTCATCGCCGGCAGACAACCCTGCATTGTAAGGGGCACCCCAGACGCCGCGAAACAAGGGGTTGTTGGGGCAGGCCTGCCTTGGGAGCACCATATGCAGCAGCCTTACCGGCACGATGACGACCCCAATCACGCGCACTCCCACCTGCAGGAGATGGATTTGCGCGTGCGGGCGCTCGAGACCTTGCTAACCCGCAAGGGATACGTCGATGCGGCGGCGCTGGACCGGATCATCGAGACCTATGAAAGCCGGGTGGGCCCGCACAACGGTGCCGCTGTCGTGGCCCGCTCCTGGGTCGATGCCGAATTTCGCCGATGGCTGATGCAGGATGCGACCGCCGCCATCGCCTCGGTGGGTTACGGCGGGCGTCAGGGCGAACACATGGTGGCCGTGGCCAACACCCCGGACGAACACAACATGGTCGTGTGCACCTTGTGCAGTTGTTACCCCTGGCCGGTGCTCGGCTTGCCGCCGGTCTGGTACAAGAGCGCACCCTACCGCTCCAAGGCCGTGCTCGATCCGCGCGGCGTGTTGGCCGACTTCGGGGTACGACTGCCACCGTCCACCCGGATTCGGGTCTGGGACTCGACGGCCGAGGTGCGTTACCTGGTCATTCCGATGATGCCGGCCGGCGCCCAGGGGCTGGACCAGCAGCAACTGGCGGCCCTGATAACCCGCGACGCGATGATCGGCACCGGCCTGGCGCTCGAACCCGCGCCGGCTGCGTCCACCTGACACGACCGGCTGCAGACATGAATGGCGTTCACGACATGGGTGGCCAGCAGGGGTTCGGACCGGTGCTCCCTGAATACGACGAGCCGCTGTTCCACGCCGATTGGGAAAAACGCGCACTGGCGCTGACCCTGGCCATGGGCGCCACCGGGCAGTGGAACATCGACCTGAGCCGCTCGGTGCGTGAGTCGCTGCCGCCGGCGGTCTACCTGGGCAGCAGTTACTACGCGATCTGGCTGCGTGCGCTGGAGCAGTTGATGCGCGAGCGCGGCCTGGTCGATGCCGACGAACTGCAGGACGGACAGCTGCGCTCGCCGGCACTACCCGTCGCCCGGGTACTGCGGGCGCAGGATGTCGATGCGTCTCTGGCACAGGGCGCACCGACCCATCGCCCGGCGCCGGCTCCTGCGCGTTTTGACATGGGCATGCGGGTGCGTGCACGCAACATGCATCCACAAGGCCATACCCGACTGCCGCGGTATGTTCGCGGTCATACTGGCACGATCGTGCTCGCGCACGGCGCGCATGTGTTCGCCGACGCCCACGCCAGCGGCCCGCTGCCGCCGTTCCAGGAGCAGCCCCAATGGCTTTACACCGTGGAGTTCACGGCGCAGGAGTTGTGGGGCCCGCAGGCCGACGCCGCGGTGCTGGTCAGTGTCGATGCCTGGGAGTCCTACCTGGAGCCGGTGACATGAGACATTCTGTGTCAAGCCCCTGCAAGCGGCAAAGCCGAGCTATCCTGTGAGCGCAGCACTGCACATGACCCTGGCCGAAGTGGCCGCCGCCTGCGCCGCAGGCGGCGCCGCACTGCCGGTACCCGTGGAGCCTGCCGGCGAACAGGTTTTCGGCGAACCCTGGCAGGCCCATGCCTTCGCACTGACGCTGCTTTTGCACCAGCAAGGAGTGTTCAGCTGGGTCGAGTGGGCCGATGCACTGGCAGCGCGTATCCGGCAGGCCCGGCTTGACGGCGATCCGGACGAGGGCAAAAGTTATTACCGATACTGGATGGATGCCCTGGAGCAACTGGCCATCGCGCGCGGGATTGCCACGGCCGACCAGCTGCACGCGCTCGAGCACGCTTGGGCAGATGCCGCTGAACACACGCCGCACGGTCAGCCTATCGAGTTGCTGCCGAGCCCGCACGACAAGCAGACAGCATCACCCTAGCAGCCTCTCGGGCTTGGGGCGTCGATAGCGAAAGCCGACGCCGCAAGCCCGGCAGGCTCCTGGAGGTCCTTCCAGCCGGCGCGGCACTTTGCAGCTTGCACGCGATGCCGACCCGGCCTGCATGGCGTGCCCGGTTCACTCACCTTTGGAGCACCCAATGACCCGATTCACCGAACTGATGGCCTTCCAGCGCGACACCGAGGCGTTGTCGCAGATCGCAGGCCGCCTGGGCTGGGACCAGGAAACCGTGATGCCGCGGGGCGCCGCGGCCCAGCGCGGCGACGAGATGGCGGCGATCGAAGCGGTGCTGCATGCACGCCGCACCGATGCGCGCATCGCCGACTGGCTGGACCAGGCCCGGCCAGGCGATGCGGCCGGTCGCCGCGCGCTGGAACTGATCAACCGCAGCTATCGCAGGAACGCCTGCATTGCGGCCCCACTGGCCAGCGAGATCGCTCGCACCACCTCGGTCGCGCAAGGCCTCTGGGCCCAGGCCAGGGCCCAGGACGATGTGGCGCTGTTCCTGCCGACGCTGCAAAAGGTACTGTCGCTCAAGCGCGAAGCCGGGCAGGCCTTGTCGGCAGGCGGCTTCGGGGCCGACGCCTACGACGCGCTGCTCGACGACTACGAGCCCGGTGCCACAGCATCCAGCATCGCCGCGATGTTCGACCGGATGCGGCCACGTCTGGTGGCACTGCGGGAACGCGTGCTGGGCGCGAGCACCCAGCCCGCCGCGCTGCACGGCCGATTTCCGCACGCCGCGCAACTGGCGCTGGCGCGCGAGATGGCAGACGCCTTTGGTTACGACTGGAATCGCGGCCGGCTCGACCTGGCGGTGCATCCGTTCTCGTCCGGATCGGGCGACGACGTGCGTATCACGACGCGGGTGGTCGAGAACGACCCGTTCAACTGCCTGTATTCGACCCTCCACGAGACCGGTCATGCGTGTTACGAACAAGGCATAGCCCCCGCGCACCGGCTGACGCCGCTGGGTCAGGGCGTGTCGATGGGGGTACACGAAAGCCAGAGCCGCATCTACGAGAACCAGCTCGGGCGTTCGCGCGCGTTCACGCACTGGTTGTTCGGTCGCATGCGAGCCCACGCCGATGGGTTCACCCCGGCATCGGCAGACGACTTTTATGCCACGGTCAACCGGGTGCAGCCAGGCTTCATCCGGACCGAGGCCGACGAGATCCAGTACAACCTGCATGTCATGATGCGCTTCGACCTGGAACGCGCGCTGGTCGACGGCTCGCTTGCAGCAGGCGAGCTGGAACAGGCGTGGAACCAGCGCTTTGAAAAGGACTTCGGCCTTGCGGTCGATCGGCCGTCGAACGGCATGCTGCAGGACGTGCACTGGTCGGTCGGTCTGTTCGGATACTTCCCGACCTACACGCTGGGTAACGTCTATGCCGGCTGCCTGCACCAGGCGCTGCGCAAGGATGTGCCGGAGCTCGACTCCAGCCTGGCGCGCGGAGTGGCCAAGCCCGCCACCGAATGGCTGCGCGAGCGACTTCACCAGCACGGCGCGTTGTTTCGCCCGGCCGATCTGATCGAACAAGCCTGTGGCCAGGCCCCGACGCCGGAGCCGCTGCTGGACTACCTGGAGGCCAAGTTCGGGCAGATCTACCGGCTTTGAAACCCGGTTGCACCCCCGGCCCCGATCGAAATTGCCTGCGCGCGGCATGCACCGCGCAACAAGTTGAACCGCCGTCCGGCGGCCCACCCGTGTCAGCCGCCAATCGAGCGCTGGGCAGACGGCGCCGTCGGTGCAGCCGCCACGGGCGCGCGCCACTGCTGCATCAGCTCCTGCCACTGGCCACGCGCGGCCACCAGGTTGCGCTCCTTCACGTGGCCGTAACCCTTGATCTTTTCCGGGATACGGGCGATCTCCACCGCCAATGCATGGTTGCCAGCTGTCAGCCGTGGCAGCAGCTCGTCGATGCTGGCACGGTATTCGCCGATCAATGCCCGCTCGGACTGACGCTCCGCGCTGCGACCGAAGATGTCCAATGCAGAACCACGCAGGCCCTTGAGCCTGGCCAGCCAGCGGAATCCGGTCAGCATCGCCGGGCCGAACTTCTGCTTTTGCAATTCACCCTTTTCGTTGCGCTTGGCCAGCAGCGGCGGCGCCAGGTGGTAGTTCAGCTTGAAATCGCCTTCGAACATCGCGTTGACCTTGTCCAGGAACGCGGTGTCGGTATGCAGACGAGCGACCTCGTATTCGTCCTTGTACGCCATCAGCTTGAACAGGTAACGCGCCACGCTTTCGGCCAGTAGCGTCTTGCCGAGCACGCTTTCCGCATCACGTATCTTGTGCACATAGGCCTGGTACTGGTTGGCGTACGCCGCGTCCTGGTACCCGGTCAGAAATTCAACCCGCCGCGCGACGATGGTGTCGAGCGTCTCGCGTTTCGTGAACTGCAGCACCTGTGCCGGGGTCAGCAGCTTTTCGACATCGGGCCAATCGTGCGCGGCGCGGCGACCCCACTCGAAAGCCGCCTTGTTGTTGTCCACCTGCACCGCATTGAGTTCGATCGCGCGGACCAGCGATGCCCGGCGCAGCGGAATCCAGCCGCGCTGCCAGGCGTAGCCGAGCATCATCGGGTTGGTATAGATGCTGTCGCCCAACAGCTTCGTGGCAGCGGCATCGGCATTGAAAGCGCCCAGGCCAGCGACACCCACGGTCCTGGCGATCTCGCTGGCGCATGCGTCGGCCGGGTTCTGCCAGCTGCCGTCGCGCACGAACGCGGCGGTCGGCGTGCTGTGCGAATTGAGCGCCACGTGGGTGCGGCCTTCGCGCATGCGCAGCAGGGTTTCCTTGCCCGCGGCCACCAACGGGTCGCAGCCGATGATCAGATCGGCCGCAGCCATGCTCACGCGCGTGGTGCGGATGTCCTGCTGACGCGCGGCGATCAGCACATGGCTCCAGGTCGCGCCGCCTTTTTGCGCCAGCCCGGCCGCATCCTGCGTGACGATACCCTTGCCCTCGATATGCGCCGCCATGCCCAGCAACTGGCCGATCGTGATGACACCGGTGCCACCGACACCGGCCACGATGATGCCCCAGACCTGGCCGTTGGCGGCGTCGAGCGTCAACGGCTGCGGCTCGGGTAACGCGCCGAGTTCGAACGGTGACAAGGCCTTGTCCTTGGACTTTTTCTTCAGCTGTCCGCCCTCGACGGTGATGAAACTCGGGCAGAAACCCTTGAGGCAGGACATGTCCTTGTTGCAGGTCGACTGGTTGATCTGGCGCTTGCGACCGAATTCGGTCTCCAGCGGCTCGACGCTCATGCAATTGGACTGCACGCCGCAGTCGCCGCAACCTTCGCAGACCAGCTCGTTGATAACAACGCGCTTGGCCGGATCGACCATGCTGCCGCGCTTGCGCCGGCGCCGCTTCTCGGTGGCACAGGTCTGGTCGTAGATGATGACCGTCGTACCCTTGATCTCGCGGAATTCGCGTTGCACCGCATCCAACCTGTCGCGGTGCAATACGGCGACGCCTTCCACCAGCGTGACGCCTTCGTATTTCTCCGGCTCGTCGGTGACGACGACGATCTTCACGGCACCTTCGGCGCGCATCGACTGCGCGATCTGCGACACCGAGTGCCCCTCGGCACGCTCGCCGATCTGCTGCCCGCCAGTCATCGCGACCGCATCGTTGTACAGGATCTTGTAGGTGATGTTGACACCCGCGGCGATACTCTGGCGCACCGCCAGCAGGCCACTGTGGAAATAGGTGCCGTCGCCCAGGTTGGCGAACATGTGGGTGTCGGTGGAAAACGGCTGCTGGCCGACCCAGGGCACACCTTCGCCGCCCATCTGGGTGAAGCCGATCGTGCTGCGGTCCATCCAGGTGGCCATGAAGTGGCAGCCGATACCTGCCATCGCGCGGGAACCCTCGGGCACCTTGGTGCTGGTGTTGTGAGGGCAACCCGAGCAGAACCAGGGCTGGCGCTCGGCGCCCTGGACGCCGCCGCCGAGTTCGAGCACCTGCATGGCCTGCTCCTTGGCCCGCAGAATCGCCATCTGCGCGTCGATGCGCGCGGCCATGTCGGAACCCACCCCCATCTTTTTCACGCGCTGCGCGATCGCCCGCGCGATGAGTGCCGGCGACAGGTCGGCGTTCGCGCGCAGCAGCGTGTTGGCGCTCGGATTGGGCATCGACCACTCGCCGCCGGAGAAGTCGCCATCGCCCTCGTTGAACTTGCCATACACATTGGGCCGCACATCCGCTCGCCAGTTGTACAGCTCTTCCTTGATCTGGTATTCGATGACCTGGCGCTTTTCCTCCACCACCAGGATCTCCTGCAAACCGGTGGCGAAGTCACGCGTAAGTTGTGCCTCCAGTGGCCAGACCACACCGACCTTGTGCAGCCGGATGCCGAGCTGGCGGCAGGTCGCGTCATCGAGCCCCAGGTCCATCAGCGCCTGTCGGGTGTCGTTGTAAGCCTTGCCGCTGGCAATGATGCCGAAACGGTCGTTCGGTCCTTCGATCGCGTTGTAGTTCAGTCGGTTGGCCCGGATATAGGCCAGTGCCGCGTACCATTTGGTGCTGAACAGCCGCGCCTCCTGTTCCAGCGCATGGTCGGGCCAGCGGATATGCACGCCACCCGGGGGCATCTCGAAATCGGTCGGAACCACGATCTGCACCCGCTGCGGGTCGATCATCGCGGTGGCACTGGATTCGACAATTTCCTGGATCGTCTTCATGCCCGCCCAGACACCCGAGAAGCGGCTCATCGCGAAGGCGTGGATGCCCAGATCCAGGATCTCCTGTACATTGGCCGGGAAGAAAACCGGCAAACCGCAGGCCTTGAAGATATGGTCGCTCTGGTGCGCGGCGGTCGAACTTTTGGACACATGGTCGTCACCGGCCACGGCGATCACGCCGCCCCAGGGCGTCGTGCCGGCCATGTTGGCATG
>Ga0105047_10007559_pt1 | contig 18296 bp, 10 predicted proteins | sample MAT04_FD_78384 | JGI IMG/M metagenome (GOLD analysis project Ga0105047, IMG submission 78384) | Freshwater microbial communities from Lake Fryxell liftoff mats and glacier meltwater in Antarctica - MAT-04 (megahit assembly) | ecosystem: Environmental > Aquatic > Freshwater > Ice > Liftoff... | reverse complement strand
CTGTTGCACATAGCGCCGCACGGTCGGCTCGCCCACCGGATGCGCCGGATGCTCCTCACGCAAGCGCGTCCAGATCCGATGCGCCGTGTGCCGCTGCTTGCGCGGCGCCTCCCGGTCGGACTCGAGCAGAGAAAATCGGATCATAGCGGCTATGACCCCGATGCCCTACCTCCCGTGGATGGTCCGAATTCCTTGGCTGAGAAGGTTGCCCCTGGAGCGATTTGAGCGCTTCCCGGTCAGCTTCAGAGGGCGTCGAGCGCGGTTCTTCTACTTCAGTTTCGGAAGTAGGACAGGGCTCGAGCCGATTTTCTCCCGAGCCGCCGGCCCAGCGTTACCCTTCTGACGCGATCAAGAATACAGTTCTTTGATCAGATTGCCGGAGACAATAGTGGGACGCTCGGCGCGGCCGTTGTGCAGATAGGTGAGGTCCAAATGGTTCAGGCCCAACAGATGCAGGATGGTCGCGTGGATGTCGTGAACGTGCACGGGACGGTCCACGGCGCGGAGGCCGATCTCATCCGTCGAGCCAAGGGTCTGGCCGGGCTTAATGCCACCTCCGGCCATCCAAATGGTAAAGCCCCACGGGTTATGGTCGCGGCCGTCGCCCTGCTCATTAAACGGCGTGCGGCCGAACTCACCACCCCAAACGACGAGTGTTTCGTCGAGCAAGCCACGAGCTTTGAGGTCGGTAAGCAACCCGGCGATTGGCTGATCGGAGGCGCCGCACCATTTGGAGTGGTTGCCTTCCATATCGGTGTGCGCGTCCCATAGGCTGCCGCTACCACAGTAGGCTTCGACGAAGCGCACGCCGCGTTCCACCAGACGACGGGCCAGCAGCAGATTCGAGCCGTACTTCGCCGTCCGCTCGTCGGCCATGCCGTAGAGTTTCTTGGTCGCTTCGGACTCCTGATTGAGATCGACGGCTTCGGGCGCCGCTGACTGCATGCGATAAGCCAGCTCGTAGGAGTTCAGACGCGCCTGCAGATCGGTGTCGTCTTCTTTCTCCTGCGAGAACTGGCGGTTCAATTTGCCGATCAGGTCCAACTTGCTGCGCTGCTGCTTGGCGCCTACGGTTTCTGGCGTGTCGAGATAGAGGATCGGCGCGCCGTCGCGGCGGAAGAGGGTCCCTTGATAGGTGCCGGGAAGGAAGCCGGAGCTCCAATTCTTCGGGCCGCCGGTGACGGGCTTTTCGTCCGCCAGGACGACGAAGGCCGGCAAGTCCTGATTGGCCGCGCCGAGCCCATAGAGCGTCCAGGCGCCCATGCTGGGCCGACCGCCGAGGATGGACCCGGTGTTCATCTGACAAACCGAGCCAACGTGGTTCAGACCATCGGCCCAGCAGGACCGGACGACAGCCAGGTCGTCGGCATGTTGCGCGACGTGGTTGTACCAGTCAGAGACCCACGTGCCGCTCTGCCCGTATTGCTTCCACTTGCGTTTGGAGGGCATCAGGGTGTTGTTGGCCGTGCCCATCGCGGTAATCGGTTTCCCAAACGAAGCCGGCAGCGGTTGTCCGGCCAGTTTCTCCAGCATCGGCTTCGGGTCGAAGGTGTCGATGTGGCTTGGGCCGCCTTCCATAAACAGCCAGATGACGGACTTCGCTTTGGGGGCATGGTGCGGCGCCTTCATGGCGAGCGGGTTTACTTCTTTGGACGGGGCGGCGCGCAGCGCATCCGCCGCCAGGAGGGAACTCAGTGCCAACCCGCCCAGGCCGCTGGTCCGCCGCAGAAAATCCCGCCGCGTACGCCATGCTTCATTGTGCTGCTCAGTCATGTCCCTTGCCGTTCTTAGTTGATATAGACGAATTCGCTGGAATTGAAAATGGCGTGGCAGAAATCGACCAACACCGCCGCTTGTTCGGTACTGACGCCGCTGTTCTTGGTCTCCGGCGTCAACACTTTGGCACCCGACTTCACGCGCTCCGCCAGAATCGTCTGATGCTGGCGGAAGAAGGTGAGGGCGGTGTCTTTCTCGGTGCTGTTCGGTGGCCGGGAATAGGCCATCCGGTAGACCAACTCCACCTGCTTGGAGGGGTCGGCGCCGGCCTGCTGCAGCACCTGACCGGCAAGCTTGGCCGCCCACTCGATGGTCTGCTCATTGTTCAGGTACGTCAGGGCTTGCGGCGCGGTGGTGGTTTCGCCACGGCGGCCACAGGAAAGGTGGGTATCCGGCATGTCGAAGACGTCGAGCATGGGATACAGATTGTTCCGCCGGATGAAGGTGTAGATGCTGCGGCGGCGCTGGTCGCCTTCATCCGGGGAGGTCTTCCAGGCACTATCCGGCACGCCCTTCGGCATCGGCGGCCGAACACTGGGTCCGTACATCGCCGGATTCAGGACGCCGGCCACGGATAAGGCCGTGTCGCGGACCGCTTCTGATTCCAGCCGATGCCGGTGATAGCGCCACAACAACCGGTTCTCCGGATCCTTCTCGGCCGCGTCCGCCCGGTAGTTCGACGATTGGCGGTAAGTGTTCGATGTCATGATCAGCCGGTGCAGTTGCTTCATGCTCCAGCCGTTTCTGACGAACTCCTTGGCCAGCCAATCCAGTAGCTCGGGATGCGTGCGCCGTTCGCCCATGCGGCCGAAGTCGCTTGGGCTGGCGACGATGCCCCGTCCGAAGTGGTAGTGCCAGATGCGATTGGCCATCACCCGCGAGGTGAGCGGGTTGTCTTCGGCGGTAAGCCATTTGGCCAGCGCCGTCCGGCGGCCGGTGCCGCCGTTCGTTACCGGGTCCAGCCTGGCCGGTTCCGGCTGCAGGATCTGCAGGACGCCTGGTTGAACCTCGTCCAAGGGCCGGTTGAAGGCGCCCGCGGAGAGGACGTGGGTCGGGATCGGGGTCGCCGTCAGTTCGGTTAAGCCGGTGCCCTTCGGCACTTGCCCGGGGTGGAGATCCTTGAACTTGTCGAGCTCAGCCTGCAGCTTCTTCCACTGATCTTGGGCTTCGCCTTTGAGCCCCGCGGCCAGGCTTTCGTCGGTCGCATTCATGAAGTACTTGGCCTTGTCGGCCATCCACAACTCGATCGGAGATCGCTCCGGCATGGGCTTATCCAGCGCCAGCTGCACTTCGTCGACGTAGGCCATGTAGCGGGCCTTGCGGCTCTTAGTGCGCGCAGCGGTCAACAGCTTCTGTATTTCGGCGCGGATCTCGGTCGTCTTTCCCTGCCAGATACCCAGCTTGCGCTGATACTCGGCGTAGTCGGCTTTGGAGACCATCGGGAACTCGTCATCGGAGGAGATGTTAGAAAAGAAGGCTTGCAGGCGGTAGTAGTCCGAGTGGAGGATGGGGTCGAATTTGTGGTCGTGGCAGCGGGCACACTCAAACGTCAGGCCGAGAAAGACAGCCCCAGTGGTGTCGGTGACATCGTCCAGGATCTGCTGGCGGCGTTGGCGGAGGTTCTGGGCGTTGTATTCGTCGGGGTAGTGCCGGTTGAAGGCCGTGGCGACATGCGCTTCCAGGTCGTCGGGCCACATCTCGTCGCCGGCGATCTGCTCCTGCACGAAACGGTTGTAAGGCTTGTCCGAGTTGAAGGAGCGGATTACATAGTCACGATAGCGCCAGGCGTTGGGCCGCACCTCGTCAGCGCGGAAGCCATCGCTCTCAGCAAAGCGAGCCAAATCGAGCCAGTGGCGAGCCCATCGCTCACCGTACTTGGGCGAGGCCAGCAATTGGTCGACCACCTTTTCGTAGGCGTTCGGAGAAGAATCCGCGAGAAAGGCATCGACCTCGGCCACCGTCGGCGGAACACCGGTGAGGTCGAAGTAGGCGCGGCGCAACAAGGTAGATTCGCCGGCTTGCGGACCTGGCTTGAGCGACTTCTCTTCGAGCTTGGCCAGGACAAAGGCATCGATCGGATTGCGCACCCAGGCGGAGGCGGCAACTTGCGGCGGGGAGGGCGGGTTAACGGGTTGCAACGCCCAGTACCGGCGTTGATCGGCGCGGAACTTGTCCTTGGCCGGCTTGGTTTCCGTGGCAGGTTGCGGCCACGCGGTGGGCACCATCAGGCTGCACACAATCGAGGCAAGGCAAAACGCATTTATCCTGTTCAAAGCAAATTCCATTTACCTTCTCATCCTGTGTTCGACAGCCGACCTATGCACCCTGAGTTCATCACGGTTCGAACGTGACGTCCATTGAATTGATGTGACATATCGTTTACCATTAGGAAATCATTCCATGGAATTTAGGGAAGCCCGCAGCCTTGCTATTCTGGCGAAGACCGAAAGTCTTGCCAAAACGGCGAAGATCGTTAATCTGACACCCGCCGCAGTGCACAAACAGCTGAAAAACCTGGAGAGGGAGCTCGGCGTCACCCTTTACGAGAAGTCGGGACGCACGATTCACCTGACGCAGGCGGCGACGGTATTGCTGCCTCACCTTGAGGAATTCCTCTCGGCCCATGCTGCCATCGACGCCGCGGTCACCGATTGGAAAGGCCTGCGCAGCGGCTTTATTCGGATCGGTGTGAATCCAGCCGCCAGCACCGTCCTGCTGCCTTCCTTGCTCCGGACGTACCGCGAACTCTGGCCCAAGGTAACCGTCATGCTGGACGTGGATACCTCCGTGAATCTTTCGAATCGCGTGGGAAACCGCTCGCTCGACCTGGCGCTCGGCATTTGGGACGACGCCGGTGGGACGCAGTTGGTTTCGCGGATGACCTGGCAGTACCCGATTGTGCCCGTGGCCAGCCAGGAACTGCAGATCGAGTGTAAGCAGGTCAGGGAACTGTCGAGCCACACGCACATCCGGCTGCCGCAGGGAATTCTGGCCACTTGGGTGGATACCTATTTGAAGAGCCACAAGTTCCGGGCCCGGGAGGTGCTGGTGGTGAACAACTCCCACACCATGAACGCGATGATTTGTGCCGGCCTCGGCTTCGGGTTTATGCCCAAATGGGCCGTCGACTCCGAACTGCAATCCGGCAAGCTTCGGGTGCTGCCCTGCAAGGAACGCCTGCTGCTTGGAACCGTGAACCTCATTAGCGTGAAGTACGGCCACTTTTCGCCGGCGGTGCAGGCCTTTATCAACCTGGCTCGCGGTTTCTCGTGGCCACACCTGCAACTCTTGCCCTAGCCGATTAGAAGATCAGCTTGAGGGCGAGTTGCACTTCGCGGGGCTTGGGCGTGAAGGCCGTGGCCGTTACCACACCGAAGGTGGCCGCATTGACGCTCGTCCCCGGACTAGCGAACGTCGGAGTATTGGTCATGTTGAAGGCTTCGGCGCGGAACTGCACCTTCACGCCTTCGCGGATCTGAAAGTCTTTGAATAGCGAGACATCGATGTTGAAGACCGAGTCGCTATGGACGTTCGGAAGGGTGCGAGACACGGTTCCGAGAGCGAAGGGCTGGGGTTGCGTGAAGGCCGCGGTGTTGAACCAGCGTTCCAGCGTCGGATTTTCCAGCTTCGCCTGCTGTCCGGCCACCACGTCGGGGCGATTGCCGCCGCCGGGCACCGCTGCGGTTAACGAGAGAGGCGTGCCACTTTCCAGGGTCATGATCGGGTTCACCTGCCAGCCACCGATGATGAGCCGCTTGGCGATATGGCCGTCCCTGCCGAAGGGCAGCGCCCAGAGCGCGGTCAATACCATGCGCTGGGGAACGTCTTCAGCGGCCTTGGAGCGCTCAGCCCGCAGATTCAGCCAGTTTTGCGCACCGGCGATGTTGTTACCGCCGGGCCGAATCTGTCCGGTCGCGTTGCCGTCGTCGATCAACTTCGACTTCGTGTAGGCCATCAGGATGGAGAAACCCTGGGAAAAGCGCTTCTCCACTTTGACGGCGAGCGCGTGATAGATGGAATTGTGAAGGTAGGAGTAGCCGCCGTTGACGCCGATGAACTGGGGATACGGAAGCAGGCTTTGTAACCGGGTGATGGTGGCACCGGCGAGAGGACCGGTAGCGATGCTGCCGAGGAACGGGTTGGGGACGGATTGGGCCAGTTGCGTGCCCAACGTCCGATTCGCATCGGAGATGACGTTTAACTGCCGCGAAGCCCCTTGCGTGCGGGTACCCTTGTTGCCGACCCAGGCCACTTCGAGCAGCCAGTTGTTCCAGGGCTCATATTGAAGGGTGGTGTTCCATTGTTGGCTATAACCACGATCGACATCCCGCAACTGACCGGCGATAGAGGTACCCACACCGGTTAAGGCGCCGAGGGAGGCGCCCAAGGGAGCCGTGATTCCGTTCGGGAAAGGATTGCTGAGCTGATCGAACGGGGTAAGACCGTCGTTCTGCGTGGCGACCATCGGGGTGTCGAACGAGAAGCCAGTCGTCGTGGGACCGATGAAGGGATGGGTGGGGATATAGAGCAAGCCGTATCCGCCACGGAACACCATCTTTTGGCTGGCCCGATAGGCGAAGCCGAAGCGAGGTGCCCAGTCGTTGTAGTCGGGTTCGGTGAGGTTGCGGCTTAGGCCGCCAGTGCCGGGAAATACCAGCCCGCCGCGCAGGTTCTGTCCATTCATACGGATGGGCGAGGTGACGTTGGGATCGAAGCTCGCGAGGACGTTATAGCGGTCGGTCATCGGTGACTCGTATTCCCAACGCACCCCGAGATTGAGGGTGAGGTTGTTGGTGACCTTCCAGTCATCCTGTAGGAAGAGCGCGTTGTACTTCAGGCTCTGCGTCCGGTCCTGCGTGAGATTGACGGACCCTGAGGCCGGATTACCGAGCAGCAAGGACGCGACGCCGTAGCCGGCGGTGTTGGACGGCAGGAGAGGATTGGGGCCCTGGGTGAAGCCCCGGTTGAACGCGAACGTACCGCTCGAGTTGCCGCGTCCGTACGGGTTGATGGCGTAGAAGCGGTGTTCACCGCCGAACTTCACCGTATGGCTTCCGGACAGTTTCGTCAGGCTGAGACTGGAAAGAGTGGTGATCGACGGACTGCCGGCGCTGGTGGAACCGCCTAACGGGGCCATGTCTGCCACCGAGAAGGTGGGAAAGCGTGCGCCGCTGGCCACTGAGCTTTGCCGCTGGAACTCAGCGGGGAACCCGAGCGTGGTGATGTCGAAGCCTTCGCTGGCGCTGACAAAGTGCTCGTTCTCCCGGCTGAAGCCGATCTTGGCATCCATCAATAAGGTGGGGGTGAGGGTATCCGTGTAGTTTAAAGACGCGCTGTTCCGCGGTATCAGCACCTTCCGGCCATCTGGCTCCGCGACGGTCTTGTAAATCAGCGGAAATTGCCAGTCGAGCTTGTCCCAGGTATAGCGTCCGGACAAGCGACGGGACGAGGAGATGTTGTAATCGACCTTGCCGGTCATCGTATTGCGGTCGATCGGCCCGGCGCCTTGCATGAAAAGGTTCTGCGCGCGGGTGAAGGGCAGCCCCGGCACATTGGGTTCCGGGTAGAAGCTTAGGGCCTTGGTGGAAATGGCATTGATGCGGTTGGCGGGCAGGCGGTTGCCGGCAAAGGGAGTCCGGACGAAGCCGCCGGGCGAGCCCGGAGACGCCACGGTGCTGGCGGGATCGTAGATGACCAGGAGGGCGCCGGCCTGGTTCCGCGTGTCAGAGAAGTCACCGGCTCGCTCAAGCCGGGTGGCGGAAGTCTGAATGGCCTGGGTGACGCGGCGTTCGCGAAAACCTTCGTAATTCGTGAAGAAGAACACCTTGTTGCGCTTGATGGGTCCGCCGATCGACCCGCCGAACTGATTCCAAGCCAGGGTCGGCCGCGCCCGGCCTGCTTTGTTGCTGAAGAACTCGTTGGCGTTCAGGTTGTCGTTGCGAAGGTATTCGAAAAGGTTGCCGTGGAACGCGTTAGTGCCGGACTTGGTGACGATGCTGACGATGCCACCGCCGGTGCGGCCGAACTCGGCCGACATGGCATTGGTAAGAATCTTGAACTCCTGAGTGGATTCCACGGTCGGATAGACCTGCGCGCCCGAGCTGCCCACTTTTGTGGCGGCGATTCCGTCCACCAGAAAATCGTTGTGGAGGGGCGATCCGCCGCCGATGGAGACGGCCGCCATCCGCCAACTGGACAGCACCTGACCGCCAAAGAAGCCGATGCCGCGCACCGTCGGAACCAGGTTCGCGAGGCCCATGGGGTTCCGGCCGTTCAGCGGGAGGTCGTCCACCTTCTGCTTGTCCATGACGGTGCCGAGCGAGGAAGTATTCGGTTCCAGCAAAGGCGTTCCGGCTTCCACCTGGACGACTTCCACGACCGAACCGACTTCGAGGACGATCGGGACGGCAAGCGACCGGTCGGCTTCGACGATGATACCGTCGCGGCGGACCGCCTTAAAGCCCTGTTGCGTCACGTCGACACGGTAAACGCCGGTCGGCAGAAGCAGGAAGCGGAAATTGCCGACGTCATTCGCCTGCATCGTACGAGCCTGTCCGGTATTCACTTCCAGCAAATTCACTTGGGTGCCAGGTACGGCTGAGCCCGAAGCATCGGTCACCGTGCCGGTGATCGTTCCCGTCAGTTGCTGTGCCGGACCGGAGCCTTGGAAGAGCACCGCCATCGCCAGCAGCGTGAAAAATGTGGAGACGAATCGGGAATAAGAACGCGCCAGGAATGGACGGCGGTGAGATCGGAGAGACATGCTAAACCCCCAGGAGTAAATCGGGCGACATCCTGAGACTACGCCTGAGCGGGGACTTGGAATCCGGCCCCACCGACGGAGCCGTGATTACATCACGGGCCTGGATTCACGTCAAGTGAAATTGGGTTGCCGATGAATCACTAACAGTAAATTATGGGATTTGTCGAGGCTTGAGTTGAGAGCCCTCACCGTAAATGCCGATCCAGTGGTTCGTGAATCGGAGGGCGGCCTGTGGGGATACTCTCGGCATGTGGCAGTCGATGCAATTGGAGCGGGCCGGAGTTTGGCACTTGGGGGCCGCTGCCGAGCCACCCGGCTCGTGGCAATTGCGGCAACGCTGGTTATAGGACGCGGGACTCTTCTGTAGCGGCTGATGCGGCTCATGGCAAGTGAAGCAGGACAGCTGGCCCTTACTCTTTTCGAAGCACCGGCTCTGGCTCAGGTAGACCGGTTGGTGGCGTACATTCCAGGCGTAGTTCCAATCGATGGTCTCGGCTGGTGCGCCGGGGGGACGGTGGCAGCGTCCACAGAATTCATTGAGCCCCGTGGCCGAAAGGCGCTGCGGATTGCCAATTCGTTGGCGGGCTTCGAGGAGTTGGCCGCGGCTGGCGGCCGCGGCGTGGTCGCGGCCAGGCCCGTGGCAGCTTTCGCAGTGGACACCCGGCTCCAGGGGTTGCAGACCGGATTGCGGATCGAGGCGCACGGGTCCGGTGGAGTGGCACTCGAAGCACCCAAGGATTCCGGTTTGCGGGTGGGAGGTTTTATACGGCAAGCCCATCGCCTCCGGCAGCGTCTTCGGGCGGAGTTGGCCATGCCCGGCGGTGGGGTCCATGCGGCCCAAGGCGCGGTAGTAGCTGAGGTAGTGTTCGAGGTACCAATCCTGATCGATGCGGCTGACCAGCGTGACCGCCTGGTCGCCAGCGCCAAAGGCCCATTCCACTGGAATGTCCATCTCGTTCTTCGCGTCGTATCCGGTGATGCGGAGTTGCTCGCCCGCGCGGCGGAAGCGGAAGCGAAAGCCGGGGTCGCGCCGGTACTCGGCATCCCGTGCGAGAGCATCGGTGAGCGGATGCTGAGCGGCACGGTGCAGGGAGAGCGCGTGTCCGGATTTGCCCTGGGACGAAGCTTGAGCGGGATGGCATACCGCGCAGCGCGCGGAGCCGACAAAGGCAGTCGATTCGGCTGGCGGAGCACCGCCGGACCTTTCGGCAACCGATAGCCACCCAACGACGCTCAGAATGGCGATCCAAATCACTCTCATAGGCGCTCGGCCGGACGCTGCGATTGTATCAGACGGGACGGGACACCTGGCAGGAGGGGCGTGTGCTGTTTCTGGCTAACTGTTTCTGGCTAAGGCTTCGCGAGCTAATCGAAAACCCGCTCTTGCCATACGCGGCGGGCGTTTCTAGCGTAATCTGCAAGCTGCCCACCCCTTTTTTCACTTGCCGCTGGACATCGGCCACTCGGGCATAGCGATCGTACGTGGGCACAAGGATCAAAGTCGGCCGATCGGCCAAACGCCCGAGCGCGTCGTCAAAGTCGAAGGGCAGCCGCGCCTCATGGCAATAAGGGTCAGGCATTAAGAGGCAAGAGGCTGGAGTGCACCCCTTGAGTAAGACAGAGAAAAGAGTGACAGGTTGTTGGCCATGTTGATAGTTGAAGCGGGGGAGAGGGGTTTGGGGAGAGGGGGCGGCCAGTATTCGCGTCGTGCGGTCGGTGGGGGCTGGGTGATGCCCTTACTCATGCCCTTACACTATCCCTCGCTGTCGTTGCCTTGGCTAGAGGGGTTTCTCAGCAGCTTACCATCGGACATGTATAGTACCTTCCAGGGACGTTAGCGTTGCCGCCGCGTATCCCCATTAGATCCATCGTCTCGGCAATAATTGCATAAGTCTCCTGCAAGGGCTGCACGATCATGTCTACGTTTCAGCAGGAGCGATCGTACACTCGACTTCTGGCGGCCTCTCAGACTCCCCCATCGGGCGGTGGTCTGCCCCGAGTTGGCAAGTCTACATTGGCATTCTCCTCTCGAAATCATCACTTCGAGGACCATTAGCCGATCCACGACTCGTTTGTTGCGCTGGGAGCCACCAAGGGCTTTTGGAGCCGAGGTTGGCACTTGAAGTGCTGCATTACGTAGAGCAACGCGAGTGTAGTTTGAAAACTCCCGTCTCAGGAAGAGTCTACCCGATGAAACCCATGACGTTGTTGAAACGTGCCGTCTCATGCCGGCTGCGGAAAATCGCCCCAGTCCTCACCAACGCTAATCAATCGCATTCACTATCGCGGGAGTCTTCATGGAGAGCGGCACTTTCGCGCAGCCTACGGCTGCGGCTCAGTCACACAGGACGCGACGCTCGATATGAAGGTGTCGGCGATGAAAGCAGCTCAGGGGAGTGCCAAGGTGGACGCGACTGTCGCGGTGGTTAACGAGGCGATAGCGCACCAAAAATATATGATGCAAAAGATAATGACTATGCAGGGGCACATGATGTACGGCGAGGCCCGCCGCCCCCAAACTCTCTTGATGCGCTGCAACTTACTCTTAGTACTGCGCAACAAGTACCCCAGAGGCGCGCAATACTCGGTTCTCGATGCTAGTTTTACGCGAACTCGAGTTGCCTGTCCACGGCAAACCGGGGCACTTTAGATCGCCAAAATGTCCGAAACCTGGGCCCCGTCGTCCACTTTCGATGACATGCGGCATTTCCAAATCAATAACGAATGGGACAACAAAGCATGAATATGGATTCCGAAATGACAACTTCCGTTTGGATGGCTTCCGAGGACATACCGTCTCGGCCCGCGCTCACCAAGGACATCACCGTGGACGTATGCGTGGTCGGCGCCGGCATATCCGGGCTCACAATTGCTTATCTCCTCGCCGACGAAGGGCGGTCAGTCGTTGTTCTGGACAAGGGACCGATAGCAGGCGGTGAAACATCCCGAACAACCGCGCACTTGGTCAACGCGCTAGACGACCGTTATTTCGAGCTCGAAAGCATGCATGGGGAGAGGGGGGTAAGGCTTGCGGCGGAAAGTCATACTGCGGCCATCGACAGAATCGAAACGATCATTGCCAAAGAGAGCATCGCTTGTGATTTCGAAAGACTGGACGGTTATCTTTTTGTGTCGCCCGGTGACTCGATGGAAGTTGTCAATCAGGAACTCGAAGCGACGCATCGTGCCGGACTGGTAAACGTCGAGAGGATTGGGCGCGCGCCATTGGAGGGCTTTGACACGGGACCCTGCCTGCGGTTTCCTCGGCAGGCGCAGTTTCATCCACTAAAGTATCTGAATGCCCTGTCGAAGGCGATTGAAAAAAAAGGCGGGCTGATCTTCAACAAAACCCAGGTAGAAGAATTCAAAGACGGCGCTCCCGGCCACGTCAAAACCAGCAATGGTCAAGTTGTTACGGCTGGCGCGATCGTCGTTGCGACAAACACGCCGGTTAACGATTGGGTGACCATCCACACCAAACAAACAGCCTCTCGCACCTATGTGATCGGCCTGCGTGTTCCGAAAGGAGCGGTCACAAAAGCGCTCTTCTGGGACACGCTAGACCCCTATCACTACATCCGGTTGACGGATGCGGCAGGACATGACGTCCTTGTCGTCGGCGGAGAGGACCACAAGACGGGACAGGCCGATGACACGGAGGAAAGATTTGAGCGGCTGGAAGCCTGGACGCGTGAACGGTTCCCCGTTGCCGGAGAGGTCGATTTCCGCTGGTCGGGACAGATCATGGACCCCATTGACGGTCTCGCTTTTATTGGACGCAATCCCGGTGACGACAACATTTACGTCGTCACGGGAAACTCCGGAAACGGCATGACTTACGCTACGATCGCGGGCATTCTCATCACCGATCTTATCTTGGGACGGGAGAACGAATGGGAGAGCCTTTACGACCCTTCTCGCATTACCCTGCGGGCTGCTCCGGAATTCTTGAAAGAGAATCTGAATGTCGCGGCACAATTCGTTGATTATGCGACGGCCGGTGATGTCGATCAGATGGATGAAATTGCAGCGGGAACGGGAGCGCTGGTCCGGGAGGGCCTTAAAAAGATGGCTGTCTACCGGGATAGCCACGGCGAGTTGCACAAGTGTTCTGCGATATGCCCCCATCTCGGATGCATTGTGGACTGGAACTCCACGGAAAAAACCTGGGACTGCCCGTGCCATGGAGCGCGCTTTGACCCATATGGGAAAGTTCTTAATGGTCCAGCAAATACTGGCTTGGAGCCTGCGGGTTAACAAACCACAAGCCAGAGCGTGCAAAAGAATTCCGCAAGCGGCATGGCTGGTCCCATGCAGTATCCCTTTGTTAGATTGATGACCCTTTGCGAGCGCATCGGCCCCTACCTCATCGAAGCCCCCATCGACGAGGGTCGCCGTTCGCCGAAAAAGTGTGGACGAACGGGAGTGGATGGTGGAGGATGAGGGTGGCGGAGGAAGCGGAGGCGAGCGCTGCTGGAGAGCAACTGGCCAAGGAATACTCTGCTGGAAACTCATCCTGATGAGGCAGCGGTTGGCGATCCCGTCGGCCGCTGCAGTACATGGGTTTGGCATCAGGATAGATTTCCTTATACCTCGGAAAACTCAAGGTTGCTCGGAGATAAGGTTGCGGGGGAGTGGCGGCCGCGGCGGCGCATTCGAACTCGTCGGGCGTCCGGTATTGCAAAGCGGAATGCAGTCGGAGCAGGTTATAGTATTGCTCAACGAAGTGGACGATGTGGCCAGTAAATTGTCGTCGCGCAAGATCCGCCGCACCACGCTTTCGCCCACCGCTACCCCCTCTCTCTTCAACTCGGCCGTTACTCGCCGGTAACCATATTTTCGCCGCGCCAGGGCGATCCGCTGCACCCGATCCCGGATTGCAGTGGCGCGGAGGAATCTCCCTAACATTGGTGAGGAATCGTGTTGGTAATTTCGGAGTCGTTGGTGCCATCAGGAGAGCTGGTTTGGAAGTGGGCTAGTTAGTTCGGTTAGGTGGGTCGCGTTAATACACGGGCATGGAGGAGCGGATGAATCCCGCAACCAGGTGCTAGTGCGGAGTCGAGTTTGGGGAGACGAGCCGGAATGGCAGGATGGGAGTGAGCCGCGGTTGAGGCTTTGCGACCCTGGTAAGATGACCCCTATGCGTCACGCTCTGCTCCTTCTCTGCACCCTGGCCGCTGCCGCCCCTGCGACTGCTGCCGAGCCCGTGGTCGATTGGGAGAAGAGCAAGGCGGAAACGCTCCAGCATTTTCAGGCCATCGTCCGCTTCGATACCAGTAACCCGCCCGGCAATGAGACGCAGGTGGTCGACTACATCCGGACACTCTTCGATCGGGAGGGCATTCCGTATCAGGTCTTCGCCAAGGAGCCGAACCGGGCCAACCTGGTGGCGCGCCTGAAAGGCAACGGGAAGAAGAAGCCGATTCTGATCATGGGTCACACCGACACCGTCGGCGTGCAGCGCGAGAAGTGGCCGGTGGATCCGTTCGGCGCGGTGCGGAAGGATGGCTTCATCTGGGGGCGTGGCACCACGGATAACAAGGACTGCGTGGCGGCCGGCGTGATGCTGATGCTGCAACTGAAGCGCCTCGCCGTGCCGCTCGACCGGGATGTAATCTTCCTGGCCGAAGCCAGTGAGGAGAGTTCCAGCGGCCCGGTTAACGTCGGCATTGACTATCTGGTGCGCGAACATTGGCCCGATATCGAAGCCGAATATGCGCTGGCCGAGGGCGGGTTCGTGCATTCGGAAAACGGCAAGGTACGCTTCGTCGAGATTGCCGCTACGGAGAAGGTGCCGCGCCGGGCGAAACTGGTGGCGACGGGGACGTCGGGCCACGGCTCCCGGCCACGGCGCGACAACGCCGTGGTTCATCTATCGACGGCGGTGAGCAAGATCGGCAATTGGGAGCCTCCTATGCGTTTGAATGACGTGACGCGAACGTTCTTCGAACGGCTGGCCACCATCAGCCCGCCGGCGGAAGCGGCGCGCTACAACGGCCTGGTGGACCCGCAAAAGTCAGCCGGCATTCAGAAATACTTCGCTGAGCATGACCTCGGGAAATACTCCGTCCTGCGGACCTCCATCTCGCCCACCATGCTGACGGCCGGCTTCCGCGAAAACGTCATCCCCTCCCAGGCCGAGGCCATGCTCGACATCCGCGCCTTGCCCGATGAGGACATGACGGCCTTCTACGCGCAGATGACGCGCGTGATTGGCGACCCCGCCATTCGGTTAGTCCCCAGCGCCCCGGGACGGCCCTCGGCGCCGCCCAGCCGTCTCGATACCGAGATGTTCCGGGCGCTCGAAAAGACCCAGCGCCGGCTCTACCCCGGCGCGATCACCGTGCCCGGCATGGTGACCGGCGCCACCGATCTGGCGCAATTACGGGCCCGAGGGGTGCAGGCTTACGGGATTGGTCCGCGGTTCGACGAAGCCGAGTTCGCCAAACATGGCTGGCACAGCGACGTCGAACGGCTGAGCGAGGATTCGCTGTATGGCTTGGTGCAATTCCTGTGGTACGCCGTGGTGGAAGTGGCGGCCAGTAAGTAGGCGACTGGCCCTAGCTAGAAGGTCAGCCGCAGCGCGATGGCCCCGGTGCGGGCGTTCGACTGAAACGCCAAATCCGGCCGGAGGAAGATCGGGTTGCCCGCGATCAGCCGGCGAAGAAAGCCGCCGTAGTCACGTCCTAATATTATGGAGTTGTGATGTCGAGCGCCCAGCTGCAAAAAGCTAGTCAGTTAGCGCCACCGCTGAAGATTGCCAATTCGCGCGGGTTGGCTACGGAGCTTGGTCCAGCGACCAACAAACCGCGACGCCCCAGGGCTCCGCACGCTAACATAAAGAGTTGTCTCGCATCTCCCTTTCCTTGGCCCATGAACAAGGCACCTTGAGTTGGTGGCAGGTCTACACCGGTGTGGCGCTCACGACGCTCGCGACGCTGGTGATGGAACTCTCGCTCACGCGTGTCTTTTCCGTCGTTTTCTATTACCATTTCGCCTTCCTGGCCATCTCCATCGCCCTCTTCGGCCTGGGCGCGGGTGGCGTATTTTCCTATGTCGTCAGCGGATGGCGTGGAGGCACCTTCCTGAAGATTGGATGGCTCGCCTCCGCCAATAGCGTCGTGGTGGTGGCGTCACTGGTCTTTCTGCTCTCCCGCCGGGGCGAGTTTTCGAATGCCACGCTCGCCGCAGTGTACTTTGCCAGCGCGCTGCCGTTCTTCCTGGCCGGCACGATCATCTCGCTGGTGATCAACGAGACCATCGAACGGGTGGACCGCGTCTACTTCTTTGACCTCTTAGGCGCCGCCGGCGGCTGTTTGCTCTTGCTGCCTTTCCTGAGCGGCTTCGGCGGCCCCAATACGGTGATCACGGTGGGCGTGCTGTTCGCCACCTCGGCTGCCATGTGGTTTAACGTCGCCGGACAAACCCGCTGGCGCGCGACGGCCGTGGCCTTGGCGTTGGCTCTGGTCGGCCTCTTCGTCATCAACCTGCGCTGGAATGTGATCGATGTCCGCTATGCCAAGGGCCAAAAGATCGGCAACGAGATCTTCACCAAGTGGAATGGCTTATCGCGCATTGGTCTAGTGGAAGACCAGGGCTCCGGTGGCCACTTGATCATCATCGACGCCGACGCCTCTACCGGCGTGCCGCGTTTTGACTTTCAGCATCTTTCCGAAAAGGAGCAGAAGGACTTGCTACTGCAAGGTCCCGGCCTGCCCTACGCCGTGCGGCCCGGCGCCAAGACCCTCATCATCGGGCCGGGCGGCGGCTGGGATGTCTCGCGCGCCCTCGCCTCCGGGGCCAAAAACATCACGGGCGTCGAAGTGAACCCCATCATCGCCAATACGATCATGCGGGATAAGTTCCCCCAGTTGAGCCGCAATCTCTACCAGCGGCCCGAAGTGCATATCCAAGTGGAAGACGGCCGCAGCTTTGTGCGCCGCAGTACGGATCGTTATCAGGTGCTGCAAGCCACCCTGGTCGATACCTGGGCCTCCACCGCCGCTGGCGCCTTCGCGCTTTCGGAAAATAACCTTTACACCACCGACGCCTTCTACGATTACTTGACCCATCTGACCGACGATGGCTTCATGGCCTTCACCCGCTGGGGCTTCGATCCGCCGCGGGAGAGCCTGCGGTTGTTGACGTTGGCCAATGAGGCGCTCACCCGGCTTGGCGGCGCGCCGAAACTCGAGCAGCACGTGATCATCGTGCGAGAGGGCTCTACCCAAGGCTGGGGCTCGAAAGACACGGTGATGATCTCGCGGAAGCCCTTCTCCGCCGCGGATATCGAACGCACCCGCGACGCCGTGCGCCGCTCCAGCATGCAGGCGATTTATCTACCCGGCGACGGCGTGCACAATGAATTCGGCCGTTACCTGAATGCCGTCGATAAGGACGCCTTCCTGGCCAACTACCGCTATGACCTTTCGCCCGTGGGCGACGACCGGCCGTTCTTCTTCTACACGGTGCAGCCGCGCGACCTGTGGGCCTTCCTTACCCAAGGCGGGCAAGATAGCGCCGACTACAAGATCAACCGCGCCGTGCCGCTGCTATTCGGACTGATGATCATCAGTGTGCTCGCGACGATCGTCGTGCTGGCGCTGCCGCCCCTGTTGCTCGGCACCAAGCTGCCCGCCGACCCCGCCGCGCGGCAGTTCCTGTTCTACTTTCTCTGCATCGGCGCCGGCTATATCTTAATCCAGGTGGCGTTAATCCAGAAGTTCGTCCTATTCCTGGGCCACCCCACCTATGCGCTCACGGTGATCATTTTCTCGATGCTGGTTTCAAGCGGAGTGGGCAGTTCGGTTTCGCGAAAGCTCACCTTCACGAATCCGGTGCGGCTGCGGCAGGCCCTCTGTCTGGTCTTCCTGCTGGTGGCCGTTTTGCGCTTCGTGGCGCCGGCGCTCACCGCCGCGCTGGTGGGCTGGCCCTGGGAACTGAAGGTGCTGATCACGATCGCGCTGATTGTGCCCGTGGGCTTCGTGATGGGCCTGCCGTTCCCGACGGCTTTGAACACGCTGGAACTGCGCTTCCCGACCGCTGTGCGCTGGGCTTGGAGTCTCAATGCTGCCTCCAGCGTGCTGGGCTCAGCCAGCGCGATTTTCCTCGCGATCTATATTGGCCTGGGGAACACGCTGATGGTGGGGGGCGCTTTCTACCTGATGGCGGCGCTGGTTCACTACCGCACGCGGCGCGCGTTCGCGAACTGACTTCGCCACTGCGCCAGCTTTCCATCTTCACGGTTAGCGTGTAACACTGAGGTGACATTTACTGAGGCGTTCCGCAAGGATTTCCACTGACGTCCGTCGCGTGTAACGCGCTTTCTTTGTTGAAGGACGCGGATGCTGGAATTCTTCAAAAACCTTTTTAACGCCGATTTTATGCCGCATGGCCATTGTTATTACTGGCGTAGTGAAATTGTGGGTCTGCACGTAATTTCGGATGGGTTGACTGCGCTGGCTTATTACGCCATCCCTTTTGCGCTGGTAACTTTGGCGCGGAAGCGGCAGGACCTGTCGTTTAACGGGATGTTTTGGTTGTTCAGTATGTTCATTCTGGCGTGCGGGACGACGCACCTCATGGCGATCTGGACGCTATGGCACCCGGTTTACCGGCTGGAGGGGGTAATCAAGGCGATCACGGCGCTGGCGTCGGTGCCGACGGCAGTGTTGCTCACGCGGTTGCTCCCCCAGGCGATTGCGCTGCCAAGCCCGGTTCAACTGCGAGAGGCGAATTCCGCTTTGGAGTTGGAGGT